>Ga0210402_10001614_pt1 | contig 23135 bp, 21 predicted proteins | sample IncBWC7MmetaG_FD_161055 | JGI IMG/M metagenome (GOLD analysis project Ga0210402, IMG submission 161055) | Forest soil microbial communities from Barre Woods Harvard Forest LTER site, Petersham, Massachusetts, United States - Inc-BW-C-7-M | ecosystem: Environmental > Terrestrial > Soil >... | reverse complement strand
GTTGCAGCATGACGTCGGCTCCAATGCCTTCGATGCGCTTGGCTATTTCCGTCAGCAGACCCGAGGTCAGTCCCACAATCAAAACCACCAGCGCGACTTCCACCGCAACAGCGAGGATTCCAATCAAAGTGCGCAGCGGGCGGTGCAACAGGTTGCGGACAATCAGCTCACCCATCATGGCTGTTTCTCCGGCGCATCCTCGCCCACGCGAACAAGTTCCGAACCTGCGGGTTGCTCGAGCTTGAAGCGATCGGCTGGAATATCCTCGTTGAGCATCAGCTTGGTGACGCGTAAGTCCAAACGGTAATCATCATGTGGCCTGACAATCTGTATTACGCGCGGGAAAGAGGTAATCCCTGCGGGCATTCCCGCGGTTAGCTCCTGGTCGGCGACAAGCGGCTCCCAGCCGGAGAAGCGCGAGTCGGACTGCAATATGCCCCTGGGGCCAAACTCCTGCAGCCGCGCGACCTGCAGATCGGCACGGTCAAACCAGATCTTGCGCAAGATTTCCGTGCGATATCCACCACGCAAGACGGTTAACACGTAATACCGCGCTCGCTCGTCGTTGAACTCTTCAAACAACACGGCCTCTTCCTTGCGAATCTCGGTCCACAACAGCGCATCCAGCAGATGCTGTGGCCTGAGGTTCTCAATCGGCTTACTGCTGGTGCGTTCCAGCGCTACCTGCCCCTCAAGAAACTTATTCTTCGAAGGAATTGAGACGCGAAATGAGTCCGCATCGCTGGCCATGTCGAAGACCGTCTTGCCGATCACCGGTGCTTGCCCAATCATGCGGATGTAAGCCGGCCGTTCTGCCAGAAGAAACGCTTTCACTTCGTGATACTCCTCGATGACGCCGCTATAATTTGAGCCCGCGGTGGGCTTTAGCTCCACGGTGGCGTTCACGCTCTTCACGCCCTTGGCCATAGTGTTGTATTTCTCAAGCAATTCCTCGCGCGTGGCATCCTTCGCGACAACAATCTGTGTGGCTGGGAGCTTTTGCGTAGTCTTGACCGCACCCCCGCAACTGTAGGAAATCGCTGCCACTGTCACCCATACCGTGCATGCCAACGCACGCCGCATCAGTCTGTTCCGCCTCTCCCAACACAAATGAAGCAATCTAACAACCATGCCGAAACGCGTCAACCAAGCGCCAACGCCAGGTTTGCAATGACAAGGCGCCAATAACCATTATGAACGACTCTGCGGAGAGACTGCGAACCAACGCGAGGGGCAGAGCCTATTGCGGTCGTGCGATGTAGATATCGAAGGGCTGCACCGCGGGCCGCACCCGGCGTATCACTTCGCTTGCCCAGAGCGTCGGGCTAAGGAGCGTTACCCACCCGTCTTCTGGGTCGCATATAGCGCAGAAGACATAGCGCTCATAGGCTGGCTGGTAGGCGTCCACGCCGCGCCTGGAAAGTTCGCCTTCGAGCGCGGCATCAGGAGTCTGCGTAGCGGCTCCCGAGCGTATTCCGAAGGTTTCTCCCTCGAAGCGCTCGAAAAGCTGGAACAGTTGAACCTGCCGCGGCTGCGGCAGTACCAGGCAGCGCCCACCAGCTTCTCGAAACTCAAACCCTCGCAGCTCGCAAAACTCCCGAACGCGATCGATGTGGCTAAAAAAATCGACAACATAGAAATCATCTCCAGCCAGGGCAGGGAAGAGCGTGGACCAAATCTCGGCGGCCTGCTTACCTCGAACCGGCTCGCGGTTTTCCGTTTCGATCAGTTCGAGGCCCACCGCCTTTACACCCGGGCCGAGGTCAAGCGTTTCCACGTCCAGTGAGAAGGGGGGCAAGTCGAGCGCGCCTGGAGGCACGCCCGGAGGAACACTCATTCCAGGGTCTCCATCTGCGGGAATCTGCTTCGAAAATCGGATGACTGCTTCCGCACGTCCAGCCAGTCGAAAAATGCGTCCGGAGTCTCCAACCAGATGCGGAACCAATTGGCAATCTCCACTTTCTCGGCGCGCTTCTGGGGCTCCACTTTGTGATTTCGCGAAATCATTTCGGCCCGGCGTTTACCAAGCCGCGCCACTCCCAAAACGCGCTCGACTGCGGCATGCTCGCCGTGTGCCTGGAACTTCCGCATCAGCTCATCCAGCCTCATGATGCTCACTTCCGCGTCTTCCAGCGTCTTGAAGTGCAGCAGGTCATCGAATTCTTCTTCGTACTGCTCTTCCGCTTCCTCCTGAAGCGTGAGCAACACTTTCCAGCCTGCAGTTTTCAAAACGTCCCCAATGTATTCGGAGCTGGTCTTTCCCGCTTCGCCATGCTCCGCGTGCAGCCGCCGGCGCAACTGATCGATCTCCGCGAGCGTCCATTTCGAAGCGCCGATCTCCCTTGCTGTCTCAAGGATCAGATCTTTCTTCGATTTTTGCGAATCCGTCATCAAGCTGTGCCTTTGCGCGGTTTGGCATGCGCCTTCTTTTTGCTGTGCGCCTGCGTCTGCGTTTGCTTCTGCGTCTGCTTCAGTTTCTGCGGCGGGGGTGGCGGAGGCGGAGGATCGGCCGGTAGTCCCGCAAGCAGACGGCGGTACTTTGTCACATTCCGGTTGTGTTCGGCCAGTGTTGCGCTGAAAAAATGTCCGCCCTGGGTATTTGCCACAAAATAGAGATAGTCCGTCTGAGCCGGCTGCAGCGCCGCCTTCAACGATGCTTCTCCCGGATTTCCGATGGGTCCCGGCGGCAAACCCGTGTGTTCGTAGGTGTTGTAGGGCGAATGTATGTGCAGGTCGGCTCCGCTTAGTGACCCGTTGTAGCGGCCCTCTTGCTCCAAAGCATAGATTACGGTTGGGTCGCATTGCAGCAGCATGTCCTTGCGAAGCCGGTTCTCGAAGACCCCTGCAACCAAAGGCCGCTCATCCTTCTTAGGCGTCTCACGCTCGACCAGCGAGGCTAGCGTCACGATGGAAGAAACGGGGTAGCCGGAAGCCAGCCGGGTTTTGTCGCCTCCCGCCATCTGGGGCGAAATCCGCGCCCACTGTTCTTTGAATTTTTTGACCATCGTTGCTGCCAATTCCACGGCCACTGGATGGCGCGGCAATTGATACGTCGCGGGGAACAAATATCCTTCGAGCGTCAGGGCGTGCGGGTCAATGTCGCGAACCATCATGGGATCGCTGGCGGCTTTCACGAAATCATCGGCAGGGAGAAAGTGCCCAGCTTCCAGGTCATGCGCGATGTCATAGAGAGTTTCGCCTTCGCGGACGGTGAAGGGAACTTCATAGACTTCGCCCTTGGCGAGCTTCCAGAAGACCGCGCTGCCCGTCAGGGGATGGTCGAAAAAATATTCTCCGGCTTCGAGCGATCGCCGGGGATGCCGCCGCGCATAGATTTCGAACGCCAAAGCGCTGCGGACTACGCCGTTGCGCTCCAGCAGGCGAGCCACGCCACGGCTCGAGGCCCCGTGAGGCACGGTGACAAACGCACCGTTGGTCGCGTACCCCTGATACGGCCGCGTGAATGCATACCACAACCAAGCGCCGGCTCCCGCGGCCCCCACTACCACCACCAAAACGAGCATGAGAACTTTTTTCAAATCAGCCTCGCGAACTTCACGCTTGGATGTCTCACTTGACCTCCTGCACCGTCTGCCGCCTGTCCAGGTATTCCTTCAAAATTAAGGCCGCAGCGAGCGCGTCGACGCCGGGCTTGCCATTGTCCTTTTTTCTTTTTTTGCTTGAGGCGGCGTGCATCGTCCGGCCTTGGTGTTCTTCGAGCAAACGCTCTGCTTCCCAGCTGGTCAGGCGCTCGTCCACCATCTCGACCGGCACGCCAATCTGTTTGTGAACGCGTTGCCCGAATCGCGCCGCTTCTTCGGCCATGTCGCCGCGCGTCCCATCAAGACGCAGGGGCAGACCTACCACAATTTGCTGCACGCCATGCTCGCGCACCAGTTCCCGCAACCGCCGCATGTCCTCGTTCCGGTTGATGCGGTCCAAAGTTCCCAGCGGCTGCGCTAGCGCAGTCTCCGCATCGGCAATCGCCAGCCCGATTCTTGCGCGCCCATAATCCAGCGCCAGAATACGGCCCGGTTTCGAATTCTTCAGGTCGAGAGAGGTCTCACGCACGCTTCCAGTATACCGGGAAGCAATTCACAAGACTCGCTATGCTGCCTAAGAGTGGACTACCTGCTAGAGCACAGCGCGTTCCTGGGTTTGGATGAGAATACCGCCTTAGGGTTTACGCCCGCGGGCGCCGCTTTGCCATGCGTCCCAGTAGCCGAGCGCCTTCATCTGCTGGTCGAGGCCGGTTTCTTTGACGAGGACGTCGAGTTCGGTGCGCGAAAGTCTTTTGCCAAGAGGCTCAGTGCGATCGGCGATGCCCCATGCGGTCAGCGCGGCGAGCGCGGCGTGCAGCTTCAGCTCGCGGATATCCACCTTGTCAAACGTGTCTGACGCGGCGTGGTAATTCGGCAGATAATTCGCTTCTTCCTGATTGGCCACCAGGGTCGGGATGCCTTCGAGCAGGAAATCGAAATTGTCCGTGCCGAACGAAGCGTCGGAAGTGTGATTGTTTGCGCCCCAGGATTCCAGCGGCTTCAAAACTTCACGCACGCCGGCCTCAATGTCACGACGCCCGCCGAGCGAATAGCCGGTGACGCGGCCGATTCCCGCGTCGTACGTAATCATGGCGCGAATTTTGTCCATCTCCGCCCGGTGCGCTTTCACGTATTCATAGGAGCCGATGGTGCCTTGCTCTTCGCCGCTGAACAGCACAAAGCGAATCGTACGCCTCGGCAATAGCCCGGTTGCCTTGATGGCCCGAGCCGCTTCGATGACCATAGCCGCATTGCAACCGTTATCTAGAGCGCCCGTGCCCAGTTCCCACGAATCGAGATGCGCGCCCAGGATCACCACCTCGTCAGGCTTCTCGTAGCCACGAATCTCGCCAACGACGTTTTCCTGCTCGATGGGCCCGCCAATCTTGTTGGGCATGCTGAAACGCACGCGCACTTTCCCTGGGTAAGCGGCCGCGGTTCGTGACAGCCGCATAGCATCTTCGCGCGCCACGATCGCCTGGGGGATTTTGTCGATTGCACCGGTCAACGAATTGGTGTGTCGGTATAGCAACAAACGTTCACGCTCCCCCATCCAAAGAATCGCGGAAGCCTCGCCATGTAGTGCCCGACTGATGATTTCCGGCGGCCGCATATATTCGTTAAAGAGGTCGGTCCAAGTCGAACCGATGTCGCTGTGCACCAGTAAAATCGCGCCTTTGGCCGAAGATCCCGCGCGCCCAAAATCTTCTTCAGTCCCATAACCGACGTCGACGAGATTCGCCTCGATGCCACTTACCGGCGTTGGTGGCGACCAGCCCTCCGCTTTCAGGCGCGCGGAAAAATTCACCGGCCCAAGCAATTCGAGCCGCGTATCTCCTTCGTTCCACGTTACCGGCAGAGTGTATTTCTCCGTGTGAACCTCCACGCCCTCGGCGCGAAACGCAGAGACCGCCCACTCGATGGCTTTCGCCATTTGCGGCGACCCCGTCACACGCCCGCCAATCTCATCCGTCAGGCGCCGCAGATTTTCTTCCATCGGAGAAGGCCCCATCACCTGCGGCAAGATTTTTGCCGCGGCTTGCGCACAACTCGAAGCGTCCGTCGCGGAACAAGCAGCGGAGCTTTGACCGGATTGCGCAGGGCTCAGAGAATCCTTCGCTGGAGGCAGTTGCGCTGAGACAAAAACCGAAGCAAAGAAGTAAAGAAGCAATGAAGCAATGAAAGTCTTCAGGCAGCGCATCGATTTACTCTCCGCGAAATAAGGGCGTTGCCGCAAATTGCCTCGAGCGGCAAGCCCGTGCATCCTGGCGCGGAGTAGTATAAGCTCGCGGCGCTTCGGTGAGAAACTTTGCGGCACAAGCAATGCAGTCGAGAGAATTTGCCATGAAAAAATCCATTTTTCTTCTTGCTGTGACTCTGGCGTTTGCGGCTTCGGTTTTTCCACAAGCTTCGGCCCAAAAAGCCTCGTCGAATCTAGGAGCAACTGCCAAAGCCGCATTAGCCGTAATTCGCGGAACACTTAACGTGCCCGGCCTTCAGCAAACTGTCCGGGTTCAGCGCGACCGCTGGGGAGTTGCCCACATTTACGCGCAGAACGAGCACGACCTGTTCTTCGCGCAAGGCTTCGTCGTCGCCCAAGACCGCCTCTTCCAGATGGAGCTATGGAAGCGCTCCGGCGAGGGCCGGCTTGCGGAAATTCTCGGACCTTCCTTCGTACAGCGCGACGTCAATGCCCGCCTGCTGCGCTATCGCGGCGATATGGACGCCGAGTACAAGAGCTACGCCCCTGACACAAAGGAAATTCTCGAAGCTTTTACTTCCGGCATCAACGCCTACATCGCAGAAATTCAGAAGCCCGGCGGCATTGGTCTTCCCATTGAATTCCAGCTCGCCGGATTCAAGCCTGAGGCCTGGACGCCCGAGGACTGCCTCAATCGACTCGCGGCATACTCGATGACCGGCAATGGCGCCAGCGAATTGTTCCACGCCCAACTAGTCACCCTCCTTGGAGCCGAAAGAGCTTCCGAGCTATTCGAATTCGATCCTGTGGTAAAGCTCGATCCTGCTCCTGGAATTGATTTCACGGGCCTCTCGCCCAAGCTGCTCGAAAATCTCGTGGGAAGCGACGTACCCCTCCATTTCCCAGAGACGCCTGTTCAGGGAAGCAATAACTGGACCGTTTCTGGCACGCTGACTGCCACTGGCAAGCCCCTGCTCGCTAATGATCCGCACCGCGTTATCGCCGAACCTTCGCTGCGATACATCGTGCACCTCGTTGCGCCCGGATGGAATGTCATCGGCGCGGGCGAGCCTGGCCTCCCGGGCGTTGCCGCGGGCCACAACGAAAACATCGCCTGGGGATTCACCATTTTTGGGCTCGACCAGCAAGATCTCTACCTCGCGCAACTGAATCCCGCCGATCCGGACGAATATAAGACCGAGCACGGCTGGGAGCGCATGGACGTCAAGACAGAAACGATTGGCGTGCGTGGGGGCGCGCTGGTTACCGTGAAACTGAAGTTCACGCGCCACGGCCCGGTGCTCTGGCAGGACGCGAAGCGCGCATTGACGCTGCGCTGGGTGGGCGCGGAGCCCGGTACTGCCGGATACCTCGGCTCACTTTCTCTCGACCGCGCAAGGAACTGGCAAGAATTTGAGCAAGCTATGGCGCGGTGGAAAGTGCCATCGGAAAATATCGTTTATGCTGACCGCGACGGCAACATCGGTGAACATTCCACCGGTCTGGCGCCGCTGCGCAAAAACTGGACCGGTCTCCTCCCCGTTCCAGAAAACGGTGGCTACGAATGGAGCGGTTTCCTGCCCAACAGCGACCTGCCGCATACCTACAATCCATCCTCAGGATTTGTCGCCTCCGCCAATCACAAAATGATCCCTGAAAATTATGGTTACGCCGTGGGATTCCAATGGGCATCGCCGGAAAGATTTCTGCGCATTTCGGAGGTGCTCAGCGCCGCTTCAAAAAACGCACACAAGCTCCGCATTGCAGATATGGAGGATCTGCAGAACGACGTAATTTCTCTGCCCGCGCGTGAATTGCAAGGGCTGCTGAAGCGCGCCGCAGGGACTTCGCCCAGCAGTGCGGCCAAGGTCTTGCTCGATTGGGATTGCGCGATGGCCGCTGATTCGGCTGCCGCCACGCTTTATGAATTCTGGGTCGCGGAGCTGCACGACGCAGTCACGAAGAAATTGGTTCCCGCGGAAGCACAAAGAGCCGTGGGAAAACTGTCGATGCAGAAAACGGTGCAAGAGCTGTCTCACCCTCTCGCCGAGGTGTTTGGCCGGAATCCCGAAGCTGCCCGCGACGCTCTGCTTCTGCAAACTCTCATTGCGGGAGAACAGAAACTCGCGGCGAAGCTGGGGCCCGATCCCAAAAACTGGGCCTGGGGACAACTGCATCGCGTCTCGTTCATCCATCCGCTTGGCGGCGTCTCTCCGGCTGCCGCCGCGCTCTTCGATCGCGGCCCCTCGCCTCGTCCCGGCGATGGCACCACGGTGGACGCTACCTCTTTTGGGGGTAGTTCCTTCAACCAATTGGGCGGAGCGAGCTATCGCGAAATTTTCGACCTTAGCGATTGGGACAACGCCGTGGGCATCAATGTCCCCGGACAAAGCGGCCAGCCCGGCAGCCTGCATTACGATGACCTGCTCCCACTTTGGCTGCACGGACAGTATTTTCCGTTGCGATACACCACGCAGGCCATCGACCGCGAAACGACAGACGTGCTCGAACTCAAACCGTGACCGATAAAGAGTTCGGGGCCTCTGAAACTAACGTCTCCGAAGCCTCGGGTTCACGACGCAATCGGCGACTTGCACGACCTGCATCATTTCCGCCACATCATGCACGCGGACTATATGTACGCCGCCTAAAATGCTGGCCGTTACCGTCGCGGCCGAGCCCCATATGCGCTCTTCCGGCGGAGCAGGTTTTCCGTCGTGCGCGAGCGTCGCTCCGAGAAATCCTTTGCGGGAAGTCCCCACGAGTAGCGGATAGCCAAGCCCAGCAAGCTGCGGCAGCTCTTGGAGCAACTCGTAGTTCTGGGCATAGCTTTTCCCGAAGCCAATCCCCGGATCCAAAATAATCTGCGATTTAGCGACTCCAGCTTTGCGCGCCTTCGCGATGGATTCTCTCAATCCCCGGGCCACGTCGCGCATCACGTCTCGCGCGAAGGGTCCGCGCTGCATCGTCCCGGGCTCGCCGCGCATGTGCATCAGCGCGAGCGGTACGCCATATTTCGCCGCCACCTCTGCCACCCGCGCGTCGTTTCTCAAACCAGAGACATCGTTAATGATCTGCGCACCGGCACGGATGGCTAGCTCGGCAATCGTGGATCGGCGAGTATCCACCGATACCGGAATCTTAAGCCGCCCTCGCAATCCTTCGAGAACAGGTAGGATTCGATCCAACTCTTCCGACGCCGAAGTATCTTCCGAGCCAGGCCGTGTGGATTCGCCCCCAACGTCAAGCAGATTGGCGCCCGCCAGCTCCATCGCAAGCGCACGTTCAATGGCGAGCTCCGGTTGATCGTACTTGCCTCCGTCAGAGAAGCTGTCCGGCGTAACATTTAGCACGCCCATCACGAGCGTGCGCTCGCCAAGAACAAGCGTCCGCGTGCGCAGTTTCAGTCGGAATTTTTTGCGTGGCCCCATCGGCGGAAGAAACTAGCTGTTTAGCTCAGGGGCAACTAATCCAAATCAAAATCACGAATCGGCTTCCCTGCAGGGGCGTCCTTTGCTTTCTTCATCGCCTCTTCGAATTTCTTTGTGAGAATGTCTTCCTTGTGCGTCTCCTGAAAGAACGAGTCGGCGAATTTGTCTTCCCGTTGCCGGTGCTGTTCCGCAAGAATCCCCTGTGCATTTTCGAGGTCGACGTTTGGACCCGCCTTCACCGGCGCTTCGTGCGAGAGCACCGCTCCAAACACTGGGTCCACCACCAGCTTTGCCTGGCAGCACGGGCACGTCACATGCAGGTTGTCAGGTTCCTTCTTTCCCATATCGGCATTCTACGCCATTTTGTGGGGATCGGTCACCGCGCCGCCGCCGCAATAATTCGGCCCAAAAAAGTAGGGGCACGATATATCGTGCCCCTACGCAATGCCCGGACAATTTGCGATTACGCCTTTGCTGGATTCTCCCCGCGGGTAAACCCTGGCGCCGGCCGCAACTCCGGCCTCACCACTTTGGGGTCCGTGCTCGGCGCAGCCGGCGCTGGCGGCGGCGTCCGCGGTTTTTCCGGCAGCGGCTTGCCTTCCATCAGCATCTTCACTTCGTTCGCGTCAATCACTTCGCGCTCGAGCAGCGCCTGCGCGATTCGCTCGAGCGTGTCGCGATTGTTGGAAAGCAGTCTCTTCGCATTCTCATAGCCACCGTTAACGATTCGCTTCACTTCCTTGTCGATCTGAATCGCCGTGTCTTCCGAGTAGTCGCGATGCTGCGTAATCTCTCGGCCCAGGAATATAGCTTCATCTTTCTTCCCGTATGCCAACGGTCCCAACTCGCTCATGCCCCATTCGCAAACCATGTTGCGAGCTAGGTCGGTGGCCCGTTCGATGTCGTTGCCGGCGCCGGTGGTAATGTGTCCAAGGAAAATCTCTTCCGCGGAGCGCCCACCCATCAGCACAGCAAGCATCGCTTCGAGATATTCCCGTGTGTAGGTGTGCTTATCGTCTTCGGGCAGTTGCATCGTAAGCCCAAGCGCCATCCCTCGCGGAATGATCGTCACTTTGTGAACAGGATCGGCCCCAGGCGTCATCGCTGCCACCAGCGCGTGTCCTGCTTCGTGATACGCCGTGTTCTTCTTCTCTTCATCCGAGAGAATCATCGATCTTCGCTCGACGCCCATCATCACCTTGTCTTTGGACATCTCGAAGTCGACCATCATCACGAACTTGCGGTTCTGCCGCGCGGCCCACAGCGCCGCTTCGTTGACCAGGTTCGCCAGGTCCGCGCCGGAAAAGCCCGGCGTGCCTCGCGCGATGATGGACAACTCTACGTCATCCGATAGCGGCACCTTTCGGGTATGCACGCGAAGAATCTCTTCGCGGCCTTTCACATCTGGTCTTGCAACCACAACGCGCCGGTCGAAGCGTCCGGGACGCAGCAACGCCGGATCAAGTACATCGGGCCGGTTCGTCGCCGCGATTAAAATCACCCCTTCGTTTGATTCGAATCCGTCCATCTCAACGAGCAGGGCATTCAGCGTCTGCTCGCGCTCGTCGTGTCCACCGCCCAGGCCCGCGCCGCGGTGGCGTCCGACAGCATCGATCTCATCTATGAAAATGATGCAAGGTGCGTTCTTCTTCCCCTGTTCGAATAGATCGCGAACGCGGCTCGCTCCGACGCCCACAAACATTTCCACGAAATCCGAGCCCGAAATGGAGAAAAACGGAACGTTCGCCTCGCCCGCAATCGCCCTCGCAAGCAAGGTCTTGCCCGTCCCAGGAGGCCCGACCAGAAGCACGCCCTTGGGAATCCGTCCGCCGAGCTTCTGGAACTTCTGCGGGTCTTTCAAGAACTCGATGATTTCCTGCAACTCTTCCTTGGCTTCGTCGGTTCCGGCAACATCCTTAAACGTCGCTTTCTTCTGCTGCGCCGATAAGAGCCGCGCGCGCGATTTCCCAAAGCTCAGTGCCTTGTTTCCGCCGGCTTGCATCTGCCGCATCAGGAACAGGCAGAAACCCACCAGCAAGATCAGCGGCGCCGCGTTCAGCAGGATGAGGATCCAATCCCCGCTGCGAACTTCTTTCATCCCTTTGATCATTGCTCCCTTGTCTTTCAATTCCTTGACAAGATCCGGAGCGGCTTCCTTGAAAACTGTCACGGTAAACTTGGTGTTCGGCGGGCGAAGGTATTCACCTTGAATCTCATAGCTGTTCGGCGAGAGGTACAACGTCACTTCTTTGATGTCTCCCTGGTCCACCTTGACCATGAACTCGCTGTAGCTGGGCGTCAGCTCGCGTGCTTGGCTTCCATTCGCGGACACCAGCTTCCACAGCATTACGCCGAGAAAGACGATGGAGATCCAGAAGAGAATTGTTTTGGCTGTAGAGCTGGAATTCACGTTGTCCTCACCTTTGTCCTTAGCCCCATGGAAATGCCTCCCATGAGGAAGCGACGCGCAAACATTTCGATCTTATTTCGTACGTCCTCGCCGTCGCTTCGCCTGCGCTGGTCCACTGGATAGAGCCCGGTAGTTCCGCCCCGTTCCATTGTCCGCAGCCAGGCCGTACCCGACCCATACCTGATTAGATGCAGTCCGGAACCCGAAGTAATCGGGCTCCAAGCCCACACGCCGCCGTGCGGGTTTGTCCAACAGCACCGCCAACCGCAGCGATCTGGGCTGGCTTTCTCCCAATCGCCGCAGAAGAAATTCCTGCGTCACGCCGCTCTCCAGCACCGCATCCAGCAGCAACACGTCCCGGCCCTTCAATTCCGGCCGCGAACCGAAATAGACTTCGCGCCGCTCACGCCCGCCGTCATCCACATCCCGCACATCTTCACGGACGAAATGACAAACGACCGCGGTGTTAATCTCGCGAATCAGGTCGGCGGCGAAAACGAATCCGCGGTCCAGCGTTACAACCACGTCTACCCGCCGCCCCTTGTACGCTCGCGTAATCTCCCGCCCCAGTGCCGCGACTCTGGCGCCAATTCGCGCGGCGGAATAGGCCGCACGGCCCGGCGCACTCGACTTGACCGCTGGGCGGTCACGCATCAAGTATTTTCCTCGGCGATCAAAATGCCTGTTCGAGTCCCTTCACTTGCTGCGAACGGCGCAGCAACCGGAAAGCCGCGTGCCCATACGAGAACGCCGCCGCTTGTCAGCACCGGCCATCCATCCCGCTCCCACCGGCTTACGCGCTTTTCGTTCAACAAGCGTTTCAGCTTGTGGGTCTTCTGATGTCCCGTGGGTCGCAGCTTGTCCCCGAAACGCCAGTTGCGCAGCATGAGCGGCAAACGCAGCCGGTCGCGGTCTAAAACCGCCCCTGAATCTCTAGTTTCCTCTCTCTGCGCGGGCCAGTCAATCACCCTGAGGCGGATTACGCACCCCGCCTGCGGAAGTCGCAAAATTGCTTCGCCGTTGCTAAAATCGATTTTATGCTCGTACTCTTTTCCGGCAGATTCTTCTTCACGGCCAAGCCTGCCCGCCCCGCGTTTTACACCGTTCCGGCGCCCGATTCGCGATGAATTTGCGCAGAAAACCAACTCGTTTCGCTCGCGCCGAACATCCACGCCGCCCGGTAGTTGCACCGCCTTCCCATTCTCCCCAAACCGCGCCAAATCTACCACCGCCGCAATGTGCTGCGCTGTAATTTGCCCCGCCCCGCTCTTCGTCTCTTCAATTAGACGACGCAGCATTCGCTTAGTCAGTGCCGCGCATTTCTTCTCGGTCTTGTCTGTGTTCTCGGCGACCTCCGTATTGAAATTCCCTCTCCCCAAAGGCTCCAACAAGCCCGCCAAAGCAATCCGCATCTCACCGTTCTTTTTCTTGGCCTGCGCGGCACAACGTTCCTGCGCAAGCAATTCCAAAAACTCCTCATCCTGCCGCGCAAATTCTGCCAACGAAGCCAGATGCTCAACCACGCCACTCTGAAACTCTTTTTCCAAGAGCGGCAGCAATTTCTTTCGAATCCGCGCCCGCATTCGCGCCGTATCTAAATTCGTAACGTCCTCGCGCCATCTCTGTTTCTTCGCTCGCAAATACGCCCGCAACTCGGCTCGCCGCACGCCCATCAATGGCCGCACCACACATTCCGTTTGTGGATGAATCCCTCCCAGCCCCGCCAATCCCGTCCCTCTCAAGATGTGTGCCAAGACCGTCTCCGCCTGGTCATCCGCCGTATGCGCCACTGCCACGCGATCTACTTTTCCTTCCGCAACCAGCCGCGCGAAAAACTCATATCGCGCACGTCGACCCGCATCCTCAAGATTCGCCTTTTCGCGCTTGGCGCGCGCCGCCACGTCCACGCTCTCGGCGTGGACAGTCAGCCCATGCTTCGCCGCCAGCTTCGCAACGAACTTCTCGTCCGCGTCCGAAGCCGCCCCGCGCAATTTGTGATTCAAATGCGCCACGCTCAAAACAATCCCCAACTCTTCCCGCAACTCCACCAGCAACAAAAGCAGACCCACCGAATCCGCCCCGCCAGACACACCCACACCCGCGCGCTCGCCCGCACGCAACATTCCTTGTTTTTTCAATGAAGTGAAAATGCGTTTGGCGAGTCTGTCGCGCATGATCGCAGAATTCGAGCTGCACTCCCGTCCCTTCCGCCGTGAATGCGCCTAGTATGGTAGAAATAGCGCGGCGAAGCACGCTCCAAACGCCAGCGGGATGTTTGCGTGCGGCGAGAGTGTTTGCCGTCTACTGCAACTCGGCGGGAATGGGATTGTCCGGTCGCTCTTCATCCCAGACCATCGAAAGTATCCACCAGCGCTTCCCATCGAAATAAAGTTGAAAAATATTCACGCCGCGCGTTTTGAATTTTCCCGCCGCGTCGCCGCCTTCGTAGCTGCTCAAAACCGTCGCCACATTTCCAAATCGCTTGATGACGTGCTTGATCTCGCGCTCCGTGAAGCCGTTCTTCACAATGGAAGCATCTTCTTCGTCCGCGTACTCCTGTTCCGTCATTTCGTGCGTCGTGACCCCGCCCGTCTTCGCATCCACTCGCACCGCCACCGACCGTGAGTTTGGATCGAACAATGTCCGGTCTCGCCCCCACTGCCGCGCGATACCCACGCCACCCGAAATCGTTTCGTAACTAGCCTTCACAATTCCTTCAATCGTGCTCACATCCTCCGCCCGGGCCTCGATGATCGGACGGTCCACGTGCGCTTTCCTCTGCGCCCGCACCACCCCAAATCCGCAAGCCCCCAACACCAAAATCCCACAACTCACGCGAACCTTGCTTCCAATGTGCATACTTCCTCCTCCGCCCATTGCACTACGGCTTGGCTTGCGCAGGCCGCGCTTGCTTCGCCCTCACCACCATGTCCCGCACGTCGCTCAGCAGCGCTTGCGAATCAAAAATCACTCCATCGCGAATCGTATACTTCACGCACTGCTGGTGCACCTCTTTGCGGTCCGTTCCCACTCGCGTCACGCCATTCCCATAAAACACTTTCACATCCGCCAGCGGGTTTTCCGAAAGCACCACCAGGTCCGCCAGATAACCCTGCCGCACTAATCCCAGCTCCGAATTCTTCACCACCTTCGCGCCGTTTTCCGTAGCCGCATGCAGAGCCTCCAGCGGCGAAAACCCCGCCTCCTCTAGCATCTCCAGTTCTCGAATCGTTCCAAATCCCCATAACGAAAACAAAAAGCCCGTGTCCGACCCCACCGCAACCACACCGCCCTGATTCTTATAGTCGTTCACAAATTCCATCCAGCGGCGGTACGCCTGCGCCCAATTCGCTTCTTTGTTCGAAGTCCACTCATAAAAATATGACGCGTGATGCGCCGGATTCGGCAAGTACGAATCCATCACCACAGGCAGCGTGTACGTCGAGTGCCACGGCAAATTTGCCGCGCGCGTCACATCGCGATTCGCCTCATAAATACTGAACGTCGGCACCATGATGAATCCCGTCCGATGCATCGTGTCCAGCAGCGAATCGATCACTTCGCCGTGCAATTTGCCCGAATCCGCCTGGAGCCACGACCGCCCCGTCTCCAAAAACCGGTCCGGCTCGTTCGAATAGTTGTAGCCCGGCGGCAAATCCTGAATCATCTGCGTAGTGTACGAAGATTCCGGATAGCCGTAGTGATGCTCGATGGTTGAAGCCCCTTCGCTCGCAACTTGTACAGCGTTCATAGGATAAACGCCGTCCTGCCCGATATGCACCGCTACGCCCATCCCATTCTTTCGCGCCTGATCAGCAATTGCGTGAAACACGTCCGGCCAAAGCCCTGGCTTTCCAATGATCTTGATCCCGTCCACTCCCTGCGCGTGCCATTCATCCACGATCTGCCGCGCCCCATCCGGATTCGAGTAGCGCGCATCGTCGCCGCGCCCCCAGAATGGATACACATACATGCGCGGCGCAATAATCTGGTTCGCCGCGATCTTCTTTTTCTCCGCCACCATCCCTTTCGGATCTTCACGCCCCACATTGAACGTTCGAACAGTCGTCACCCCGTGCCCCAGCAGCAACTTGTAGATATATTCCGCCGGCACATCCTTCGTCGCGTTGATGTGGATGTGTACATCGATCAATCCCGGCATTACGTACATGCCTTTGCCTTCGATCACGCGATCCGGCGCCTTCTGATCCTTCTTTACCGCCCCTTCTTCCTCTTTCTCTTTGCGGGATATCGAGTCCGACGGCACAACGCGTTCGATGCGATTCCCTTTAATAAAAATGTTCACCGGCCCAAACGCCGGCGCGCCCGATCCATCAATCACCGTCACATCGCGAATTTCCAGTAGCGGATAAGGCCCAGCCTGCTCCGCTGCACCCGCGTTTTGCGCGCAAACGCGGGGCGCTGAAACAAAAAATGCCGCCATACACAGCAAAACTCCAACGCGGATCATCATCTCCCTCATCGGCGCCAGTTTGTCCTTCATCAACGTTTTCTCCTCGACGAAACCCGCAAGGCTAGTTTCATTGCCACAAGAAGTCCAGCACTGATTCGCAAGTAGCAAGCCCGCCAAATCCGTAACCCAAGTCTCCTAAAAGCCTTAGCCGCATCGCGCGTAGGCCCCTGTGGATGTCTGTGGAAATCACTATTCTCCTGTTGACTTATTTTCCGCTACATCGTATTCTCCTTGGGCTGTAGCTGTGCCTTTCTGCAAGACAGGGGGGCTTTGCTCTTTGACAACCGATACGATGTGCCAGAATCCGTTCGAAACCATTCGTCCTTTTCGAGCACGAATGGTCTGAGTAAATCGAGCGACAATAATTCGCTTGGCAGGCTGGCTCTCTGATGCAAATCAGAGGGCATTTTTTTTCGCCAAGCTACCAGTTTCAAACGAGAGTTTGATCCTGGCTCAGAGCGAACGCTGGCGGCGTGCTTAACACATGCAAGTCGAGTGCGCGTCTGTAGCAATACAGATGGCGCACGGCGCACGGGTGCGTAACACGTGGGTAATCTGCCCTTCGATGGGGAATAACTCGCCGAAAGGCGAGCTAATTCCGCATAACATTCCTTGAACCTCGGTTTGGGGACTCAAAGCCGTAAGGCGTCGGAGGAGGAACCCGCGCACGATTAGCTAGTTGGTAGGGTAACGGCCTACCAAGGCTTTGATCGTTAGCTGGTCTGAGAGGATGGCCAGCCACACTGGAACTGAGACACGGTCCAGACTCCTACGGGAGGCAGCAGTGGGGAATCTTGCACAATGGGCGAAAGCCTGATGCAGCGACGCCGCGTGGGGGATGAAGCTTTTCGGAGTGTAAACCCCTTTCGACTGGGACGAATGCCTCGCAAGAGGAGTGACGGTACCAGTATAAGAAGCCCCGGCTAACTACGTGCCAGCAGCCGCGGTAAGACGTAGGGGGCCAGCGTTGTTCGGAATTACTGGGTGTAAAGGGTTCGTAGGCGGTGTGGCAAGTCGGGAGTGAAATCTCTGGGCTCAACCCAGAGACTGCTTCCGAAACTGCTGTGCTTGAGTGTGAGAGAGGCTCGTGGAATTGCAGGTGTAGCGGTGAAATGCGTAGATATCTGCAGGAACACCCGTGGCGAAAGCGGCGAGCTGGATCACTACTGACGCTGAGGAACGAAAGCTAGGGGAGCAAACAGGATTAGATACCCTGGTAGTCCTAGCCCTAAACGATCAGGACTTGGGGTGCCGCCCGTTCGGGCGTCGTCCCGGAGCTAACGCGTTAAGTCCTGCACCTGGGGAGTACGGTCGCAAGACTGAAACTCAAAGGAATTGACGGGGGCCCGCACAAGCGGTGGAACATGTGGTTCAATTCGACGCTACGCGAGGAACCTTACCTGGGCTCGAAATGCTTATGACCAGCTGTAGAAATACGGCCTTCCCGCAAGGGACATGAGTATAGGCGCTGCATGGCTGTCGTCAGCTCGTGCCGTGAGGTGTTGGGTTAAGTCCCGCAACGAGCGCAACCCCTGCACGTAGTTGCCACTCCGCAAGGAGGGAACTCTACGTGGACTGCTCCGGATAACGGAGAGGAAGGTGGGGATGACGTCAAGTCCGCATGGCCTTTATGTCCAGGGCTACACACGTGTTACAATGCAGGGTACAAACCGTTGCCAACCCGCGAGGGGGAGCTAATCGGAAAAAACTCTGCTCAGTTCGGATTACAGTCTGCAACTCGACTGTATGAAGCCGGAATCGCTAGTAATGGCGTATCAGATCGACGCCGTGAATACGTTCCCGGGCCTTGTACACACCGCCCGTCACATCACGAAAGTGAGTTGTACTAGAAGTCGCCGCGCCGACCGCAAGGAGGCAAGCGCCCAAGGTATGACTCATGATTGGGGTGAAGTCGTAACAAGGTAGCCGTAGGAGAACCTGCGGCTGGATCACCTCCTTTCTAAATAAGTGAGATCTATTCCGCTCTGGTGTGCGGAAGATGTTCTCCAGTGCGAAGTGCGGCTCTCACGGGCTTAGTGCTTCGCTAGACTCAAGTTACCCATCCCTGACGGCTTCGGCTGTCGGGGCGGACAGATTCTGGCAGATCGATCTTGGTTGTCACGAGAGCTTAATTTATGAACGAAAGGCCGCTGATTTATCAGCGGCCTTTTTTGTTGGTGTGCCGCGCAGGGTCGAAAATCACCTTCCGCCGAGTTAGCGGTGTCGTGACAGCACCTTTAAGGGTGCTATGATGTTAGTCCGAGGTATTCATGTTCGACATCAAGAAAGACATTCAGGCGATGACTACTTTCCGCCGAAATCCCGCGAAGTTCATGAAGCACCTTAAGAAGACGAAAAAACCGCTGGTGCTTACCATCAATGGGAGAGCCGAAGCAGTCGTGCAGGATGCCGAAGCGTATCAGCGCCTGCTCGACATCGCCGCGCAGGTCGAAGCAGCTGAAGGGATCCGCCAAGGCCTTGAGGATGTAAAGAAGGGCCGCGTGCATCCGGCCCGAGAAGCGCTGGAAATGTTCCGGCGCAAGCATGCCATACCTCGTTAGGCTCACCGGCCGCGCCTTGCGGGACCTCGAAGCCATCTACGAGTTCATCGAGGCGGACACTTCAGACCGCGGCTCCGCTTGGTTCAATGATCTTGCGGAGGCAATTTGCAGCTTAGAGCGACTTCCCATGCGCGGAGCCGTCGCTGCTGAGAACAAGAAGCTTCGCCAGTTGCTCTTTGGGAAGAAGCCAGACACCCACAGAATTATTTACGCGCTGAATAAGCGCAACCACGTCGTGAGTGTTCTACACATCCGGCACGGCGCAAGAGATGCGTTCAAGGAAGGGTAGAAAGGTCGCCGGGACTAATCGGACCAGGCTAGGTAGCCGGGCACTATGAAGCTGACGCCGGGGACGAGCATGAGGACGCCCCACCAGCTGGGCTTGCTGCGCGCCTCGGCTACGGCCATCCAGATCATGACGATGATGATGATGTTCGCTAGGGGAATCAGGAGCAACACGATCCACCAGATGGGCTTCCTGGCAATGTTCAGCAAAAGGACGAAATTGGCGATAGGAATCCAGGCCAGCCAGGGATTTTCAGTATTGGTTTTTTCCGCAATGGTTTTCACGGCGAGCGCTATATAGACATACATTGCCGCGACGAATAACAGGAAAAAGATGAACGTCCCACCGGCCAGGGCAGGGGGAACGTGGGGGCGATCCTCCTGGGCAAATGCTGCGCAGGCGGCCAACAGTGTGATTGCAGAGACCGCAACCCATTTCGCAGCGGAATGCAAGTTCATCGAGAGGCTCATAGAAAGTTCCTCCAATGGAAGTCAGGATGCGCGGCGAGCTTATCGCGACTGTAATCAGGTATGGGCGTATAGTCAAAACGTTTCGGTCAGCAGGTTTCCAGAATATTGAGTGTCCAGCTTTGGTGTCCTGCCCCGGCGCTGATACTTGTTCGATCGTTGCTACTGCGGAATCAGACGGTCAAATCCAGGGAAATTGCGATGGAGGAATTGGCACGTAAGGTATATGTTGATACCGTTCACGTAAGCTGCGTTGCTTAGTTTCGTTCCGCCCGGAGGTTTGCTGCCGGAGTGCGCGCGGGGCCTGCAGGCGCAGAGCAAATCTTCGCGGAGGATTATGTTCCGGGACAACTCGCGTTTCTTTTCCATCCACTCGCCAGTTACGCACTGCATCGAAAAACAGGGTCGGCGACTACCTCAAGTACTTTTCGCCGCGATCCTGGTGTTGCTGTGGCTCGGATTGGGCACGAGTCTCCGGGCAGACACGCTCTCCGGGACAATAAAGGATCCTTCGGGCTTGCCCGTGGCGGGAGCGAAAATCGAGATTTCCGGAGAGAACCTTGCGCAGCCAATTATGCTGACGACAGATCAGTCCGGAAAATTCACCGCACCCGACCTGAAACCCGGAAAGTACAGCGTTCGCGTCACCAAGGATGGATTCCAACCTTTGACCGCTCCGGCCGAAGTACACGGGACGCTGGATGTTCCTCTGACGCTGGCTCTTGCGGAGCAACAGACCACCGTCACAGTCACCGCCACAAAGACTTCCGGCTACGCCAACTCCGATTCCATCTATCGCCAGCTTCGCGACATCAAGCTGGGCGCCAGCTATCGCTGCGAGAATTTCACTATGCCGCTGGACGTGGGCACGTTCGTCTTCAAATCCGGCACGATCACGTTTCTAGCGCCGTTGGACGGCGTCGAAACCGGCGCCGTATTTCTTGGCCAGGGGCATTTCACGTTAAAGCCAGTGATGCCGCTCGATACGCAAGAGATGATCCGGCGAAGCGGTCACGAGATCGCCGAAGAGGATTTTACGCAAGTGGTCTTCCGTTTCAGCAATGGTCTTGCCGCGCAGTTTTCGAAAATCAAAAGCAATCCGGTGGAGACGCCAGGCGCAGCGGATGGAGTGTTTGGGCAGTGGCAGAACAAGATGCGCCATCGCCGCGAAGTGCCAGATGGTTTTTCCGACGCGATTCTGCAAGACGACACCATGGACAACGTGGATGCCGACGTACTCTCCGCCGTCTACAACCCCAAGCATCCCGGTTTCATTAACGCGTACATGACCGGCACGCCGCACAAGGACCTGCGCTATTTCATTCGCGCACGCACGGGCGCAATCCCACAGCTGGGTTCGCCGGAAGAGGTCGCGCTGATCAATTGCAGCGGTTCAGGGATGGATGATGGCATCTGGTATTCGCAGCATCTCTACTCCGAGCTGAAGGCCCGGACGGCGAATTCGCAGGAAGAACGTCGGCTTTTTTCCACGCACCGCTACGTCCTTGAGACCGTAATCGGGAAGAACGCACATTTTGCCAGCCAGGCTAAAATTGCGTTTGAACCGCTGGTACCCGGCGATCGCGTGCTGAAATTCGGCTTGCTGCCCACGCTGCGAGTCACCCGGGTAATCGACGAAAACGGGAAAGACCTTCACTTTATTCAGGAGGACAAGAAACAGGACGGCACCTTCTACGTGATCCTGGACGAAGCCCCACCGATGGGTAAGGAGCATTCGATAACCATCGGATACGGCGGCGACAAGGTGCTGTACGACGCGGGCGGAGGCAGTTACTACGTCGGCGCGCGGGAATCGTGGTATCCGAATCTGAATGGGTTCGGCGAAAAAGCTTTATACGATCTGACGTTTAAGGTTCCCAAACCCAACGTGGTCATCAGCGTCGGGAAACTCCAAGGGCAATCCGAAGAAACCGGGTTCGCCGTTTCCCACTGGGTAACGCCTGTGCCGGTCGCCGTGGCCGGCTTCAACTACGGCAAATACCAACACATCGAAATGGCGGACCCGATCACCCACTATGCTATTTCGGGATACTACCTGATGGATTTGCCGGACAATCTATCTCCTTACTCGCGGGGTAACGGCCCGCTGGCTACGATGGCTCCCAAGGCGATGACGTCCTTTGCCCTGGAGCAGGCACGTGCGCAGATGCAGGTTTGCACGATCTTTTTCGGGAAGGCGCCGTACGAAAATCTGGCGATCACAGAGCAGCCGAACTTCAATTTTGGACAGTCCTGGCCGAGCCTGGTTTATCTGCCGATCTCCGCTTACATTGATTCGACGCAGCGGTGGCGGCTCTTCGGCACCATAGATTCTAACTTTACCGGCTTCGTACAGGAAGTGACTCCGCACGAAGTTGCCCACCAATGGTTCGGCCACAGCGTAAGCTGGGCCTCTTATCATGACCAATGGCTCTCCGAAGGATTTGCCGACTTCGCCGCAGGCCTGTTTCTGGAGCAGGCCACCGGACCCAAGTGGCAGGCAGATTACATTGAATACTGGAACCGGCAGAAGCGGCGCATCCTCGAGAAGAATACGTACGGACTTGCGTCGAACGATGCGGGTCCGCTATGGATGGGCTTGCGGCTGATTTCCCCGAAATCCCCCCAGGCCTATCAGGGTGTTACGTATTCCAAGGGCGCCTACGTACTCGCAATGATCCGATCCCTGATGTTCGACGATCAAAACACCGGTGGCAATCCGAACCAGGCGTTCATTGACATGATGCACGATTTCATCAGCAGCCATCAAACCACGCCGGCTTCGACGGAGTCCTTCAAAGCCATCGTCGAAAAACACATGACGAAACGGATGGACTTGCAGGGTAATGGGAAGCTCGACTGGTTTTTTCAGGAATGGGTCTATGGAACGCAGGTGCCCCGCTACCAGTTCAAATATGAGGTCCAGCCGGGCGATGGAAAAGGCGTGAAGGTCCACGTGGAGATCACACAGAGCGACGTAGACCAGACGTTTGCAATGTTAGTTCCTGTATATGGCGATTTTGGCCAGGGAATGATGCGCCTGGGCCAGGTGCCGGTTATCGGGAACTCCACCACGCCTGCCACCTTCTATATGGACCGTGCGCCGAAAAAGGTGGTCATCAACGCCTACAAGAACATTCTCGAACGCTGAGGCTGCTGAATCACTGCAATTCCGAAAAGCTTCTTGTGCCATAACGCGACGTTTGCTCTGAAGAGAACACCGCGATTGGCCAGTCGTGTATGGTGGCTCAGTTAGGAGCAACTCTTGGAGCTACGGTGGGGCCGGATCTCCCGATACTACATTGAGTGCGCGAGCGACCACGCCATCACGCTAATGCTGCAGCGCGAGATGCGGAAGCAACCGCCCCGTCGCGGACGAGTCAGTCTAATAGGCTTCTTTCGGGTGCCGCACGGAATGGAGTACAACTTCGCGTCCGAAGATGTCGTATTGGAGGCGATACTCCCGCCACCGGATGCGCCATTGACCCTCGCCCGGTCGTAATCCCGCCAGTTTCTTGATCGGATGCCGCCCGCTGCGGCCGTGAGGATCTTGGGAGAGGACGCCGGTCAACTCCGCAAGAGAATCAATCAGCTTGGTATTGCCTCGAGACAACTTTCGGAATTCGCGTTCGAACGACGGTGTTGCCACAACGCGAAAGGCGCCATTCATGCCGGACGCTCACTTTTTGGATCGAGCAGGCTTGCGTCGCAAGGTGGTGAGAAAAAGCGGGGCATCCCGGCCTTTTCCTCGGCGGTATTCTTCA
>Ga0210402_10001612_pt1 | contig 23146 bp, 18 predicted proteins | sample IncBWC7MmetaG_FD_161055 | JGI IMG/M metagenome (GOLD analysis project Ga0210402, IMG submission 161055) | Forest soil microbial communities from Barre Woods Harvard Forest LTER site, Petersham, Massachusetts, United States - Inc-BW-C-7-M | ecosystem: Environmental > Terrestrial > Soil >... | reverse complement strand
CGAAACCTCGAACGCCTCAAACTCGACAAGTACCGCCGCCTCGCCGATCCCGGCCAGTTCTTGAACGACTTTGTGGAATTTTTCTCGCGCTGCCAGGACGAACTCGTCTCCTCCGAAGATTACCAGCGCTATGCTGACGGCCTCGCCGCGCAACTTGAGGCCGACCGTACCTTGCTCGACGAGGACACCCTCAAGGAACGCGCCGAAGAGGTCGCTCTCCAACAGGAAATCGCCCGCGCCTACCGCGCCAGCGAAGAACTGTTGCGCGAAAAGAAGCGCGTCTCTTTCGGCTCGCTCATCACCGGAGCCGTCGAACTTCTCGAAACAAACGCTGAACTCCGCCGCGCGCTTCAGGAAAAATACCGCTACATCCTCGTCGACGAATTCCAAGACACCAACATCGCGCAGCTTCGCCTCCTCGAACTGCTCGCCGGCGATCAAAAAAACATCGTCGCCGTTGGCGACAATGACCAAGCCATCTATCGCTTCCGCGGCGCATCATTCGGAAGCTTCAAACTTTTCCTGGAACGCTTTGCCAGCTGGCGCGAAGGCCAGGACTCCACAAAATTCCGCGTCTCGCTCGTCGAAAACTATCGCTCCACGCCCAACATCCTCCGCGTAGCCACCCAAGTCATTGCCCAAAACACCGTAAGCGCCGACTTTCCCAAAAAGGTTCTAAGCGCCAATAAAGAAGAAAGCGAAAAAGTCCGCATCGTCGAACTGGAAACCGAACAGGACGAAGCGCGTTGGATCGTCAATGAACTCCAGCGCCTCCACGCCGCCGGACGCAAGTGGCGCGATTTCGCCGTCCTCTACCGCCAGCACGCCCACCGCGACGAACTGGTCGAGGAACTCTCACGCCACAAAATCCCGTTTGTAATCAGCATGCTCTCCATCCTCGATCACCCGCTGGTGAAAGACGTCCTCGCCTACTTACGGCTGATTGCCACTCCATTCGATGACATCGCCTGCGCCCGCGTTCTCGCCGCTCCGGCGTGGTCGCTCGAACCCCCCCATCTGGTGCGGCTCGCCGAACGAGCCCGCAAAGAAAAAAAAGCCCTCTATGACATGCTGCAACTTCCCCAAGGCCGGCTCCCGTTCGATTCCTCGCACGCTTCTTTGGGCCGCCTGATCGAGTTCCTCTCCGAACAGCGCAAAACTCTCCGCCGCCGCACCGCGCGCGAAATCCTCGCAGATCTCCTCGAGTGGCTGGAGGTCGCGCAACTCGCAAGCCCGCAAGATCGCAAGTACGTCACACGCCTCTCGGAATTCGCCAAGGAGTGGGAACCCAAAGGCGAAACGCGCGGCCTCTCCGAATTCGTCGAGTATCTCGACTACTATTCTCAAGCAGGCGGCACAATCAGCCTCGAAGAAGACTTCCCAGGCGACGCCGTCCAACTAATGACCGTCCATGGGGCCAAAGGCCTCGAGTTTCCTCAAGTCTTCCTTCTCCGTGTTAACAACAAGAAATTCCCCGCCACGGAACGCCCGCGCGTCTTCGAATTCCCCGCCGCTCTCATGAAAGAAGGCGAACCCGCCGAGCAGTTTCACATCCAGGAGGAGCGCCGCCTCTTCTACGTCGCTCTGACGCGCGCGGAAAATCGCCTCACTCTTACAACGCTCATCGAAAAAAAGGGAAAGATTCCAGTCTTCGTCGAAGACATGCTCATGGATCCCGCCATCAAGCGCCGGGACATCCGTCAAATGAGCCCAAAATTGCCCGAGCTTCCTTTAACGGCGAAAAAAGGATCCACGCTTGCCGCCGATTCTCAACTCTTCCCTGCCTCCTCCGAACCGCCGAAGATTTTCTCCCGCATCGCCGATTGGGCCCTCGAATTCCACCCTCCCACTCCCGAACCGCTAACCTTAAGCCCATCCGCGGTCAGCGGTTACCGCAGTTGCCCGCAGAAATTTCTCTTCAGCCGCTCCTGGTCGCTCAAGGAGGGCCCCAAAGCAGTTCTCACATTCGGAAGCGTCATGCACACCACCATCAAGCGATTCATCGACCAGCTCCGCAAAGGCGTGAAGCTTCCGTTCGCAGAAGTCGCGCGCATTTTCGAAACCGAATGGAGCTCGGCCGGATTCGAAGATGACTATCAGGAGTCCGGTTACAAAAAGGACGGCATTGAACAATTGCGTGCCTTCCACGCCGCGACGCTCGAAGTCCCGCCGAAAGTGCTCGAACAGGAAAAAAGCTTCGAACTTCCCCTCGAGAACAACGTCACCATCATCGGCCGAATGGACCAGGTTAATTCTCTCGGCCGCAAAGACGTCGAAATTGTCGACTACAAAACAGGCAAACCGAAAAAAGACGCCGACGCCAAAAAAGATCTTCAGCTAAGCCTCTACGCCCTGGCCGCAAAAGAGATTTTCGAATGGAATCCTGTCCGCCTGGTTTTCTACTACTTGCAAAATAACCAAACCCTAGTCACCACGCGCGATGCCAAGCAGCTCGACGAAGCCCAGAAAATCGTCCTTGAAGCCGCCGCCGATATTCGCGCCGGCGAATTCCCTCCAAAGCCCGGCTTCATCTGCCGCAACTGCGCTTATAAGCCGATTTGTCCAGCCTTCGAGGAGGCGCTCAGCAGTTAGCTGGCCCCACTCGAAGTAATGTATTGGTTCTCCTGAATCACCATCACGAGGTGCCCACGTGAATCGAAAGATCCTCTACTTGTCGCTTTGCCTTCTTGGATTTGCTCTTCCCTACTCCCAATTCATCCCCTGGGTCATCGAGCACGGTCTGGACATGCCCCTGTTCCTCCGCCAACTCTTCGCAAACCGCATCAGCGGATTCTTCGCTTTGGACGTCCTCATTTCCGCCGTGACTCTGATTGGTTTTATCCGCAGCGAAGGCGCGCGGCTCAAGATGAGCAGGCTGTGGCTTCCCATTGCGTCGGTTCTGCTCGTAGGGGTTTCTCTCGGCTTTCCTCTATTCCTCTATCTTCGGGAGCGCGAACTGGAGAAGTCCGGATCGTCAGCGTTTTAACCAATTGGGGACAATTCGGTGACGGGAGGAGCTGCCGTTACCATCCACCATCCTCCGATTTCAATGAAAAAGGGCGCCACCCAACGGGTAGCGCCCCAACCAACCGAATCCTGTGAAGAACTTCCTATTTCCCCTTTTTAGGTCCCTTAGCCTCGTCCTTCTTTCCCTTTTTCTTCATGGTTAAGCTCCTTTCAAGTGCGGCCCCGGCTGGGCCATGGTCAATCTCAGTTCCCGGGTCATGACGGGCGTTGCCCACCATCCCTTCTCGCTTCGTATACGGGGGGCGCTTGCGGCTGTCAAGATAATTCCGTGCTGTATCAAAAAAATCGTGTTATTGGGCGATTCCGCCGGTGTAATACCGGTTGCGCGTCTGGATGGTCAACCCTTCGCGCTTCACCCGCACTTCCACGTCGTGGTAATCCTTCGCCCGGTTCGTCTCGCGGGGAACGTACGCCAGTGTGTACTCGTTCCTCGCCTCCTCGGTTACCCTCGAGAAAAGATCCTGCAGCGATTCCTTCTTCGCCGCATAGTACACATCGCCTCCCGTAGCGTGCGCGTAATCGGAGAGCCGCTCAAACCTGCGGTCGAAGAACGCGCTTCCCACGCCCACTCCGAACACCGAGATGCTGTGGCCCAGCACCTCCTTGACGGTATTGTCGTAGGTATTGGTGTTGTACTTCTTTCCCCCATTGACCCCATCACTCACAATAAAGATGATCTTGCGCCGGTTGCGCGGCCGGTCCTTTAACAGTTCCGCCGCTCCGAACACGGCATCATCCAGGGCCTTGGTCGGCTGCTCAAGAATCGTCCGGGTGGACTCAGGAATCGATGGTGAACCATCCACTGCGTGTCCGTTGATGCTCGGCCCGTGGAATGGCCCGCTGGGAGACATCACCCCGCTATGGCTATCCAGCTTGGTCCTTCTGAGTTCCGTGAGCAGCTTGTCCTGGTCGCTCGTAAATCCCTTGCCAGGGTGAAAAAACTGGTCGAATCTGCAAACGAACGCCTCATCCAAATCGCTCATCCCGCCTACTATAGCGTCCAGACTGTCTTGCACTTCCTTGGCATCCCCCTTTTTCAGGTCGTTGTCGATCAGAATGACCATGGACAGCGGGAAACCCTCGTTTGTGAAAACGTCTATTCGTTGCTCAACGCCGTCTTCAAATACACGAAATTCATCCTTCCCCAGATCTGGCACCAACCGGCCCCCGCGGTCTTTAACCGTCACTGGCAGAACCACGAGATTGGTATTTACGGTGATCTTGGCTCGCGCCTCGCTCAGCCGAGGGTTGTCCGGTGGCGCGGGCTCCTGGCCCGCCGGGGCGGCCTCCTGATGCGTCCGCGCAGCCATTCCCAACCACAAAGCAGGCGCGGCAAAGAAAACCAGACCAGTCATACCAGCGATTTTTCGTAGACTTTTCATATCTCTAAGGCCAAACTTTCTCTCGCAGCCGGTCGTCGGAGCGTCGCCAGTCGTCCCATCGACGCATCCATCGCACCGTTTGATAGCATCAAAACGAGACAGTAGCACCCCAGCGGAGAGTTTCCAGCCGGGCATCTCTCGTCAAGGAAATTATACATGCCTTCTCTCAAGAAAATGGCTGCACTGTGCATTGCGCCCGTACTTGCCGCTGCCATTGCCATTCCCGCTCTGCCGCAAGAGCCGACCATTCAGGGTCCCACGATCAAGACCCAGGTAAACCTGGTCAACTTGTTTGTGACGGTCCGCGACAAAAGCAAGCGCATCGTCACCGACCTGAAGCAAGACGACTTCAAGGTCGCCGAAGACGGCCAGGATCAGAAGATCGCCTTCTTCTCTAAAGAAGTGACGCTCCCTATCACCCTGGGGTTGCTCATGGATACTTCCGGCAGCGAACAATACATGCTGGGCGCCATTCAAGATGGAGCCAGCAGCTTCTTGAACCGCGTTATGCGCAAGGGCGACGAAGCCATGGTCATGTCATTCGACCTGGACGTGGACCTGCTCGCCGATTTCACTGACGACCGCTCGCAACTCAATCGCGCCATTCACAAAGCCCAAATCAATACCGGCGGCGGCGGTATCACACCTGGCACGCTTCCCTCAGGCGGTGCGAAAGGCACTAATTTTTACGATGCTCTCTATCTGGCCTGCAACGAAAAACTCTCGACCGAAGCGGGCCGCAAAGCCATCGTTGTCCTGACCGACGCCGAAGACAATGGCAGCAAAGTCCGCGTCGAGGAAGCCATCGAAGCCGCCCAGCGCACGGATACCGTCGTCCACATTCTCTTGGTCTATGACCCGCACTATGGCGCCAACAGCAGCATCGCCAAGAAAATCACCGACGAAACCGGCGGACGCATGATCGTCGTGAACTCGGAAAAGCATCTTCAGGAAGCCTTCGACCAAATCTCCGAAGAGCTTCGCAGCCAATACACCGTGGGCTACTATCCGACCAACTCCGCCCGCGACGGCAGATTCCGCAAAATCAAGGTTGACCTCGCGAATCGCGACCTCAAAGTCCTGGCCCGCAAAGGCTACTACGCCCCCAAAGGCTGAACCACCAATGAGAGACAGCTTTTAACCTTGACAAAAAGTGGCCCCTCGCGTATAGTATTTCTTAGGTAATATTATGGGCTCTCCCGTGGCGCCAGCATCTTGCTGGCGTTTAGTTTTTTGGTAGCACAAGCTTCAGCCTGTGTGGTTTTTTTCAAACCAACGCGCTACCGTTCGCGCAGAACACAAATGAATTCGGTTCGCCACACAGCCGAATGACCAGCGGCTCGTAAACCCCGTAAGTTGCACAGTTTTGGCGCGATCCTAAGTTGTTTAGAATCAACATTTACAAGACTGCTCGCAAATGTTGATTCTAGGCAACTTACAAAAAGTCTAAATTCTTTGGAATCAACATTTACGAAAAACTGCGGGGGGAGGGGCGGTTATGGTTAACTAGCCATCTCCCCCGAATCCTCCGCACTGTCACCTGCTTCTAGCGCAGGACTGAGAGGACCACTAACATCTAAATTGCGATGTTGCCGCCGAGTGGCCGGACCGTTTTCGTCCCGGCTATCCATCAAACAAGTACACTCAGCGCCTCTCCGATCTAGCACGACTCGGGGCACTTCCGAACTTCCACCAAGTTGGATCAGTTTCCGGTAACGCAGGGTTTATCAGGCATGTTTCCTTCGGTATGGCGTCATATCCTCTAAGAGTCATTGGGGTCGGGGGCGGGCAGCAGCGTGCTGATCACCTCCGCCAACTTCGCGAGGCCATCTTGCTTGGATAAGATCATGTCGAAGGCGGCGGTTGCGAGAAGGGACCTACGGAAGTCTTCGTCGAACGTCGTGAAGCCGACGATCTTCGCGCCAGGCAGAATGCCGCGCAGAACCGACGCTGTCTCAACTCCATCCATCCTCGGCATGCTCAGGTCCAGAATCACCAGCGCGGGTGCGCGCTCCTTGGCTTTCTTGACAGCAGCGACGCCGTCGGCAGCCTCGCAGCAGGCTTTGAAAGGGGTAGCCCTGTCAATGAAGTGGCAAATGGCGCCGCGCACGGCGGTGCTGTCATCGACGACGAGGATTCATGGCGTCAAGGGAGATGGCATAAAAGAAGAAGCTACTAGCGTTTCCTTTTTAGGGCAATACGAATTTTCGCTGATTTTCCTGTACTGCTCTTGCAGCGGAGCGCCACAGCGCAGGCGTCGAACAGTTACGCCGCGAGTCGTTACCGGACCCGTACCAGGACTTCACTTTTCCGATTACCGCTGCCAGGTATGTGGATCGTCCGTCGGTATCTGATTCGCAAAGAGTTTCCGAGCGCCAACGCTTTCGACACACTTGGACAAACTCTTGGATAAAGTGCGCAATAACTTGCCCATGGTCGCCTGGTTTCCGTTCAATTGCGCACTTTTCTCACTGAAAAAAAAGAATATAGAAGTTCGGTTGAATTGGACCCTTGCCTGCTCACGTTATTTGTCCCCCAGTGACACGAGATAGTGGTGGGTCCACAGCGTCGCCCTCAGCGCTGTGATCCAGCTTGCAGATTTCGTGGTCATGTCAACAGCAATAGGCTTTGAGATTTGAGCAACTGATTTGCACGCGGAGCGTTCAAATCTTAGAGGGTGGGGTTGTTGTCATCAATTCGCATTCTAATGGTCGATGATTATGAAGGCTGGCGGCGCCAAGCGCGTTCGCTGCTTCAGGCACGGCCGCAATGGCAAGTCGTCGCCGAGGCATCAGATGGTCCAGAGGCCATACAGAAGGCTGAGGAACTGAAGCCGGACTTGATTCTGCTGGACATCGGTCTCCCAAAACTGAATGGAATCGAAGCTGCCCGGCAGATACGACAACTCTCCCCTAGCTCCAAGATAATCTTCCTAAGTCAGTACAATGACCACGACGTCGTGCGAGCAGCTTTGGGCACGGGCGCTTTGGGTTATGTTCATAAGAAGGATGCCCTAAGTGAACTACTGCTTGCCGTGGATTCGGTTCTTCGCAGTGAGCTATTTGTCAGCAGCTCAAACGGCTTCAAGTTGACCGATACCTGAAGAGCCAAAGCCCCCTCATTCCCATGAGGTTCGATTCTGTTCTGATGACGCGAAGATTCCTTTCCACGTCACCCTTCCGCAGTGGCATCGCCTGTCGCAAGTTGGCGCAGTTCAGCTTCCGGCACAACAAATTCCGTGGTGCCACAATCCAAACAGACAATAAGCTCCGGAAATACCCACACGACGGGCTTGTCAATGTTCTTCAGTCCGGGGAAGTGGATGCCTATCTCCCCAGTGAACTTGCTCTGGTTAACTGCACCGCACGACTTGCAGGGCATGCCGATCCCCAATGTGGTTTGAATGTTATTGGTGAGGGGATGGAATAGCAACTACATTACGGATGAATTCTTAATTTTCCAAGACTAGTAGCTTAAGATACACCAATCGGTCTGGCAGTGGCTGCCTAACTCCTGGTAAGTTTGAATGAATAGGTCGAAGGAAAACTGGCACTCTACCGAGCTTTCACTTCGCATTGACCGAAATTCCACGACCGTCTAACATCCTCTCGCACTCTGCTCATGATTAACGAGACCGTCGCCCATTACAGAATTCTCCGTAAGCTCGGCTCCGGCGGCATGGGTGTCGTCTATGAAGCAGAAGACACCAAGCTCGGCCGGCGCGTCGCTCTCAAATTCATTCCGGAGGAAAACCAGCGCGACACGGCGACTCTCGAGCGCTTCCTCCGCGAGGCTCGCTCCGCCTCCGCTCTCAACCACTCTGGAATTTGCACCATCCACGCAATCGAAGAGCACGACGGCCGCACCTTCATCGCCATGGAGCTGCTCGTCGGCGATTCTCTTGACAAAGCCCTGGCCGCCGGCGCATTGCCCATCAACCGCACCGTCGAAATCGGCATTCAACTTGCCGATGCCCTTGATGCCGCCCACAAAAAGGGCATCGTCCATCGCGACATCAAGCCCGCAAATATCTTCGTCACCGAATCCGGCGCCGTAAAAGTACTCGACTTTGGCCTGGCCAAGCTCCTTCCCGGCGCCTCAGACGATCTCGCCGGCCATACCCTCGACCATTCTCCCACCGAGGCTCTCCTCACCAGCCCAGGCATGGCCGTCGGCACCATCCAATACATGTCCCCCGAGCAAGCTCGCGGCGAAGAAATTGACGCACGCAGCGACCTCTTCTCCCTCGGCGCCGTTCTCTACCAAGTGTTGACCGGCAAGCAAGCCTTCCCCGGCTCCACAAGCGCCGTCGTTTTCGACAACATCTTGCACAATGCGCCGGTCGCTCCCGTTACCCTCAATCCCGATATCCCACCCGAATTCGAGCGCATCCTCAACAAAGCCCTCGAAAAAGATCGCGACATGCGTTACCAGGTCGCCGCCGAATTGCGTGCTGATCTCAAGCGCCTCCAACGCGAAATTGATTCCGGCGGACGTCCCGCAAGCTCTCCGAGCGCCTCCGCGCGCGTCCCTGCCGTTCCAGAGTCCTCCGCCAGGAATGTGACACCTTCCGGCAGTTCCGTCATCGTCGCCGCTGCCAAAAAACACAAGCTCGGCACCGGTCTTACTCTCCTCGCCATCACCCTCATCGTCGCAACGGCTGCATTCGGCATCTACTCGATCTTTCTCCGCACTCGTCACGTTCCCTTTGAGTCCTTCACCATTGAAAATCTCACCAACAACGGCCACGTCTCACTTGCCTCACTTTCCCCGGACGGAAAGTATCTCTTACACGTTCGCGATGACGATGGCTTACAGTCTCTCTGGCTTCGCCACGTTGCCACGGGCAGCAACACGCAGCTCGTTCCCGCTGCCGCCACGCGTTACTCAGGGCTGACCTTCTCCCCCGATGCCAATTATATTTACTGCGTGCGGCGGGATGAGTCGGAGCACACTATCGCCTCTCTCTATTCCGCTCCCATGCTCGGCGGCACTCCTCGTTTGCTTATCAAGGATGTCGACAGCCCCATTACTTTTTCCCCCGACGGCCAGCGCTTCGCCTATTTGCGCGAGCGCCACGATTCTCTGTTCTACGACCTTCTCATCGCCCACAGTGACGGTACTCTGGATCGCACGCTGTTCAGCAATGTGACTCTTGCCGGCAACAATGGCAATTACGTTCCGGCCTGGTCACCGGATGGCAAGACCATCGTCATACCGGCGTCCCAATTGGCGAACGGCGCGATCGGCTCTTTTCTCGCGGTGGATGTTACCAGCGGGAAGCAACAAGTGGTGGCGCAAGCGCGGGACCGCTTCTATTCAAGTGCGATGTGGTTGCCGGGCTCGAACGCCCTCGTAGTCTCCACCCTTAATGAGGCGGTTGGGTTGAACGAACAACTGGGCGTCGTCGGCTACCCCGGTGGAGAGTTCCGGTCAGTAACTTCGGACACCAACGTGTACGTGCGCCCAAGTGTTGCCGCCGATGGCCGAAGTTTGGTTGTCACTCAAACGCAATCCAAGTTTGAACTTGACGTGGCCCCGGCATCCTCTCCGGATACTTTGCGCGCCGTGCCCTTGTCTTCGCGAGGCATGATTTGGCGATGGGATTGGATGCCCGACGGGCGTCTTGTTTTCCCACAGGCGCCGGACATCCGGGTAATCAATCCTACCGGAGGCGAGACGGTCCTGTTATCCGATCCCGGGCATTTGTCGGACCAGGTCGTTTCTTGCGGCAAGTACGTCGTTTTTCGATCTTCTGGACGCTCCGGAAAGATCGGCTTCAATCTCTGGCGAATGGATTCTACAGGTGCAAACCTCACGCAGCTGACGTTTGGCGCGAACGAAGCCGATCCGATCTGCTCGCCGGACGGCAGGTGGGTCTATTACTACGACTACGGAAGTGACCAATTCTTGAAACGTTTACCGGTTGAGGGTGGTGCGGGCGAGACCATCATCAATTCGGCCATCGGCGCATGGAATATCTCTCCAGACGGCAAGACTATCGTCTCTCTCGAGGTTCGAGAACTGGATCACAAGCTGGTTCTTGATCTTTACTCTATCGAGGATAAGAAGGTCGCCTATCGAGACGTCGATGCGAGAGCCTTGCCGGGGCCGCTGGCATTTGCCCCGGACGGCAAGGCCGTTGTCTACGTCGTCCGCGAAAAGGGTGTGGACAACCTTTGGGAACAGCCCTTCGACGGCGCACCTTACCGTCAGCTCACTCACTTTGCTTCGGAACGAATCTGGCAATTCCGTTTTTCGCAGGACGGCTCAAAAATCGCCATGGAGCGCGGCCACAACGAATCCGACGCCGTCCTCCTTCGCGACACGACCCGGTGAACGCGTTCCTCCGGGCGGACCTGTCGCGCTCCAAAAGCACCGTCATCGCAAATAAGTGGAATTACTACAATCAGGGAGTGGCTGGGCCGGAGGGGCTCGGTTGGCCGCTACCCTCGCGGTTGGCTCGCGCAAAATATCCGCGCCGCGCTCGCACCTGATAGCCCTTGTGGTCGGGCACTTCGATGCGAATCCGGTGGTAACGCCCATCCAGCACGTAATTGGTGGGTATGTACGCGATCGAATATTCATTTCGGAGCTCGTCGCCGATGTCTTGGAAAGACTGATCCAGATCATCCACATGATACGGAAAGAACGCCCGGCCTCCCGTTTCCTCGGCAAGGTCCTGGAGAATCTTGTCGCCTTCCGTCAGGTGCGACTTCCGATCGGCAAGCTTGTCGGGATCGGTCTGCGAAAGCTGGATCCACTGCGTGCTCGTGCTGATGGTGTAAATCACCACGCTTGTGCGCTGGGCCATTTCGATGGCCTCGGACTTCGTGTGAGTCGACAGATTGTCATCGCCGTCGCTGATCACAATCATCACGCGCCGCACGACGTCAGGTTGATCCCCCGGCGGACGCGGCGGATGGCTCAGCTCGTTTTGGCAAGCAGTGTAAATCGCGTCGTAAACCGCCGTTCCCCCTCCCGCGCGCGTCTGCAGGATTTGGTCGCGCAGCAAACCCGCATCGCCGGTGAATGCCTGCACGACTTGCGGCTCGTCGTCGAAGGTCATCACGAAGGCTTCATCTCTGCCCCGCCGCAACACGCTAAACAGGAAATTGATCGAGGCGTCTTGCTCGAACTTGATGCGGTCGCGGATGCTGTTTGAAGTGTCCACCAGCATCCCGATGCGCAAAGGCAAATCCGTCTGCTTGCTGAAGTAGCGAATCTCTTGCGGAAACTTTTCGTCGAATATCTTGAAGTCCTCTTTTTGCAGATCGGGGACGAGCTTGTTGCGCCGGTTCAGCACCGTGAAAAGCACGTCCACCAGGTTGACCACCTGTACGATCTTTTGCGGGCTCTGCGGGGGCGCCGCCTGCTCCCCCTGCTGACCTTGTTGACTCTGCTGGGATGATTGGGTTGGCTGGCCCTGCTGTGGTGCCGCCTTCTGGGTCGCCGGGGGGCGTGGCTCGGAAGGCGCTCGCGCCTGCTGCGCCCGGTCGCTGACCGCCGCCGACAGTAAGACTGCTACGAGTAGAACGGAAATCAGTGCCCTGGACATGTCTCTTGATTATAGGTAGGGAGCAAGTGCAGCGTCAATTCGCTTCCAATCCTCTCCTGCGACGTCCGCTAGTTCTTTGACAAACTCGTGCAACTCTCGCGGCAGCGGCGCGCTCACTTCAATCCATACGCCGGTTCTTGGTTGAGGGAATCCCAGCCGGGCCGCGTGCAAAAAATTGCGCCCAAGCGGCGGCATCGCAGCCTTCTCCTGCTCGCTCGTGGCAGCGCGCCCACCTCCAGTGCCCATGCGAATCTGCGAAGCCGCTCCATAAAGCGTATCGCCGACAACGGGGTGTTTCACCGCCGAAAAATGCACGCGAATCTGGTGAGTCCGCCCCGTGTGTAGCTGCACTTCCACCAGCGTCGTGCCATCGATTTCCGCCAGCGTCCGCCAATCCGTCCGCGCCTCTCGTGCCTTTCCCGGCAGTACGCTGCCCCGTAGCCCGCTCCCCGGCTTCTGCCGGTGCACCGCCATTCGTGTTCGCCGATGCAAGTCGCGCCCAATGGCCAGCTCTATCCGCCCCTGTTTTTCCTTCAGCAGGCCCTCGACCAGTGCAATGTAAGTCTTCTTCACGGTGCGCTGCCGAAACGCCTCGGATAGCCTTGCGTGCGCCATGTCGTTTTTTGCTACGAGAATTGCTCCAGACGTTTCCTTGTCCAGCCGGTGCACGATCCCCGGCCGCAACGCATTGCCTCCTTGCGAAAGCGCCTGCCCTCTTCCAAGCAGCGCGTTCACCAGTGTCCCCCGCGTGTTTCCCGCGCCCGCGTGCACGGTCATCCCCGCCGCCTTGTTGACCGCAATCACGTCCGCATCTTCATAAAGAATGTCCAGCGGGATCGATTCCGCTTCCGCGCGCAGGGGTGGGCGGGCTTGCGCCTCGATCGCGATTTTCTCACCCGCACGCAAACGATGCGCGCCCTTCAGCGGCTTGCCGCCCACCAACACTAGTCCAGCTTCGATAAGCTCCTGAATCCGCGTGCGGCTCAACTCTGGCAGTTGGGCCGCCAGATAGCGATCCAGCCGCTTCCCGGTGTCGCTATTCTCTACCAAGAGATTGTGTGTGACGGGTGAAGGCACGGAGGGATTCTAGCAGCTTGTCCTCGCCGCCATCCAAAGTCGCTTGAGTCGCGCGCCGTTCTAGGAATCGGTATGCGATCTAACGCGGTTTTGCTGTCGATTTGCCAGGCGGAGACTGAGCTTCCTTGGAGATGAAGAGGAGGTCGACAATCAAAAGGATGGCGCCGATGGTGATCGCGGAATCGGCTACGTTAAACGCCGGCCACCTGTAACTTCCAATCCACACTTCAAAAAAGTCCGTGACCGCTCCGTGAATAATTCTGTCGGTGACGTTCCCGGTGGCCCCCCCGAGCAGCAACGCGATTCCCCCGCACGCCACGCTGCTTCCTTGGCCGGCAACGAGCAGCCACGCCAGCGCGCAAATCACTGCGAGCGAGCCGCCGATTAATAGAATGTGCAGCCACGGCGAATGCGAATCCGCGAACAGACTAAACGCGATCCCTGGATTGCGGCTGTGCACCAGATAAATAAGGTGCCGCACCACCTCGTGACGCCATCCCTCATTTGTTTGGGTTTCGAACCACGCTTTGGTGGCGCGGTCGAGCACGACGATGCCGAGCGTGAGCCACAGCCAGCGCAAGCGTGAGGGCAATTTCATGAAACTGACGGCTCCGCACTTTCGATTTCCGCGAGTGCTTCGCTGCACCGCTCGCAAATGCCAGGGTAGCGCGTATTTTCCCCCACATGCGTCGAGTAGTTCCAGCAGCGCTCGCACTTCGCGCCGTCGGCACGCAAAACTTCGACATGAAACGGCTCAGGATGGTCACTATGCACGGGCTCATCAAATGGCAACACTTCGACCTGCGAAACGATAAATAACGCGGGCAAATCCTTTGCGTGTCTCAATAGAAGATCCAGATACGGGTCCTTTGACCGAACCCGTACCTTGGCTTCGAGCGAAGCATTGATGAATTTACGTGAGCGGGCACGCTCGAGGTCTTGCAAGACGTCCGCTCTCAGTGTATGGATCTTTTCCCATTCCGCTTTAGTCTTCCCGTCAAGATCTGAACGCAGCGCAGGCTCTTCGGGAAAGACGTCGGTGTGGACACTTTCCACAGCGGCGGAAGATTCCGGCAAATGCTTCCAGATTTCCTCCGCGGTAAAAACCAGGATGGGCGCAGCCAGTCGCGCAAGGGCGCTGGTGATTTTCCATATCGCGGTTTGGGCCGAGCGACGAGAACGGTTCCTAGCCGCTTTCGTATACAAGCGGTCCTTCAGCACATCAAAATAAAATGCGCTGAGATCAACGACGCAATACTCATGCATGGCGTGATACACGCGGTGGAAATCGTACGCGGCGTACCACTCCCGGCATTTCTTGACCAGATCCGCTGTTCGTTCCAGCATCCAACGATCTATTTCTTCCAGTTCCTCGCTCGCTAGCGCGTCGCGCCGCGGTTCGAAATCAAACAAATTCCCGAGCGCGAATCGAAAGGTGTTGCGAATCTTGCGGTACGCCTCACTGAGCTGGGTCATGACGCGCTCGCTCATCTTTACGTCGGCCTGATACTCCTGCGATGCAACCCACAAACGGAGCAGGTCCGCTCCCCACTTTTCACAAATCTCGCTCGGAAGCACAACGTTCCCGAGAGACTTCGACATGGGGCGCCCATGTTCATCGAGTGTCCACCCATGCGTAACCACGCTGCGGTACGGCGCGTGATTGCGGAGCCCCGCCGCGATCAGGAGCGAACTCTGAAACCATCCGCGATACTGGTCCGGACCCTCGAGGTAAACATCCGCAGGCCACTCGTTTCCCTTCAAAACGGCGAGATGCGAAGACCCTGCGTCGAACCACACGTCAAGAATGTCATTTTCTTTCCGCCACGCGCCCGCGCCGCACGCGCATTTCGTTCCGGCAGGCAACAATTCTTCCGCCGTGTGCTTGTACCACGCGTCCGCGCCTTCCCGTTCGAACCACTTCACCACGTTCCGCAGCGCCGCGAAATCCTCGAGACGTTCGCCGCATCCATCGCAATAAAAAACGATAATTGGCACTCCCCAGAATCGCTGCCTCGAAACGCACCAGTCCGGACGCTTCTCGATCATTTCGTAAATGCGCTCTTCTCCCCAGGCCGGAATCCATTTCACGCCGTGAACCTCTTCGAGCGCTTCCGCGCGCAAAGTTTTTTCTTCTCTGTGGGCCGCCTGATCCATCTTGATGAACCATTGTTCCGTGGCCCGAAAAATTACCGGATTGTGGCAACGCCAGCAATGCGGGTAGGTGTGCGTGTAATTTTGATGGCCGAGCAGGGCGCCGCGATCTTCGAGCAGTTTCACGATGACCGGATTGGCTTCGAACACATTCTTGCCTTTGTATTCCGGCAATCCTTCCAGATACACACCTTTGTCGTCGATGGGCGCGTAAATTTCGAGACCATATTTCTGCCCCGAGAGAAAATCATCCGAACCGTGCCCCGGCGCGGTGTGAACGATTCCGCTGCCCTGATCCAGCGTCACGTAATTCGCAAGAATTCCGGGAACCTGCACCGGCAAAAAGGGATGCTGGAATTTTGCGCCCTCAAAATCCCGCCCTTTCCAATTCGAACGCACGCGCACTTCTCTAATTCCACACTCCGCGTGCAGTGCCGCGATTCGCTCCGCGGCAAGCAGCAGCGCGCCCTTCTCGGTTTCCACCACCACGTATTCGAAATCGGGATGAAAAGCCAGCGCGCGATTGTGCGGAAGAGTCCATGGCGTAGTAGTCCAAATGACCGCGCTCACATCATCCATTCGAATGGCGTCAGACTTCCCGCCGTCCACGACAGCGAACTTCACCCAGACCGATGGACTCGTGTGATCTTCGTACTCGACTTCCGCTTCAGCCAAAGCCGTCATGTCGTGGATGCACCAGTAGACCGGTTTCCGCCCGCGATACACAAACCCCTTCTCCATGAAATCGAGCAACGCGCCCGCGATGGTGGCCTCGTAATCATGACTCATCGTCAGGTATGGATCATCCCACTGCCCCAGCACTCCCAATCGCTTGAAGTCGCGCTTATGCTGCTCCACATAACGCACGGCGAATTCCCGGCAGAGCCGCCGAAATTCCGCCGGCGGAACTTTTTCTTTTCCGCCCAGCTCCCTTTCCACTTGCGTCTCGATCGGCAACCCATGGCAATCCCATCCGGGCACGTAAGGCGCGTAATGGCCAGCCATGCTTTTGGATTTGACGATCATGTCCTTCAAAATCTTATTCAGTCCGGTGCCCAGATGAATTGTGCCCGTAGGATAGGGCGGCCCGTCATGCAGAACAAAGAGCGGCCCGCCCTTGCGCGCTGCAAGGATGCGCTCGTAAAGATGCGATTCCTCCCAGGCCGCAAGCTGCTTCGGCTCATTTTGCGGAAGGCCGGCTTTCATCGGAAAATCAGTTCTTGGCAGGTTTAGAGTCTTCTTCAGTTCCAGAGGTTCACCCATGCGTGTGTGCGCCCGTAGCTCTGCTTGCTCGATTTGAAAGCCGTCCCTTGGTTCAGGTATTCAGCCAGAAACATCGGAAGGCGGTGTAATTGCGTATGTTACAATGATTGGCAGTTGGTGTCAGCGGCCCGGGTCGCGCAACCTTTCCCGGCTCGCGCGAATCATAATCGTGAGGACACCCTAAGCAGTAAATCTGCGTCTAAATCAGGGGGAAGATGGTGCCGGGCCTAATCGTCAATCTCGTTCCACCTGAATTAAAAAAGCCCGGCGTGTCTGGCACCGGCAATCAAGCCGTTCCAGTACCTGCGACGGCGGTTCCCAAGTTTGGGGCGCCTGCCCTCCTCATTCCCGATAATTTTTGGTCGAACCTTAAACAGTTCTTGACAGAGCGCCCCGTTAAAGTGAGGGAGCGAGCCGACGCGCCCTTTACGAAGACAGCGTTTGGCGGGGGCGTTTTTGACAACTTCAAAGATTTCTTCAGTTCGCGCCCAGTGCCGAAAGGCCCGGTAAACAGCCGGCTAGCGGTCTCCTGGGGAGCGAATTTCGGTGGGTTTGGGTCGCGAATCAAAGAGGCTTTCTTCCCTGCAAAGCTCCCGCCAGCGAACTTCACCAGCAAACCGATTAGAGTGAAAGACATCTGGACGAAGGACGAGAACTTCGGGTGGACGCAAGCGATCTCAATTGGCATTCACGCAAGTGTTTTCGCGCTCGTCATTTTGCTTCCCTTGATTTGGCATTTCTCGTCTCCGACCCAGGCAAAGAACAAGAACGTGGACGTGACTCCGCTTGATATTTCGCCGTACATGGCGAAACTGCCTGCCGGAGCGAAAAAGGCAGGGGGCGGTGGAGGGGCGAATGACCACACGCTGGCTCCGGTCAACAAAGGCAAGTTGCCCAAGTTCCAGTGGACGCAGTTCACGCCACCCCAGGTAAAGATTCAGAATCCGAATCCCAAACTGGCGATGGACCCGTCGTTGCTCGGTCCGCCCGACCTGAAGGTGCCCAATCTTAATGCGGCAAACTTTGGCGATCCGCTGGCCAACGGCGTAAGCGATTCCCTTGGTCATGGCAATGGCACCGGTATCGGCAGCGGCACCGGCGGCGGCCTTGGTCCTGGAGAAGGCGGAGGCACCGGCGGCGGAGCGTTTCGCGCTGGCGTGAATGGAGTTGGCGTACCGGAGTGCATCTATTGCCCCCCGCCGCTTTATTCGGATGATGCGCGCAAGGCGAAGTACATGGGCTCGGTTGTGCTGCAGGTGACAGTGACGGCGGATGGGCGGGCCGTGAACATCTCTATCGTCAAGGATCCAGGGATGGGCCTCGGAGAGAAAGCAGTCGAGTCCGTGCGTACCTGGAGGTTCAGGCCGGCGGCAGGACCCAACGGCAAGATTGTGCCGGTGATTGTGCCCATCGAAGTGACATTCCGATTGTATTAGTTCCTTCTGCTCGATTATTCAGTGCAGCTTAAACTCAATGCTTGTTTTTCAGTTCACTTACATCTGAGTTTTCAAATTCTTTTCCCACAGGCAACCAAACTCTCTTTTTACACTTCTGACTAGCGGACTGGTGCCCGCCTCCAGAGGTTGTCAGGCCGAATCGCGAGGCGGAGACGGAGGCCTGCGCATGCGTGATCCATTTGTGCGCTTTCTTTCCCGCAACGATTCGTCCTCGGAATTCTCTTCGTCAGAATCCTGGTTGAATCGCGTGCGAGAAAACCTGGGGCAGCTTCTTATCCCTTCGCATTTCAAACCCTCTTCGGCAAACGGCGCGCCCATTCATCTCTTGAAGTTCGACAAGTCGCTGAGGCCGGCGCGGGCCCAGGGTGCTTCGCTGATCATGCACACCGTGGTATTTATTGTGGTGGTTTTGGCGCTCGCGAACACGAAGGGAGTGCCGGGGGCTCACGTCACCGGCGAATCGACGCCTCTGCCCTCGCTTACGTTTCCGGCGGCACTCTTCCGTAGCCTCACGAGCGCAAATCCCAACGGCGGCAAAGGCAGCGGTGGCGCGAACAATCCGATTCCCGCAACGACCGGAAATCCCCCGCCGCATTCCCTGCTGGTGCTTGTCAAGCCCACCCTTCCGCAAAATCAAAATCATTTGCTCCCCGAGCCTCCAACCATTTTCGATCCCAGCGCAGCGCCTGTTTTTACCCCTACGGATAAAATCGGATTGCCCTGGATGCCGAAAGAAACGAACTCTGGAGGCCCCGGCAAGGGAAACGCCATAGGTTTGAACGGCGGCTCGGATACAGGCGACGGCGGAAACGGTCCGTTCGGCATGGGGGGTTCGGACGGACCGTACCGGCCGGGATTTATTCCGCCTGGATGTGCATATTGTCCAATCCCCACTTACACCGACGATGCTCGGCATGGCAAGGTGCAGGGTTCGGTTACGCTGCGGGTCCTCGTGGGCGAGGACGGGCGAGCGCAGAATATCCGCATCGTCAAGGGCATCGGGTTTGGCCTCGACGAGCGCGCGGTGGAAACCGTGCGGGGCTGGAAGTTTATTCCCGCGAGGGACGGGACGCATCGATCCGTCACTGCTTGGGTCACCGTTGAAGCCGTGTTTCGCCTGTTCTGAAGCGAAGCAGGTTGCGCTAGACGCACTCCGCGGACGGCGGCAGCGTTTCTGAATGCCGTACGAATTTCGGGAGTGGGAAGAGGAACTGGAACCGCAGGCATCTTCGGCGCGAATGGGCGGCCCGCCGCATAAATCTTCGGGAATTGGCGTGCTGGATCCACCCGGTCCCCCGAAGAGGCCGCCGGGACCGCTAGCCGCTCTGCCCGCATCCTTTCTGCTGCGATTGCTTGCGGGATTGATTTTGGCTGGATTAGGGCTGTTCATTTTATCCCTGCTGTTTTCCCGGTAGAGGCTGATTCAAGAAACACAGCGGATGGTTCTGCTGTTTGGGCTGTGGACAATCTGCTAGGATTCGGGCATGAGAAGAGCAACCGGTATTTCGATGGCTATGCTGGCTGGTTTGGTGTGCTTTGCGCAGACGGCGGGAGCACAGAGTTCCGCAGGCGCGCTGGATATCACGGCGCGCATCACGCCCACGGCGGCGCGGCCGGAACCCGTGCGGCAATTTACGTTCTACATCCTTACGAAGAGCTATCAGGACATCGCCAAGGAAGTCGAAGCGGGAGACGTCATCCCTTCGCGGGATGAGTACATTGATGGATTGAAAGTTTCGAAAGAGTTGAAGGAGTGGCTGAAGTCCCACGAAACTCTTGACTTGACCATTCCCGAGCTGGACAAAATGCTGAAGGCCGACGACATCATCAACACCCCGGAATTTTTGCTGGCGTACCAGCACTCGAACAGCGGCGGAGTAACGAGCGGGATTCCGAAACCGAAATACAGGGACGCGAACAAGACGGACCATCCGGAGAAGTATGAAAAAGACAAGCAGGACTATTACACCGCGCTGAAGAAGTTCATAGAGAAGAATCCGGCAACGATTTCCGGAGTCGAGCTGGAGCTGGACGGAGTGAACCCCCAGCGGAAGTGGGCGCTGCTGCAGAGCAACCACAAAAAGCGGATACAGAAGCTGGCGCCGGAATTGGCGCAAACGAGGTATCTGGCGGCCAAGCTGGACACGGACCTGGAAGGGCACGGCTTTACGCGGAATCTGGCGCCAGGCAAGTATTGGATCAGCTCGCTGAACCTGGATGCAAATGCCGGCGACTCACGTATGCGCTGGGATGTACCGGTCACCATTGAAGCAGGCCAAACTTTCCGCATCGAACTCACCAACCTGAACGCGACGGACACTCTCGCGGCCGCGGCACCGTAAGGCGCGCCGGTCGAAGCGGCCATGAGCACGCCTCTCCTCTGGCTGGGCTTTAATCTTTTCGTACTCGCCACGATTGCGCTGGATCTGGGTTTCTTCCACCGCCGCCCGCACAAAATGAAGACGCGGGAAGCGATCACCTGGAGCCTCGTCTGGGTTGGGCTGACCGTGGCATTCGGACTCGGCGTGATGCATTACTCGGGCGCGCAGCGGGGCCTCGAATTCTTCACCGGCTACGTCATCGAAAAAGCGCTTAGCGTGGACAATCTTTTCCTGTTTCTGGTGATTTTCCGCGCGTTCCGCGTGGAAGAAAATATCCAGCACCGCGTTTTAGAATGGGGCATCCTCGGGGCGCTGGTGATGCGCGGCGCGATGATCGCGGCGGGAGCGGAGCTGATCGAGCGGTTCAGCTGGGTGCTGTACGTGTTCGGCGCGTTTCTGGTGTACGCGGGACTGCACATGCTGTTCGCGAAGAAAGCGGAGATGCATCCCGAGCAGAACCGGATTTCGCGATTTGCAAGCAAGCATCTGCGTGTCACGCACGAGTACCGAAACGGGCATTTTTTTGTGAGGCAAGGCGGAAAGCTATTCGCCACACCCTTGTTCGTGGTGCTGCTGATCGTGGAGATCACGGACATCAGCTTGGCGGTCGACTCGATTCCGGCGATCTTCGGAATTACGCGTGATCCCTTTATCGTGTACACCTCCAACGTGTTCGCGATTCTGGGCTTGCGCGCTATGTATTTTCTGCTGGCAGGTATGCTGGGGCGGCTGCGGTTCTTGACAGCGGGCCTTGCGTTTGTGCTGGTGTTCATCGGCGCGAAGATGATCGTTGAGCCGTGGGTACACATCTCCGTGGAGATTTCGTTGGGGATCGTGGGGGGAATGTTGCTGGTGGCGCTGGCTGCTTCATTGCTGTTCGCTCCAAAACCAAAACAGTAAAGCCTCCGTCCAAGGAGAGTGAACCCGCCGGGATGGAGCGCCACAGGCTCCTCCGGCGCGGCACGAAGATTGCCACTTAAGCGTGGCCGCAAGAAATTGGCGCTAACCAATTGATGCCAAACCCGGGAAGATAGAGGCATAGAGAAATACACAGCGGGTGTGGCGTGCCAAACCAAGTCTCCGCAGTCGACTCCATTTCTCCAGCTTTCGCTCGGACAAGGCGAATGCTCTTCCAACCATTTCGTTTTGGATTGTGGGCGCGGCTGGCGGTGGTGGCATTGGTTACCGGTGAGGTTGGGGGCGGGGGTGGCGGTGGAGGTCTCGGGAATTTGAACAACAATCGAGGAGGCGGCACTCATTGGGCGGCGGTGGCGCGCCTAATCAGCGAGCCGGGGTGGGAGGAGGTCCAGCCTTATCTATTCTGGATTGCGCTGGGATTCGCGGCGGTGCTGGCATTGATGCTTTTGTGGATTTACACAGACTGCGTGTACCGGTTCATTCTGCTGGACTCGGTGGTTAGCGGGCAGTGCCGATTGCGCGAGGGATGGCGCCGTTGGAGAGAAGCCGGCCGGCGGTACCTTGTGTGGGCTATTGGGTTTGGAGTCGGCGCCCTCGTTCTGCTCGGGATTGTAACTGGCGTGCCGCTGCTACTGGCGTATCGGGCAGGGTGGTTTGAAAAGTCAGATCAACATATTGGAGCACTGATTGGCGGAGGCTTCTTGCTGGTGTTCGTGGTGATTGTGCTGGTGGTGGCCTTGGCAATCATCGACCTGCTGGGGCGGGATTTTCTGGTGCCGGTAATGGCCTTCGAAGGCGTGGGGGCGCTGGATGGGTGGCGGCGTCTGATCGCGATGGTAGGTGCGGATAAGGCCGCCTATGCGGTGTACGTGCTGATGAAAATCGTTCTGGCTATGGGGAGCGCGATTATCTTCACGATCATCAACCTGATCGTGATTCTGGCGCTGCTGATACCGCTGGCGATGCTGGGCATTGTCGGGTTCTTTATCGGCAAGGGCGCCGGTATGACTTGGGATGTTTCGGCGATTTTATTGGTGGCGGGGCTTGGGATGCTCGCGATTGCTGGAATACTTTACGTGATGGGTTTTGTGTATGCGCCAGGGCTGGTTTTCTTTCAATCTTACACGCTGGAGTTTTTTGGGGCGCGTTATGAACCGCTCGCGAGGAAAATGTTTGCGCCACAGGCGCCTGTAACACCAACGCCATCGGCGGAGCCGTGGCCGCCTCCGGCACCTACGCCAACTTAGTCAGTAACGCGCCGGAGTCTGGCGCGATTCCGCGAAGAGCTCGCGCGAAATCCCTTGACTCAATCCTCTTCGAACATGAGCTCGTCGATATAGCACCACATCCAGTTTTCACCAGGTTCGAACGAGCGAACGACCGGGTGTTTAATGGCATGGAAATGTTTTGTGGCGTGCTTATTTTTTGAGGAATCGCAGCAGCCGACGTGGCCGCAGGTGAGGCATAACCGGAGGTGCACCCAGGTATCCCCCATTTTGAGGCATTCTTCGCAGCCCTTTGATTTGGGTTTGACCGGGCGGATTTGATTGATATGCGTGCAAACATCGGCCATGGTTTTCTCCTGAAACGATTACTTCGTCGCTTGGATCGGGATGCGAACCTGAAAGCGCGTGTCGCCAGGGACCGAAGTAACACTGACGTGGCCGCCGACGTTCCGAATGATGCGGTTGACAACATCGAGGCCGAGGCCCGTGCCTTCGCCCACGCCCTTGGTTGTGAAAAAGGGATCGAAGATGCGAGACATGGCGTCTGGCGGAATGCCCGCGCCGTTGTCGGCAATTTCCACCAGGACGAAATCGTTCTCGCGCATGGTGCGAATGGTGAGTTTGCCGTTGCCCTTCATGGCGTCGGCGGCGTTGTCGATGAGATTGGTCCAGACCTGGTTCAATTCGCTGCCACTGGCCATGA
>Ga0210402_10001610_pt1 | contig 23152 bp, 15 predicted proteins | sample IncBWC7MmetaG_FD_161055 | JGI IMG/M metagenome (GOLD analysis project Ga0210402, IMG submission 161055) | Forest soil microbial communities from Barre Woods Harvard Forest LTER site, Petersham, Massachusetts, United States - Inc-BW-C-7-M | ecosystem: Environmental > Terrestrial > Soil >... | reverse complement strand
AAGACTTCTAGGAAACCTAAATTGTATCAATTGCTTGTGGGGAATCAGTGGCGGAGATCACGTCCGCCGTATAGAACCCGTGCCGATAATTGCCGTTACGCTCACCGCTTGGAGCCCCTGACCCGTGTGCTCCGCCGTCCATTCGGCAGCGGCGCGGCGGCCCTTCACGACTGGAGATTGGCAGGGCTTCCGGTTGCGGGTTTTGGCTCCGCATCTCTTCGCCATCTGAAGCGACAATGGTGCCTGCGTTGTTCGTTGCATGAGGTTGTCCTTGGCAGGCCAGAGCGGCAACGTCCATGGCCTGCCCCGTAGCGGCGACCGCATTCAAGAAAATCGCCGTACTTTCTGTGCACGGCGGTATGCTGTGCGCACGCAAGCAGCAACCGGTCGCGGTCGAAACTGCGGTTCTTAGCGTAGTCCTCAAGTAGGCACTGAGCGAGTTCCTGGTTGTGCGGGTCGTATTCTAACCGAAATCCGGCCGGACCTCCGCACCCCGTTTGCCGCAGGCAGCGCAGACGAACCGCGGCTCGATATCGGACTACGTCATCCGGCCAGCGATCGGCGCTGAGTGCGACGCTGTGGCTGCACCGGTAGTCGGCACAATAGACGAGGACGCCGCACACACCGGAGTCGCGCATGTCGCCGAACGTGATCTTTTGAGGGCCGCATGCCGCGATCAAAGCGGCATCGTGAGTAGCTCGCAAACTATCGATCCTTAGCGGCAAGAATGGCCTGCGAGCTACTGCTTGTCGTGGGTGTGGACAAGCAACGGTTCACGCTGGCGGGCCTTTTCTTTTTCGCCACCACGCCTACAGTTCGCGGCAGACGAGCCCGAGCAGTATGCCAGCTATACCGCCCAACGAGCGCGGTCATTGGCTCTGCTCCTGCGCCGTGAACGGAAAGCGAATGTGCGTGTTGCGCTCGTGTTGCGCGAAGCCATTTGTAATGCTGCGTAACGCATTGAATTTGCTGCCAGCGATTTGGAACGCCGCGCAACACGTTTTGGCTCGTAGAACGAAGCCATAACGCAACGAAGCTATTGATTTATTGGCTGAAATAATGGCGATCCCAGCAGGACTCGAACCTGCAACCCGCGGAGTAGAAATCCGCTACTCTATCCAGTTGAGCTATGGGACCGTTGGGGCGAACCGCTCGTAGCGTCTTTCATAGCACTCTGAAAATGAAAAATCCGCTTTTCGATGAAGCTGTCCGAACCATTTTTCAGGGCCGGGCGACTAAGCGGAGCGGGCAGGGCACCGTCCTGCGCCCCGACCACGCTGTTCCGGGCTGCGTCCACCTCCTTAGGCTACACCAAGAGCATGCGACTTTATGCTATCGTCGTTCTGTCGCCATCGGTCCGTCACCATTTCGCATTTCTCTGATAACTACGCGGCACTTGTGGCCCAAGGAGTCTCCCCATGATCGGTCTGCTTCGCGCCGTCACCGTTTGCGCAGCGCTCGCGCTTGGCCTCATCTCGGCGCAGGCGGCCGACAAGGCTTTCAAGCGCGACGATCTCGCGGACGCCGCGATCAAGCTGGAGGCCCAGATCAAGAGCGAGGCGGGGCCGGTCTCGAAATCCTCCACCACGTTGCGGAACGACGCCGACGCTGCCTTCAGGCGAAATGATTTCCGCTTGGGCTTGCAGATCCTCGGGCAGGTCGCCGCCATCGCGCCAGACGATAGCGGCAACTGGCTCCGGCTTGCGCGGACCATTTTTCAGATCAAGACCTCCAATTCTACCGAACAGACCTTTTTCCTGGAGCGCGCTTCTACCGCGGCCTATATCGCCTATCAGCGCGGGGCGAGCCCACAGGACGAGGCGGATGCGCTCGCCGTGCTCGGCCGGGCGATGTCGGAGCGAAAGCTTTGGCGCCCGGCGCTCGATGCGATGCGCATGTCGCTGGACTTGCGCGAGGTCGCGGATGTCCGCGGACAGTATGAAAAGCTGCGCGACGAGCACGGCTTCCGGCTGACGGATTATAGCGTCGATTCCGACTCGGCCTCGCCCCGTGTCTGCTTCCAGTTTTCCGAGGAACTGGCCAAACGCACCGATTTTGCGCCCTATGTCGCGCTCGCCGGCACGGACAAGCCGGCACTGTTGTCGGAGGAAAAGCAGCTCTGCGTCGACGGCCTGAAGCACGGCGAGCGCTACAGCATCAATCTGCGCGCCGGCCTGCCGTCGACCGTCAAGGAGAGCCTGCCGAAATCGGCAGAGTTCAACATCTATGTGCGCGACCGAAAGCCCTTCGTGCATTTCACCGGGCGTGCCTATGTCCTGCCGCGCACTGGCCAGCGCGGCATTCCGCTGGTCAGCGTAAACACCAAGGCGCTTGCGATAGATGTGTTCAGGATCGGTGACCGCAACCTGATCAATACGGTGATCGACAGCGACTTTCAGCAACCGCTCAGCAGGTATCAGCTCTCCACGCTCGGCGACGAGCGCGGCGTCAAGGTCTGGTCGGGCGAGCTCGCAACCGAGACCATGCTGAACCAGGATGTGACGACCGCATTTCCGGTCGACCAGGCGCTCGGCGATCTTAAACCCGGCGTCTATGTAATGACGGCGTCGGTCAAGGGGCCGGGCAGCGATGACGACAGCCAGCTCGCGACGCAGTGGTTCATCGTCTCCGATCTCGGCGTGGCGGCGTTCTCAGGCAATGATGGCATCCACGTCTTCGTCAACTCGCTGGCCTCGACGGAGGCGGTGTCGCGCGCTGAAGTGCGGCTGATCGCGCGCAACAACGAGATTCTCGCAACCCGCAAGACTGACGAGTCCGGCCATGTGCTGTTCGAGGCGGGACTCGCGCATGGGGAGGGCGGATTGTCGCCGGCGATGCTGACGGTTTCAGGCGAGAAGGCCGACTATGCCTTTCTGAGCCTCAAATCCAATGCGTTCGATCTGACGGATCGTGGCGTTGCGGGCCGCGTGGCGCCGGCCACCGCCGACGCTTTCGTCTACGCCGAGCGCGGCGTCTATCGTTCCAATGAAACAGTCTATCTCACGGCGCTGTTGCGTGATGGCCTTGGCAACGCCATCAGCGGCGGTCCGCTGACGCTGGTGGTCGAGCGGCCCGACGGTGTCGAATTCCGCCGCACCGTCTTGGCCGATCAGGGCGCGGGCGGCCGGTCGCTTGCAGTGCCGCTCAATTCAGCAGTCCCGAGTGGAACATGGCGCGTGCGCGCATTCACCGATCCGAAGGGCAGTGCCGTTGGCGAAACCACTTTCATGGTCGAGGACTACGTTCCCGAACGGCTGGAATTCGAGCTGTCGTCCAAGGACAAGATGATCAAGGCTGATGCTCCGGTGGAGCTTAAGGTCGACGGCCATTTCCTCTATGGGGCACCGGCGTCCGACCTGCAGCTCGAAGGCGACATGCTGGTTGCGCCCGCGGCCGCTCGGCCGGGTTTCCCCGGCTATCAGTTCGGCGTAGCGGATGAAGAGACGACCAGCAACGAGCGCACGGCGATCGAAAACCTGCCTGAGTCGGACGCCAATGGCGTCGCGACTTTCCCTGTCAGTCTTCCGAAGCCGCCGACCTCGACGCGTCCGCAGGAAGCGCAGATCTTCATCCGCATGACGGAAACCGGCGGACGCGCTGTCGAGCGCAAGCTGGTGCTACCGATCGCGCCGCAGGCAGCGCAGATCGGCGTCAAGCCACTGTTTGGCGATAAGAGCGTGGCCGAAGGCGACAAGGCCGAATTCGACGTCGTGTTCGCCGCGCCCGACGGCAAGCAATTGCCGCGTGAGGGACTGCGCTACGAACTGTTGAAGCTGGAATCCCGTTATCAATGGTACCGGCAGAATTCCTATTGGGAATATGAACCAGTCAAGTCGACCAAGCGCGTCGCCGACGGCGATGTCACGACTGCCGCCGACAAGCCATCCCGGCTCAGCTTCACGCCGCAACCGGGCCGCTATCGCCTTGACGTCAAATCAGCCGAGGTGGACGGCCCGATCACCTCGGTGCAGTTCGATGTCGGCTGGTATTCGGAAGGCGGCGCCGACACGCCTGACCTGTTGGAGACGTCGATTGACAAGCCGGAATATCAATCCGGCGACACCATGGTGGTCTCGGTCAATGCGCGTACCGCCGGCAAGCTCACTGTCAACGTGCTGGGTGACCGGCTGCTGACGACCCAGACCCTCGACGTGAAGGAAGGCACTGCACAGGTCAGGATTCCCGTCGGCAAGGATTGGGGGACCGGCGCCTATGTGATGGCGACCTTGCGTCGTCCGCTCGACACGGCCGCGCAGCGCATGCCCGGGAGGGCAATCGGGCTGAAATGGTTCGGCATTGACAAGAAGACGCGCTCGCTCGCGGTCAGCCTGTCGCCGCCGGCGCTCGTGCGTCCGAACTCGACGCTGAAAATCGCGGTCAAGCTCGACGGGCTCAATCCTGGCGAGGACGCCAAGATCGTCGTCGCTGCCGTCGATGTCGGCATTCTCAACCTTACCAACTACAAGCCGCCGGCACCCGACGACTATTATTTCGGCCAGCGCCGGCTGAGCGCCGAAATCCGCGATCTCTACGGGCAGCTCATCGACGGCATGCAGGGCACGCGTGGCCAGATCAAGTCCGGCGGCGATGCAGGGGGTGAGCTGCAAGGCAGCCCGCCGACACAGAAGCCGCTCGCGCTCTATTCGGGCATCGTCACGGTCTCAGCCAACGGCGCGGCCGAGATCGGCTTCGACATTCCAGATTTCGCCGGCACTGCCCGCGTCATGGCCGTGGCATGGACAGCCACGAGGCTTGGCCGCGCCACGACCGATGTCACGGTACGCGATCCCGTCGTGCTGACCGCGACCTTGCCGCGCTTCCTGCTCGATGGCGATCGCGGCATGCTCAGCATGGACCTCGACAATGTCGAAGGACAGGCCGGCGACTACGCGATCAGCGTCAAATCGTCGGGACCGGTGAAAGTCTCGGGCAATTCCTCCACCACGCTGAAACTGGCCGCGAGGCAACGCAGCTCTGCGACACTTGCCCTGTATGCCGGCGGCGTTGGAGCGGCGCAGTTCGACGTCGATATCAACGGCCCGAACGGCTTGACGCTGACGCGGCATTACGCGCTCGACGTCAAGCCGGCGACGCAGGTCCTGGCGCGCCGTTCGGTCCGGACGCTCGCGAAAGGAGAGAGCCTCACGCTGACGCCGGACATGTTCTCCGACCTCGTGCCGGGCACCGGCACGGTTTCGCTATCGGCGGGTCTTTCCACAGCGCTCGATGCCGCGACCATCCTGCAGGCGCTCGACCGCTACCCTTATGGCTGCTCGGAGCAGATCACGAGCCGCGCCATGCCGTTGCTCTATGTCAATGAACTCGCGGCCGGTGCGCATCTCGCGCTCGATTCCGATGTCGACCAGCGCGTCAAGGATGCGATCGAGCGTCTGTTGGCGCGGCAAGGTTCGAACGGTTCGTTCGGGCTGTGGTCGGTCGGCGGCGACGACGCTTGGCTCGATGCCTATGTGACGGACTTCCTGACGCGCGCGCGCGAGAGAGGTTTTGTGGTGCCGGATGTCCTGTTCAAGAGCGCGCTTGACCGCATCCGCAACGCGGTCGTGAACGCAAACGAGCCGGACAAGGACGGCGGGCGCGACCTTGCTTACGGCCTCTATGTGCTTGCGCGCAACGGCGCCGCGCCGATCGGCGATCTGCGCTATCTCGCGGATACAAAGCTGAACAATCTGGCGACGCCGATTGCGAAGTCACAGCTTGCGGCGGCGCTGGCACTAGTCGGCGACCGCAGCCGGGCGGAGCTGGCCTATGCCGCGGCGCTCGACAGCCTTGCACCCAAGCCTGCGCTGGAGTTCGGCCGCACCGATTACGGCTCGGCGCTGCGCGATGCGGCCGCATTGGTCTCGCTCGCGAGCGAAGGCAACGCGCCGCGCGGAACGCTGACACAGGCCGTGTTGCGGGTCGAAGCCGCGCGGGGGCTGTCGCCCTACACGTCAACGCAGGAGAATGCTTGGATGGTGCTGGCGGCGCGAGCGCTCGCCAAGGAAACGCTGACGCTCGATGTCGACGGCCAGCCGGTCAAGACAGCGCTCTATCGCAACTACAAGTCTTCCGATATTGCCGCCAGGCCGATCAAGGTCACCAACACCGGCGATGCGCCGGTGCAGGCGGTGGTCTCGATCTCCGGCTCACCCGTCACGCCGGAGCCTGCGGCGTCCAATGGCTTCAAGATCGAGCGCAGCTACTTCACACTCGACGGCAAGCCGGCTGACGTCGCCAAAGCCAAGCAGAACGACCGTTTCGCGGTGGTCCTGAAGATCACCGAGGCCAAGCCGGAATATGGACACGTCATGGTATCGGACTATCTCCCCGCGGGACTTGAGATCGACAATCCGCATCTCGTCTCCTCCGGCGACAGCGGAACGCTGGACTGGATCGAGGACGGCCAGGAACCCGTCAATACCGAGTTCCGTGACGACCGATTCAGCGCGGCGCTCGATCGGGCCACCGACTCCAAGGCCGTGTTCACGGTTGCCTATGTGGTGCGCGCGGTGACGCCCGGCAAATATTTGCTACCGCAGGCCTATGTGGAGGATATGTATAATCCGTCGCGCTACGGCCGCACCGGCACCGGATCGGTCGAGGTCCGCGCTGCGAAATGAGTGAAGTAACGAGTGAAGGCGAGATGAGCGACGCGTCGTCACCGCAAATTCCGCCGTCATGCCCAGGCTTGACCCGGGCATCCACGCCGTTGCTTGCCGGGAGTGAAGACGGAGATGGCCGGGACAAGCCCGGTCATGACGGTGCTGGTGAACGGCGCGGCGTTCGCGTCATCGCGATTGCGTTCGCGCTGATTTGCATCACAAGCATTGCTTTCACCGGCTGGGTCATCTCGCTCGGTTCCTTGCCGCTCGCGGAAGCACAGAAAATCTCCACCACCATCATCGATCGCAACGGAAAACTGCTGCGCGCCTATGCGATGGTTGACGGCCGCTGGCGGCTGCCGGTCGATGCCAAGCGAGACGTCGATCCCGCCTATCTCAAGCTTCTCCTCGCCTATGAGGATCAGCGTTTCTATTCTCACCGCGGCGTCGATCCGCTGGCGCTGACCCGCGCCGTGTTTCAATTGATCACGCGCGGTCATATCGTGTCGGGCGGATCGACCATCACCATGCAGCTCGCGCGGCTGATGGAGCCGCGGCGCGAGCGCTCACTCTATGCCAAGCTGCGGCAGATCGTGCGCGCGCTCCAGATCGAGCGGCAGCTCGACAAGGATCAGATCCTCAATCTCTATCTCGCGCTCGCGCCTTATGGCGGCAACCTCGAAGGCATCCGTGCGGCGTCGATCGCCTATCTCGGCAAGGAGCCGAAACGGCTGTCGCTGACCGAAGCCGCGCTGCTCGTCGCGCTGCCGCAATCGCCGGAGCGGCGCAGGCTCGATCGCTATCCGCTCGCCGCGCGGGAGGGGCGCGATCGCGTGCTCGATCGGATGGTGGAGGAAGGCGCGATCCCGCCACAGGACGCTGCGCAGGCCAAGGCCAGTCCGGTGCCGAAACTGCGCAAGCCGATGCCGATATTGGCGCCCCACGCCTCCGATCAGGCGGTCGCGACGATGAAGGATGCGCCGGTCATCAAGCTGACACTCGATCAGAGCCTGCAGAAGGTGCTCGAACCCTTGGCGCGCGACCGCGCCATTGCGCTGGGGCCGAACATTTCGGTTGCGATCATTGTGGTCGACAATGCAAGCGGCGACGTGTTGGCCCGCGTCGGCTCGGCCGATTATTTCGATGACAGCCGGGCAGGGCAGGTCGACATGACCCGCGCGGTGCGCTCGCCGGGATCGACCTTGAAACCCTTTATCTATGGTCTCGCCTTCGAGGACGGCTTTGTTCATCCGGACAGCCTGATCGATGATCGCCCGATCCGTTTCGGCTCCTACGCGCCGGAGAATTTCGACCAGACTTTTCAGGGCACCGTGCCGGCGCGCCGCGCGCTGCAACTTTCGCTGAATGTGCCGGCGATCGCGCTGCTCGACCGCGTCGGTTCGAGCCGGCTCTCCTCGCGGTTGCGGCAGGCGGGTGCCAATCTGGTGCTGCCAAAGGACGAAGCGCCGGGACTGGCGATGGGGCTCGGCGGTGTCGGCGTCACGTTGCAGGACCTGGTGCTGCTCTATGCCGGACTGCCGCGGCTCGGAACGACTCACCCGCTGCGCGAGATTGTGGGCGCGAAAGACGATGACCGTGAGCCGCTTCGGCTGATGGACCAGGTCGCGGCCTGGCAGGTCGGCAACGTGCTGCTGGGTACGCCGCCGCCCGAGAACGCGGCGGCCAACCGGATCGCCTTCAAGACCGGCACGAGCTACGGCTATCGGGATGCCTGGTCGGTCGGCTTCGATGGCCACATGACGATCGCAGTCTGGGTCGGACGGCCAGATGGCGCGCCGGTTCCCGGCCTGGTCGGCCGCACTGCTGCTGCGCCGATTCTATTCGATGCCTTTGCCCGCACGGGGAAATTGCCGGCGGCGCTGCCGAAGCCGCCCAAAGGGGCGCTGGTGACGAGCAATGCCAGGCTTCCCCTGCCGCTGCGCCGGTTCCGTCCGATCGGCGAACTGGTCCGGACCGGCGGCGAACAGGCGCCGCACATCCAGTTCCCGCTGAACGGATCGCGTATCGACGCCGACCGCTCCGGCGACCGGGACGCGTCAGCCATGCCGGTCAAGATCACAGGCGGCGCTCTACCGGTCACGGTCCTGGTGAACGGTACGAAAGTAGGCATGATCGACGGCCGCCGACAGCGTCTGATCGATCCGCCCGGTCCGGGCTTTGCGCGCCTGACTGTGATCGATGCCGCTGGCGCCGCGGACACAGTTGTGGTCAGAATGCAATAGCTCCAGCCCTAAGCGGTTGTCGCGATGGTGGTTTCGGCGTATGCGGAACCGATGGTCGAGACCTATGCCCGCCCCCGATTTGGTGAGCCGCGCGAGCCGAAAAACCTGGTGAATCCAGGTAATCGGCTCGCCCGCCTGATCGATTTTGTCACCGCCGATCATGCCCGCGCGGTCGCATTCCTCATGCTCTGCGGTCTGCTTCTGTTCTTGCCTGGATTTTTCACGATTCCGCCGATCGATCGTGACGAGGCGCGGTTCGCGCAAGCGACCAGGCAGATGGTCGAGACCGGCGACTATGTCGATATCCGCTTCCAGGACGAGGTGCGCTACAAGAAGCCGGTCGGCATCTACTGGATGCAAGCGGCCGCCGTGCACACCGCCTCCGCGCTCGGTCTGCCGAAGGCGCAGCTTCGAATCTGGGTATATCGGGTGCCGTCGCTGATCGGCGCGATCGGCGCTGTGCTTTTGACCTACTGGACGGCGCTGGCCTTCGTGACGCGTCGCGGCGCGGTGCTTGCCGGGCTCATGATGTGCAGCGCGGTGCTGCTCAGCGTCGAGGCGCGCCTTGCCAAGACAGATGCGATGCTGCTGCTCACGGTCGTCGCGGCAATGGGCGCGCTGGCACGCGTCTATCTGTCCTGGCAACGTGGCGAGGACCCGGTGCACCCGCCCTGGAGCTGGCCCATCATTTTCTGGACGGCGCTCGCCGGCGGTATCCTGCTGAAGGGACCGCTGATCCTGATGTTCGTAGGCTTGGCCATCGTGATGCTTGCGATCCTCGACCGTGACGCGTCGTGGCTGTGGCGGATGCGTCCGGTCTGGGGGTTGATGTGGACGCTGGTCCTCGTGCTGCCGTGGTTTGTGGCGATCTACTGGCGCGCGGGTGAAACGTTTTTTACGGACTCGCTGGGCGGCGACATGCTGAGCAAGCTCTCCGCGCAGGAATCCCATGGCGCACCGCCTGGAGTCTATCTGCTCCTGTTCTGGATCACGTTCTGGCCTGGCGCGCCGCTCGCGGTGATGGCCGCGCCTGCGGTCTGGCGGGCGAGGCGGGAGCCTGGCGCGCAGTTCCTGCTTGCATGGCTGATCCCGTCCTGGATCGTGTTCGAGCTGGTATTGACCAAGCTGCCGCATTACGTGCTGCCGCTTTATCCGGCGATCGCCATCCTGACCGTCGGCGCGCTGGAGCGGCAGGTCCTGTCGCGCTCCTGGCTGACGCGCGGTTCGGCCTGGTGGTTCGTGGTCCCGGTGTGCGCCTCGATCATCGCCGTCGTGGCGGCGATCAAGCTGACGCGGCAACCGGTGTTCTTCGCCTGGCCGTTTGTGGCAGGGGCACTGATCTTCGGCTTGTTTGCCTGGTGGCTCTATGAAGACAGCCGGGCTGAACGCTCGCTGTTGAACGCGTTTGTCGCGGCGGCGTTCCTTGCCTCCGCCATCTATGGCGCGGTGCTGCCTTCGCTGACGCCGCTGTTTCCGAGCGCTGCGGTCGCGCGCGCCCTGCGCAACATGGTCTGCGTCGGACCGAAGGCGGCAGCCGCAGGCTTCCACGAGCCGAGCCTCGTCTTCATGACCGACACGTCGACATTGCTGACGGACGGATCGGGCGCGGCGGATTTCCTGAGCCAGGGCAGTTGCCGCTTTGCGGTGGTAGAGCAGCGCTCGGAGCGCGCCTTTGTCCAGCGTGCCGAGGCGATCGGGCTCCGTTACAACGTCGCGACCCGCATCGAGGGCTACAATATCTCGCAGGGCAGGTCCGTTTCGATCTCGATCTTCCGCTCCGAAGGCACGGAGTGAGTTTTCGCGTTGTCTGGCGCCGGACCATCCCAGAACTATGTCTCACAACTGGTCGCATTGGCGCGCCGGTCGGCGATCCAGCTTGTGCGTGCACCCTCGGCGCCGTATCGCGCGGAAGCCGCCCGGCGCTTGCGGCGCCAGCTATTCTGGCTGACCGGCGTCGCAGTCGCCGTGATTGTTGCGCTGATGCTGACATTTGACGCAATCGAAATCAGCATGATGCCGCCGCGCGGCACGCCAAGCCTGTGGCCGGTTCGCATCCTTACCGATTTCGGCAAGGATGAATACGTGCTGTCGACGCTGGCGGCGATACTGATTGTGGTCGGGCTTGCCGTTCCGTTGCTGACAAGACCATCGCGTGCGTGGATGCTGCGGTTCGGCAGGCATGTGCAGTATCTGTTTTTCTCCGTGCTGCTCTCGGTGCTCATCTCCGAGGGCATCAAGTGGGTGGTCGGCCGTGGGCGGCCCTTTGTGGGAGGAAAGGCCAATGCCTTCAACTTTGCGCCCTTCAACGGAACCGAGGCCTATTCCAGCCTGCCGTCTTCCCATGCGGTGACGGCTTGTGCGCTTGCCTTCGCGGCCGCCGCGGTCTGGCCGAAGACGCGGATCGTGATGACTGTCTATGCCCTCCTGATCGTTGCGAGCCGTCTGGTCCTGCTGGCGCATCATCCGAGCGACGTCGTCGCTGGCGCGGTGGTGGGCGTGCTCGGAGCGCTTGCCGTACGCTACTGGTTTGCGGCGCGGCGCCTCGGTTTTGCCATTCACAATCATGGCGAAATTGTCTCGCGATAGGGCCGCCCAAAGGGGTTGCCCGCGGGCGTGCCGCCCCATAAGAAGCGGGCGGCCTTGGCGCCGGATGGCGCCGTCCCGCGCCTGCCTGCTTTCACGATGAGCGTCGATTTGCCTGCTTCCGATCCAGCCGTCGCGGTCTCCATCGTCGTTCCCGTCCGGAACGAGGCGGAAAATATTGCGCCCTTGATCGAGGAGATCGTGACCGCGCTCGACGGCCGCTGGGTCTATGAAATCATTTATGTCAACGACGGATCGACCGATGCCACGGCAGCCCGGCTTGCAGCGGTCATGAAGCAGCGCAGAAATCTGCGCCAGCTTCAACATGCCGTCTCGACCGGCCAGTCGGCCGCGGTGCGCAGCGGGGTGCGCGCCGCGCGCGGCGCGATCGTGGCGACGCTTGATGGGGACGGGCAGAACAATCCTGCGTTTCTGCCGGACCTGATCGCCGCGGTCGAGAAAGGCGGCGAACGTGTGGGGCTCGCCGCCGGCCAACGGGTCGGGCGCAAGGCTACTGGGTTCAAAAAATTCCAGTCGCGCGCTGCCAACGCGATTCGCAACGCGATCTTGCACGACGGCACACGCGACACAGGCTGCGGCCTGAAAGCCTTCCGGCGCCAGGTGTTTCTGATGATGCCCTATTTCGACGGGCTGCATCGCTTCCTGCCGGCCTTGATGCGCCGGGAAGGATACGAGATCGCCTATGTCGATGTGATCGACCGGCCAAGACGGTCGGGCGTTTCGAATTATGGTTTCTTCGATCGGCTGTGGATCGGGATCATGGATCTTGCCGGCGTATGGTGGCTGATCCGCCGCAAAAAGCCGACGCCTGTTGTGACCGAGGTGACGTCTGATGATGACTGATCTTTTCAACTATCTCCACGACGTCTTTGTCATTAAATTCGACGGCTGGGTCGTGCTTGGCTTCATCGCGCAGGGATTCTTCACTATGCGTTTCGTGGTGCAGTGGATCGCCTCCGAGCGGGCGCGCGCCAGCGTGATTCCGGTCGCATTCTGGTTCTTCTCGATCGGGGGCGGCGCGCTGCTTCTGATCTATGCGCTTTACCGCAGGGACCCCGTCTTTATCGCCGGCCAGGCGCTCGGCCTCGTCGTCTATATCCGCAACCTCTATTTTATTCTTCTGACCGGACGGCAGGCCTCCGCAAGCAATTAGGCTTCCGGCGGACTGCGGGAAATTTGGCTCAGTGGGGCAGTTGCGCCGCAGCCGCGAGCGCAAGCCGCTCTGCCTCCGCGCTTCGGTAAGCAGCCAGTTCGCCTGCCGCGTCGAGCACGGGATAGGCGACCGAGCAGATATGCGAATGGATTCGCCGCAGATCGCGCAGCACGTCGAGATGGAGCGAGGTGGTTTCCAGCGTTTCCGGCCGGCCCTCGCGCAGCCGGTCGAGGTGCCGTTCGGTCGCGGCCAGTTCGGCGTTGCGCAACGCAGCCTTCTCGGCCAGCAGCTTGCGCGCCTCGCTGACATCGCCGGACATGAAGACGCCGAACGCGATCCTGAGCGACTCCATGATCCGCCTATGGAAGGCGGAGAGTTCGTCGGCGCCTTCCATCGAGAACTGGAAGCGGCGCTTGATCTTCTTGGTGGCGAGCTCGCTCAGATTCTTGTCGATAATATCGCCGATATGCTCGAGGTTGATCGCAAAGGCGATGATTTCCATAGCCCGCTTACCCTCGCGCTCGTCGAGGCTGCCGCGCGTCAGCTTGGTGATATAGAGCTTGATCGCCTCGTCGAGCCCGTCGACGCCATTGTCCATCCTGGAGACCTGCGCGACCAAAGCACGGTCGTCCGTCATCATCGCGGTCATGACCTTGCGCAGCATGGTTTCGACGGCGTCTCCCATGCGCAGCGTCTCGCGCGCGGCATCCGCAAGCGCCAGCGACGGCGTCTCCAGCGCGCTTTCGTCGAGATAGCGAGGACGGGACGGATCGGTTTCCTGCACGCGGTCCGGCAGCATCCATGTCAGAAGCCGCGCCATGGCGTCAAGCAGGCCGATAAAGATGATCGCGGTCGCGACATTGAAGGCGATGTGAAACTCGGCCGTGAGTTTGGCCAGGTCAGGCTGCAAGGCCTGCAACTGGTCGGCGAGTGGCCGCAGGAACGGCATAATCAGCAGGATGCCGGCCAGGCGGTTCATAAGGTTGCCGAGCGGCAGGCGATAGCTCGCAGGGTTGTTGCGCCGCGCGCCCTCGAGCGCCGGATTGATGGCGCTGCCGAGATTGGCGCCCAGCACCAAGGCCAGCGACGCCGAGGGTGAAATGAAGTGAGCGTAGGCGAGAGACATGATCAGCAGCACGCTGGCGACACTCGAATGCACGATCCAGGTCACGACCGCGCCGATCAGGATGCAGAGCACGGGATCGCCGGTAATCGCATTCATAAAGACGCGCGCGCCAGGCGCATTCTCGGCCGGCGCAAGTGTGTCGAGCAGTATGTGCAGTGACAGCAGCATCAAGCCGAGGCCGATCGAAACGCGGCCGAGATCCTTGATGCGGGAGCGGGGGCCGCTGCGGAAGGCGACGAGGCCCAGCACGAACAGAACCGGCGCGACGGAAGCGACATTGAACGACAGGAGCTGCACGATCAGCGTCGTGCCGACATTGGCGCCGAGCATGATGGCAAGTGCCGGCACCAGGCCGACCAGCCCTTCGGCCGCGAACGAGCTCGTGATCAGCGCCGTGGCGGTGCTGCTCTGGAGCAGGGCGGTCAGTCCGACGCCGGCGGCAAACGCGGTCAGGCGATTGCGCAGGGCCTTCTCCAGCAACAACCGCAAATCTGCGCCGAAGGCGCGCAAAATGCCGCTGTGGACCATGTGCAGGCCCCACAACAGCAGCGCCACGCCGCCCATCAGGTCGAGAAGGACCAGGCTTCCCATGATCTCAGTCTCTAAAGTCAAAGTCCGGTCTCAAGTTCGAACGATAAGGCTACCGCCAAATGACAGTGGATCAATCCTTTTGTTCCAAATGTCGTGCAAATATGACGCGAAAGGTTGGCGATGTCAGCGATCTCACGCCGCGTTGAACGCCGCAAATCCGCGATCGAGATCAGCCTTCAGGTCTTCCACATTCTCAAGCCCGATGTGAAGCCGCACCGCCGGTCCCCCCGGCGCCCACCGCGTCGCGGTTCGATATTCGGAGCAGTCGAACGGGATGGCCAGGCTCTCGAAACCGCCCCAGGAATAACCCATGCCGAACAATTTCAAGCTGTCCAGCAAGGCATCGACCGCGGCTTGCGGCTTCGGTTTCAGCACGATGCTGAACAGGCCGGAGGCGCCGGTGAAGTCGCGTTTCCAGATCGCGTGCCCAGGATCGCTTTCAAGCGCCGGATGCAGCACCCTGGCCACCTCGGGCCGGGTCGCAAGCCAGCGCGCCATCTCAAGGCCGGAGCGACAATGCTGCGCGAGCCGGACAGCGAGCGTGCGCATGCCGCGCAGGGCGAGAAAGACGTCGTCGGGTCCCGCGCACACGCCAAGCAGTCGGATCGTCTCCGCGATGATCGGCCAGGTGCTGGCGTTGGCCGAAATCGTGCCGAACATGATGTCGGAATGCCCGCCGATATATTTGGTGGCCGCTTGCACGCTGATATCGACGCCCTGCTCCAGCGAACGGTGATAGAGCGGGGTGGCCCAGGTGTTGTCGTCGACGACAAGCGCACCATGCGCATGCGCAACCGCGGCGATGGCGGGAATGTCGGGCATCTCGAAAGACTGCGAGCCCGGCGCTTCGACCAGCACGGCACACGTGTTTGTCTTGAACAGTTTCTCGATGCCCGCGCCGATCAGGGGATCGAAATAGGTGGTCTCGACCCCGAAGCGCGCAAGCAGCCCGTTGCAGAAGTTGCGCGAGGGCCGATACACATTGTCGCAGACCAGGACATGGCCGCCGGCCTTGGAGACCGCGAGCAGGGCGGTCGAGATCGCCGCGAGCCCGGACGGCGCCAGACCGACGCCGGCGCATTGCGGACCCTCCACGGCCATTAACATGTCCTGCAGCGCCCTGGTGGTTGGCGTGCCGTGGCGGCCGTACTGGAACTCGGCGCGATGAGCGTGGAGGTCCTCGGCGGTCGGATAAAGGACGGTGGAACCATGGACGACGGGCGGATTGACGAAGCCCTTTTGAGCCTTGGTGTCACGGCCCGCCGTCACCAATCTGGTTTCGGCCTGTTGCGGGGTCGGTCCTCCGGACCCGTGGGAAGAATCCATGTGTTCGCCGCTTTCGAAAAACCTATTATGAGTTTTAATAGCATCAGTCCGGCGGCGGGTTGGGCCGGACCGTTGACGACAGCCGTTAATAACAGAAGACGGAAGAGGGCCGTCAACCCCTTGACCCGGTGCGCCAGTCGTTCTGTGATGTATCCCAGCTATTCTGTCGCTGCACGTTGAGGGGCCTGCCGCGACCGTCGATCCTGCCGCTTTTGCCGCTTTGCGCTGCCTCTATCGGAGGTGGCGTTCGCGGCTGGGGATCACAGGTCTTGCCTAATCTCTTGCCCCAATCGGCGTTGTGCGATGAAAAAGCAGACGTTCCCAGGACGACCTCGAAAGGCTTAAGCCCATGAAACGCGTATCCTTAGTACTCAGCCTTGCAATCGCCGCCTCGCTGCCGGCTCAATTCGCCCGTGCCGAGACGCTCAAGACGGTCAAGGACCGGGGCATGCTGTCCTGCGGCGTCAGCCAGGGCCTGCCGGGCTTTTCCTCGCCGGACGACAAGGGCAACTGGACCGGGATCGATGTCGACATCTGCCGGGCGATTGCGGCCGCGATCTTCGACGATTCGACCAAGGTCAAGTATGTGCCGCTCTCGGCCAAGGACCGCTTCACGGCGCTGCAATCGGGCGAAATCGACGTGCTGTCGCGCAACACAACCTGGACATTATCGCGCGATACCTCGCTCGGCGCCAATTTTACCGGCGTGACCTATTATGACGGTCAGGGCTTCCTGGTGAAGAAGTCCCTCAAGGTGAACTCCGCCCTCGAACTGAACAGCGCCTCGGTCTGTGTGCAGACCGGCACCACGACAGAGCAGAACCTCGCCGACTACTTCAAGGGCAACAACATGAAGTACGAGGTGATCGCCTTCGCCACCGCTGACGAAACCGTCAAGGCCTATGAGTCGGGGCGCTGCGACGTCTTCACTTCCGATGTCTCGCAGCTTTATGCCGAGCGTCTGAAACTTGCCAATCCGGCCGACCACGTCGTGCTGCCCGAGGTAATCTCCAAGGAGCCCTTGGGGCCCATGGTGCGCCATGGCGACGACCAGTGGTTCGACATCGTGAAATGGGTACTGTTTGCGATGGTCGATGCCGAGGAAATGGGCGTGACCCAGAGGAACGTCGATGAGATGGCCAAGTCCGACAAGCCCGAGTTGAAACGCGCATTCGGCACTGACGGCAATCTCGGCGAGCAGCTTGGCCTAACGAAGGACTGGTTTTATCGGATCATCAAGGCCGTCGGCAATTACGGCGAGTCCTTCGAGCGCAATGTCGGTTCCGGCTCCAAGCTGCAGATTGCCCGCGGGCTGAATCAGCTCTGGAACAAGGGCGGAATCCAGTACGCACCGCCGATCCGCTGATCGCGCAGGTCTGCTGTGGCGATGAGCATCGAACCCCGGTCACCACCGCCGCAGTTTGCGTTCCGGTTGAAGCGTGCGCTCGGCGGTCGCGCCGGGTGGGGCGGGTTTGTGCTGCAGATCCTGTTCGTGGCAGGGCTGAGCTGGATCGGCTATGAGATCGTGTCCAACGCTCAAGTGAATCTGGCGACGCAGCACATCGCCTCGGGCTTCGGCTTCCTGAAGAATACGGCAGGTTTTGACGTCAGTCAGAACCTGATTCCCTATTCCGGTTCCGACTCCTACACGCGTGTATTCCTGGTCGGCCTGCTCAACACGCTCCTGGTCTCGGTGATCGGCATTGTCTTTGCCACCGTAATCGGCTTCGCCGTTGCGCTCGGCCGGCTGTCGCCGAACTGGCTGTTGTCGCGCATCGCCGGCGCCTATGTCGAAGGCATACGCAACGTTCCGCTCCTGTTCCAGATTCTGTTCTGGTATCTCGCGGTGCTCGCCGCGCTGCCGGGGCCGCGGCAAAGCATCTCGCTGTTCGGCAGCTTCTTTCTCAGTAACCGCGGGCTGATCGTTCCGCGGCCGATTGGCGAACCGGGGCTCTGGCCGCTCACCGTGGCGGCTTTGGTCGCGATCGTTGCCTCGTTGATGCTGAACCATTATGCGCGCCGGCAATTGTTCGAGAAGGGCAGGTCGATCACGATCTGGCCCTATGTCGTCGGCATGCTGATCGGCCTGCCGCTGCTCGCCATCTCAGTGTTCGGCACACCTTTCACGCTCGAATTTCCCGAGCTGAAAGGCTTCAATTTTGCCGGCGGCTCGCGCGTCATTCCGGAATTCGTGGCGCTGACGGTTGCGCTGTCGACCTATACCGCCGCCTTCATCGCCGAAATCGTGCGCGCGGGCATTCTGTCGGTTCACAAGGGACAGATGGAAGCCGGCCAGTCGCTCGGGCTGTCGCGCGGCTCCGTCTTGCGCCTGATCGTGGTGCCGCAGGCCTTGCGCGTGATCCTGCCACCGCTCACGAACCAATATCTCAATCTGACCAAGAACTCCTCGCTGGCGGTGGCGATCGGCTATCCCGATCTGGTCTCGGTCTTTGCCGGCACGACACTGAGCCAGACCGGCCAGGCGATCGAAATCATCGCCATCACGATGGGCGTCTATCTCGCGCTGTCGCTCGTCACCAGCGCGATCATGAGTTTCTATGGATGGCGCATCGGCCGGAGTTTGGGCGCATGAGCGACATCGCCGTATCTTCCTTTATCCGCGAGGCGCTGGTCCCGGAGCGCCCGGCGCCTGTCAAGACCACCGGCTTCATCGGCTTCCTGCGCACACGGCTCTTCAACTCGCCGACCAATATCCTGCTCACGATCCTGGGCCTGTTGCTGATCTATGTCGTCGTCGTGCCCGCGGTACGCTTTGTGCTGGTCGACGCGGTCTGGAGCGGCAATGACCGCGCCGCCTGCCTCGCCGAGAATGCGGGGCATCCGGTCGGCGCGTGCTGGCCTTTCGTGCAGGCCAAGTTCAGCCAGCTCATCTACGGCTTTTATCCCGAGCCGGAACGGTGGCGGGTCAACCTGACCTTCATTCTCGCGGCACTCTTGCTGTTGCCGCTCTTGATTCCGCGCGTGCCGGCGAAGGGCCTGAACTCCGTTTTGTTTTTCGTCGCCTTTCCCGTGGCCGCGTTCTTCCTCTTGCACGGCGGCGGATTGGGCGGTTTTGGCGTGAGCTGGACAGCCGGCCTGCTATCGGCCTTCGCTGACAGCCTCACGAGCGCGGGTGGCGCGCTGACGGGGGCGTCTGCGTCGATCGTCGGGCCGTTTGCCTGGTTCATCGGAAGATGCCTTGCGCTGCTCGGCTCTGCGGTTTCGCTGGTGATTTGGCCGCTGGTGTGGCTCCGTGATCAGCTCCAGGCCACCAGCCATCCGGTCTGGGCTGATTTGGCCCTGACCGCTGTCGTGATCTCGGCGCTGACGATCTTTCTGAGCGGCGGCCTTCGAACCGGCCGCCGCCCGCTGTTCGCCTGCCTTGCGACCTTTGCCGGCATCGCATTCGTGATCGCCCTGATGGGGCTGGACCGCGGCGGCCTTGCTGTGGTCGATACCAGGCTGTGGGGCGGCCTGCTGGTCACGCTGGTGCTGTCGGTCACGGGCATCGTCGCCTCGATGCCGATCGGCATTGCGTTGGCGCTCGGGCGGCGCTCGACCATCCCGCTGATCCGGTTCTTCTCCATCGCGTTCATCGAGTTCTGGCGCGGCGTGCCGTTGATCACCGTGCTGTTTTTCGCGACCTACATGCTGCCCTTGTTCCTGCCGGGAAACTTCACCGTCGACGGCCTGGTGCGCGCGCTGATTGGCATTGCGCTGTTTGCCGGCGCCTACCAGGCCGAGGTGATCCGGGGCGGCCTTCAGGCGATTCCGCGCGGCCAGAGCGAGGCGGCGAGCGCGCTCGGACTGTCCTGGTGGAAGACGATGGCGCTGATCGTATTGCCGCAGGCGCTGCGCCACGTCATTCCCGGCCTCGTCAACAGCTTCATTGCGCTGTTCAAAGATACTTCGCTGGTCTTGATCGTTGCGCTGTTCGATCTGCTCGGCCAGCTTCGGGCCGCGTTTTCCGATCCGAACTGGGCGACGCCGACCACGCTGTTCACCGGTTTTGCCTTCACGGGCATGATCTATTTCGTTTTCTGTTTTGGCATGTCGCGCTATTCGCTGTTCGTCGAGCACCGGCTGAACGCACACCGGCGCAACTGAACGGGATCATCATGAGCGAGAAATCGATTGTCAGCCTGCGCGGCCTCAACAAATGGTACGGTGACTTTCACGTGCTGCGCGACATCAATCTCGAAGTTGCCAAAGGCGAGCGCATCGTGATCTGCGGTCCGTCCGGCTCGGGCAAGTCAACGCTGATCCGTTGCATCAACGCGCTGGAGGAGTTTCAGGAAGGCGAGATCATCGTCGATGGCATCGAGCTCGGCCCGAACTTGCGGCGCGTCGACGAAGTCCGGCGCGAGGTCGGCATGGTGTTCCAGAGCTTCAATTTGTTTCCGCACCTGACCGTCCTGGAAAACTGCACGCTGGCGCCGATCTGGGTGCGCAACATCCCGCAGAAGGAAGCCGAAGCGGCCGCGATGAAATATCTGGAGCGGGTCAAGATCCCGCATCAGGCCAGCAAATATCCGGGCCAGATGTCAGGCGGTCAGCAGCAGCGCGTAGCGATCGCGCGTGCGCTTACAATGAATCCAAAGGTGATGCTGTTCGACGAGCCTACCTCGGCGCTCGATCCCGAAATGGTCAAGGAGGTGCTCGACACGATGGTCGATCTCGCCAGGGAGGGCATGACCATGCTTGTCGTCACCCACGAAATGGGATTTGCACGGGAGGTCGCGAACCGCGTGGTGTTCATGGATGCCGGACAGATCATCGAGTCGAATACGCCGGCGAATTTCTTCGCCAATCCGCAGCATGCGCGGACCAAGCTGTTCTTGAGTCAGATTTTGCGGTGAGGGCGAATAATGAGCAGCGAACAGCATTACTTTCTATTCGCCGCTCACACAAACGGCACGTCGATCTTGGTTCGCTTTTCCAGCCATTCCGGCACCGGCAGCTTCTTCGAGCGCATGAACTCCGGATTGAAAAGCTTTGATTGATAACGGTTTCCGGAATCGCACAAGATCGTCACGATGGTCTTACCGGGCCCAAGTTGCTTGGCGAGATGGATCGCGCCGGCCACGTTGATGCCGGTCGATCCGCCGAGGCACAGGCCCTCGTGCTCCAGCAGGTCGTAGATGACGCGGACGGCTTCCTCGTCGGAGATCAGGAAGGCGTCGTCGACCTCTGCGGTCTCGATGACCGGCGTGACGCGGCCGAGCCCGATGCCTTCGGTGATCGAGTCGCCGGGCGTCAGCTTGGCCTTGCCGTGCTTGAACAACTCATACATTGCGAAGCCATGCGGATCGGCGCAGGCGGTGACGACGCTCTTGCTCTTCTCCTTCAGATAGCGGCTGGTGCCGGCCAGCGTGCCGCCGGTGCCGACCGAGCAGATGAAGCCGTCGACCTTGCCGCCGGTCTGCTGCCAGATTTCGGGGCCGGTCGACTCGTAATGGGCTTTGGCATTGTCGAGATTGTTCCACTGGTCGGCGAACAACACGCCATGGGGCTCGCTCTTGCGCAACTGATCGGCGAGCCTTCGCCCAACATGCTGGTAGTTGTTCGGATTGGCGAAGGGGCGCGCCGGCACCTCGATCAGCTCTGCGCCGCACAGCCGCAGCATGTCCTTCTTTTCCTGGCTCTGGGTCTCCGGAATGACGATCATGGTCCGGTAGCCGCGCGCGCTCGCGACCACCGCAAGACCGATTCCCGTATTGCCGGCGGTTGCTTCCACGACGAGCCCGCCGGGCTTGAGATCGCCGCGTTTCTCGGCTTCCAGGATCATCCATTTTCCGGCGCGATCCTTCACCGACTGGCCGGGATTCATGAACTCGGCCTTGCCCAAAATGGTGCAGCCGGTCGCTTCCGAAGCGTGCTTGAGCTTGATGAGCGGCGTGTTGCCGATTGCTTCGACGACGTCTTTGTTGAAGGTCATATCAGGCCTTGCCGGTGTTTCCTCAGATTTCCGGCGAACCTAATCGACCGCGGCTGCGTGCACAAGGCGAGAGCAGGGAAGCCCTCATCCTTGCCTGGCGAATACCACCTGACGCACGTCGATATTGCCGGAGAGGAAACCAGCCTCGCAGTAGGACAGGTAATATTCCCACAACCGGCGGAACCTGTCGTCGAAGCCGAGCGGCTTCAGGTTCGGCCACGCTGCAAGGAAATTGTTGCGCCAGATCCCAAGCGTCTTGGCATAATCTTGCCCGAAAATGCGCTCGCGAATGACGGGCACACCGAACCGGTCGCCGAGCGTCCTCAACACCTGCGGCGAGGGCAGCATGCCGCCCGGGAAAATGTAACGCTGGATGAAATCGACCTCCCGCCGGTAGCTGTGGAAGATGCTGTCCTGGATCGTGATGGCCTGGATGCCGGCGAAACCACCCGGCAGCAGCCGATCACGCAATTGGGAAAAGTACTTCGGCCAGAACGCCTCGCCGACCGCCTCGATCATCTCGATGGAGGCGATGCGGTCGTAGCAGTCGCGTTCATCGCGATAATCCTGCAGCTTGATCTCCACCTTGTCGCTGAGGCCCGCATCCTTGATCCGCTTTTGCGCGAAGTCGCTTTGCTCCTTGCTGATCGTGAGGCCGACGACTTTGGCGCCAAAAGTCTTGGCGACATATTCGGCGAAGCCTCCCCACCCGCATCCGATCTCGAGCAGCTTCTGGCCGGGCTGCAGATTGATCGCTTCGGCGAGACGGCGGTACTTGTTGTTCTGCGCGGCCGTCAGATCGGGCGTATCATCCTCGTACAGCGCCGATGAGTAGGTCATGCTGGAATCGAGCCAGGCGGAATAGAACGCGTTTCCGATATCGTAATGCGCCAGGATGTTGCGTCGCGCCTGACCTCTGGTGTTGCGGTTGAACCAGTGCCGGACGCTCTGGAGAAAGCGCATCAGCGGCTTGTCGCCGAGCATGGCTTGAATCAGATCATGGTTGACGCAGAACAGGTAGAGGAACTGCGTGAGATCGGGTGTGTCCCAATCGCCATTCAGATAGGCTTCGGCGATACCTATATCGCCGCGGTTGATCAGCCGCGATGCAAAGCCGTAGCTGTGGAGCTGCATGACGGCCGCCGGACCAGGCTCGAATCCGCCGAGACGGATCACGCGACCGTCCGGCAGCGTCACGTCGAGGGTGCCGCGTCTCAGTCGTGAGCCGAAGCCGAGCGCCAACCGCGCCATGCGCGGCAGGTCCGCTAGCAGAGCATCGACATTGTCAGGCGAGACTGAAATGATCTCAGGCATGAAAGTTCTACCCATTCCGACCGCTCGCAGCCTAAGCACCCGCGGGACGGTCGACTTCCGACCGGTACCGGCGGAGGGCACTTCCGCCTAGCGGTCAGCGCCGAGAGCAGTATAAGCGTGCCTTAGAGGTACCAAAAAATTAGCTTAATGTTTCAGATACTTGCAAGGCAATTAGTCAGTTCGCGACCAGTTAGTCAGTCGCGGCTCACCGTTTGTTCTCCATAGCATCACGCGCCAAGCGCCGCTGGTCGGCCG
>Ga0210402_10001609_pt1 | contig 23154 bp, 18 predicted proteins | sample IncBWC7MmetaG_FD_161055 | JGI IMG/M metagenome (GOLD analysis project Ga0210402, IMG submission 161055) | Forest soil microbial communities from Barre Woods Harvard Forest LTER site, Petersham, Massachusetts, United States - Inc-BW-C-7-M | ecosystem: Environmental > Terrestrial > Soil >... | reverse complement strand
GTGTATTCGCTCCGCCGCCGTTGCGGCCGTACACAAGCAACTCAGTAGGCGTCCGCGACTCGTTTCCCGGGCAAAATGGGCAATTCTTCGGGTCGCCCGGTTCAACCGCATCGCGCAGAAAATCCATAGGGCGCTTTCCGCGCTCCGTCGAAATAATCACCCATCGTCCCGTGATGGGATCTTTTCTTAACTCCGGCAACTCTTCCTCCTAAACGATTTACTACTGGCGGCAGCAAGTCCGTCTAACAGGCGAGCATTGTACCGCGACTTGTTCCATACAAGCACCGCGACAAACAAGCACGGCCACCTTTATTCGCCTTCGACCAAGCTCTTCCAGTTGCTCACCAGGGTCAACGGCCTGGTATTCTCATCGGCCACAACAACGAGCAAAAACTTCTTTCCATCGACGGCTACGTCGTAGTTAATCATGCCGGAGCGAAAAATTCGCAATGCCGGATGATAAGCAAAGAGGCGCTGGGGTGGGCCGACTTCCAGGCTTTCTCCTTTTTCGGTGATTTGCGCGGCCATCATCTCGTTTTTGCCGTTTAAGAAATAGAGTTCCTTGCCGTCCCGCCTCCATCTCGGCCAACGTCCACTATCCGTGGACACTTGCCACTTCCCGCCTCCCCCCTTGAATGGCACCACAAAAACCTGGGGACCGGTCACGGAAGAAACAAGCGCCAGCCATTTCCCATCCGGCGAGAATTGTCCGCTCGACTGGTCAGGCCATTGGATCGCTGTGTCAAATCCATGAGTCGGCTCTTTCCCTTCCAAATCCACGATCCAAATTCGCGATTCTCCCGTAACAAATCGCTCGCAAAGCAAATACCTTCCGTCGGGCGACCAATCCGTCGGTGAATTGATGTCCGTAGTCTCTTCGAGCACTCGAGGAGTATCCGATCCGCTGGAGGCCTTCACGTTCAGCGTGAAGCGCTTTCCGGGTTCTCCCAGGCTGTAAGCGAAGCGGGTTTCGTCCGGCGACCAAACCGCTTCCGAAACTGACAAGTTTTCAAATGTCAGGCGAGTCTTTTGCTGTCCGGAAGGATCCAGTTTCCAGATATCCGCGCCCGGATCGCCCATCGCCGCCAAAAGTTGTTTTCCGCTCCTGGACAAGCGCGGCCCGAAAAGAACATCTTTTTCGCTCACGAAGCTCAAATGTTTGCCGGCTCGATCCACCCATTCGAGTCGCGATTTTCCCGACGCTGTTCCTGTTTGGTAGAGGAGTGTGTCGCCATTCGAAACGCTGAACGTCGCGTGCCAAATACCAATATCCGTTACGATTCCTTCAGCGATGGTGGTCGCGTTTCCGGAGAGCGACAACTTTTGTAAGTCGAGAGTCTGCGCCATGAGTTTTGTATCGTGAATGTAAAAGAGCTTTCCGGAAGCAAATTCCGCTCCCACCGGCGTAGTGACGAGGATCCGGTTCAGCTTTCCGTCGAGCGAAGCGATGTAGACCCCATTCTGTTCTGCCACAGGCTTCACGTGATTCGCGGCCATGTAAAGGAAGTGTTGCCCGTCAGGAAGAAAAAACGGCCAGCGGTGCGTCGAGTGCAGATTTGTGTCGAGTTGCGTTACCGGCTTCGGTGTACCCCCGGTTACCGGAATCTGATAAATAACGTCTCGCGTCGTTGGCGAGAACAAAATGATGCCGCTGCTTCCCCACGCGCCCCCGCGCGGGTTTGAAGCGTCTGCCAGCGTCTTCGTCGCGCCGGTGCTGATTTCCATTGTTTTGAGCTTGCCATCGCCGAAAAATCCGATGCTTTTGCTGTCTGGCGACCAGAACGGATAGACCTCGTTCTTCCCTTTGCTCAGCTCGCGTTCGCTTCCATCACGCAGAGACCGATACCAGATTGCTCCTCCCGCGCCAAAAATCACGCCGCTACCGTCTGGCGCAAGTGCCGGCGGAATGCCGAGGTCGCCTTCGATTTCGAAATACGTTCCTTGTGGCGCGGTGAGCGAAGAGAATACAGGTGCCTTTGTTGATCTCTTCGGAAGCAACAGCGCAACAACCGCAACTGCCAGCAACAAAGCAGCGGCGGCAAGTGCTCGAGTCACCCACGGATTGCCGCCAGCTTGCTGCGAAGGCGCTGCTTCAATCTCCGCCGCGGAGCCTTTCGCGATCTGGTGAATCTCCATCTTCAAATCGAATGTCGTTTGCCACCGTTCGTCCGGATCTTTCGTCAGACATCGCCGCACTACTCGGTCCAGCGATTTCGGGCATACCGGCATTAGCTCCAGAATGGATCGGGGGTCTCGCTCCAAAATCGCTGCAATCACGCTTGCCTGCGATTTCCCTGCAAATGCCCGCTGCCCAGTCAGAATTTCATAGAGCACGGCTCCAAACGCAAAAACGTCCGAGCGAGCGTCCGCAACTTTTCCTTCCAGTTGCTCCGGCGACATATACGGATATGTTCCGAGAATCGTGCCTGCCGCCGTATCGTTTCCCATGAAGGTGGTAGGCGAGCTGCTGTGCGCGCTATCCGGTTTCGATTCCAGAATTGCTCGGTCTTTCGCCAGGCCAAAATCGAGAATCTTCGCGCCCTGCTTTGTGAGGAAAATATTACCTGGCTTCAAATCTCGGTGAACAATCCCTGCGCGATGGGCCTTCGAAAGGGCATCCGCAATTTGTTCCGCATATTTCAGAGCCGCATCAAGAGAGAGGGCTCCGCGCTTGATCCTCTGTTCAAGCGTTTCCCCTTCCAGATACTCCATTACCAGAAAATGCGTCGCGCCTTCGTCGCCGACGTCAAACAGAGTACAAATGTTTGGATGATTCAGTTTGGAAACTGCTCGGGCTTCCCGCTCGAATCGTTCGCGGGCCTGCGGATTTTCCGCCGTGGCGGCCGGCAACACTTTTATCGCTACCTCGCGGCCCAGTCGCGTATCACGCGCGCGATATACCTCACCCATCCCGCCTGCCCCAATGGGCGCAAGAATTTCGTAGGGCCCTAGTTTTGTTCCGGAAACCAGTGGCATGCCGGGAAATTATACCCTTAGCGATTGGGCTCGCGGCAAATTTAGCTATTTTGCATTCGCGGCACTAGTGCAACGCCTTTGCGGCTGCCCCGAAAAAAGCCACGTCGTCCAGCATGGTCGATCCCGCCGGCTTTGGCCGCGCGCTGAGCACCACAATTACCAGTTTCTCTTTCCGGTTGATGTACATGTGCTGGCCAAAAATGCCGACAGCCTGAAACGCGCCTTCGTGGATTGGATCGCCCTTTGGAATCACCCACCACAGATAGCCATAGTCCACGTGATTGCCGCCGACTTCTTTTGCGCTTCCTGCTTCGTCAAACCATCCGGCGGGCACAATCCTTTTTCCATCAATCACACCATCGGCCAAAACCAGCAATCCAATTCGTCCAAAATCACGCAAGGTCGCCGCCAAGCCGCCTCCTGCCCACCCCATGCCATTTGGTGAGTCGAGCTGCCACTTCGCGTCGGATTCCATTCCCCATGGCGCCCAGATTTTCTCAGACAAATATTTCGCTAGCGGTTTGTGCGTCGCGCCTTCCAGCACTGTTCCAACCACAAAAGTCTCGCCGGTGTTGTAGTTCCAGATCGTTCCCGGTGCGCCCGCTCTTGGGAGCGCGCTCATGTACGGCAAAACCGTTCCGGGCTTTTGCTGAAGCTGAATCTCCAGAAGCTTCCTGCGGTCTGACTTTGGATCCGTGTACGTTTCGTCCCATTTCACGCCGGACGCCATCTGAATCACGTTTCGGACACTGACGCCTTCGTACGCTCCGCCCTTCAACGACGGAACGTATTTCGTCACCGGATCATCCAGGCTCGCAATCGAACCATCTTGCAAAGCTGCACCAACAAGTGTCGAAGACGCCGACTTTGCCATCGAAAAAGAAGGCCAGTGAGTCTCCGGCGCGATGCCGAGCTCGTAGTCCTCGAGCACCACTTCGCCGTTTTTCAAGATCAGCAGGCCCGCCACCCGATTCAGTGCCAGATAGTCGAACAGGTCGTAGCGCCTTCCACCCGCTTCAAACTGCACATTCTTCAGAGTGGATTTTGCGGCTGGCAGTTTTCTCACTGTGCTTCCACGTTCCACTGCGCGCACCGGAAACAGTTCATCGCTGTGCGCAAAAGTTTTTACCTCCACATCCGGCGCCATCGCCCCATCAAATACCTGCCGCGGCTTCGCTATTTCCTGCGCTGAAGCTATTGGAGCAGCGCACGACATCACGATCGTCAAAACGATTAGGTTTCGCATTGTGTGCGGATTATAGCTTCGCTCGCGACTTTTAGGTATTAGCGATGAAGCTGTGGACTAAATGCGTCTTTGTGGAGACGGACTTCGGGCGGGCTGCCAGGAATGTTGTCGATGGCGAGGACGTCGAAGCGAAGTGGAATGTCTTTAATGTGGCGCTCGGCGAGGAAACGTTGCGCGGTACGCGCGACAACGTGCTGTTTGTAGGAGGTCACGCTGAGTTCCGGAAGCGCGGTAAGTTGGTCACCGACCGTTCGTGTGCGCACTTCCACAAATGCGAGTGTTTCGCCATCGTAGCCAACGAGGTCAAGTTCGCCTTTCGCCCCGCCGCGTGGCGTGTAATTCTTCGCCACAAAGACGTAACCGAGCCTGCGCATATACCAATACGCGTATGTTTCGCCGCGAACTCCGGTGCGCTGCTTTCGCGTGCGGTTCGCGGCATCAACAACTTCACTCTCATCGCGCAACCCCTTGCGCGACCTCCACCGAACCACCCGATACGCCAGCGCGGAAAATACCGGCACGGCATTTACTCCTCCGTTAGCTTTCCGCACTATAAAACATAACCGTCGCTGACGCTACTATTTCTATTGCTGCAGCTCCACTTCGACCCGCCTCATGATCTGCCTCGGCGTCGCCGCGCCACACTGTGTTAATGCCGCATCTGTGCACTCCCTGTGAATCGCCGTCACCGGATTCTCCATCGTCACGCTCAGGATTTTTCCATCTTCCAGGCTCACCTTCAGCTCCGCAGTAAATGTCTCTTTTCCAACCTCGGCTGTGTACTTCTCGCCATTCTTCGATACTTCCACCCAATTGTTAGGTGTGTCGGCCACCTTCGCTTTCATCCATTCCGCGGAAAGCCTTACTTTCGGCTCTTTCGGCGGAACGTGTTTCGCCACTAGTTTTGCCGTCTTCGTCAAGGCATCCACTTCCGCTAGCGTGAAATCGAAATCGATCGAATCTTCTCCCAGAATCACACGGCTCCCATCGGCCCAGGAATTCGGCCCGCCCACGGGCACATAAAGATGGTCCCCGGCTTTCGACAAATTTCCGACTTTAGTCGCTAGCCATAAATCGCTGTAGAACGTCATCATGTCCGCCATCGGCCCGACTAACATCGGCGAAACCTTGCTGAAATCTGGAAGCTTCATTGCATACGCGGGATCCAGCGACAACTCCTGGCGGAAATTAGCACTCTCCGGCGGCAGTGGCAGCGGGTGTCCGGCGGAAACCATGTTCGACCAGGCGAATTGTTCTTCCCAGGCTCCGTTTTTGTTTTTCCCAACTGTCGCAATCGCATCTATCTCATATTCCCAGGCGTCGTTCTTCGCTTTCATGTGGTACTTCATCGTGTCGCCCGTCTTGTACTGCCGGTGAAGTCCGCTTCCGGCCGCCTGCGCCAGCCCAGCTGTGTCGGGTCTCCCGGCATTTGTTCCTGCAACCACCAATAACACTTGCGAAAATATGGCTACGATCCTCATCACGACCTCGCCTCCAATCCCTCGCAAAATAACTTCATCTCGTGTTGCAAAACCATTTCTGTCCCCTGAAAAGGCGGCCCTTCGACAGCCCACAACCCAGTCAACCCCAAATGAATCGTCTTGAAGATCGGAATGAGCAAAGCAACATCAACGTCCTTGCGAATTTTTTCGTCCGCTTGTAACTGTCGGAACAGTGCTTCGAGGGGCGGGTCGATCGCCTTCTGCATCTCCGCGAGATGCGGCATCAATTCCTTGGTGCGCAAAAACATTTGCCCCAAGAACACGCGGACAAATTCGTGGTGTTTTTTTTTCAAAGCAAACTGGTGACGGACATACTCGGCCAGCGTTTCGGCAAGAGTCATGGCCTTTTTCCGGAGCAGCTTTTGCACTTTCGCCTGAATCGCCGGCTCCAGTCCGGCCAGGTACGCCACGATGATGGCTTCCTTCGTCTCAAAATAGTTGTAGATCGTTCCCTTCCCGATGTCCGCCATGTCCGCGATGTGATCCACGGTGACGTTCGCCATTCCGTGGCGGGCAAAAAGTCGAATGGCGGTCTCAATGATTCGCGCCCGTACTTCTTCTTTCTTGCGTTCTCTTCGCGGTTTCTCGTCTCTGACTGCAGTCATATATGACTATAGTCATTATCTGAAGGACGTCCGTCAAGCATTTTTTCGCTTCAAAAAGCCGAAAGGCCCGGAAAGTCTTCCTCTCCGGGCCTTTCGGCGCGATCCGTTTTTTTTTGCGGAGCCTAAATCTTCTTCTCTGCTTCGCGGATGCACTCTTCAAGCGTGCGCACGGCAAAGTCCGCTTGCTCTTCGTCAATGATGAGCGGCGGAGAGAGACGCAGCGAATTCTCGCCCGCACCGAGGATCAGCAAGCCTTTGTGGAACGCCATGTCCACGATCGCATTGCGCAAATCCGCTGCGCGCTCTTTGGTTCGCTGATCGCGAACGATTTCGATGCCGATCATCAAACCGCGCCCGCGAACGTCGCCTACGATCTTGAACTTCTTCGTCCAGTCGGCCGTCTTCGCGAAAATGTAGTCGCCCATTTTCTTCGCGTTGGCCATCAGCCCGCCTTCGAGCAAATCCAGCGTAGCAATAGCCGCCGCGAGGCAAACCGGATTGCCGCCGAACGTCGTGCCGTGTGCGCCGGGCTTCCAGTTCATTACGCTGGAGCGCGCGATGATAGCGCCGAGGGGCATGCCGCTGGCAATTCCCTTCGCGCCGCAAAGAATATCCGGCTCGATGCCTGCATATTCGTGAGCCCACATTTTCCCGGTGCGACCCATGCCGGATTGCACTTCATCGCAAATCAGCATGATTCCGTGTTGCCGGCAGATACGCTGCAATTCCTGCAGGAAAAATTTCGGCGCAGGAACGTAGCCGCCTTCACCCTGAATCGGCTCGATGATGATTCCTGCGACTTCGGTTGGATCGAAGAGGCGCTTGAAAATCTGATTCTCGAGCTGCTCCAGAATTTCTTCGCCGCAGGTTTCCGGACCGTGGCCAAGGGCGCAGCGATACGCGTAGGGGTATGGAATATGCTCGACGCCACTGAGCAAACTGCCGAAATTCTTGCGCTGCGTGGATTTCGATGCGGTGAGCGAAAGCGAACCCATTGTGCGCCCGTGGAAGCAGCCATAAAACGCGATCATCTTGTCGCGCTTCGTGGCGTAACGCGCAAGTTTCACTGCGCCTTCCACCGCTTCCGTGCCGGAATTGCAGAAGAAAACTTTCTTCTCTTCCGAGCCACCGACGGTCTTTCCTAGGCGCTCCGCCAGGTAGGGCAGGCTCTCGTAATAGAAATCCGTGCCGGACATATGAATCAGTTCGGCGGCTTGTTTCTGGATGGCGTCCACCACTTTCGGGTGGCAATGTCCCGTCGAACAAACCGCGATTCCCGCGGCAAAATCGAGAAAAAGATTGCCGTCCACGTCTTCCACCATCGCGCCGCGGCCGGATTTGGCAACGAGCGGATAATCGCGCGTAAACGACGGCGACATGAATTTGGCGTCGCGCTCTACAATTCCTTTTGCTTTTGGCCCGGGCAGAGCGGTGATAAGCCGGGGCGTTTTCGTTTCCGTTGTGGTAATCATGAAATCCTCCAAGTTGTTGAATGGTCAGCGGTTATTGTGGTGTAGGAGCCGCAGGGCAGATTTTTTCGCACGTGGGCGGATTTATCCCCTTTGCGCTCTGCCAGTTGGAGGTTGCTTAATCTACGCCGTAGAGGTTTGGACGTAGTTCGGCGGGAGAGGAGAAGTTGATTGGGCAGTAGTGAATCGTCATTTGCGTTTCCAGCGGACGCTGCCGTCCCGCGAGTCTTCAAGAATTATACCACGGTCTGCAAGCTCTTTGCGGACGCGATCGCTAGTGGCAAAGTCGCGGCGGGCGCGGGCGGCGTTGCGCTCGGCGACTAGTTTTTCAATGTCGGCGTCACTCAGCTCACCTTCGTTGGCTCCGAAACCCAAGGCTTTGAGCTTTGCGGCGTCGTCATCCTGAATCACGGCAAAGACCTGATCAAACTGCGAGAGAAAGCTCCGCGCGGCTGCGAGTTCGGCTTGTTTGAACTCACCTTTGTCCATGGCGATGTTGGCTTCGCGGACGAAATCGAACATGGCTGCGAGAGCTACGGCTGTGTTCAGGTCGTCAGCGAGGCCTGCGTCGAAGTCGTTCGCAGCTTTGGTGATACGGGCACTCATCGCGGGATTGGAGCCGCTTGGAAATTTCGCCTGTTTCAAACGATCGGAGAAGGTACGAAGGCGGTCCACGGAACTCGCGGCTTGTTGCAGACCGTCGAATGTGAAATTGAGTTTGCCGCGATAAGGAACGCTCGAAAGCGCAAAGCGCAATGATGAGGGCTTGAAGCCTTTTCCAAACAGATCGCGCAGCGTGAAGAAGTTACCGAGCGACTTTGACATTTTTTCGCCTTCGACAAGCAGATGCTCGGCGTGGAGCCAGTAACGCGCGAATGTTTTGCCGGTGGCGCCTTCGCTTTGGGCGATTTCGTTTTCGTGATGCGGGAAGGCGAGATCGATACCGCCGGTGTGAATGTCCAATGTTTCGCCGAGATATTTCATGGCCATGGCTGAGCATTCAATGTGCCAGCCAGGACGGCCTGCGCCAATTTCCGTTTCCCAGAAATGCTCACCGGGTTTTGGGGCTTTCCAGAGCGCAAAATCGCGGGCGCTTTCCTTTTCATAGCGATCGTTGTCCACGCGCGCACCCGCTTGAATGCCGGTTAAATCAACCTTGGAAAGTTTTCCGTAGGCGGGAAATTTCGCGATGCGGTAGTAGATGGAACCTTCGCTATCGTACGTGAAGGATTTCTTCTGGAGGCGCTCAATCAGATTCACCATTTCGGGAATGTGATCGGTGGCACGAATCCAGTGTTCGGGCGCCTCGACGTTCAGCGTTTTGCAATCGTCGAAGAATGCTTGGGCGAATTTCTGAGTGTATTCGCGGATGCTGACTTTGGCAGCGGCGGCGTTGGTGATGATGCGATCGTCCACATCGGTAAGATTCATAACGTGGGTCAATTGAAAGCCGCGCAGCTTCAAAAAGCGGCGGAGAATGTCTTGAAAAACGAATGTACGGAAATTGCCGATGTGCGCGTAGTCATAGACGGTCGGGCCGCAGGTGTACATCTTCACTTCGCCGGGTTTTTGCGGCACGAAGGGTTCTGTCTTGCCGCTGTACGTATTGTGGAGACGAATCTCGTTCATGCGCCGTTTGTCACGTTCCAAAGCATGGAAACAAAGCGTTGATTGTAGCCGACGCGCGCAAAGCGGGGCAAACCAAATGGGCCTAAGTTGCGCAAAGCGGCTGCAATTGACGCTGCGGCGCGGCGTGGTTAGAGTCCTTGCGGGCAGCAGACGGAGGGAATTGCGATGAGACACAGGCTCTGGATGGCGGCGCTGGCACTCCTTTTTGCCGCGGCCGCGGCCCTTGGTGGGCAAGAAAAGAAAGCGGCAGAGGAAAGCAATTTGCTGGCGCCAGAAGATTTCCTGAATCTACGCAGCATGCAGGATATTGCGTTTTCCCCTGATGGCATGCGTGTTGCGTTTGTGGTGAGCGATCCACTAAAAGGACAGCACCGCACGCGGCACATCTGGATGTACGACCTGAAGAGCAAGGCGTCCTGGCAATTCACCTATTCGGAAAAATCGGAAGCTAACCCACGGTGGTCGCCGAATGGAAAGCTGCTGGCGTTCCTTTCGGGGCGTGGCGGTGAACAGCAAATCTTCACGATGCGCAGCGATGGCGGAGAAGCTGCGGCGTTGACGAAGAGCAAGAGTGGGATAAACGCGTTTGCGTGGTCGCCTGACGGAAAACAGATTGCGTTTCTTGCTTCCGATCCGAAAACCGAGGAGCAAGAGAAGAGGGAGAAAGATAGCGACGATTCGCATGTTGCCGACAAAGACGATCGTCACGCGCGGTTACGCATTTTGAATCTGGCGACGAAAGAAGAGCGAGCACTCACGCAGCCGAATTGGGAAGTGAAAGAGATGCAGTGGTCGCCACAGGGGAAATTTCTGGTGGCGGTGGCGACGGACAAGCCGGAATCGGATAGCGAAACGGATCGCATGTTTGCGGTAAGTGTTGCTGACGGAGCGATGAAACAACTTCTTGCGCCGCGCGGCGGATTTGGTGATCTCCAGGTTGCGCCGACGGGTACTGCCATTGCGTTCCGCGGTTGCCGCGAGGACGGGCCGAATCCCCACGATTTGATGCTGCTGCGCGTGGGGGAAACTGCCACGCAAAATCTTTCCGGCGCCAACCTTGATCGCCCGGCGCAGGATTTTCGCTGGCTGCCGGATGGAACGATTTTGATGAAAGCGCTTGATGGATTCCACTCTCGATTTGTTGCTTACAACGCAGATGGAAGCCGCACAGATTTTCCGCTATTCGCCACAAATCCACAGAACATGGCCGTGAGCTCGACAGGAACAGTTGCGTTCACGGGACAGACGGCGACCGAGGCACCGGAACTTTGGATCTGGAACCGGAAGGACGCGCCGGAACGCGTAACGCATTTGAACGATGGATGGACGAAGCACGCACTCGTGAAGCAGGAAGTTTACAAATACAAGTCTTTCGATGGATTGGAAATTGAAGCGGCGCTAGTAAAGCCGGCGGACTGGGACGGAAAAACCAAACTGCCCCTGATTGCGTACGTTCACGGTGGCCCGACAGGCGCGTGGGAAGATTCTTTAGACACATGGTCGCAATTGCTGGCTTCGCGGGGATTTGCGGTTTTCATGCCAAACATTCGTGGTTCCGCGGGATACGGACATAAGCTTATTGAGATGAATCGCGCGGACTGGGGCGGCGGTGACTTCAAGGACGTGATGGCAGGCGTACACGATTTGGTTCAGCGCGGAATTGCGGACCCGAACAAATTGGGAATTGGCGGATGGTCTTACGGCGGTTACATGAGCGAGTGGGCGATTACGCAGACGAATGAATTCAAGGGCGCTGTAAGCGGCGCGGGGATGTCCAATTTGATTTCTGAATTTGGCACCGAACGCGGACCGGCGTATGACGAATGGTTCTGGGGAGTACCGTACGAAAAGCCGGAGGGATTTTTGAATCATTCCCCGTTCTTGTTTTTGAAGAAGGCGAAGACGCCGACGTTGATTTTGCAGGGAGAAAATGATCCTGTAGATCCGATCGGACAGAGTCTGGAACTGTATCGCGGGCTGAAGCGTTATGGAGTCGTGACGGATTTGGTGCTCTATCCGCGCGAACCGCATGGATTCCAGGAAGCGAAGCACCGGGTGGACATGCAGAAGCGGATGATTGCGTGGTTTGAGAAATACGTGAAATAAAGTAACCACTTAACGAGCGAGGCGTCGTCTAAAATTAAAGCGAACCAAGCTCATGACGGCAGAAGAACAGTCCCTGGAAAGATGGAAACGCGCGTATCGGGTGCTCGACGTGCCTGCGTCAGCTTCCGCTTTAACCATTAAGAGCAATTACCGCAAGTTGATTAAGCGGTGGCATCCGGACCGGCCTCCTAGCGGAAGCTCCACACCTTCGGAAGCGACCCTCATGACAAAATTAATTAACGAAGCATACGGACTGATAGAGAATGCGCCGTTGCGGTACTACTCGGGGGAGCCAGCTGTCGCGCCGGCGTCTGCGAATCCGAATTCGTCGCGAAAGCGAACGACGGGTTGGATGGACGATTCACAAGCTGCCTTGATCGAAAAACGGGTTGAGTATGGCGTCCGCATCGCTTGTGGAATTTTGTCTGGCGCCTTCTTTGGGCTGGCATTTTCTGTGGATTTTCTTAGGAATGATGGCGCCGAGGTTTTGGCGGCCATCGTCTTGTGCGCCGTTGGATTTGCCGCAGGCGCGGTGCGGTACGGAGACAGATTCTGGAGAATCATCTTTGGACGGTGGTGGATGTGGGAGTAGCGCGAGTGAGCCTTGGATCAGCGAAGTTTCGCGGATCAAATTGAGGGCCAAATGACAAATCAATGGGATGCGGGACAGTACGACGCGAAGCACGCGTTCGTGTATGAGAAGGCCAAAGTTCTGGTGGATTTGCTGGCTCCAAAAGCTGGTGAACGCATTCTGGATTTGGGTTGCGGGACGGGTGTGCTGACGGCGGAAATTGCGGGACGCGGCGCGGAAGTGCTTGGGATTGACCAGTCGGAGGAGATGGTGACGCAGGCGAGGAGCAAATTCCCCGCCCTGCGGTTTGAGGTTGTGGACGCAACGCAACTGAATTTTGAAGCGGAATTCGACGCTGTGTTTTCAAACGCTGTGCTGCACTGGATTCCTGAGGCGGAGAAGGTGATTAGCGGGATCGCGCAAGCGTTGAAGCCGGGCGGGCGGTTCGTGGCTGAATTTGGGGGAAAGGGAAACATCAAGACACTGGTGAAGGCGTTTCATAGTGCATTTGTGGCGTTGGCGATTCGCGAGCCAGAGGGAGTGAGTCCATGGTTTTATCCGAGCATCGCTGAATACTCGAGCCTGCTGGAAAAGCATGGGTTGGAAGTGCGACAGGCTTCGCTGTTTGAACGGCCCACAGTTTTGGAAGATGGCACGCGGGGGCTGGAGAATTGGATTCGAGTGTTTAGGCAGACGTATATCGAGAAATTGGGGGAAGAGACGGCGGCAAAGTGGATTCGGGAAGTGGAACGCCGATGCCGGCCGGTGCTTTTTCAGGAGGGTGATTGGGTTCTGGATTACCGGAGATTGCGGCTTGTGGCGGTGAAATAAAAGCCACAAGGGGTAGAGTAAGGCTTTACAGCGGCGAGTTGTGATGATAGATTTTTTACCCGTACCGCCATCCATGCGCCAGGCGGCTGGGCCTCTGATCGAGAACCTGCCAAACGTGTGTCCCTTCAACGGCTTAGGGTTGAAGCGGACGCCCAACCGGAACCCGGTTGGGATGTTGCGAAAAGACACCTCCAATCGGGGAATACTGAGTCGTCTCTCTTCGCGCGTCGTGTGCCCGGCCCTTTGCTGCGCGTGGAAGCCGTGAAGAGACCAAAGGGGATACCTTGCTGAAGCTAAGAAAAGTGGAAATTACGGGCTTTAAGTCGTTCTGCGAACGGACGGTGGTGACGTTCAGCGGAATGGGGACGACGTGCATCGTCGGACCGAACGGCTGCGGGAAGTCCAACGTGGTGGACGCAATTTCCTGGGTGCTCGGCGAGCAGAGCCATAAGAGCCTCCGCGCGGGGCGGATGAGCGATTGCATTTTCAACGGCACGGTAAAGCGGCCGCCGATGGGACTCGCTGAAGTGACGATCACGATGGAAGACCCCGAACTGGCCGAGGCAGCGCGGTTTGTGATTGAGAGTGTGGAGAAAAGCGAAGAGAACGGAATTAACACGGAGTTCGCAGAGACCACGGAGATTGCTTTAGCTCCAAACGAAGAAATCATTTCGCTGACGGAACCTCAAGCAGGCGAATCAATTCCGGAAGTCGAAGCAATTCCGGCCGAAGAGGCAGCGACTGCCGTCGAAGGGCCCGCGTTTCTGAAGAGCAAGAAAAAGAAAAAAGCAGAGAAGCCAGAGCTGGTAACGAAGCCGGGCGAAGTGGTGGTGAGCAGGAGGCTCTACCGTAGCGGGCAGAGCGAATACCTGATCAACGGGCGGGTGGCACGACTGCGCGACATTCAGGAAATGTTCATGGGCGTCGGCTTAGGTCCGGATTCCTACGCCATCATTGAACAGGGACGCATCGGGCAGATTCTTTCGACGAAACCGATGGAGCGGCGCGCGATTATTGAAGAAGCGGCCGGCGTGACGAAATTCAAAACGAAGAAGCGGCTCGCCGAAGCGAAGCTGGAGTCTTCCAAGCTGAACTTGTCGCGCGTGAACGACATTGTGGTGGAGGTAGAGAAGCAGCTCGGTTCGTTGAAGCGGCAGGCGGCGAAGGCGCGGCGCTACGCGGAGATTCGCGAGCAGATGCGCGGGATTGTACGGCAGATGCTGGCGGGCAAAGCGCGAGAGATGGAAATGGAAGCGGCGCGGATTGCCAAGGCGCTGGAAGAATTTGCCGCAGCGGAACTGCAGCATGCGACAGCGATTCAGCAACAGGAAGGCGAGCAGGACCAGCTGAATCAGCGGGTGTACGAACTGGATACGGAAATCCGGCAGAACCAGAATCAATTGAATTTGACGGCGCTCGAAGCAGACCGTGCGGAGAATCGCATTTCGTTCAACACGCAGCGTGCGGAAGAATTGGCGGCGCGGCGTGGGCAGTTGAGCGCGGACATGAATCTGGTAAGTGCGCAAGCAAGCGAATGGCAAGCACGGAGCAGTTCGCAGCAGCAAACCGTTGCGATGCTGAAAGAAGAAGCAACCGGCCTCGCAGCGCGCGTGGAAGAGCTTTCCATGCGGGCGCAGACGCGGGCGACGCAGATCGTACAGGCGGAGACGCGAATTGGATCGCTGCGGATAGCGGCGGCGCAGGCGGGCGATAGCTTATTGCGTTTGCATGGCGAGCAAAAACAGGCGGAAGAAGCCCTGGTGCATCAGGGCGAAGCGCTTCGGCGGCGCGAAGCGAGCGAGCACGAGTTGCTGGAGAGTTCGATTGGGGTGCGCGGGCAGGCGGAAGAGGCGGCACATGAACTTGAATTCACGGGCGCCCGACTGGCCGTGTTGAAACAGCAGGCCAGCGAGTTACAGGCAACGCTGTTGAGTCTGCGCGCGGAACGCGAAACATCTGCAAAGCAAGCCGAATCGCTGCGCGATTCGCTGGCGGGAATGCGGGCGCGCCATGCGACGCTAACGCAGATTTTGAATGACCGTTCGTACACCGCGGACGCAGTGCAGAAGCTCTTTGCGGCGAACGAACGCGGCGGCGGGCAGGACTTCCGCGCGGTGGGTGTGCTGGCGGATTATGCGGAAGTGCCGGAAGCGCATGAAGGGGCAATCGAACAATATTTGCGCGATGAATTGGAATACGTGGTCGTCGAGACATTCGATCATGCGCGAGCCGGCGTATCGCTGCTGCGGGAAGAAGTTGGCGGGCGCGCGACGTTCTTTGTGGACTCGACGAAGAATCTGAAGGTGGATGAGTACGAGCCGATTATTCCGTTTCGGATGGAAGACGGCATTGTTTCGCGCATGGACAAGCTGGTTGAGTTTCGTGATCCGCTGGGCCCGGCGGCGAAACAGTTTTTGCCGAGGCTGCGCGCGGCGTATTTGACGGACAGCGTGAACGCGGCGGAGAAGCTCGCGAAAGATAATCCGCAGTATGCGTTCGTGACGCCGGATGGCACGTGCTATCAAGGCCGGATGGTGACGGGCGGGCGGCCCGACGAAGCGGGACCACTGGGAATGAAGCGCGAACTGCGGGCGCTGGATGCGGAAGTGATGCTGCTCGAAGTGCGCATGGGCGAAATGCAAATGGAAATGGAGCGCCTGGCGGCGGCGTTGCGCGAGACGGAACAGAGTATCGACGGCGTGACAGCGCAACAGCGTGAGGCGGAGCGCGAAGTCATCAACGCGACGCACAAGCACCAGCAGACGCAGGGCGAGCTGGCCCGACTCGGCCTGGAGCTGATGGTTTGCCAGACGGAGCTTTCGCGGCTACGGCAGGAAGTGGCCGGCGCGGAACAGCGGGCGATGATGGCGAAGAGTCAGCACGCAACGGCGGCGGCGACTCGAGCGGAAGCAGAGGCGGAAAGCACACGGCTTGCGCATGAATTGGTGGAACTGCGCGGGTCGGTGCAGACGGAGCAGGATGAGCTTGCGGCGGGGCGTGCGGAGCTTGCGGCGCGCAATGAGCGACTGATGGCGGCCGAGGAACTTGCAGCGCGGCTTGCGGAAGAGCGCGCGGAGTTGGAACGGCGCGAGATGGCGCTGCGCCAGCAAGAAACCTCCATTACTGCAGAGACTGAAACGCTTGCAGCGCAAAGCGAAGAGCTGGCGCGGCAACTGGAAGGCTTGCGGACCGAAAAAGAGCGGTTAACTGCGCGGCAAGTGGAACTGGAACAGGAATGGGAAGCGGCGCGGACGCGGCTCACCCAGATGGAAGATCATTTGCGCATGGGCCGGCAGTCGCTGCAGGAGATGCGCGAACAGCGGAGTCACGCGGAGGTCGAGCGCGCGAAGAATGAAAGCGACTGGCAGCACTTGCGTGAGACGTGCATGAGCGAAGTGAACGCACAGCCGGAAGATTTGATCGCAAGCGAGACGGCGTTCATGAGCGGCGAAGAGCTGGCACTAGCGGAGACGAACTACCGCGAGATGAAGCAGCGCATCGAAAACATGGGCGCGGTGAATATGATGGCGCTCGAGGAGTTCAACGAATGCGAGCAGCGCTTTAACTTCCTGACGAAGGAGCGCGACGACCTTTTGCAAGCAATCATGGATACACAGCAAACGATTGCGGAGCTGGATTTGATTTCGAAGGAGAAGTTCGAGCAGGCGTTCAACGCGATTAACTCGAATTTCTCGACGGCGTTCCACACGATTTTTGGCGGCGGCATGGCGGAAATGCGGCTGACCGAGGTGGACAGCAGCGGAGACGCGGGAATTGATGTGGTCGCTTCGCCTCCCGGAAAGAAATTGCAGAATGTGCTGCTGCTGAGCGGCGGCGAAAAGGCAATGACGGCGCTTGCCCTGCTGATCGCAATTTTCCGGTACCAGCCGAGTCCGTTCTGTATCCTGGACGAAGTCGATGCTCCGCTGGACGAAGCGAACGTGGGACGCTTCACCCGCCTGATTGGCGAAATGAGCGCGCAGACGCAATTCATCGTCGTTACCCACAACCGCAAGACGATGGAGACCGGCAGCGTGCTGTATGGCGTGACAATGCAGGAGCCGGGCGTTTCCAAGATCGTCAGCGTTCGCTGGGAAGGCGACGAAGCGCCGGGGAAGAAGACTCGCACGGCAGCAGCGTAAGGCTATTTCAAATTGTGACAGGAAGAGGCGCGAGGTTCGCGCCTCTTTTGTTTTGTGCATCGAACTGCCTCCCGAACTTTTCAAATAATTTCCACCGAACGCGACTTGGCGCGGACGGAGCGGTGCGCTAGAATGCACGAACTCAGTCGAGGGGCATTACGTCTGTGGGATCCGCGCCAGCAATGAAAACTTTACGGGAAACCCAGTTCGCCGGATTGACGCCGAGCGCGCGCGGAAAAGTGCGCGACATCTACGATTTGGGCGGCCAACTGCTGATTGTGGCAACGGACCGGCTATCCGCGTTCGACGTGGTGATGCCGACGCCCATTCCGGACAAGGGAAAGGTGCTGACGCAGCTTTCGCTGTTCTGGTTTGGCCTGCTCAAAGACGTAATTCCAAATCATGTGCTGAGCGCGACGGAATTTCCTGCCCCGTTTGACGCGCACCGGGAAGAACTTGCGGGCCGTTCCATGGTCGTCAAGAAAACGCAGCCGCTGCCGATTGAATGTGTGGTCCGCGGCTACGTAAGCGGCTCCGGATGGAAAGATTACAAAGCAACGGGCGCGATTTGCGGGATTCCGTTGCCCGCAGGACTGTTAGAGTCCGACAAATTGCCGGAGCCAATTTTTACGCCGGCAACAAAGGCAACGAGCGGGCACGACGAAAACATTTCGTTTGAGCGTGCTGCCAGCATGATCGGCCAGGAACTCACGGAGAAGGTACGCGCCGTCAGCATTGAAATTTACAAGCGCGCGGCGGAATATGCGGCACCACGCGGAATCCTGCTGGCAGACACAAAATTCGAATTTGGGCTGCTGAACGGCCAACTCATCTGGATTGACGAAGCGCTGACGCCTGACTCTTCGCGCTTCTGGCCCGCGGCGCAGTACATGCCCGGCGGCGCGCAGCCATCGTTCGACAAACAGTTTGTGCGTGACTATCTGGAGCGAATTCAGTGGCCAAAGACGCCGCCCGGGCCGGAATTGCCTCCGGACGTTGTGGCAGCAACTCGCGCGAAATACCGCGAGGCGTATCGCATCCTGACGGGTCACGAACTGGATTAAAAATCTTGCGCAAGCCCAGCGAGCGAAGGTGGAGCGTGTCATTGTGAGAGATCAACTGGAAGGATTGGTAGCGCAAATGGTGGACCGCGGAATCAGGTTCGATGAGGCCGTCGGCGAGTTCGAAAAGCGCTTCATCAAGAGCGTGCTCGACCGCGCACAAGGCAATCAGTGCCGTGCTGCAAGAATCCTGGGCATCCACCGCAACACATTGAGCCGCAAGATCGGCGAGTACAAGCTGGACAACAATGGGCGGGGGCATCGGAAATAGCCAGAGTTCGTAACTATTTCTCAGTTCTAAAATGCAGCACAAAACAAAAGCCCCTCCGGTCGGACCGGAGGGGCTTTTTTGTTTCCTGTTTCTAGGCGCTAGTTGCTCGGCTTCTTTGGCGCCGGACGGCGGACTGGCGCCTTCTTCGGCTTCTCCGATTCCTTCGGTAGATCCTCCGCCTTGACCGTGCCCTTGTCGAAATGGAGCATGAAGTTTGGAGCGGGATCATAAGTTTCCAGCGTTGCGGAAACGTGAGGCAGGCTGTCTTTTTCCAGTTTCGCGGCCTCGGGCTGTCCCTTGAGCTTCGCTTCCATATCCGCCACAGTCGCGGCATCAAACTCCGCCTGGCTAGTAACGAATGCAAGCTTTAGAACGACAGGGTCTGCATCCGTGCCTGTCCCCGAGAGTGCAATCAATTTGCCCGGAACTTCAGGGAAATCCAGTCCACACGCAGCGAACCACGTAACCGTCGCTTTGTCTCCGCCAGCCTTCAGGTCGGTAATCACCGAAGCGATGGTCATGTCCTTGCGCGCCGCATCCAAATCCGCCGCGCTGAGGAGCTTATAGCTTTCCGGACGGTCCGCCGAGCTGCCGGCAAGCTGCAGCAGCTCGCTAAACTCGGAATCGGACAGGCTGTCGCAAACCGTGCCGCCCTGGTAGGCGAGGATAAGCTTCTTGAGATAAGGATTAAGCTGCTTTTTCTGAGGCTCCGTTGCGGCCTTGGAAGTAATCGCCTTGGCGATGTGCCAGAAGGCGTCCAATTGCTGCGGCGGCGCCAAGGCGAGATAGGCCTTGCCAAGCAGGTAGTGAGCGACGGGGTCATCCGGGTTAATAGCGAGAACCGCCTTGTAATAGCCAATTACCGCCGGTTGGTCCTTCTGCAGGGTTGCAGCTTGCGCCGCGGCATTATTGAAAAGAATCGCATATGCCTTTTTGGAGTCGGCGAACGCCTGATCGGTGGCGCCTTCGGGCTTCTTCACTTCCTCCAACAGTTTGAGGCTGGCGGCAGTTGCGTCGCGCTGTCCTTTTGCTTGAGCCGTCTGATCGGCTGGGGACAAAGCGAGGTAGGAACCTGCGCGAGCGTAAAGAGCCTGGATGCGCACGAGTCCGTCAACTTTGTCGCCGAGGGCGTTGACCTTATCGGCGTATTCAATCAGCTTGAGGTAATTTTTTTGGCTGCCGTAATCCTGGATGTACGCGGGGTAAACATAAATCATCAGCGCCGAGCTCGGATATTTCGAAACGAAGTCATCAAAGCACTTGATCTGCGAAGCGGGAACCTTGTCGTCGGCGCAGGCTTTATAGGAGTTGTACTCCGCCATGGTGTATGGCTGCTTGCCGCCCTGGTCTTGCGCAGCTGCCTGAGCGTACGTGCCTGCGGCGTTGCCAAGGACAAGGCACAGGGCTAATACGACCGCGAGCCCCGTCAATCGTTTTGTTGCGTTCATTCCGATTCTCCTCGCTTAGGAACCTGGAAGATTAGACTCCGCTGCTCCGCGGAAAGAGTCCGCCGGAACAACAAAAAAAAATGCAAAGGTCTACGATTTCGTCTGCCTTAGAAACTTTGGAATTATAGGGAAATGCGCGACGCAACCGCAAGTCGTAACGTGGCAACAATGCGAATATCTAGTGGCAAGCAAATTTCCAGACTTCGGAAGACAATCTTTTCCCATTGCCTCTCCTACAGACGGGCAGGTATGGCCTAGCCCCGGGAACAAGGCTTTTGCCACTCGCTTGCCTGAAGAATATGATGAGTTTCGCACGAAAAAAGTGGCCCGGGAGAGAAGAATTCTCATGGCAAGCATAAGCGAAACAAATGGAGAAATGCGCCAGTCCTTGCGCGGCAGAACCGCGCTCGTTACGGGCGGAAGCCGCGGTATCGGGCGGGCGATTGCTTTGAAGCTGGCGAGTCTCGGAGCAAAGGTGGCCATCTGCGGAAGAGACGCTGCAAAGCTGGCGGAAACGGAAGCGGCTTTGCGCAAACAGGGCGCGACAAGTGCCGCTATTACTGCAGATGTGACAAAAGCAGCCGAGATCGTCCTATTGATCGAGCATGTGCAAACGACCGTCGGGCCGATTGGTTTGCTGGTGAACAATGCGGGGATGGGAATCTTCGGACCAGTGCACGAAAAAAGCGAAGAAGAGTGGGATCGCCTGATGAACACAAATCTGAAGAGCGTGTTCCTGGTTTCCCGCGCGGTGATTCCCGGAATGATTGCGCGCGGTGGCGGTGACATCATCAACATCAGTTCCCTTGCCGGGAAGAATGTGTTTGCCGGCGGTGGTATTTACTGCGCCTCCAAATGGGGATTGCAAGGATTGAGCGGCTGTATGGCCGAAGAGTTGCGCGACCGCGGAATTCGCGTCAGCACGGTTTGCCCGGGGAGCGTTGCCACGGAATTTTCGGGGCGCGGACCGAAGGACGCTTCGAAGGTGCTCAAGCCGGAAGATGTGGCGCACGCCGTGGCCATGATCGCAACGCAGCGAGAGCAGAGCTTTGTAAGCGAGGTACAGTTGAGGCCGGTACGGAAGGGCTAAATTTTCCTCTTGACAATAGTCGTTATCACGACTATATTCATGCCATGAGCTCTTCGAACAAGACCAATCGCGTGCAGCCCAGCCTCGAGGAGCAGGTGTTTGTAGCCGTTTTGAAAGCCGCGGACCACCTGGGGCAGCAGGCCGAACAGATGCTTAAGTCGCATGGGTTAACCGGAACGCAATACAACGTACTTAGAATTCTACGCGGCGCGGGGCCGGATGGCCTCCCTTGCAGGAGCGTCGGTGACCGGATGATTTCGCACGATCCGGACATGACGCGATTGCTGGACCGCATGGAAAAACGGGGATTGATTTCGCGCGAACGGCAGAAGGATGACCGGCGCGTGGTCAAGACTCGGGTGACATCACAAGGGCTGGAAATACTCAAGAAGCTCGATCTCCCCGTTCGTGAAATGCACAAGGAGCAGTTCCTGCATATGAGCGGAGCGAAGCTCAAGCAATTGGCGGAGTTGCTGGAAGAAATACGAGAGCGCGAATCGGAAGAAGTTTCGAAAGCATCTTAGTTTCGGACACAAAAAAGGAGAAAAGATATGAAGCAGATACTTAAGAGGTTTGGAGCAGTGGCAGTTTTGACCGCGGCGATGGCGCTGCAGACCCCGGCCGCAACGACAACGTGGCAGATTGATCCGGCGCACACGGCGGCGCAGTTTGCCGTGAAGCACATGATGATTTCCACGGTGCGGGGCGAGTTCAAAAACGTGACCGGCACGATAGTTTGGGACGATCAGGACGTAACCAAGTCCAAGGTAAACGTGACGATTGACGCGAAAACCGTGAATACGGGCGAAGACAAGCGCGACCAGGACTTGAAGAGCGATAAGTTCTTCGACGTGGCGAATTTCCCGACGATGACTTTCGTTTCAAAAAAGGTGGAAGCAAACGGAGCGGGCAAGCTGAAGGTGACGGGTGATTTGACGATTCGCGGCGTTACAAAGGAAGTCGTGCTGAACGTTGAAGGCCCGGCGGCGGCCATAAAAGACCCCTGGGGCAACACTCGCTCTGCGGTCAGCGCAACCACTCAAGTGAATCGCCAGGATTTCGGCGTGAAGTGGAATGCAAACCTGGACGGCGGCGGAGTCGTCGTCAGCGATACAGTTTCTATCACTATCGATCTCGAAATGATCAAACAGGCCGCGAAGTAACGCGGCCTTTCTTTCCCGGAGAACAATCATGAGCAACCCTGCACCCGTTGAATTTCCCGTGAATGACTTGATCAAGAATCGGTGGAGTCCGCGCGCCTTCGCCGACAAGCCAGTGTCGGCGGAAGTGCTGCGCAGCTTGTTCGAGGCGGCGCGCTGGGCGCCTTCGAGCAACAACGAGCAGCCGTGGGCGTACATCGTCGCCACCAACGACGACAGCGAAAACTTCGAAAAATCCCTTGGCGCGCTCGTGGAATTCAACGCGAACTGGGCGAAGAAAGCTCCCGTTCTGGTGATTGCGGTTGCTGAACTTGCCTTTGCAAAAAACAACGCCCCGAACCGGAACGCGCAATACGACGTGGGGGCGGCAAGCCTGCTGCTCTCCATGGAAGCCACGGCGCGCGGGTTGGTTGTGCATCAGATGGCAGGATTTGACCCGGAAACCGCGAAAGAGGCTTACGACATCCCGCAAGGATGGGAGCCTATTGCCGCTATGGCCATCGGTTATCCGGGCGATACATCTTCTTTGCCTGAACCGTATCAAAGCAGAGAGAAAGCTCCCCGTACGCGCAAGCCAATCCGTGAATTTGTCATGAGCGGACAATGGGGGCATACTGCTAAATTCGTGAAATAATCGGGAACGATCATAGTCCTAATGACGGATACAAATCTCGGAAGCATGCACGGGGCGCTTGAGTTCTTGTTACGGCACGGATATGTCGTGCTTCCGGGGCTCGTTTTTGCGGAACAAATCGGCCTTCCCTTCCCGGCAACGCCATTTCTCCTGGCCGCCGGGGCTTTGGCCGGCAGAGGCCATATGAGCTTCTGGTTTTGCCTTATGCTTTCCGCGGTAGCTGCAGTCCTAGCGGACGGTTTGTGGTATCAGCTAGGCCGCAAAAAGGGCATTTCTGTTCTTCAATTTCTTTGCCGCATTTCGTTGGAGCCCGATTCCTGTGTGCGCCGCACGCAGGGAGTCTTTGCAAAGCAGGGGGCTCGTTCCCTTCTCGTCGCAAAATTCGTTCCTGGATTGAGCACAGCCGCACCTCC
>Ga0210402_10001608_pt1 | contig 23155 bp, 15 predicted proteins | sample IncBWC7MmetaG_FD_161055 | JGI IMG/M metagenome (GOLD analysis project Ga0210402, IMG submission 161055) | Forest soil microbial communities from Barre Woods Harvard Forest LTER site, Petersham, Massachusetts, United States - Inc-BW-C-7-M | ecosystem: Environmental > Terrestrial > Soil >... | reverse complement strand
CCCGGCGCGAAGACTTTGAAGCCCGCGACAGAAGCGATGTTGATGATGTGGCCCAGCTTTTGCTTTTGCATGATCGGAAGCACTGCGGCCACCCCATATAAGAGGCCCTTGATGTTCACATCGATCATTCGATCCCATTCTTCGACCTTGAGCGCCGCCATAGGTGCGATGGGCATGATCCCGGAATTGTTCACGATCGCGTCGATTCGGCCGTACTTGTCAACGGTGCCTCTCACCAGAGCCTCGACATCTCCGCGCTTTGTCACATCAGTTTTGAAACCGATAGCGCTGCCTCCCTTGGCGTTAATGTCCCTGACGAGGGCGTCGATCCGATCTTTTCGCCTCGCTCCAAGGGCGACTTTCGCGCCATTCCCTGCGAGAAGGCGAGCCGTGCTTTCGCCCACACCGCTGCTGGCCCCTGTAATTACTACAACCTTGTCGGCGGTATTTGGCATTCTGATTCTCTCCTTCTGCCAACTAAGAAATCGGCCTGCTGCCTCTCAAAAGGCGAAACAGTCGCAACCCAGCCCCCATAGGCCAAATTCACCCATCACTTGAAGGTGCGATTGCGTCCCGCCATGAGCTGGTGCCGTAAGATGCGAACAAGAAGCGGAGTGGGACGCGGCAACCGGTTGAGTCGGCTGCTTTGCGTAACCACCGAACTCTTTGACGGGCGACCAGCTCGGGCTCACTGGCAGTGCAGGCGGCGCAAGTTTTGAGAATTCTTCGGTCGCATAAACAACCTTCCCACCGACGATCGTAAGTACAGATTCGAGATGCTTGATCTCCTCCTCGGGAATGGAGAAATAGTCGGCAGAGAGAACAGCCAAATCAGCCAGTTGGCCAGGAGCAAGCGCTCCTTTTTTACCGTCTTCGGTTGAGAACCAACTACTCCCCATGGTGTAGAGCTTGAGCGCTTCCTCCCGGTCCAATCGGTTCTCTTGCGGATAAATACTGAGACCGCCAATGGTCTTGCCGGCGATAAGCCAGTACAGAGAAAGGTAAGGGTTATAACTCGAAACGCGGGTTGCGTCGGTGCCAGCTCCCACGGGAACGCCCATCTCCAGCATGCGTCGGATCGGCGGCGTGCGTTTGGCTTGCTGCGAACCGTGTCGCTCGACGAAATATTCTCCCTGGAACGCCATGCGGTTCTGCACCGCGATTCCGCCGCCGAGCTCCTTGACGCGCTCGATGTTGCGGTCGGAAATTGTCTCGCAGTGATCGAAGAACCAATGCAGGCCGTCAAACGGAATCTCCCGGTTCACTTCTTCGTAGACATTCAGTGCCCGCTCGATTGTCTCGTTGTAGGTCGCATGCAAGCGAAATGGCCACCGATTCTCCACGAGATGGCTAATCACCGCTTTCAGCTCGCTTTCCATGACGGGGAGCAGGTCCGGGCGCGGCACGAGAAAATCTTCGAAGTCCGCTGCAGAGAAAACAAGCATTTCACCCGCGCCGTTGACTCGATACAAGTCGTCGCCCTCGCCAGGCTTCGTCATTTTGGTCCAGCTTTGGAAGTCAGCCAGTTCCTGCTTCGGTTTCTGCGTAAAGAGGTTGTAGGCGAGGCGAATCGATAGCTCTCCGTTGCGATGCAGTTCGTTCACTACGCCATAATCGTCGGGATAGTTCTGAAATCCACCTCCGGCGTCGATCGCGCTGGTGATGCCAAAGCGGTTAAGCTCGCGGAAGAAGAGCCGTGAGGAATTAAGTTGATCTTCGCGGGAGAGCTTTGGTCCCTTGGCTAGGGTAGAGTAGAGAATATTTGCATTCGGCTTGGCGATGAGAAGGCCTGTGGGATTTCCGTGGCGATCACGCTGAACCTCACCAGCCGGGAAATGTGGAGCGTTTTTGTCATAGCCCACTGCCCGCAACGCCGCTGCGTTCAATAATGCCCGGTCATACAAATGCATCACGAACACGGGTGTGTCTGGAGCAACTGCGTTGATCTCATCGAGCGTAGGCATCCGGCGTTCGGCGAATTGGAATTCAGTCCAGCCTCCGATCACCCGTACCCACTGAGGCGCTGGAGTTCGTGCAGCTTGTTCTTTCAGCATCCACAATGCATCGGCAAGCGAGGGGACGCCATCCCAGCGCAATTCCAAGTTGTAGTTGAGCCCGCCCCGGATCGGATGCATGTGTGAATCGTTGAGGCCTGGGATGACGGTTCGCTGGCGCCCATCAATTACGTGCGTGTGCGGACCACGAAGACGGAGAATCTCGTCATCGTTGCCGGCAGCGGATATCTTTCCTGCGGTTATGGCGATCGCTTCCACAAATGACGGCACCCCGTTCGTGGCGATCTTGGCGTTGTGCAAAATGATCTCAGCAGACACGGCAGTTTCCCTTTCAAGTTTTCCAAATGGATTGAGAAGGGCGGAGGAGTCTCCGCCCTTCAGGTTTTACTTGTGAGCTGCGAGGGCGGCTGGAACCATATATTCGGCAAACTTCGTTGCTGGCAAACCATGGACCATGGTGTAAGCGTATTCGACCCCAATACCATAGGCTCCGAGATGCGTTCTCACGATGTCCATGACTGCGTCGTAGGTTCCCTTCTGAGCCCAATCGCGTTGCCATTCGAGCATGACCTGCATTGAGGTGACCGGCTTTGCGCCGGCTTGAATGACGCGCTTCATCGCGTTGTCGTGAGCAAGCTGGCTCACATCGCCGCAGCAATCTTCCACGACATAGACTTCATAGCCGTCATGAATCGCCTGCACCGCGGGAAACGCAACACAGACCTCTGTCCAAAGTCCGGCCAGAACGATCTTTTTGCGGCCGGTTTTCTCGATTGCCGCGACGAAGTTCTTGTCATCCCAGGAGTTCATTGAGGATCGCTCGATCGGCTCCTGGCCGGGAAATACCGCGCGCAGCTGCGGCCACATATTTCCGCTGAAAGACTTCGTCTCGACCGTACTTAAAACAACAGGCACATCGAAGACCTTTGCGGCTTTTCCGAAGGCCACGGTGTTGTTGATAATAGACTGTCGATCGAAGTTGCTGACGCCGAATAGCATCTGTGGTTGATGATCGATCAGGGCCACGACGCAATTGTCCGGAGTCAAGAGTCCCTTCTCACTCAGCTTTGGACGATTGCCGTTTGATGATTGTTGAGCCATATAATTAAGATTCTCCTCTCAATTGATAGCCTCGAAACTGTCCTCGCGAGAGAAAGCAACTGTATGTCCAACGCCGCAGATTTACGTGAGGGTGGGCAATCCGCTTTGTTTTCAACAGAAACGGGCACGCGCGGTGCTAGGTCCAGAATTAAGGGATTCCTCTCACAGCTATTTCATGCCAGGGATTTGACGATAACGTCGAAGGCGTGACTGAATTTTGAGTTCTCGCATGGTGTGTGGACGTAACGTGCCCGCGCAGACCCTTGGGTTCGTGCTGTGGAGAAGCGCGTGCTCATCATTTGGAGATCGAGAGGTGAATATGAGCGCTGTTCCTGAAGGAACTACGCACTTCGATTCAGTCTTGCGAATGGTCTGCTGGTGGCGCAATACCAAGGCGCTTCATCTTGTAAAACAGGGTCGTGCGCTTCAGGCCAAGTCTGGCAGCTGCACCTCGCGGACCTCCGAGCTTCCAATTGGCGCGCTGGCAAGCGGAGAGAATTTCTCTACGCACCTTGTCTTCAAGGGTGGGGTTTGAAATCTCGGGCTCCGGCGGCTGGTAGCTCTCGAGAGGCGCTGGTTCGAATACGCCGTCATTGGAAAGGATGACGCCGCGCGCGATGTAGTTTTGCAGCTCTCGAATGTTGCCGGGCCAGTGGTGGCGCACCAGGGACCGCATGGTTTCCTGAGGAATTGTTTCAATTGTTTTTTCCATGGAGTCTGCGAACTGTTGAACGAAATATTCCACGAGTTCGGGAATATCGGCTTTCCTTTCGCGCAGCGGCGGCAGATAGATCGGAAAAGCATTCAGCCGGTAATACAAATCTTCGCGGAACTCTCGGTCCCGAACCATCTGTTTCAGGTCCTGGTTGGTCGCAGCGACGACGCGAACATCGACTCGCGTCGTACGTGTACTGCCGACGGCCTCAAACTCACGTTCCTGGAGCACGCGGAGCAGCTTGGGCTGCAACTCCAACGGCATGTCTCCAATTTCATCGAGAAATAGAGTGCCGCGATCCGCTAGCGCGAATCGTCCGACATGAGAATTGACCGCGCCAGTAAAGGCTCCGCGTTCATGCCCGAACAGCTCACTTTCGAGAAGGCCGGCAGGCATAGCCGCGCAGTTCACCTTCACCAGATTGCGGCTTCGGCGCGGACTGAGCTCGTGAATCGCTCGCGCTATTACTTCCTTGCCGGTACCGGTCTCTCCGGTAATCAATACGGTTGCATTGGTGCCCGCCACCGCCTCTACCTGACTGAGGATTGCGCGCAGGCTGCCGCGGCGCCCAACGATCGTATCCAGGAACGAGGTTTCCGCGCGTTCCGGCTTTCGCGCGGTTCGGTGGTCCGCACGGTAGAGGAGAGCATTTGTCGAAGCGCTTTCCGGGTACCGAGTAATTTCCATAACTGAGTTTGATGCTGTGCTCATGTTCTGCTCCTCTTCAAGAAAACATTTGCTCGCAAAAGAAAGCTGCTCCGGAACTAAGCCGGAACTTCCGCCGTCATCAGCCGTCCCGAGTTCGAAAGAAGCTCGAGGCTTGGGCCGGAAGAGCGCGTTTCCGTGTCCCTCAGAAAAAGCAAATTTTCTTCGCGGGGAAGGCGATCGATTACCAGCACATCACCCTGGTGGACTTGCGCGGTGGCCAGCAGCCTCGCAATTGGGCAGACCACATACCGCTCAATCGCTCGCTTCAGGTGGCGCGCTCCATACCGCTGGTCGGTTCCTTCTTGCAGCAGGAACTCCCGGCCTTCGCTTGTAATTCGAAACAAGAAGGGACGCGTCGTCGAGTCCAGCACCCGCTTCTGCACTTGCTTGAGTTCGATATCCAGCACCTCATCCAGTTCCTCGCGCTCCAGGGGATGGAACACCACTACTTTGTCCAGGCGATTCATGAACTCTGGCGAGAACTTCCGCCTCGCCGCTTCCACCGCGGTCCTCTGCACTTTCTCGTGCAATCCGGTTGTCGCCTTGTCCTTCGGCTGGATGAACCCCATACCGCCGTGCATCAGATCGGCGATCTGGCTGCCCCCTAGGTTCGAGGTCAGGAAGATCACGGTCTGTGACAAATCCACCTTTCGGTTGTCACCCAGTGTAAGCGTCGCTTTATCCAGCATTCCTAACAGCATCTGCCATAGCGCGTCGCTCGCTTTCTCAATCTCGTCGAACAGCAGAAAACTCAGTTTCAGGTGCTCGCGGTGGCTCGTGGCCAACGCTTCTTGCGTTATAAGCGGGTGCGTTTCGCGGTGCCCCAGATATCCTGGCGGCGAACCAATCAATTTCGCAATTTCGTGGGAGTGCTGGAATTCCGCGCAGTCCACTTTAATTACCGCCCGGCTGTCTCCGAACAGAATCTCGGCCGCGGCTTCGACCGTGCGCGTTTTCCCTGAACCGGTTGGTCCCAGAAACAGCAGATTCCCCACGGGGCATCCGGGAGAATGCAGACCGGCGCAGAACACTTGATAGATATCAACAAGCGCTTGCACGGCCTCGTCTTGCCCGACGATTTTCTCCCGCATCGCACGCTCAAACTGGCAAGCTGTAGCACTGCGTTTTTCCGCGTCTAAAAACCGGGAGAGCCCCTGATGCGCCCCTTTTCCCAGCTGCGGACCGCGTTCTTTTTTTTGGGTCGATTGTGTTGCTGTCATCATAACTGCTCCTTCTACTGCACAAGCTCAACTCAGCGGGATCCGTTTGTTGCTCATTTATCCGAACTCTGGTCTGATTCTCTTTCCAGCCGCTCTCTCCTGATCCACTCTCGGATGTAAAGGCCGCAGTTCTTCAGCTTGATCGAGTCGGCTTCCCACTTCTCCAGAAACTTAACGGCCTCGCCGTCCACCGACCTCAAATCTGTACAGTCCAAGACAATTCGTCTACCTTTTGTTTCTGCCGCGATGAGTGTCTCCATCTCTGTTACGTTTTCCGCGGTTAGTTGACCGCTAACCTTAAAGACCACTTCTCTGTTTGCCTTTCTGGTGATCCTCAGCATCTGGTTCCTCGTCACAATCACGACTTGCGTCGCTTAAATGGCAATTAAGGCGCCACTCGTAAGTTGTTGAAAAGACGACTCCGCTATTGCCGAAGCAACGACGAGACTTCGACAATTGGCGGACCGCTGAACAAACCAACGGGGATGAGAATCCTCGACTTGGGCGGTTTCCTGACTTAAGAGCCGAGTGATTCTCGCACTCAAGACCGACACGCTGACAGGCCACTTCCGCCAATCGATAGATATATGCGGTCGGCTAATGCCGTCGCAACGGCTCCCATCGACTTCCTGATATACGTCATAAAATCCTTGGCGAGCGGTGGCTTTGCCTTTCATTGCATTCGAGTAGCGAAGAACGTGCTACTCTAACCGGCTACCACGATGTGGTGCTCGGCCGCCGCCAAGTCAATGGGTCTAAAGGCGAGAAGAACGCTTGAGTGCCGCATGCTTTTCATCGGAAGGCGTCAGTGCCTGCAGCAGACCTTCATAGGGTCGATCCCCTAGTGGCGCTGTCGCGCCATGCGGATCTCGTAGAATCGGCCGTCGCCGCCGAAAGCCCCGTTCCGGCGGACAGCGAAATCGTCCTTTCGTGGCGTCGTTGCAGCGGCGACTATCATGTCGATCCCAGAAGCAGAGCGACACCACACATCATCACCAAGACCGAGCTCGCCCTCTTCAAGGAGCCAGTGAGTGACGTCCTTCTCCACGCCAGGGAAGAGATCGACCGCCTTTACGCCATTGTCCGTCAAGAGGATTACGTCGTCTTGCTGTGCAATCGCGAAGGAGTCGCCATTCAGCATCGTGGCGACGAGGCGAAAGCGGAGGAGTTCAAACATTGGGGCATCTGGCTGGGCGGAGTTTGGTCCGAGCAAGTCGAGGGCACGAACGGAATCGGAACTGCGATCGTTGAACAACGTCCAGTTCTCGTCCAGTGCGGGCAGCATTTTCGCACGCGCCACGCCAACCTGAGTTGTGCAGGCGCCCCTATCTTCGACGCGGGCAACAATCTCATCGCGGTTTTGGATGCTTCCAGAATCGATCTGGGACGGTCCGACCGCACCCATGGACTGGTGCTGGCTGCCGTAACCGCTGCTGTGCGTGCCATTGAAGAACGCCTTTTCCGGCACTCCTTTCGTCGCGCTTGGACGATCGCTGCCGCTCCCCCACTGACCAGCGGTGCAGGGCTTCTCCTGGCCGTCGACGACGATCAACGCATTGTTGGCGCGGATCGCGTAGCCCGGGAGGCACTGGGCCTCGACGAGAAGGATCTGTTAAGCGGCAAATCTCTATCGGCATTTTTTCGCTACGACCGCTCCCTCTTTCGACGTGGTGATGAACAGGACTCTTCGGCGCAATGGATACGCGTCGATTCGGAAACCGAGTGGAACGTGTTAATCACGCCGCCCCTCCGAACCTCCAAGGAACTGCGTAACTCGGAATATGCCATGATCCACTCGCGCCCCCGACTGAGCACGCTTGAAAACTTATCTGTCGAAACTATTCCAACACCGAGCCGTGGCGGCTTGTCCCCGGCCGTGACACGCCGCGTCTGCGACTATATGGAAGGGCATCTCGATGAAAAGATCCGCCTCGATGGACTCGCCGCCCTGGCGGGGCTTTCCACCGACCATTTCGCTCGGGCATTCCACCAGTCAGTGGGGGTGCCGCCACACACGTATCTGTTGCGGCGGCGCTTGGAACATGTGGAACACATGCTGCGGAAGACACATGCTCCTTTGTCGGAAATAGCCCTGGCGACTGGTTTTTCTGACCAAAGTCATCTCGCGCGGCACTTCCGGCGGTGGGCTGGAGTTTCGCCTCGTCAGGTCCGCTGGTCGGAAGGGAACCCCATCCTCGCAACGTAACCCTATAAGAATAAGCAGCTTATCGACGTAAGATCATCTGCCAAGGCGGAAACGTCCGCCTCTCCGGAACCTCCTCAGCCCCGACACCCTTGGAGACGCAGCCAAATTGTGATCCTGGTCACGATTCAATTGTGATCTAGATCACGATCCATCGGAAACATTCCAAACACACCAGGTTTGTTCAAGACGACAGGATTCCGGCAGAGCCACAATCCGCCCAGATCATGGGGAGGAGGGCCAGTCCATGGACAAAGCCAAGCCGATTCACGTTCAACCAAGCTCAGGTACAACAACGGGGTCGGCCGCCGAAGGCAGCTTCTCTGGGTGTATCATGCCCGCCATGGCCTCCTCAGGACCGGGATCCGAGCGTTTGAATGCACAACTCCTCGTCGACTCGATTCCTGCTCTGATTCACACAGCCAGGCCTGATGGTTACCTCGATTACTTCAATAAACCTTGGCTAGAGTACCTGGGCGTTACTTTGGACAAAGTGGCCGGCTGGAATTGGACGACTTTCATTCACCCCGAAGACGTTGAGGGGATTTTGGCCAAGTGGCGAGCCTGCCTCTCGACTGGTGAACTTTTCGAATACGAAACTCGCGTCCTCAGCGCGAATGGAGAATACCGCTGGATGTTCCACCGGAAAGCTCCACTTCGCGATGCGAACGGCAACATCGTCAAGTGGTATGGATCGAGCCTGGATATTGACGAGCGCAAAACGGCGGAAGAACAGTTCCGCCGCAACGCTGAGGAGCTGCAAAAAAGCGAGTCCTATCTTGCCGAAGGGCAGCGTCTTGCCCACATGGGAAGCTGGGCCTGGAGTCCCGACACCGACGTCAGGCATTGGTCGGAAGAATGCTACCGTATTCTGGGTTTTGATCCACGGGATGGTTTGCCCCGAACCGAAGAACTCATCCAGCGAATTCATCCCGACGATCAACCGGCGTTCCGGGCATCTACCGAGAGCTCCAAGCATAGCAATTTGGAAGAAGAAGTAAATTATCGCATTGTGCATCCGGGTGGCGCCGTCAGGGACATTCACAGCATTGGTCATCCTGTCTTCAGCCCGTCCGGCGATCTCATTGAGTACACCGGCACTGTGATCGACGTCACTGAGCGCAAGCGAGCCGAGGAGGCCCTCCGGACCAGTGAAGCGTACTTGGCGGAAGCGCAGAGGCTGAGCCACACCGGCAGTTGGGCCTGGAGTCCAGAGCAGGATATCAGGTACTGGTCGGAGGAATGCTACCGTGTTCTGAGTTTCGATCCGCAGGATGGGTTGCCCCAATTCGAAGATTTCTTTCAGCGGATTCATCCCGACGACCAACCCGGTTTCAGGGAACTAATCCAGACGGCTATCCGCGAGAAGGCAGAGTGGGAGGCGGACTACCGCATCGTGCATCCGGATGGCCCCGTCAGGGATATTCACGTCTTAGGTCATCCTGTTCTGAGCACGTCAGGTCATCTCATTGAATTTGTTGGCACCGTGATCGACGTCACTGAGCGTAAACGAGCAGAGGAGGAACTGCGCAGAAGTGAGATGGAACTCCGGCAGATGCTGGACCTCACACCTCAACTTGTTGCGGTATTCGGACCGAACCGCGAACGCCTTTATGCCAACCGCGTCGCGCTCGATTACTTCGGCCTTAACCTTGATGAGTGGCGGAAGAAATCTGATCGCGATGAATTCTTTCATCCTGATGACCGTGAACGGGTGCAGGGTCAATTTGATCGTGCTCTCTCTAGTGAGGGTGGGATTGAGTCGGAGTTGCGCCTACGCAAGGGTGATGGGAGTTATCGCTGGTTTCTGGCTCGTTACAACCCGGTTCGCGACGACAAGGGACAGATTATGCGTTGGTACGTTGCATGTATTGATATTGATGACCGCAAAACAGCTGAGGAGAGACTGCGGCATGAAAACGTCGTCCTACGCGAAGAACTCGATAAAGCCTCGATGTTTGAAGAGATCGTTGGAACATCTCCCGCTTTGAAAGGTGTTCTCTCGCGCATCTCCAAAGTCGCACCGAGTGATTCTACGGTCCTCATTACGGGTGAAACAGGAACAGGCAAAGAGCTAGTAGCACGCGCCGTCCACCGACGGTCAGATCGGGGCGCGCGTCCGTTCGTCAGCGTGAACTGTGCGGCAATCCCCCGCGATCTGATCGCCTCGGAGTTGTTCGGCCATGAGAAGGGCGCCTTTACGGGCGCGACTCAGCAGCGCCTCGGTCGGTTTGAGCTAGCAAATGGAGGCACGCTCTTCCTCGACGAAGTCGGAGAACTTCCAGCCGAGACTCAGGTTGCACTCCTGCGTGTTTTACAGGAGCGCGAGTTTGAGCGTGTCGGTGGCACTCGTCGAATCCGCGCTGACGTCCGGGTGATCGCTGCCACCAACCGCGACTTGCAGGCCGCCATCAGCGCGGGGTCCTTCCGCAGTGACTTGTTTTATCGGCTACACGTTTTCCCGATTGACATGCCTTCCCTTCGAGAGCGAAGAGAGGACATTCCTCTCCTGGTGGAATACTTTGTCGATCGCTACGCGCGCAAGGCGGGTAAGAATGTAAGGCGTCTCGCCAAGAAGACGCTCGAACTACTTCAGTCGTATCCTTGGCCGGGAAACATTCGCGAACTGCAGAACGTCATCGAGCGTTCGGTAATACTCTGCGAAACGGAGACTTTCTCGATCGATGAAAGCTGGTTACCGCAGTCGTCTCCTCTGACACCGGATCCGAACCAGCAAGTTGAGCTTTCCTGGAGACTCCTGGCGCAAGAGAAGGAAATGATTGAGGAGGCTCTAAAGGCGAGCCGTGGGCGTGTGTTTGGGCCCACAGGGGCTGCGGCTAAGTTGGGCGTCCCGCGGTCCACGCTGGAATCGAAGATTAAGTCGCTGAAAATCGACAAGAGCCGCTTCAGGACTTCTCCGGAAACGTGAGGGCTCTCGCGAACGGGGTTACCTTTCGATTTTGCAGAGAAACGTCGGAAGGCTCACTTCTTCGTCGAAACCGTGACACTTCCGTTCTTTGGTTCCAGTGCGGTATCCCCTTCTCAACGATTTGAAACTCTGTGGTTCTAAAGGGCTTGCCGCGGTCGCGAATCGCGCCGACTGTTCGGCACCGTGGATGCGTACAAGACATGTATGTAGTCGTTATAACGGCTAACGTTAGAACAGGAGAATAAAATGAGCAGCACATGCAATTGCGAAACGCCCGAACTCGAAAAGTCTGGGCTTGTCGTGGTTCAACCCAAAGCGAGCACCAGTACCTGGGCGATCGATCGCGTTCACTCCACGGCACAATTCAAGGTCAAGCACATGATGATCTCGAATGTATTGGGAGAATTCACTTCGATCACCGGCGTCCTGGAACGTGATGAAAATGACGTCACCAAATCCAAAATTCGGGCCTCCATCGACGCGAGTACCATCAACACCCGGGAGCCTCAACGAGATGCGCACCTGAAGAGCGCGGATTTCTTCCACGTAGAGAACCACCCGGACTTGACCTTCAACTCGACGGTCATATCAAAGAACGCAGATGGGGAGCTGAAGGTCAGCGGCGACCTGACGATCCGCGGAGTGACCCGAAACGTGGTTTTTGATGTTGAAGGACCGAGCCCAGCGCAAAAGGATCCATGGGGAAATACGCGAATTGGGCTTTCTGCCACGACGCGGATCAGCCGGAAAGACTTTGGCCTCACCTGGAACGCAGCTCTGGAAGCCGGCGGCCTGCTCGTGGGCGACGCAGTGACAATCACCCTGGACGTTCAGTTTATTAAAGAGCGCTGACCGCACAGCTCATAATTGGGCGAACCGGCAGCGGGGACACACGCCTGACGAAATCTGGCGCCAGACACGATCCACGCTGGAATCGAAGATTCGGTCACTAAAGATCGACAAGAATCGCTTCAGGGCTTAGCGGGAAATTTGGGCGCCACCTCTCCTACAAATTACTCTTAAATTAGGGCAACGTCTGTCACTGCGGCAGGTTTAGCTTCTTCAAGAGCGCGGCAAATCGCGGGTCGTTGTGCAAGCTGTTCAGTAGGGGCTGCACTTTTGTAGACATCATACTGGGATCACGTTGCGCATAGGCTCGGTCCAGCCACTCGAACGCTTCGTTGGTCTGGTTCCGGAATGCATAAATCGTGGCGATCTCGAACGCATTACTTGCATGGTATTTCATCGTTAATTCCCGCAATGCGGCGTCCGACTCCTTTTCCCGGCCAAGCGCGTGATACGTGAGCGCATACAGAAAGGCACGTAGGGGAGCGTAGTGTACGCGCTCGACTTCACGCAAAGCATCCTGCGGCCGCCCCTGCATAAGATAGATTTGGCTTAACACTCCACTTACCTCGGGGTTCAGTTCAAGAGCCTTCTTGCAATCCGCTGCGGCTTGGTCTAGTTGCCCTATAAAAACCTCGGTCTCCCCAAGCCTCTCCCAACTGTTAGCATCGAGCGGATCCAAGTCAACGGCTCGGCGGTTCAATTTAAGCGCTTCGTCAAAGCGGCCGAAGATGGTTGCTGGCCAAGCCGCAAAACCTACATTTTCGGCGTTTGCTGGTTCGAGAGCAACCGCCCGCTGGAAAGAAGCATCCGCTCCAGCCCAATCGTAATCGACCTGTTGCTTAATCCGTCCCATTTGGGCATGGGCCGCTGCGAGGTTCGGGTTAAGAGCTAAAGCCCGCTCAATCGCTTCACGGGAAAGCCGGCGGCCCTCTTCCATAGGGATTAGACCCTCGTCGGCTTGCCAGTTGCGCGCCCGAGACAGCCACGCCCAAGCCAATGCATAGGAGGGGTCAATTTGAGTCGCCCGCTCGAAATACTTCGCGGCAATGTCTGTATCCTTGTCTGTGCCCCGCTGCCAGAAGTAGTACCCCTGCAAGTAGGCATCGAAGGCTTCCGGATTGACTGGGCGGGACTGGGCCAACTCTGCTCGCTGCCGCGAAGTCAAACGCACCCGGATTTCGCGCGCGACAGCTTTGGCCACTTCGTCTTCGACATTAAGAGTGTCTTTCGCCGCATAGTCGTAATCCTGTGACCACAGGTGAGTTTGGTCCTTCACCTGAATCAGCTGAGCGGTAAGGCGTAGGTGATCTCCGCTGTCGCGGAGGCTGTTTTCCAGCACATACTGCACGGAAAGATCGCGTCCAATCTGGTCCAAGCGTACGTCCTTGTGCTTGTATCCCATGACGGATGTTCGGGCGATCACACCCAACTGTTCCGGGTTAAGACGGCCTAACTGTGAAATCATCTCCTCCGTCAGACCGTCCGCTAGATATTCCTTATTGGGATCGCCAGTGAGATTCGCAAACGGCAGTACGGCGAGCCTGATTTTTTTCGACCCCGCCGGTGTTACGTCCCGAAAGTGTCGCCAGGACCTATAGGCGATGCCCACCAACATGACAGCAGACACAGCCACGACCGCCGCTTTCAGCCAATACTTCGGCGCTCTTGGTTCCCGCTCACTTATTTGGCCTTCGATCCTGGGTAGCGTTTCGGCTCGCGGTTCGAGTAAGTCCTGAGCGGCTATCGAACTCTGTTGCCATTCGACTGGCGCGATCAGCCGGTATCCGCGCCGCGCCAGAGTTTCAATGTACTTGGGATGGTCGGCATCGTCTGCGAGCGCCTTGCGCAGGATCGCCATTGCAACGTTAATGCTTCGATCGAATTCCACGACGGTATCGTCTGGCCAAAGAATCTGGCGTATTTCCTGGCGGGTAACAATGTTGCCTTGGCGCTCCACCAGGATTCGCAGAATCTGGAAGGGCTGCTCGCGGAGCAGGACCTTTGCGGACCCAGCTTCCACGGCCGCCGTTCCGAACGAGACAAGTTCACCGGTTCGGAGGTTGAGCTCAAATGTTCCGAATCGGACTCGCTCGGCCAGATTAATCGGCTTATTCACGGCGCTGTGGCTAAACTCCCTTCGTGTTCAATACCACCCTCTAACCCATTCATCTGCAAATAGATAGTAAAAATAACCGCGAAATAATACCTAAGTGTATTTACCTCCGAATCGGGAAAGAGTCAAAGTGGTGTCGAGCGGACCACTGGCAGGAAAGCTCTGAGTTGGGCGAGGCGGCACCGATGCTCCAAATTGGTCGGTCCGACCAGAAATGATTCAGTTCGTTGCTTCAAATCGCAAGTCCATCTGCGGGAATGCGGAAACGTCGAAGTTCCTCGAGACAGGGATGAACGTTACGGACCACGGGCTCACTCAGGAACTCCGACGAAGCGAGGCTTATCTCGCCGAAGCGCAAAGAATCAGTCACACCGGCAGCTTCGGATGTAAAGCCTCATCGGGCGAGATGTTCTGGTCAGAAGAAACCTTTCGAATTTTTGGATACGATCGCGACGTCAAACCGGCCGTGGAAGCGATCCTTAAACGGGTTCATCCCGACGACAAGGCTATGGTTCAAGGGCAAATCGATAGTGCAACCAGTCAGGGTAAGGATTGCAATCTGGAATATCGGCTCTTGTTGCCCGACGATTCGGTCAAGCATGTCCACGTCGTGGCTCATGCAGTGAAAGATAAGGCGGGCAACCTTGAGTTTGTAGGGGCGGTGACGGATATCACCGAGCGCAAGGCTGCCGAAGAAAGGATCCGGAGGCAGGAAGGAGAGTTCCGGCAGATTCTGGACCTCGCGCCCCAACAGGTGAGGGTATATGGACCCGGTGGTGAACGTCTTTACGCCAACCGCATTGCGCTCGATTACTACGGCGTTAGTCTTGAAGAGTGGCAGCAAACAACCGGACTTTCTTTTCGCTCCAGTTTGTTCGTTCATCCTGATGACCGGGAGCGAACGACGCGCGATTTCGATGCTAATCGCTCCAGTGGCTCCGCTTACGAGTCGGAACTCCGTGTGCGGGGAGCGGATAGGAATTATCGCTGGTTTCTGGCTCGTCACAATCCGCTGCACGACGACAAGGGACAGATCAAGCGTTGGTATGTTGGGTTAACGGATATCGATGAACGCAAGAGAGCTGAGGAGAGGCTTCAGCAGGAAAACGTTGCCCTGCGCGAGGAAATTAACAAGGCATCGATGTTTGAGGAGATCGTTGGAACTTCACCAGCGTTGGAGGCTGCGCTTTCGCGGGTGGTCAAAGTAGCTGCTACAGATTCCACCGTTCTGATCACCGGTGAAACGGGAACGGGCAAAGAGCTTGTCGCGCGAGCCATCCACCGGCGCTCAAACCGCGCTTCCCGTGCATTCGTTAGCGTGAACTGCGCTACTATCCCACGTGGACTAATCGCTTCGGAGTTATTCGGCCATGAGAAGGGTTCCTTCACGGGCGCGGCTCAGCAGCGCTTGGGTAGGTTTGAATTGGCAAATGGCGGCACCCTCTTCCTGGACGAAGTCGGAGAACTTCCACCCGAGACCCAAATTGCCCTCCTGCGTGTTTTGCAGGAGCATGAGTTTGAACGTGTCGGCGGGACGTGTCCCATCCGCGCGGACGTCCGGGTGATCGCAGCGACGAACAGTGACTTGCAGGCCGCCATCAGCGCTGCATCTTTTCGTAGCGATTTGTTTTACCGTTTGCATGTGTTTCCGATTGAAATTCCTGCTCTTCGAGAGCGAAAAGAGGACATCGCACTGCTGGCTGAATATTTTATCGACCGCTATGCGCGCAAAGCCGGTAAGAGAATTACGACCGTCGATAAGAAGACTCTCCGGTTACTTGAGTCCTACACTTGGCCCGGAAACATACGCGAATTACAGAACGTCATCGAGCGTTCCGTAATTCTCTGCGAAACAGAGATACTCTCGATCGACGAGAGTTGGTTGCCTTTGCCGCTTCCGGCAACAGAATCGAAGCGCCACATTGAGCTTCCCCGAAAACTCCTGGCGCAAGAGAAAGAAATGATTGAGGCTGCCTTGAAAGAAAGTCGCGGCCGGATATTTGGACCCGCAGGGGCTGCGGCCAAGTTGGGCATCCCGCGGTCCACGTTGGAATCGAAGATTAAGTCGCTGAAAATCGATAAGAATCGCTTCCGGACTTAACACTTCTGCACGCAGCACCGCGGTCGCCGGGGCTCCCGCAATTTCCTAGCGCATTCGTATTGGGACTATTGAACCGATTCCAAACAAGGTCGGCGAGGTATCGTTCCCGCGAAGACTTTGAAACTGTTCTTGCTGATCTTCAGTGATCGAATCTTGGACTCCAGGGTAGATCGGGCTATGCCCAGTTTGGTGGCCGCCCCGGAAGGTCCGAAGACTCGCCCTGCACTTTCTCGCAATGCAGCTTCAATCATCTCTTTTTCCTGAGCAGCGAGCTTTTGGGAGAGGTCCCGCGGGATTTTCGGTTCGGTCGCAAGCGGTTGCTGAGCAAGCCATGTCTTGTCGAGCGAGAAAGTTTCTGTTTCGCACATGATGACAGATCGCTCGATCACGTTCTGCAATTCGCGGATGTTCCCTGGCCACGGATACGATTGAAGCAGATCTAAGCTGTTCTTCTCGATCCCCCTTATTTTCTTTCCCACATTCTTCGCGCAACGATCAATAAAGTACTCGACCAGTACGGGAATATCTTCCCGTCGTTCTCGCAGAGGGGCAATCTCGATCGGAAAAACGTTGAGCCGGTAAAACAGGTCGCTACGAAAGGTTCCCGCAGCGATGGCCGCCTGCAAATTACTGTTGGTAGCGGCTATCACGCGGACATTCGTTTGGATTGACCGAGTTCCGCCAACACGCTCGAATTCGTGTTCCTGCAAGACACGCAGCAGCGCGATCTGCGTCTCCATAGGAAGCTCTCCAATTTCATCCAAGAAGATCGTGCCTCCCTCTGCCAATTCGAAACGGCCCAGGCGTCGCTGCAACGCTCCGGTAAAAGAGCCCTTCTCATGGCCAAACAACTCTGAGGCGATCAAATCGCGCGGGATGGCAGCACAGTTGACACAGACAAAAGCTCGTGAGGATCGGTGAGACCGCCTGTGAATAGCCCGCGCGACAAGCTCCTTGCCTGTCCCGGTTTCGCCGGTGACCAGAACACTGGCGTCCGTGGGACCAACCTTAGACACAAGGGAGAGTACTCTTTGCAAGGCTCCAGAACTTCCGACGATCTCGTCGCACGTCGACGCACTATCGATTTCCCCCCGCAGAGCGACGTTCTTGTCTTTGAGTCCTTCTTGAGACTGCTTTGGGTCCACCATGATTACAGCCGAGCTAGCCATCACTTGCCCCCGTACCTAGAATCGTTGCACCTTTCTAAATCTCTTTGTTCATTGCGCGCATTGTGGAGCCTGTCTCGTCTGCGGACAACCCCAAATGGGGTCGCGCACTCGCAACTAATTCGGGCGCGCGTTGTGCCTATATCAAGGCGGGGAGAGACCTTCTTTTGGGTGATAGAGAACTAACTCTGCCCAAGAAATCCAAATGGAGGTCTTTTGTTTTCAACGTGGGAGGTACTTTGTGATGCCTTTATCAGAGGGATTTTAGCGTCCACGAATATCAATGCGCTTCCGACCAAACAGACGGGCGTCTACAGACCATGCGCCCGGCCCGAGCATTACCAGGCTCACTCCCAGGGCCGCGGGCAGGACGTGAATAATCACGTTTCCGGGAGTAAAGATTACTCCTATCTGGATAATCGCCTGCAAAGCTCCCGCGATTGGGGTCCACAGGCCCGCAAGTAGAAGTATCCCTACAGTCAGCATTGCGAATTGGAGTGCATGGTGCCAGGAATGTGGCACTCCGCCCAGAGTGCTCATACCAACGAACAACCGAACTGCCGCAGCCAGCCGCAGAATAAGAAGTCCTGCCCCTGGCCAACCGCCAGGAAACATCGTAAACAAGCGTTGCAAGTTTTCCCTTTACTTTGCCCTAATTTCACACACGTACGAGGCGAATGTAACGGGATAACGGACCCTGCGAATCCCCAAAATGTGGGGGCGCTTTAGACTCTTTTGGGTGGTTTATAAGGGATTTACAATTCGATGATCCCGCGCTTCAAAGCTGCGGTCACCGCGTGGGTTCGGTCGTTGACGCCTAGCTTGGAAAGGATGCTCTTGACGTGGCCCTTGACCGTATCCTCCGAGATCGCAAGCTGATCGGCGACCAGCTTGTTCGAGTTTCCCGCTGCAATCAGGGAAAGAACCTCAATCTCTCTTTCACTCAAAGAGTCATCAGCTGCATGAGTGGCAAGTTCCGCGGCGACCTCCGCGTGAATGAATTTCTTGCCGGCTCGAACCGCCCGAATCGTGTCCAAAAGATCCTTCCGCACGTTGCCTTTTAAGATGTACGCCTGCGCGCCGGCTTTCATCGCCCGCTTGCACAAAACGTCGCCCGCGTACGTCGTCAGCATAATGATCCGCGCCTCCGGAAATTCGCTCCGAATCGCAATGAGCGCATCGATCCCGTTCATTTCTGGCATCTGCAAGTCCATCAAAGTGACGTCCGGCCGGTGCGACCGGAACTGTTCAATCGCCTCGCGCCCATTCGACGCTTCGCCAACCAAACTCATATCCTTCTGAATGGCGATGAGCGCCGCAATTCCGTCGCGTATCAGAGCGTGGTCGTCAACCGAGAGAACGCGAATTACAGTAGGACTCGTGCCCATCTTAGGACTGCTGCCCATCGGATTCCCCAATCTTCTTTCGCCATAAACCGAATCTGCGACGCGGTTCGGATTTGCCGTAAGCAATGGCGCCAGGAACACTCAACTCAATTTCCGTCCCAGCTCTGTGTTCGCTCCAGACTTCCAGCTTCCCGCCAAAGCTCTTGGCGCGTTCGCGCATCCCCGGCAGCCCCCAGTGTCCTGCACGCGCTCCCTGATTGGCAACCTCAGGATCAAGTCCACCCCCGTCGTCTCGAACATGCAAAAGAAACTCGGAATCACTGTAGGTAATCTCCGCTTCGATCTTCTGCGCTCGGGCATGGCGGAACGCGTTTCGCAACGCCTCGCGTGCAATTCGATAGATTTCGTCGCGCAGCAGGGGATTCAGCTCTCGCTGTTTCCCTTCCAGCAGCACGCGCACGCACGGCCCCAAGCCGTTGCCGCTCTGTAGCGCCAGTTCCTTGCCAAGTGCGGTCAATGCCTGCGCAATGTCGCTGTCGCCCATGATGGGCTCGCGCAAGTCAGAGACTGTGTCCCGGCCTTCCGCGATGGCTTTGTCTCCGCGCTCCAGAGCGATGTCCAGCGCTTGCATGGCATCGCTCGCTCGCCCGGGAAGCAGGTCGCGCACTGCTTGCAGCCGGAACATCAATCCTTGAAAGCCTTGCAGCAGCGAATCATGGAGTTCGCGAGCGATGCGCGTCCGCTCGTTGACGCGTGCTTCCAGTCCTGCGTTGAACTCCCGCGCCAGTTGCCGCAGTCGCAGTTGATAGAGCCCCCAAAGCAATGCCAAAAACGCCGCTACACACGACAAGCGGAACCACGTAGTCTGGTAGTACGCCGGCGCAATGGAGAAATCCAGGAACGTCCCCGCCTCGTTCCACACCCCGCTGTTATTGCACGCCATCACCCGGAAGCGGTACTTGCGTGGACCAAGATTCGTATAGAACGCTTGCCGCCGCGTACCGGCGTCCTCCCAATCGCGATCCCAGCCTTCCAGCTTGTAGCGGAAGCGCACCTTTTCCGGCACCACCAGGCTCAGCGCCGTGTAATCAATCGTCAGGTCCCGCACTAGCGGCGGCAGCCTGGGTTGCGATGAGGATGGTGGCGAGGAGGATGCCTTCGCGGAGCCTGCATCGCCGGCCCAGTTCTGCCAGTAGCTCTTTCCATCGGCAGTGATTTGCTCGATGTGCACCGGCGGCGGAATTTTGTTGAAGGGCAGGTGCCGCGGATCGATGACGCTCACTCCCTTTAGAGGCAAAAACCACAATCTTCCATCCTCAGACTTGGCGACACGCGGAGTTTTGCCGCTGGTGAACGCATGGCTCCTAACTCCGTCCGAACTGTCGAATACCGTGGCCTGAATCGTCCGATTCGGATCGGCAGCCCACGCATCCAAGTCGGGCCGGGCAATGCGCACGAGGCCGCAGGCCATGTACAGCCAGAACGAATGGGCGTCGTCTTCCACCGCCCACTTAACGGAGTCGCAGGGTAATCCATTCTTGCTGGTAAGCGTGGCAATACGACTATCTTTCACACGGCTTAGACCGCCCTCGGTTGCGGCCCAGAGCGTACCGTCCCGTTCGAGTTGAAGGTCGTGGACACTGCCAACGCCCAACCCATCGGCGTCTGCATACGATGCGCGGACCTGACCGTCCTTGAAATACGCCACGCCACCTTCATGAAATCCAAGCCATAGACCGCCCTGCGCGGGATCGGGAAATAGAGCAGTAGCCACGTCCTTACGTCCCAGCCTGGCCCAGGGGATCCGTTCAACCACATTCCCCCCAAGCAAATGAAAGAGACCTTGATCCTGGACGCTGATCCAGATATTCCCCGCACTGTCCCCGGCGCTGGAAAAAACGTGCCCGCCCGGCACAGCGTTTACGGGAACAAACCGGCCACCATCAAAGTAGACAATCCGTCGAGGCGTAACGATCCAAATGCGCCCGCGATTGTCCTGAGTGATGGAGTCTACTGCCTCATCTGGCAATCCACTACTGGTTATCTCGCGCACGGCGCTGAGGACGCTCGGCTCGCTCGCCGCCGCAAGCCCGCTGAGCTCCTGTTCTCGTTTGGCGCCGACGCTCACGGCCGGTGCGCTTCGCTTACGGTAAATCGTAATTTGGCCGTTATTCCATCTGTTCAAGCCATCAACAGTGCCAAGCCAAATGCTTCTATCTCTGGCCGCCAGAACGGAGCCAACGCCGGCATTGGACAAACTCTGTCTAGCGGAAATCGTGGGGACGGCGAAGTCGCGAAAACGGTCCAAGCCATTATCCGTTGCCACCCAAATATTGCCTTCACGATCCTCAAGGAGATTTTCAACAAAGTCACCTGAGAGACCGTCAGACCGTCCAAACTGATCCGTCCTTCCCTGGTGTACGTGCAACAGGCCTTGGTCCGTCGTTCCGATCCATAGTCCACCATTGCGATCCCGGAGCAGACGGTAGGGCGTGAACTGCTTTGTAACACCCGGGAGCGGATAAACTTCTGATTTCCGCTCGATAAGCCTTCTGATTCCGTTGCGCGTCCCGATCAGGAGTGCGCGGTTGTCGCCTTCCATCAAACCGTTGATTGTGGGTGCTGGGTCTTGCAAGAGATACAACTTCGGAGGACCGGGCTTCCATCGCCACAGTCCGGTACCTGCTCCCAGCCAGAGATTGCCCCCGCCGTCCTCATACAAAGAGTACACTCCATGACCGAGACTGCCATCCTCTCCGTAGCACTCGGCCCTACGACTCTGAATCGCGCAGATCCTGCCTGTGGAAGCAGCCCACCCGCCTGCCCATATCGCTCCTTCACGATCCTCAAGAAGGGATTGGACAAGCTGCCCGGCAAGCTCCCCATACTGAGTCAGCTTGCCGTCCTTCCAACTTGCAAGGCCGTCCCGGGTACCAATCCAAAGAGACCCGTCGCGAGCGACAAGCAGCGCTCGAATCTGGCTGCTGGGGAGATGCTGACCCGCGGGCGGCTGCCAGGGGACGCTCTGAACCCCATCGAATCGAAGCAAGCCGAACTCCGTGCCCAGCCAGAGATAACCGTCATGGGTCTGAGCGATTGCAAAGATGATGCCGCCAGGGAAGTTTTCGCCAGCATTCCACGCGGTGTGTGCGTATTGATTCACGTCCAGCGCCGGGTTCAACCCGTAAACCCCACTCCCCCACGCCAGCAGCATCCCCAGCGCAATAATCCCTCGCCTCATCATGACGGCCACATCTTACCCGATACCGCGGTAGCACAGGCACTCCTGCCTGTGCTCTCTTGACCAGCGTTGACATGCCCTTTCGGGTTGTAGACGTCGACCCGGGTTCGCAAATTCGAAACGTCTTCGACGTCTGCTGCTGATATCCAACAGGACATGGGACTTCCTCTGTTCTTCGGATTGCGTCAAAAGAGGAATTTCAACGAAAACTGAATTTCCCTAGGATCAAAAGCACCGCCAATTACGCCGAAACTAGGCGTATTAAAAACGTTCCCAGGTTGGAAGAAACTGGGCGTATTCGTGAAGTTGAAGAACTCTGCCCGGAACTGAAGCATTTTGCTTTCGGTGATGGGAAACTGCTTGTGCAAGGCAAGATCAAACTCGTGAAGACCAGGGCCAATTACAATGTTCCTTCCCGAGTTCCCGTACGTGAAGGGCACAGGGTTAGTGAAAGCATCGAGGTTAAACCAATCATTCGGCGTCTTGGGACCGCTGTTGGGATTTTGACCCACAACTCTGTCTGGGGTATCAAGGCCTATTCCAGTATTGCTATTGTCAAGGGGGTAAAGAACTGAAAATGGATTTCCACCTTCCAATGTGAGAATTCCCTCAATGCTCCAGCCCCATACAACCTGTCGAAGAAAGCCCGAGCTATTGTTTCCGAACGGAAGTTGGTAGATTGCATTAAGAACGAACCTGTTGCGAATATCGAAATCGCAGAGACCTCGATTCATCGCAACGTCGCCTGGATTGCGTATACCCTGACGATTTCCTCCGTAGGTGAAGGCGGTCGTACCATTGTCCATGCACTTCGAGTATGTATACGACCCCAGGAAGCTAAGCTGATTCGACAAACGCTTCTCGGCCCTCAATTGGAGGGAATTGTAATTGGAGTATCCCGAGTTGTTGTACAGCGAGATCGTACTGAATCCTGGGATTGGACGCCGCGAAGCTAAAGGACCCGGTCCCGGGGGCGGAGCGTTCGCAGGAACAACACTATTTCTAAGCCTGGAACCCTTGCTGGCGACATAGCTAGCTGTAAAAGTCACACCGTAACCTACTTCGCGCTGGACGCTCACGTTCCATGCCTGCAGATACGGGTCTCTAAAGCTTAAATCTATGTTTGTGAACGTCAGACTCGGAAGGCCAAGACCACTCGGAAAAGCATTCGCCAACGTAAGCTGAGGAGTGATCGGGCTTGACACAAAGGAGTCGGCGATCGTAAACGGTGCCTGCTGGCTCATAGAGAACGGAGCAATGAGTTCTCCGGAGATGTAAAAAATGCCGTAACCTCCGCGAATCACAGTCTTCGGATTTAGCGAGTAGGCGAAGCCAACTCGGGGAGAAACATCGCCGACAGGAGTGCGATAGAAACCACGCGGCACTCCGAGCTTGTCAGCGTATAGAAGAACTGCCTGGGGAGCTGCTGCAAGGTCAGGTTGGGCAAC
>Ga0210402_10001607_pt1 | contig 23166 bp, 24 predicted proteins | sample IncBWC7MmetaG_FD_161055 | JGI IMG/M metagenome (GOLD analysis project Ga0210402, IMG submission 161055) | Forest soil microbial communities from Barre Woods Harvard Forest LTER site, Petersham, Massachusetts, United States - Inc-BW-C-7-M | ecosystem: Environmental > Terrestrial > Soil >... | reverse complement strand
CACACGATGGCCAAGTGGAAGAAGACTGGAGTCGCGTCGGCGGATTTGCGCTATGTAGGAACAGGCCAGATCATCCAGCGTGGACCGGCCACTGATGCAGGGCCGTTTACTACAGTGGCTGATCTAGGTACGCCTGGGAATCTACAGCGGTGGACCAGTGAAGATTTCGCAGCAGGGACATCTGGAGCGCAATGGAAGTTCTTTGCCACTCAGCAGGCGATGCTCAAAGATGACGGAGCGCAGAGCTATCCGCTACCACTCTGGGGCATCCTGCCGCCTAATCGACCCGTCTATGCGACCTTCGATCAGATCATGGCAGTGATTGTTGGGACTTCGGCTACCGGACTTAGTGGTGTCACGTCGGGTGGAACAGCAGACAGGCTCTCTGGCATTACCCTGAACGCCGGCTTCACGCCGAAGTTGGTTGATGGTGTCACGACCGGCGCTCAATACGTTGAGGCGACCGTTACCGGGCTAACTGGCGTTACGGTTGGCCAGTTGCTCACTGTCACTGGCGAACCTAGTCCCATTCCCGTTCAAACGATTATCGTGAGCCCTGCGGCGGTCGGGGCGATCTATACTGTAGCTCACAGCAACGGCAACACCCTGAGCAGCCCCTATGCGATATACAGTGTGGCCACGTCTGGAGACTACACGGCGTTCTCGGGGACCGTCTCTGCGGATCTGAGCTTGAGCGGACTTGCCGGAAACGGTTATGATTCACCAGATGACATTCATCTGAGTATCAACTTGAGCGACCCCACTCTCTTCTCGGCTATGAGTCTGGATCTGGATGTGTCAGATTCGGCTGGGGCCTATCATGATACCTATTCGATTGACATTGACCTAACGAATTTCGGTTCAGGTTCTTGGCAGGAATTAGTCTTCAGTAAATTGCTGTTTACGAAGATCGGCCGAGCTGGGCAACCGAACAATTCCTGGAAGTTAGTAAAGGCATTTCGGATCAACTTTACAGCCAGTGGCGCTGCTACATTTTGGTTTGGCGCACTATACGGGCTTGGTGGGCACTTCCCCAACGCAGATTCCACGGGTGCTACGCAGCCGCTTACTCCATACGATTATTTGACGACGTTTCGGAACGACGTAACAGGAGCCGAGAGCAATCCGTGCCAGACAATGGTTCAGGAACTCTTTCGGACTCCTAGTACGCAGTACATTCGCCTATTCATTGGAGGAACAAGCGATCCTCAAATCAGCACAACGGCTGGGCACAATACGATTGCGATCTACAGGCGCGGCGGGGTGTTTTCAGATGGCCTATACCGGCTGATCGGCTTCGGCACGAATCCTGGCTATACGGCAAGTCCAGGGACTGGCCCGCTGCTTCAATTCCTGGACAACGTGCCTGATGCCAATCTAGTCAACGCCACTATTCTAGAATTCGACAACGATCCGCCAGTGACGAGCAATTTGCCGACTACGTTCACGGCCACCATCTCTTCGTCTTCGCCAAGCATCGCGGGCACCGGTCTTATCGTTACCGCCGTGGCCGTTACGACGCTGACACTCAGCGTTCAAGCTCCAGCGGGCGTGTCGGATCTTTCGACTATCTTGACAGTCGGAACGCCTCTAACGATCGGGACTGGCCGTTTTCAGGAAATCTGCAATATCGCTCAGATCGATCCGGGTGGTGCGGGTCCGCTAACCGTTAAAGTCTATTGCCAGTATTACCACAATCCTGGCGATCAGGTCACGGCCTCTTACGTAGTCGGACAGCCATGCTATTTGACATGCCAAGCATTCGGATCTTTCTTTCTGGCCGGTGATCGCAATAATCCACACATTCTTTATAAGGCCAAGACCGCTAGGCCGGAAGCATGGCCGATTGTGAACCTGGAAGACGGAGCATCTGGAACGATCGTGGTTGGCTCACCTTCAAACCCGATCATGGCTATCACCGAGTTCAACGGTTACGTGTTGGTCATGAATCTCGGGACTTTTAGCTTGGTCTCGGTCTGGTCTGGAGTGATGCAGAACCCGATCCAGGCTCCCGTTAAGCGCGGCCTGCTAGCCAGTTTCGCTTGGTGCAAAGTTGGAAATGAAATCTGGTACTTGGCCTACGACGGAATCTATTCCTGGGCTGGGGGCATGGAACGCAAGCGCAGCGAGGCGATCAATCCGATATTCCTTGGCCAAACTGTCAACGGCATTGCGCCAATTGACACCTCGATTGCTGGTCTGAAGTATTGCACGATGGAGTACCACAACCACGAAGTCAACATGATCTACCTGGACACAGGCGGGGCCACGCGCCGCTTGCGTTACAGCCTGATCTACGACCGCTGGTACATTGTTGACGACGATCCTATTTATGCTACGTTCGCCATGCACCTCGATCAAGATACCGGGAACATGGTCCTAGCCAAATATGCCAACGGCCCAAATGAGAGCTTTCTGGACTATGACGATGTGGGGACGTCAGACAGTTGGCAAACGCTCCCAAGTGACGGTGCGCTGATTCCATTCACAGCCTTCACTGGGTTCTACAATCTTGGCACGCCAGCCGCTCAGAAGCATTTCGGCGACCTCGTATTGGAACTGAACAACGACGGCGCTCAGAGCCTAACGGTCTCGGTATTCTGGGATTTCTCGGCAACGGCTGATCCACATAATACGTTCAACATTTCGTTGCCGCAGCCGCCACCGGGGTTGGGACGTCGTACGGTCGCATTGCCTATTGTTGACGCTGGTGGCCTAACGATGGGCGTAGATGCGCGCGCTATGGCGGTGCAGATAACCGGCGCGTCGGCTTATCCGCTGACGCTCTATTCGCTCACTTTCAACTCGCTGCCATTGCAATTCCAGCAAAGGGGCAGGGCGTACGATTGGACAGATTTGGGGCACCCCTACGACAAAAAGCTGGAACAACTGTACCTGGAATACGACATGGGCCAAGCGGGTGGCGTTGTTGTAATCCTATGCCTAGATACCCTCTCTGGGATCAACGGGACAACTGAGACGTTAGCAGTGCAGACATTTCCACTTGGGGGCAGTGGCCGCTGCACGGCAAATTTCCCGATCAATCCAGACACACGAGCCAAGATGGTTCGCCTTCGCCCGTTAGAGCTAACTGATCAGACCACGAGTTTCATGATCTGGAAATCTGACTTCCAGATGACTAAGTACCCACCCGATACGACGTATTTTACCGAGTGGTCCGACGAGGGGTTACCCTACGACAAGTACTGGCAGCAGATCGATTTCGACGTAGACACTGGCGGCACAGGCGCAATCGTCACATTTCAACTTGACGGTGGGACGGCTCAGATACTTCCGTCGTTCGCGACAACAGCTAACGCTAGACACATCAATTTCACACTCAATCCAAATCTGAAGGGCAAGCAAGGCCGGTTGCTGATTGCCCCGGAACCGGGCGGCAAGTTTCAGATGTTCGCCATGAAGTACATCACCCTGCCAGCCGATAAAGGGCCAGTCTCACATAGTTTCGATTGGGACAATTTGGGACACGCTTTTGATAAACGCCTCAGAACCGTTAGCTTTGAATATGACTTGAACGGCAGTCCAAATATGACCGTCCAAATGGATACACTTAGTGGCATCAAGGGCTCGACGATCAATCCGAATGTCCAGCAATTCGTGCTCGACGGTGCCAGTCGTTCATCGCCGACCTTCCCGATCAAGCTTGACACTATCGCCAAGATGGTCAGATTCTATCCCGTAAGCGACGGCTTCCAACTCAAAGCCTGGAAGTACATGGTCGATAAAATCGACTACCCGGCAGACATCGTCTTCTTCACCGAGAGCGATGACATGGGGTATCCTGGCCCGAAGCTCCTTCGGGAACTCACGCTCGATCTGGATAGTGGAGGCGTTCCCTGCCGGGTAGATCTTGAAATTGATGGAGCAATCCACTTCTCTACTTTCGTGACGACGACTTTGAATGACAAATCGCGCCTGATTACGTTGCCTAGCCGCCCGAATGAACTGAGTGGGCTACTCTTCAGGTTGATTTTCACACCTGGAGTAGGCGGAAAGGCTTCTTATTTCAAGCACAACTTTACGCATCTCATCTTGCCACTTTGGCTAACGCACCTTTCGTCGTTCGAACAGGCCTTCGGCGACAACGGGTATCATCTGGCGAAGCAGGTATTCGTCGATTACATCTGCGCTGGTTCACTCCTGGTCTCGCTGTATACCGATAATCGCCAGTTGTTTTACCAGAAGACGCTGCCACCGCACACCGGCAGAGATGTAGAACGCTTTTACTTGCCGGCGCTGAACAATGGAGTCTTGAATAAAAGCCGTAAGTACGCAATCGATTTCGACGCAGTGGACGTCACGAAGCCATTTCAGATATTCAAAGACGCCTGCCGCATCGAAGTGAAGAACATGAACGGCGAACAGCGCGAGGCTTATAGACAGGCCTACATCTGGCAAAACGTGCCCGTGGCCGGCATTTGATATGCCCGACTCACAACAAACTCATCCAATCCTTCGCCCTTCCGATCTGAGCGATCCTACGCTGTTTCAGATCAACAGCATGTTCGATTTCCTGTATTCTCAGATCGCCCAGACGCAGGGGGCTTCCGGCGATAGCTTCCATTTCAAACGGGCAGAACTGAATAATACGAACATCCCGAGTGACGACAATTCGGTTCTGACACTTGGCGCGTACAAGAAACTAGTCGCTAAAGCTCAGCCAGACACGAGTTCTGGCCTAACGCTGCCGGTCTCCGATTCGACGGCGATTGTGAAAGATGACCTGGACTCAAGCAAGCAGATGCGGTTCGAGATCGGCGGCTTCAGTATCGGGGCAACACGGGTGATCACGCCGCCAGACGCCGATATTGCGCTCGCTAACAACAACGAATTAGTCGCCCATCCGAACACGACGTTTACGCTAAGCGCCAGCTACCTGGATATCCCAAATCTTTTTGTCACTCTCAACAAAAACGGAACGTGGCTCATCCTACTCACACTCGATATGACTTGGCAGAATGCTAACGTGGGCGTCCAAGGGCAACTTCTAGTCAATGGTGTTGTGCAGGCCGACGACATTCTTGGCGAGATCACGACTGGAGGGGGTTCTGAGATAACGATCGGCCAACACTGGACGTATTCCAATACCGGCACCAACGTCGCCAAGATTCACGCCAAGGATCTCGTTGGCTCCTCCGGTGCGAACATCAACCAAACGAACACAAAACTAACGGCTATTTTTTTGCATCCTTAACAGAGTTTTCGTGTACAATAAGAGGCGAGGATAAATTTTCACCATGCCAACTATCACATCCGTCGCGGGTTCCACTCCAGGTGGGATGACCAACGACCCGAATACGCCTAATCTGCCGCCTGGACAGAACGTCGCGGCCGATCCAGAATTCAACGGCGTCCAAGTCCTGCAAGTTGCCGGGACGGATCTGGGCAAAACCGTAGGTGCATTCATCGGTGGCCCCAAGCGGGCTGGAGTCCAGCCTTCTGGGTGGGAATACGTCAAGTCCTTTCCTCAGAGCGATTCACTGACGCTCATCATGCCGCACACGCCGATCCCCGGCCAGTATCAGTTGATAATGGTCACTGCGGACGTAGCGTCAGGCACATTCACGTTTACGGCGAGCTAATATGGGCTTTTCGCAATGGATACTCGACATCGCCAAGAAGATTGGTCTGGATCTGAGTCAACCCGCATCGCCAGCGTGGGTCCCGACTTACGAACCTCAACAGTACGTCACAACCACAATGGGCGATGGAACAACCAAAGTCGTCCCAATCGCCATCGACTATCTTGCGACGGCTGATACTGCCGCGCATCTGCAAAAGCTCTACGGGGGAACTGTAGTCAGTGTCCCGTTCGAGGGCGATGGCGGCCCGAATTCGGCCTCGGCTCAGATGCGGGAACTGGAGCTTCCAGCGGCCGTCACTGGCCAGCCGCCAGTGCGGATCATCGCCGGTCTACTTGCCGTGTTCTACACGCAGAATCCGAACAATCCGGATGAGGCAGATCGGCTGTGCCGAGCGGCCATCACAGCGCATGGCGCTGTGGCCGCTACATCTTGATCCAGACGTAAACCAGCGCTTGCGATCTTTCTTGTGGACGATTGACCCAAAAAGGTTTATGATCGGTCCATGGACATGGAGTTCGACAAGGCCACCAGCTTATACAGAGCTGGTAATCTGGCTGTTTCCACAGGGTTAGATCAAAAATTACTTGCCACGGCATACCTGAGGCTGGATTTCGAGAAGAATCTTGACCTCGTCTATTACGAAGGCGTTCCGAGCCTGCTGGAATTCCTCAAGACCTGTACCGCGCCAGAACACATCTGCCTGGGCGGATTTGTCGATCACGGAAAGGGCTGGGAGTTTTGCGGGCTCAGTTGGGTGTTTGACCGACAGCAACTGGGAACGGGTCATTGGAAAGCCGAAACCGGCTTTGCCTTCTTTCGGCATTGCGCCAAGCCATCTGAGAAAGTCCGCATCGGCCAATTGATGGTCGAGGCTCTCTTCGAGACGTTCAATATTTCGTCTCTTTTCGGCACGACTCCAGCGCCCAATCGAGCGGCGCTGAAGTACGCTCGGGCGGTCGGGTTCAATGTTTGCGGGCCTATTCCGAATTTCGTGTCATTCGAAGGCGCACTGGCTGACGTCTACATTTCAAATCTGACCAAGCAAGAGTGGCAAGCTCGGAAACAGCCACGACCTCTCGGAGCGGCGGCATAGTATGAGTGGACCCAAGCAATCCAACATCAACGCGCAGCAGGGATACGCTACCAGCCAAGGAGGCGTGGGGGCAGACCAAGTCGCGCTCGGCAATCGACTGGCCGATCAAAGCCAAAAAATGCTAGATACACAGCAAGCATATCAAGCGCCTTACGCAAAATTCTTGCAGGGCATCATCGGCGGCGATACGAATTCGAAGATCGCCACGGCGGCTGTGCCGATCGCGCAAATCGCTCAAGGTAGCCAACAAGCCAAAGAGAACATTCTGGACACGCAACCAGCCGGCGCAGCGCGGGACTTCGCGTTGGCTGGCCTGAAGCGCGATCAGAGTGCTCAGACATCTGGCTTTCTGAACACGGCTTATCTGAATGCCTTCCCAACATTGGCGAGTCTCGGGACGACCAACGCGCAGATCGGACTACAGCAACTGGGTGGTGGCCTAACCGGCCTATCTGGGGGATCGAGTAGTTTTGGTGGAGCAGGCACACAGCTCGGCAATTTGAACCAGATGCAGGCCAACCAGAAATCGGGGATATTGGGTGGCCTAGGTGGATTGGCTTCGACCATTGGAGGCGCGGCGCTCGGAATGCCGGGGATCTTCGGCGGCGGCGGCACAGGCGGTGGAGGCTACACACCCAATGTTGGCGCTCCTCTGGGCTCCACTCCGTATAATCCAAACGCTTGGGCCGTAACATGATCTACATCTTGATGCAGACGTAAGCTAAAATGGCAGCAACTCCAGGCACTGGCCAATATCTTCCAGCACAAGTCCAAGGCGAACAGGTACCGGACACGCAGATCCAGACGCAAGGGCCTTTCTCCCAAGCGCTAGCATACCCACAGGTGCAGCCAGCCCCTCCGCATCCAGGCGGCTTCACTGCGGGGCCAGGAGCGGCCTTGCTGACGTTTGCTAATAACTTCCTCCACGGCGCTTCCGAAGGCAGGTTGCGGCAGTTTCAGATGTCCGAACAGGCCAAAAAAGAGCATGAGCGCAACTACGACGCGACGGTTCAGCATATCCAGGACAGTCCTAACTACACGCGAGAGTTCAAAGAGCAAACAATGCAGGACGCGCTAGCGGCGAAAGCTGGCGCAGCCCAAGCCGTCCTAGGCAAGCCGGGGAAGAGCGATCATCCCCTGAAGTCTCTAGCCAGCGGGATCTTTACAAGCATCGTAGGGCCAGCCGGGAACCCGAACCATGTGGATATCGGGCCGGATCATGTCTCTGATCTGATCACCAAGATGCACGATCCGACCAACCAGTTCGATTTGCCAAGCACGCTCACAAATGCGCGGTCGCAACTGGCTGACGTCATCAAGAGCAAGACCGATGCAGCCGCGAGAACTGGAGCACAGATAAACCAGCGCGATCTGATCAACGACCCAGACATCATCAAGACGCTTGCGCCTTTACAGCGCCAAGGATATGACTCATCTGGCTTGCTATCCCAAGCATTGGCCGGGGTAGCTCCAGTATTGCCGCCTGTACAGCAGGCTCAGCTCGCAGCGGCCAAGGCACGGCAGACCATGTACGAAGGCCGCCAAAACCAGCCTGTGACATTCGTCAAGAAGAACGGTGAACAGTTCTCGGCAACGCTCGGAGCCGACAAGAAATACTATTACCCAGGCACTACGACGCCCGTTCCGGAAGGCGATATGATTGGCGCTTCTATGGCGAATATGGCACCAATGGTGACGACTGGGACGCGCCTAACTACTGATGCCAATGGCAATATCATCGAGCTTCCGACCCAAACCATTCGAGGTCGCGGAGCCGTTCCAGCGACGACACCGCCGCCACCCACTACGCCTGCTGCGGGCACAGAGCCGCCCCCGGTAGCCGCGCCTGGCGCTACAAATCAGACTCCAGCGCCAGCGGCTCTTCAAATTCCAGAATTCGCACCGGGCCAGCCGAATCGCCAGCAATTGGCGTTCTTGAACAATAACCCAGGCAACTTGGAGTTTCGCGGCCAGCCAGGGGCTGTTATGGGAGACGACGGCAGATTCGCAAAATTCACCAAGCCCGAAGATGGCTATAACGCCCTCGTCTCTCAGATTCAATTGGATCAGTCGCGACCCGACATGACGCTTGGCAGCTACATCAGCAAGTTCGCACCACCCGGAGGTCGCGATAAGAACGATACGGGCGGATACGTTAAGGACGCTTCGAAGGCCTTGGGTGTAGATGCAGCAACGCCATTGGCCCAGGTCGATCCACACAGGCTAGCGCAGTTCCAGGCGCAGGAAGAGAGTGGTTCAAAGGTTGCGGGAGCCACAGCAACCCAACCACCGCCAGCCGCTGGTGGCCCGAAGATTGTCGGCCACAAGCCGAGTACGTCTGCGGCACCATTGACCGATGAACAGATCCGACAGAAAGCGGCCGACGATCCCTCGCTCGATTTCGATGCTTGGACATACATGCTGGAGAAAAAGTTCAACGTCCGTGGTATCGGAAAAGGCGCTACCGAAGGCGCAGAACAGATCAAAAAACGAGCCGGCCAGATCATGAAGGACTTCGATCTCAACCCGGCAGAACTATTCTCGCGAGGTGCAGACTTGAAAGCTTCTGTGCCGGCACTAACGAAAGTCACGACTAACGCCGCGCTTATTGAAGGCTTCGAGGGAACGCTACAGAAGAATGCAGAAGTCGCGAAGAAATTGTCGGAAGCTTATTCGCGTGGCAATTTCCCACTAATTAACAACGTTGTGAATGCGTTTAAGACAGGCACCGGAGATTCGGAAGCGCTAAATCTCGCAGGCCAGCTTCATGTAATGTCGCGAGAGTGGGCGAAGATCATGGCTGGAGCGGTGTCTTCGAACGGCGTGCCAATCAGGGAAGCGGAACAGACAGACGCCCTAATAGCCAAAGGCATTTCTGACGGCCAATTGAATTCGTTGATTGACAACGTGATCATTCCAGACGCCAGAAACCGAACATCTGCAAACAACGAAGAAAAGCAAAAGCTGCGAGATTCCATCGCTGCACTTACCGGAAAGGGCGGCAAAGGTTCCACGCCGCCGCCGCCGAATGCTGCGCCTCCTCCTATGCCGGGAAGGCCGACGCAAGCCGACATTGGCAAAGTCTTTCTATCTCCCACGAAGGGTCGCGTTAAGTTGCTCGCGGTCGATCCGGCGAACCCAGATCACGTCATGACACAGGCGGTCCAATAATATGAAGGGCAACGAGGCGGTAATCGCATCACTCAAAGAGGCCGCTGCTATAGAGGCTGCGCTGGCGACTCAGTACAGGCTCGATAAGCGGCAGCTAAAGAGATGGGGATTGAGTGGAATCGCAAAGAAAATTGGCGGCTTTTACGACGACGCCGAAGATTGGCTGAACTGGTTTGTGGACCGTCTCCTGTTATTCAACCAAAAGGGAGATTATGCTGGCGGTCGGGCAGTAAACCGATCGACAGTGGCAGACACGTTGCAGAAGGCTCTCGATGCCGAAGAAGCGCTCCAGAAGCGATTCAATGAGATGGCGATAGAAGCCATGAAGGCCTCGGACGATAATACGCGCAATCATTTGGAGCATGCGATCAAGGCGCACGAAGATCATATCGAGTGGCTAGAAAGGCAGCTAGCCCTGATTGCAACGCTTGGCCTGAAAGAATATATCGCCGAGCACATTTAACATCTTGATCCAGACGTGAAATGCCAGAAGCAATTCTTTCCGCGAGCCCCCCGACATTGGGGCCGTACGACACAAAGCTACCCCCAGCCGAAGAGCAGAAATTTCAGACATGGAAAGCCAAGAATGCGCCCACAGATTCTGGCGCTGATTATGACCTCCGTGGGGCATACAAAGCGGGACTCAATCCAGCCGCGAATGGTCATTGGCCGGATACTTATAAAAAGCCCAATCATCCGACATTTTCCAATGAATCTATTTATGCCACTTCCGACGCCCCACGTTGGCAGGGTAACGTGCTGGTTGATAAGAGCGGTAAGATCGTTGCAGATGAAAGTGGCGCTAGCCCAACAGCGAAAGTAGCTCCCATGGCCGAGCCAACAATAACGCCAGCGCCTCCAGCCGCCCCGCAGTGGGAAAGCCTTAGTGCCGATCATGGTGTCGCCACTGGAAGTGCTATGCCGCCAGCCGCTCCACAGTGGGAGAGCTTGAGCGGTGACCATGGCGTTAAGTCGGGGACCCTTCCGCCACCAGCCACTGATCGGATGGCCCTATCCAGCGGCACGATCAAGCCCGAAGATACGATGAATCCCGGTGCTAACCAGTGGCTGAAAGAGCACTACCCAAGAGTCTATTCGGGACTTGAGAGCATCCTTACCCTACCAGACCGTGGAATCGAGCAGTTAGGCCGCGCTGCCGCGCCTGGGCGCAGCAAAGCAGAACGAACAGCAGACGCAATCGAAGGCGCATCGACACTGGCTTCGCCATTGCTTTTGACGGTTCCTGGATCTGGTCATGTTGCGAGCGTAGCTACTGGCCTAGGGGCGGCAGCATTGGCGCAGCCTGCGGCTTCGAAGTTAGCCGAAAAGGCTGGAGCGAGCCCCACGACCCAACGGGCGGTTGGAGACGTAGCAGGGCTGGCGGCCGGCATTGGAGGTGGAGCGGTAGTCGGAGCATTACGCGGAGCGGGAACGGCGAACCCCTTTGCGCTTAATAGAACGAACGTTGAATCTACGGCCGTAAAGGCCCTTAATCCTCCGGCCGCTGACAGCAACTTTATTGATGTCGCCCGTCCCGTTCGCGATGATATCGCGACCCACGGCGGAAGGGTGATAACTTCGAATGAAGACCTGATCCCGGCCGCACAAAAAGCCATCGCTCATCATCAGGATGCTCTCGAAGCCTGGATGGATCGCGGGCGGCAACAGGGTCTTACGATTCCAACACAGGCTTTAGTTGACGCTACGCGGCAGGCTATTCCTAGGACGATGATCCGAGAAGACCCTGCTGGAGCGGCTTCAATTATCAAACAGGCAGAAGATGCCTACGGGAACGGCAGTACGGAAACCGTCGATGGATTACGGCAAATCATCAAGGAGAAAAACGCCGAACTAAAGTCATTCTACGATCAAAAAACCGGAAAACAAACAGCGACAATCATAGCGGGTAAGCCGATGGCGATGATCGAAGCTCAAATCGCAGCGGCTAGAGATGCTCTTTATAATGCCCTAGACCCGGAAAATGGTGGTGCCGGTCCACGTGAGATACAGCGGCGCACCGGGGAAATCATGAACTGGCGCGATCTCGCCACCAATAATCGGAATTCCGTTACAGGAGAAAAGCCAGTAACCCCGTTGGCTGGCGCAGGAAAGAGCGCAGCGGCCCTAGCGGAACTTGTCGGCGCACCATTTCGCGGAGATATAGTCGGTAGCCTCAACAAAGTTCGGCATCCGATTAAAGGCCCGACAGACGTTCACATCAAGAGGCTGTTTAGCGATTTCGACCAAGCCGAGCCATTACCAATGCCGCCGCCGACCGCCGCCACCGCGCCGCCAGCGGGAACGCCGCCGCCCGTGGGAACTGAACCTCCTCCAGTGGGAACTGAACCTCCTCCAGTGGCATCTCGCCCCCCGATTAGTCCAGCCAATGAAGTCCAGCAGGCTATGGAAGGCGCAGCCCAAGACTTATACAAGAAACGCTTCGACGATCTGAAGCCTGACGAGCGCACGAATGTCATTAACGAAGCCGCGAAGCAATTGCGAATGACAGTGCAAAGTCCCACGGAAGTGAGCGCCGAAGGTCCAGAGCAGCCCGTGCAAGAAGCCGCAAAAGCCGCTGGACAGATCGCCGCCAATCCACCAGAAGCCAAACCTGCTACAATGGCTTCAAATGCCCCAGCCGCCCAAGAATCAGGACCAGGAGCAAGCGGAGAAGGTCGCCCGGTTCAAGAGCCTGTTCGCGCAGGCGGCGAAAGCGCACCAGCGCCGCAAAGCAGTCGAACAGTTGTCAAAATCGCAGGCGAGCCTGGAGGCTACAAGGCGATTACGAAGTACGTGAACTAGCCGACGTTCAGGGTTCCCACAACGGCCTGACTTTCCAGCCAAACCCAAAATTCGAGCACATCAACGAACGCGATTACGGAAATCCTGAAAATCAGGGCAAGATCCTGTCTGGCAGCTCCGAAGCACTCTTCGATCCGGCTTACCATGTCACTGATAATCCCGATGCCGTCAACGGGCCGCTCGTGACAGACGCGAATCTTAATGTCCTAGGCGGCAACGGTCGCAAAGCCATTCTGGATCGGGTCTACGCATACAGCAAAAAAGGCGCAGATGCCTATCGGGCATTGCTGATGAAGAAGGCGGCGCAGTTCGGCATAGATCCGAAGACCGTCGAGGGCATGAAGCAACCGGTCCTGATACGCCGCATAGCCGACTCAGAATTCGAGAATGCCGCCGAGAAACAAGATGTCGTCGGCAAACTGAATCGAGTAGGCACTCAGGTTCTCACGCCAGCAGAGCGAGCGATTGCCGATTCGCGGCGTGTGTCCCCAGCGACACTCGAAAGCATTGCCGGTAGACTAGAAGATGCCGGCGAAGGCGCTGGCCTAGCGGATGTCCTGAAAGGCCGCGACGGCACGGCGATCCTAAATAAGCTCATCGAAGATGGAGTCGTGCCGGCCAACGAGCGCGCTGGCCTCGCCAAAGGCGATGAACTCACGCCAGCCGGCAAAGATCGCATCACGAAGTTGATGCTTGGGCGATTCTTCCGCGATCCGGCTCAACTAGATAATATCGCTCCGAGCATAAAGAATAAACTTGGCCGAGTGATGGCTCCATTGGCTAGACTCGAAGCAAATGAGCCATGGTCACTCACGCCAAAGATCCAGGAAGCTATGGATTTACTGGAAGAAGCGCGGTCTCGCGGAGTCAAGAATATCGACGATGTGCTCAATCAGAAAGGCCTGTTGGGCGATCAGGCTTACTCTCCTGACGCCGTAGCGCTGGCAAAGACTCTTCAAAAGGGCGATGCCGGTCGCCTAAAAGAGGCTTTCGGAAATTATGCCGACAAGGCCGCTTATGCCGCGCAGTATCAAGGCCCTGGCATGTTCAATGAATTCCCGCCGCCGTCAGAACCGGGGCCGGCGTTTCAGGAAGCGCTTACGACGGCCAATCAGAAGCCAGCGCCTAAAGCTGCCAAACCACCGGAGTCTATGCCAGCGGCAATGCTTCAGCGATCGCTAGGCCCACCGACTCCCGGCATGACACAGGATCTATTTGGTTCACAGACTGGCGAACTGTCAGAAGCCCAGGCCCACGCCGAAGCCGCTGCAAAAGAGAAGCTCTCGGGCGATCAGCTTGCCGCTGAATTCAATAGCCCAATCAGCGCCGCCAATCGGCGCACGAAACTGAAGCCTGGAGCCAAGCCAGTTCAAGAGAGTATGTTCGGGAAGCCCACCGAGCCGCCGCCGCAGACTGATTTTGATTTCCAAAAGGAACTTGTGGACAAGGGCGTCAAGCAAGACTTCAGCCAGCCATTCGATCCGAAAGATCAAGGTGGTTCCCTCATGCGTTCAACGTATCGAGTCTACCCCGAGACCGATAAGCTACCGGCGCGGTTCTACGTTGACGAAACTGGCGCGGCATTGTTCCAGCACATCATGGAGGAGGTGGAGGGCCGGAAATTCCCCGCTGGCGGATCGGTAAAGGGCATGCAGATCAATACCAACGTCGTGCCTCACATGCTGACAGAGTTAGCCAAGAAGCCGATGCTGCCGGAAATGCGCGCCAAGCTTACCGACATGGCGAAAGATCTTGAGAACGCCTATATCAGCAATTCCAAGGGCGTCATGATCGTTCGGGCGAAGTCCGGAACACCAATCGCGGATATCAAGGGAACCGTCTACCACGAAGCTGCTCATCAAGCCCAAGATGTCGTTGCCGGCCCAAGAATGCAGGCGCTATTCCATTACGACACCCAAGTCGCCGATATTCCGAACTACGCCAAAGCCGTTCGGGAACTGGAACGACGCGGCTACGATCCGGCCAAGAAAGACGTCATGGTCAAAGAGATATTGTCTAGCGCCGCGACCAATGGCTACAATCCAGGCACCGGCCTCAACGAAGTTGGCCTCACAAGATCCCAAATGGCCGACACCGTGGCTTCTATCATGGACAAGGCAGTTGCGGCTAGGGGAGAAAACGCTTATGCTTTAATTAGCCATGCAAGCCCCTCATTCCGAGCCACAGTCATGAGCAAGATGAAAGCCGCAACAGCGGCTGGAGCCGCGAAGTGAGCGACATCCCCAGAATCGAGCGCGGCAGCTTGCTGGACGTCTCAACTCACGGCCCAAATGTGGCAGTCGTGAAAGCCCACAAGTGGAATAAAGTCCTCGAAGCCCATCGCTCCGGCGATCGAGAAGCTTTCAAAGAAGCCTTCAATGATCACGCCAACTATGTCACTAAGCACCCTGCCGGAACACAGCCGCCACCCATCGCACAAAAGGAGAATTGATCAATGGCTCAAGATAAAACGAACTACCAAAGACCAGCCAAAGTAGGCCCAGGCCCAAAGGGCAGTGTTAGCCAATTTGCATTGCCAAATCCCAAGCAAGAAGCAGCTATCGCCGCAGCTATGAAGGGGAAGAATGCCACAGTAGGTGGGTCAAAAATCCCTGTGCATCGGCAATCCAATCTGGCGAAGTCGAACGTTGGGCGCTAGATCTGGACGCAAACAGTAGGCTCTTCATCACTACCGCCCGCTTCTAGAAATAGGCAACTCTCGCGCCCTTTTAGCCGTACTCCCCGACCAGCCGCCTTCTCGCGCTCGACTACCTCTTTGACTTCCTGAAGTTTCTCTGGTGATCTCCACATCAGTGCGCGGATCATAGCTTCTGGCAGTTGCGCCTTTGCATCGGCCTCGACCATATCAACGATCTGCGCTGCTAAGTCTTTTTTCAGTTCCTTCACGCCATCATCCGGTGCGCCTTTCATCATTTCCACCCAGATCTCGAAAGACCGCCAGACGAGATAGGGCACGCCAGCGTCATTCTGCAATGTGTGAAGAAGCTTCGGAGCAAATTCCCGCAATTGCTTGACAGGAGCGTTGAGCATGGGCGATAGGCACTCTTCCACGGAGGCTTCGACCGCATCGGCTGCGTCTTTCGTGTGGGCAACCGCCAAGCCGACGATCATTTTATGCCAGCGGACAACCATTAACTCGATATCCATAAACGTTCTCTTTTTGCGCGTCTTGCAGACTGTCGTGCTGTACCAGCACAAGACACCAAGCTCTTTCATTAAGGCTGCGGAGGATTTATTCTTTCTAGGCTTCCCCATGCCAGTCTGGTAGAAATACTTGGGGATTTCGTAGGATGAAATGAGAAGCTCTCGGATGCCGATACTGGAAACTTCTTCTACGGCTTTCTTGAACTCTTCTGTCATCTCGCCATCGCTAGTTCACCATCACGCTTCCCGTGTCAATCGGTGGCGCTTGCGCCTGCCTAGCTTCATGCGCCAACCACATCTCCCGCGCCGTCAAAAGTGCCGCACCGATGCTCTTGGATGCCACCTGTTCGCACTGGAATGGGCTTAGCGCCATCAGGCTGACATAATGCTTTAAGCGCCAGAGCGCCGGTTTCTTTTTGAAAGTGAAGATTGCGGCGGTAATGGCGTGATCGGGCGGCATATTCAGGTAAAACGTATAAGCTTTGGCGTCAGCATTAAACGCTTTGGGCCGAGTCCGCGCCGGCGTATTCTCACCCGTGCGCTGAAAGAACAGCGGCACGGCTTCAACAAACGCCGAATAGAGCGCCGCGTAGTGCTCATTAGCTTCGCGTTCGGCTAGTTCCTGAGCTGCTACCAAGAAAGCCGAAATCTCCTCGATCAGTGCGCCATCTTTCGGTCCCATACTTCTCCTTTCGCTTTTGCTTCAGCTTCGCGGCGATCAACCGACTACGCTTGCGGTTTTTCTGTTTGGCTGGTATAGGATCTAATCGGTATGGATCTCATAGTAAAACGGGGCTGGCGAGAAGCCATCTGGATTGCCGCCGCTAGCACGGATACACCTGTCCCATTCCTCATGCGTAGCTTCACGAACGATAAAAACCGGCTGCGGAGGACGGCTCACTCCAAATTCGTCAGTAATGCTGATTGGTAGTACAGCCTGTCCAACTTGATATTCTGTGCCTGAGGCAAAAATCATAAAAACTCCAATTGGCCTACGTCTGCATCAAGATGTGAGAACCTCCAAAAACTCCCTCGCGCACCGCTCCCACGTCCATTTTCGCATGGTCTCTCGAATCCGTGCTCCCTCGACCGGCAGGCTGTCTCTGGACCGGTATGCGGTCTCCAAGTTGGCCAGGATCTCGTCCAGATCCGGTTCCACCCAGACGCCCGTTACAGACCCGTCAGGCGCTTTTGCCAAGTACTCGCCGTTGTGGGTCAGGTTCAGCGGATTGTGCTCCTCCAGGACATCCTTGTGGCCCGTGGCATAGGTCGCAATCACTGGGCGACCGGAAGCCATGTACTCCATCATGACGAGGTTGGTTCCAGCCTCGCAGCGATTCGGGAATAGACCGATGTCGCTGCAACGGTAGAGATCTGGCATCTGGGCATGCGGAACCGCTGCGAACTTTGATCCAATGATTCGCGCCGGATCGCAGCCCCAGGCTTCGCGACGACCGTAGTTCCATGGATTATGCCAGTTGGGACTAAACCAAGCATCCTTGTGGAGACCCATGAACACGCGCATCGCAGCTAGGACGATGTCTTGGCCTTTCCGTGGCTCGTACTTGCCGCCGCTGAACACGATGAACCGATCATCCTTCTCGCGAGGCTGGATTTCGAAGAACTCAGGGCCGACGCCCTGAAGAATCGCATGGACCGGCAGCGGCAAATGAAAATCGGCCAGCATGTCGCGGCACCACGTCGAACCGGCCACGATCTTGTCGAAGTAGCGAGGGGCATTCAGCATATAGCGCTTGACGAGAACATTGTCCTCGATAAAACAGTAGCCCACGTCAGCTTTGCTGAAATACTGCGGCCTCAGTGGCAGAAGATTGACGCCCTGGATCGCGTGCAAGAGCGGGCAATCGTACATCTCTGGATAATCGCTGGCCGTATGGACCTCAATCACCTCTGTGAGCTTCTTGAGCGCCTCGGTAAGTCTCGTTGAGGCAACACTCCAGCCGAAGGGATGGCCTTGTTCTGGAAGAGACAGGGCGATCACGCTACGTGCCTCCACGTGAGGCGCTTTATGATCCCGCTAATCGTGCCTTTGGTTACGCCATACTCTCTCCCTAGCGGTCGTAGACCTTCACCATTGGTAAACCGTCTGCGAATCTCAGAAACCTGTGCCTCTGTTAGCTTGGCTGAACCCTTAGCCGTTCCACAAATAAGATCCGGCCTTTCCACATATAAAACCGGAAGATGCCTCCAGGTACGACCGTGAATAATATCGCATGCAGTCCCGAGGGTAATGCCATATTTCTTGGCGATCACAGATTGTCGGAGGATCTGCCCATCCGCCAACCTGCGAATCTCAAGAACGTCCGCATCCGTTAGCTGTGTTCGGCCATTACGCTCGCCAATTGGTGTGCGACGTTTATCAACCGAATCCTGGCGATTCTGTTCATTTGTCCCAGGGAATAGGTGGAAGCCATTGCAGCAGATCGGATTGTCACAGACATGACACGCTTGTATGTCAACGCCCAAGCTTCCCCTGAATAGCAGCAGCGCTAGACGATTACATCTATAGCTCCTGCCATCAACGGAATAGCATCCATAGCCATCGTCAAAAGTGCCGGCCGTCCACGGCCAACATTCCATCCGACCACCAACTCTGACATTGGACCAAAACCCGGCAATTTCAGAGGCCGACATTTCAAGAGTTTCGCCGCCATCGTCTAAAATAGTGATAAGGTTATCCGTCACGCCACCCCTCCGATAAGTTTCTCAAGTTCATTGGCGAGATGCCTTATGGTGTCTTCCCATTCCAATGGCTTGGCTGCTCTGAATAGCCGTACGGAAGGGTACCAGGGAGTATCGTCGGAGCCGAGTTGCCACCTAAAATCCGCACCAGGGGAAAGCATAACCCACGTTCTAACTCCTAAACTGCCCGCGATATGGGCTATGCTCGTATCGACCGTGATCACCAAGTCGAGCTCCTGAATCGCTTGCGCTAGATCGTAAAGCGAATCTATCCCAAGATCCAGCATTCTCCCATGTAACGCCTTGTACTGAAGACTCACGGGCGTAATATCCATGGCTAGCAGAGGATTGTATAGCTGTGGATCTATGCTCCTAAATTTATCGTTTCCGTGGGCTGGTTGGCCCTTCCAGCAAAAGCCCACTCGTGGGCTTGTGGCCTCGATGTCGAAGCGCTTGTTGTACTGGACCATGATGTACTGATCCGGCCCGTAGAAAATACTGCCATATTGATCGAGCGACAAACCCGGCAGCGACATCATCGGGACATTGAAGTCGTACGGCTCAGCTTCTTTCGGATCGGCCACGCAAAAATCAACGTCGTTTGTGAAGTCCAGCAGTTTGCTCAAGTCTGGCTTGGCCAGCACAATGACCGAAGCCGCTTTCTGGAACTTCTTCAGCCAGCGCGCATACCGAACGCACATGATGCTGTCACCAATTCCTTGCTCGGCGCACATCAGGATCGTCTTGCCGGTCAAGTCTTGTTCGCCACGCCATGTCGGCTTCCCGTTCATGGGCACCGGCGACGGAGCCGTGGCATAGCGAAGTTCGTACTCCTGAAAGCCTTCTTTGAACTTGCCTTGGGCCAGCAGCGCCAGCGATCGGTAAAACCGGGCTTCCAGGTTTGTCGGGTCAAGCTTGACCACGGCATCATACGCCGCTTCGGCTTCAGGAAAGCGCCCGAGGACGTGGTAAAGATGCGCCAGATTGATGCCGAAGACTGGATTGTTAGGCTGAAGCGAAATCGCCGTTTTGAAGTCAGTCTCGGCCAGAACCCACTGCCGCAATTCTTCTTGCAACACGCCGTTGACGTTGAAGGCGTAAGGCTGAAGCGTTGGGCTGACTTCCATGATACGGGAAATGGTTAGAGTAGCGGCATCGGTCTTGCCCCCTTTGGTTTGAGCCATTGCGAGGCCGATTTGAGAGTCTATGTAGCCTTGTGTGATCACGCCGGCCGCCTCGAATTCGCCTTCAGCCGCCCATGCAAAAAAGCGTGCGGCTTTCCCCCAGGCTTTGTTGTGCGCGTAGATAGTGGCAATCTCGTACCAATCGCGCGGGGTGATAGCTTCGTCTGTTTGTGCAAGTGGCGTCATATGCCTTCCGTCTCCAGCGTCAAAACAATCTTGTGGCAGTCACTGGGCCGCGTCGGCCAGATAACCCATGGACCGTTATTGTAGAGGTCTCCGTCATCCTCGATGATTTTCGTTCTCACGAGCAAATCTTCAAGCGTGACAAAACTTCCAGAGCGATCGGGAAGGCTTTGGCCCTTGCCTGTCGTCAAATACTCCATCGGGCAAAATCGCTCGAACGTGATCTTTGGATGCAGTAGGCGCACGTCCCACAGCTCTTGCGGTATCTGTTCGATCAGATAATTCAGCTTGGCGTTCAGCTTCCGGTCTTTCACGATGCCGGCCACAACATCGGGCTTGCCGGGGATCGGCTTCTTGCGCTTTCGGATTGTCGCCCGATACGAGTCCTTGACGTTCGGCACTTCGCCGAAGAACTCAAGCACGATTTTCGGCATCGGCTACGATCTCCGCGACTTGCCCCTGAAAGTCCGCGATACGCTGCGGACCAGCGCACAGCCCTATCGCTTTCTGAAGCTGCCGGTCCAACGTCTTGATCAAGACGTGAGTTAGCTCCAACTGCGCCTCAAGGCTGGCGATGCGTCTATCTTTCGTCTCAAGCAATTGCTGCGTGTCGATATGCATAAGGGTTATGATCCTGTCCGTGGCACTCGTTGCAGAGTCCCTCGCTGTTTTCGATGCTATCAATTCTGCCCGCTGACCGATGCTTACGGTGGTGGTTCTGCAATGGTCGTAGCATCCCGCATCTGGCGCAACGGTAATCCTGTCGCTGGAAGACAATCCGACTAACTTCCCGCCAATTCCAATCGACAATCTTCTGCGCGGCGTCTTTCTCGTTGAACGCTCGTACATCCGTGCGGCCTATTTCCCCATGCGCCATCCAAAAGTAATCGCCAGTCTTGACGATAACTAAGCCGGTGATGCGCTCTGCATGGCGGATGGTCACGTGCGCTTCCTCGTGGCATAAACACCAGATCGCTTCATCTTGCCGTGCGCAAACCGCGACTTATCGCGGCTATCCACGATGCGAGCGTTGTTCGCCTCTTTGCGCTGTTGGTTCTCGTTGCGCTGTCGCTCTTGATCGGCACGCTGCTGTTCCGTAATCATCTATCGCCACCCTCTTGCTTTTTCTTCCGTGAGGCCTTCCGAAAGTGCGCGGCGTCGATACACGTCGCAAAATGGCAAACCCGGTATTCCAGATCATCCCACGGGAGCATTTTAGCAGTCGTTGGGTGGGGCATCCAGTACACTTTCGCCTTACACCGCGCGCCCCGGCACGGTACGGCTTTGGGTTGGAAAGAGCCGGTCATTGCTGCCCCTGGTTCTCGAAAGCTCGAGCCCGCACAATCCATTCCAGATCACACTCTTCGATCATGCGGCACAGAATCTCCCCGGCGAAGCCTGTCCCACACACGGCTTGCGTCTCTGGCTTAACAAGAAATTCTTCAATGCGGCGCTTCTGGTCTTTCGTGACCGTAAAGATGACAGTGTCGTAATCCAGGCTCCCCGGCTCGATGCCGTTATCTGACTTGTAGATCGACTCTTTTAGCTCTTTGATCGTCTCGACTTTTGCTCTGTCCAGCCACTCTTGGGCGTTACTGTCTTTCGCTTTGACGACTTTGGAGATTGTCGCCAACTTGTTAAAGCCGATCTCACGGAACTCCGACATCTGGATCGCCGGAAACGCCACACCAATGTCTTTTGCAACGTAAAGCTCAGCCCTGGAGATTCCGGTCAATGCCGGCAGACCGCGCTCGCTATCCGACATCAGATCGTCCAGCGTCCTGAAACCTAGCGCCCGATACATCTGCGGGCGTTTTTGAAGTAAGACCAGCGCCCGCCCTATGAGCATCTTGAGCACTCCTTGGACTTTCTTGACTCGGGATTCGACTTTGCAGCACAAAGCCAGCGCGTCCCATAGGGCGTTATCGGTAATATCTTCGGGGATAGCGACATCGATTCGCTCATTTTGCTTCAACAAAGCCGTTAGCAAATCACGCTCAACAGCCGACAAAGACCCCTCGGAAAGCGGGTCGAACAAGCCCGCCAATTCAGCCAGTGTCGTTGGTACAACCACTGGGATCAAGGCGGTTCCGTTTATTACAGCTTTGATTGTATCTGACATGGTATATATGTGTCAACTGTTATTTTGGTCTCCTGCGGCTGCGAAGTCGAATACTTCTTGGCTCAGGCGTCGCACGGACATCTCAAGATACTCTTGATTCAGCTCAATGCCAATAGCTCGGCAACCGTTCCCTTTGGCGACGAGGGCCGTTGTGCCCGCACCGGAGAATGGATCGAGGACTGTACCGCATTTCTGGCATCCAGCAAGAACGCATGGTGTAATCAGCGCTGGAGGAAATACGGCGAAATGAGCTTCTGGAAATGGCTCTGTATTCACGGTCCAGACGTCCCGCTTATTTCTATTGTCGCCACAGCCTACATCGCGCATGTCGCGCCCTTCCCGGTTGGCAGGCCCTGAGTCCGATTCTCGAAAGTGACCTTGGCCCCGAAATGCGTTAGCGCCGCCGCGCCCTTTTGGCTTCCATTCTTCATCGCTGCCGCGAGCGCCGTTTGAATCCTGATAGCTCAATCTCGCGTCTCGTTTGAACCCGTTACCGGAAGAATGGCCGGCGACCGAAGGTTCTTTGATGGCTTCATGATCGTAAAAATAGTTCGCGGACTTGGAAAGCAGGAAGATGTACTCATGGCTGCGCGTTGGACGATCCTCGACGCTTTCTGGCATCGGATTAGGCTTGGCCCAGATAATATCGGAGCGTAGATACCAGCCATTGGCTTGCAGTGCGAAGGCCACGCGCCAAGGGATGCCGACAAGATCCTTCGGCTTGAGACCCGCACAAATTGTGCTACGTTTCGTCTGGACGCTTTGGCTTAACGTCTCTCGGTACTTACCCGACGCGCCGTTTACTCCATGCAGCCCCGACTTCGCGGAGACTCCTTGTGTCTTGTTACCAGGAGGCGAGGAAGCATAACTGTCGCCGATGTTCAGCCACAACGTCCCGTCATCCCGCAGCACGCGCCGCACTTCACCCAAGATACCCACTAACGCTGAGACATACAGATCCGGCGTCTGTTCTAATCCAATCTGTCCCTCGCTGGAATAATCCCGCAGCCCCCAATATGGCGGCGAGGTCACGCAGCAGTTTACCGATTCAGCGGGAAGCTCTCGCAGAACGTCAAGGCAATTGCCATGATAGAGTGTGACACCAGACTGTTCGTATTAGGGATCAATAGTTCTCAA
>Ga0210402_10001606_pt1 | contig 23172 bp, 20 predicted proteins | sample IncBWC7MmetaG_FD_161055 | JGI IMG/M metagenome (GOLD analysis project Ga0210402, IMG submission 161055) | Forest soil microbial communities from Barre Woods Harvard Forest LTER site, Petersham, Massachusetts, United States - Inc-BW-C-7-M | ecosystem: Environmental > Terrestrial > Soil >... | reverse complement strand
GCGCCGACTGGATCAAGGTCTACATGACGCACCGCTCGTGGGTCGACGCCGGGGGCAATCTCGTCTCTCAGCCGACGCTGACGCTCGAGGAGCTGCAGGCCGTCGTCGAGGAAACGCACGGGTGGGGCCGGAAGGTCGCGTGCCACGCGTACGGCGGCATCGGACTGCGCCGCGCGCTCGACGGCGGCTGCGACTCGATCGAGCACGGCCTCGACCTCGACGACCGTGCCGTCGCGCAGATGGTGCGGCAGGGGACGTGGCTCGTCCCGACCATGAACGTGTATTACCTGGGATGGGAGCCTGCCGGGACCGCCGGAGGGGAGCGTGACCGCAAGCGCGTCGCGCTCCACGGACCGTCGCTCCAGAGAGCTCTGCGCGCCGGCGTGAAGGTCGCCTTCGGAACGGACGTCGGTGGGTTCTCCTGGAGCGCGCCGATCGCCGAAGAGTTCCCGAGGCTGGTCGAGTTCGGCATGACGCCGATGGGTGCGATCCAGTCGGCCACGTCCAGGGCGGCGGAGCTGCTCGGCCGAGCCGGTGATCTCGGCGTGATCGCGCCCGGGGCCTACGCGGACGTCATCGCGGTCACGGGCGACCCGCTCGCCAATGTGGAAGCGCTCGAGCACGTCGCCTTCGTCATGAAGGACGGAAAGGTTCACCGCAACGACACGCGCTGACGCCGCGAGGGCGGCCCTCAGCTTCGAAAGGAGACAGGCGCTCATGACGCATCTCTGGAACGGTTCCCGGATTCTGGCGGCCGCCCTGGTTGCCGTGCTGTCGGCACCCGCGGTCCGGGCGCAGGAGGCCGCGGCAGACGCGAAAACCGACGCCAAGCCCGCCGCCAAGGACGCCGCCGCCACACCGGTCCCGGCCGCGCCCGCCCCGCCGTGACCCATCGTCGCCTGACGCTCGGTGGCAAACCGGTCGCGTTCACGGCGACCGCCGCGACGATCGACTTGAAGGACGCCAAGGGCGACACGGACGGGCGCATGTTCTACGTGGCCTACACCGCCGAGGGCGCGGACGCGAAGCTGCGCCCCGTGACCTTCGCCTTCAACGGCGGGCCCGGCTCCGCGAGCCTCTGGCTGCACATGGGATCGTTCGGGCCAATGCGCGTCGAAACGCCGGACGCGCAGCCGACCGCGCCGGCGCCCTACCGACTGGTCGAGAACACCGAGAGCTTGCTCGACCGGACCGATCTCGTCTTCATCGACGCCATCGGCACCGGCTTCTCGCGGATCGTCGGAAAGGGCGAGCCGAAGAGCTTCTATGGTACGGACCAGGACGTCGCGGCGTTCGGCCAGTTCATCGAGCGCTGGGTCAGCGCCAACAACCGCTGGAACTCTCCGAAGTTTCTCCTCGGTGAGTCGTACGGAACGACGCGGGGGGCGGCGCTGCTCGCCTACCTCGAGCGCCGGGGCATGGCGTTCAACGGCGCCGTCTTCGTGTCCTCGTACCTGAATGCCTGGGACGACTTCAACGGGCCGCCGTTTTCGAACGACCGCGCCTACGAGCTCTACCTCCCGACCATGGCCGCGACCGCCTGGTACCACAAGAAGCTGGACCCGGCTCCGGCGGACCTGCCGGCGTTTCTCCTCGAGGTGCGCGCATTCGCGCTCGGCGACTACGCCCAGGCGCTCGAGAAGGGTGGCAAGCTCGACGAGGCGACGCGCAAGACGATCGCGGGCCGCCTCCACCGGTACACGGGCCTTTCGGAGGCGTACATCCTCAACGCGAACCTGCGCATCGATCCGAATCGGTTCGAGAAGGAGCTGTTGCGCGGCGAACGCCGGACGATCGGCCGACTCGACGCGCGCTACCGCGGCATCGATCACGACGCCGCGGGCGAGACCCCGGAGTACGATGCGGCGAGCGCTGCCTTCGGGTCCGCGTTCACCTCGACCTTCAACGCGTACGTCCGGGAGACGCTCGGCTACAAGACCGACGACCTCTACAAGCCCACCAACTACGAGGAGGTCGGGAAGGACTGGGATGATCGCCACAAGACCGACAGTGGACGCGCCGCGATGCCGGACGTCGCCGAGGACCTGCGCGCCGTCATGTCGATGAATCCGAACCTGCGCGTCTTCTCGGCCAACGGGTATTTCGATTTCGCGACGCCCTTCTTCGAGACCGAGTACACGCTCGGCCACATGGGCCTCGATCCGAAGCTCGAGCAGAACATCGCGTTCGGCTACTACCCGTCCGGCCACATGATTTATCTCAACGAGGGATCGCTCAAGCAGATGAAGGCGGATCTCGCGAAGTTCTACGACCAGACGCTGGCGCGCTGACGCGCCGGGCGCTGGCACTCGTCCGGCCGGGCTTCGGAGCGGGCGCCTAGGGGCCGCGGCGGTCGAGGAGGTCGAGGAACTCTTCGCGGACGGACTGGGTGTTGAAGATGCCGCGGATGGCCGACGTCACCGTCACGGCGCCGGGCTTCTTGACGCCGCGCATCTCCACGCAGAGGTGGCGCGCCTCGATGACGACCATCACGCCCTGCGGGTCGAGTTTCTCGGCCATATAGCGGGCGATCTGTTCGGTCAGGCGCTCCTGGAGCTGCGGCCTCCGGGCATAGAACTCGACGATGCGCGCCATCTTCGAAAGCCCCACGATCGACGCGTTCGGGATGTAGGCGACGTGGGCGTGGCCGTAGAACGGGACGAAGTGGTGGGAGCAGAGCGAGTAGAACGGAATGTCCTTCTCGATGACCATCGCCGAGTAGTGCTCGTCGTTGGGAAAGAAGGTGACCTTCGGCTCGGCGCCGTCCGAGAGGCCCTGGAAGAGCTCGAGGTACATCTTCGCCACCCGCTCGGGCGTCTCGACCAGGTTCGGGTCCTCGAGGTCGAGGCCGAGCAGAGCGATGATCTTGCGGAAGTGCCCGGCGATGTCCTGGATGCGATCGGTGTCCGCGAGGGTCGGCATGGTCTCGCCCGCGGGAGTGCGATTCTTCATGCCGGGCCTCTCGAATCCGCCATCCGTCGAGAAATCCGGTCCGCTATGCGGCCCGGGCCTTCGTGAGGAGGCTCGCGATGTCGCGGCCGACCGGGATCTCGCTGGCGATGATCTCCTTGATCTTTCCGTCCTTGCCGACGATGAAGGCCGTCCGGGCCGAGAGGCCCTTTTCGGGGAGGTAGACGCCGTACTTTTCGGAGACCGCGCCCTTGGGGTGGAAGTCGGCGAGGAGGGGATAGGTGATGCCCTGCTGCGCGGCAAAGGCCTTGTGCGACCAGAGAGAGTCGACCGAGATTCCGAGGACCTCGACGTCCGACGAACCCTTGGTCGGCAGCATCTCCTGGCACTGCTTCGTCTCGACCGAGCAGACAGGCGAAAAATCGAGGGGATAGAACAGGAGGATGACGCTCTTCTTGCCGCGGTAGTCCGAGAGCGTGACCTTGTCTCCGACGGTGGACGGGAGCGTGAAATCGGGGGCCATGTCGGCGGGCTGGAGGGCCATTGTGTGACTCCTTCGGATGAGGTTCGCGGCCGGGCCGCCGCGGGCCCGGGATTCTATCCGAGTCGAGTTCCGATACCATCGGCCCGCCATGAAGATCGACCTCCACAGCCACTCGACCGTCTCGGACGGCCTGGACTCGCCGGCGGCCCTGGTGGGCCGGATGGCGGATGCGGGGCTCTCGGCGTTCGCGCTGACCGATCACGACACCCTGCAGGGCCTTCCGGAAGCCCGGGCCGAGGCGGCCCGGCGCGGGATCGAGATCATCTCGGGTGCCGAGATCTCGGCGGAGTGGGGCGGCCAGGACGACATTCACATCCTGGCGCTCTTCGTGGACGAGAAGAACGAACGCTTCAACGCGGCCCTCGCGGTCCGCCAGGAAGGCCGGCGGACCCGCGGCGAGCGGATGGCCCGGGCGCTGGTCGAGCACGGATACGGGATCGACCTGGACGCCATCCGGGAGGACGTGGGAGACGGCGTCTGGGGACGTCCGCACCTGGCTCGGGCGCTCATCAGGGCCGGCTTCGCGAAGACCAACGACGAGGCCTTCGACCGCTTCCTGGGCCGCGATCATCCCTGGTACGTGCCCTACGAGAAGTGGAAGGCGGTCGAGGTCGTGCAGGCCATCCGTGAGGCCGGCGGCGTTTCCTCGATCGCCCATGCCGTCTGGTACAAGGACGCCGACGCCCTGGTCCGGGCCCTCGCGGGCGAGGGCCTCGACGCGATCGAGGTCTTCCATCCCGACCACGGCCCGGATGAGGAGAGGCGTTTCCTGGCGCTTTCGCGGGAGCTCGGGCTGGCGCAAACGGCGGGCAGCGACTTTCACGGGACGCCGGAGGGACGCAAGAGGCCCGGCGCGGTCACGGGAGACGCTCGCATGCTCGAGGCCCTGCGCGCCCGCCGGCCCAGGTAGCCCGGCGGCCGGGTCTGCGGCCCGGACATCAACTGTCCGGGCGGCCGAGAGTGAATGGATCCTGCGGAAATCGGCGTCATTGCGGAAAAGAAATTTTTTTCGCTGCAGGCGTCGAGCAGGAGGCCGCGAATGCGCGTGCGGAAATCCCCGGGCCCGTTGACTCGCGTCGAGGCCACGACCAGAATCGCCGTCACTTCCGCGATGCTCGAAGAAATCACGGCCGACAAGACGCTTCCCGCCAACCTCGAAGCCGAGCGCTCCGTGCTCGGCGCGATTCTCCTCGATCCGGACTCGATCGCCCTCGTCGTCCCGATCCTGAAGCGCGACGACTTCTTCCCGGACATGCACCGCCGGATCTTCGGGGCGATGATGGAGCTCTTCGAGCGCCCCGCCGAGATCGACGTGCTGACGTTGAAGGAGGAGCTCGATCGCTCGGGGGCGATCGACAAGATCGGCGGGGCGGCCTACCTGACCTCGCTCCTGGACGGCGTTCCCGACGTGGGCAACGTCGAGCACTACGCGCGGATCGTCAAGGAGAAATCGACGTTGCGCCGGCTGATCCGCACGGGCCAGCGGATCATGCGCGACGGCCTGGCGGGGGAACGGGATGCGGAGGCTCTTCTCGGCGATGCCACCAGCGAGATCTTCGAGATCGCCGAGGGCGCGGTCCAGGGGGGCTTCGAGCCCATCGGCGACGTCGTCGCGCGCAATCTGGAGATCATCGAGGACGCGCGCGGCCGGCAAGGGATGTTGTCGGGCCTCGCGACAGGGTTCACGGAGCTCGACCGGATGACGTCCGGGCTGCAGAACACCGACCTGATCGTTCTCGCCGCTCGGCCCTCGGTCGGGAAGACCTCCTTCGCCCTGAACATCGCCCAGCACGTCGCGATCCGGGAGGGCCGCGCCGTCGGGTTCTTCTCGCTCGAGATGTCCCGGGAACAACTCGGATTCCGGGTGCTTTGCTCGGAGGCCGACGTGGACGCCAAGAAGGTGCGGGACGGCTACGCCTCGAAGGAGGCGATGCAGCGACTCGTCCTGGCGCAGTCGAAGATCCACGGCGCGCGCTTTTTCATCGACGACAGCGCGGCCCTGAACGTTCCCGAGATGCGGGCGAAGGGTCAGCGCCTGAAGCGCGAGAAGGGGCTCGACCTGCTGATCGTCGACTACATGCAGTTGATGGCCGGCCACGGCCGCTTCGACAACCGGACCCAGGAAGTCTCGATGATCTCGCGCGGCCTGAAGCTGCTCGCCAAGGAGCTGAAGGTCCCGATCATCGCCCTGTCGCAGCTGTCCCGCGCGCCGGAGGCGCCGATCTACGCGACTCGGGCTCGATCGAGCAGGACGCCGACATGGTGGTCTTTCTCTATCGCGAGGAGCTCTACGACAAGGAGACCGAGCGCAAGGGCATCGCCGACGTGATCATCGCCAAGCAGCGCAACGGCCCGACCGGTGACTTCTCGGTCGTCTTCCTCGGCGACCACATGACCTTCGCCAACTACGCCGGCGGGCCCCCGGTGCAGTCGGAGGGGCAGCCGTTCTAGGAGCAGTGACGCAATTCGAGCCGCGCGTTAAGGTTGCTGCCGCGTGAACCCGGAAGCTGGCATTCGTAGCTCAGAGCCGCGCGCTCCGGCGCGCGCGATCGTCGATCTCGACGCCATCGCTTCGAACTACCGCCTCCTGCGCGACCGCGTGGCGCCCCGCCCGGTGTACGCGGTCGTCAAGGCGGACGCGTACGGGCACGGCGCGCCGGCCGTCGCGAGGCGGCTGGCTGCCGAGGGGGTCGACCGGTTCGCGGTCGCGCAGACCGGCGAAGGAGTGGCGCTGCGGCGCGCGGCGGTGGCGGGAGAGGTCCTGGTGCTGTCCCATGCCGAGGCGGCCGATCTCCCGCGTTTGCGGGCTTACGGATTGACGCCGGCGATCTACGACGTGGCGCAGGCGGCGGCTCTCGCCGGGGCCGCGCGCGCTCTTGCGGAACCGCTGCGCGTTCACGTCGAGCTCGATACCGGAATGGGGCGCGCCGGGATCCGCCCGGAGGATCTCGGGGCGGCCATCGACGTGCTCCGGGGCGCGCGGGGCCTCTGCGTTGCTGGAACCTTCGCCAACCTCTCCTCGGCCGATGACCCCGCCTCGCTCGCGACGTCCCGGCAGGTGGCCCTGCTTCGCGAAGGGGCCGCGCGTCTGCGCGTCGCAGGCGTCGGTCCCGGCCTCGTCCACGCCGCGAACTCGGCCGGCGTTCTCGGCGTGCCCGACACGTGGCTCGATGCCGTGAGGCCGGGCCTGGCGCTCTACGGCGTTCCGCCGTCGCCGGATCTTTCGGCGGGTCTAATTCCGGCGATGTCGGTCGAGACCGAGGTCCTGTCGATCCGCCGCGCACCGGCGGGCACACCGCTCGGCTACGGCGGCCGCTTCGTCACCGAACGCGACTCGATCGTGGCCATCCTCCCGATCGGCTACTCCGACGGATTTCGGCGCTCCCTGACCGGGAGGCTCGCCGTCCTCGTGAGGGGCCGCCGGGCGCCGGTGATCGGCGCGGTGAGCATGGACGTCACGCTCGTGGACGTGACGGAGACGGGCGCCCAGCGCGGGGACGCGGTCACGTGCCTCGGGACGCAGCGCGGCGAGACCGTCTCGGCCTGGGACCTCGCGCGGGCCGCCGGCACGATCCCTTACGAGATCCTGTGCGGATTCGGCCCCAGGGTCGCCCGCGAGAGCGTGGAGCGGTCAGCCGGCGCGGCCGGGGAAGGCAAGCCGTAGATGGCCGCGAAGATCACCGCCGTCTTCGCCTGCCAGTCCTGCGGGGCCACCTCGCCGAAGTGGCTCGGCCGATGCCCGGAGTGCAGCGAGTGGAATTCTTTTGCCGAAGAGATGCGCGGGCCGGCCCCGCGGGCGGTCGTGGCGGCGTCGGCCGAGGCCGTCTCGATCGGTGAAATCGATGCCGTGGAGCGGCCACGCCTCTCGACCGGCCTCGACGGGCTCGACCGGGTCCTCGGCGGCGGCCTCGTGCCCGGCTCGGTGGTCCTGCTCGGCGGAGAGCCCGGGATCGGAAAGTCCACGCTCCTGCTTCAAGCGGGCCGCGGCCTGGCGGTGCGGTCGCGGGACGTGCTCTATGCCAGCGCCGAGGAATCCGCGCCTCAGGTGCGCCTGCGCGGCGGGCGCCTCGGCATCCACGAGGCGCGCCTGCTCGTGCTGGCCGAGACCGACGTGTCGCGGATCATCGCCGAGGCCGAGGCCCGCTCGCCGGCCGTCGTCGTGATCGATTCGGTGCAGGCCGTGCGCGAGCCGTCTCTCGCCTCCGCGCCCGGCACGGTCTCTCAGGTCCGGGCCGCGGCCTCCGAGCTGACCCGATACGCGAAGTCCCGGCACGTGCCGGTCCTGCTCGTCGGACACGTCACGAAGGACGGCTCGCTCGCGGGCCCGAAGTCCCTCGAGCACCTCGTGGACGCGGTCATCTCGATCGAGGGAGATCGGGGGTCGTCGCGCCGCCTCCTGCGGGCCACGAAGAACCGGTTTGGCCCGGTGGACGAGATCGCCCTGTACGACATGACCGGCGACGGCCTCATCGAGCTGCCCGACGCGTCCGCCACGCTGCTCGCGGAGCGCCGCGCCGGCGTGGCGGGGAGCGCGGTCACCGCCGCGCGCGAGGGGACCCGCTCGGTGCTCGTCGAGATCCAGGCCCTCGTCGGCGGCGCCTCCGCAGGCTCTCCGCGGCGCGTGGGCATTGGCGTGGACGGCGGCCGGCTCGCGCTCCTGCTCGCCGTGCTCGAGCAGGCGGGTCTCGCGCTCTCGACGCGCGAGGTCTTCGTGTCGTGCACCGGCGGGATCGAGGTGACCGAGCCCGCCGCGGACCTGGCAATCGTCGCCGCCCTCGTCTCGTCGGCGCGCGGCCGCCCCCTGCCCGACGGCAGCGTCTTTTTCGGAGAGATCGGCCTGCTCGGCGAGGTCCGGCGCGTTCCCGCCGCTTCCTCCCGGCTCAAGGAAGCGTCGGCCCTCGGTTTCCGGACCGTCTATCTGCCCTCGGGAAACGCGGGCGATGCGGCCGCTTTCCCGGACCTCGCCTGCCGCCCGGTCCACCGCGTCGCCGACCTTCTGGCCGACAGAGCGGGACCGGCGCGGAAGTAGCCAGCCGCCGCCGGCCGCCCTGCGCTTATCCGGTCAGGTGCTCCGGCATCGCGTCCGTGAGCTTGCGGTAGGCATCGAGGTACTTTTCGCGCGTCGTCCTCACGACGCCTTCGGGCAGCTTCGGCGCGGGCGGCCGCTTGTCCCATCCGGTGGACTCGAGCCAGTCGCGGACGAACTGCTTGTCGAAGGACGGTTGGCTCCTGGCCGGGGCGTAGTGGGCCATGTCCCAATAGCGTGAGGAGTCCGGTGTGAAGGCCTCGTCGATCCAGACGAGGCGGCCGTCGAGCCGGCCGAACTCGAGCTTGGTATCCGCCAGGATGAGGCCCCGCGACGCCGAGTACTCGGCCGCCCTGTCGTAGAGCGACAGCGTGAGGTCGCGCAGGTGCTCGGCCTCGCCGTCCGGCAGCGCGCGGGCCATCCTCTCGAAGGAGATGTTCTCGTCGTGGCCGGTTTCGGCCTTGGTCGCGGGCGTGAAAATGGGCTCGGGCAGTTTGTCGGCCTCCCGGAGGCCGTCGGGAAGGCGGATGCCGCAGACGTGGCCGTTCTTTCGGTATTCCGCCCAGCCCGACCCGGCCAGGTATCCCCGGGCGACGCACTCGAAAGGGACGACCTCGCACTTGCGGACGATGACCGAACGCCCCGCCAGGAGGGCCGCGTCGGAGGCGAGCTCCGCCGGAAAGCGGGAGATGTCGGTCTCGATCAGATGGTTTTCGACGTCCGAGAACCTCCGGAACCAGAAGTTCGAAAGCTGCGTCAGGATCTTTCCCTTGTCGGGGATTCCCGGCGAGAGGACGACGTCGAAGGCGGAGATCCGGTCGCTCGCGACAAGAAGGAGTGAGGAGCCGAGATCGTAGAGCTCGCGGACTTTGCCCCGCCGCGACAGGCGCGCGCCGGACAGGTGGGTCTCTGTGATGGTCGTCATGGGGCGCAAAACTTAGCACAAGGGGGCCGGAGATGCTGCTCTGCTATCGTCCCGGATCATGCGAATCCGTCTGAGCGATACCGTTCCCGGCGGCACCTCCGCGCGGCGCATCGCCTTTCTGCGTGCGGGGCGCGACCCGGCCGCGGGGATGCCCGCCTCGGCGCGCGCGAAGGTCCGCGCGGCAGTCCGCGCGGGCGGATTTCAGGGCAAGGACCACGACGTCGTTGTCGAGGGCGAATGGACGCTCTGCGGCCTCGGCAAGGCTCCCGTCCTCGCCTCCCGCCTGCGCTCGGCCCTGCGCCGCGCCCTGCGGGGCGCCCTGCGCTCTCCGCGCCGCGATCTCGTCCTCTGCTTCGACGCGGCCGTCTCCGAGGAGGCGTTCCGGTCGATTCTCCCGCACGTCGCCCTGTGCGACTACGCCTTCGAGCGCTACAAGTCGAAGGCGGGGAAGGCGAAGACGGGCGGGGCGGCGGCGACGGCGACCGTCATCCCGCCCCCGGGCTCGAAGGCGAAGGCCTTCGCCGATGCCGCCCGCGAGGCGGAAGCCATCGCCTCGGCCGTGCGGTGGGCCCGCGACGTCGGGAACACGCCGGGCAACGATCTGGGGCCGGCCGAGCTCGCGCGCGAAGCGAAGGCGCTTGCCGGGCGACAGGGCTTCCGCCTGCGCGTCCTCGAGAAGCGCGAGATCGAGAAAGAGAAGATGGGAGGGCTCCTCGGGGTCAACGCCGGCAGCGCGCGGCCCCCCGTCTTTCTGGTGGGCGAGCACGCCCCGGCGAAGTCGCGGGGAACCGCCGTGCTGGTCGGCAAGGGCATCACGTTCGATTCGGGTGGCATTTCGCTCAAGCCCGCCGCCGCGATGGGCGAGATGAAGTACGACATGATGGGCGCGGCCACCGTTTTCGCGTGCCTGGCGGCCGCCCGGTCCCTGGAGCTTCCGGTGCACGTCGTCGCCCTGGCTCCCGTCACCGAAAACATGCCGGGCGGCTCGGCCACGCGCCCGGGCGACATCCTGCGGATGCGCGACGGCAAGACGGTGGAGGTCGACAACACGGACGCCGAGGGCCGGCTCGTTCTCGCCGACGCCCTGTCCTACGCCGAACGCTTCCGCCCCGACGTCCTCCTCGATTACGCCACGCTCACGGGCGCCGTCGTCGTCGCGCTCGGAAGCGAGTGCGGTGGCCTGATGACCACCGACGAGGGCCTCGGCCGCGAGCTCGTCGCGGCGGGCGAGGCGACGGGAGAGCGCCTGTGGCAGCTGCCCCTCTGGGACGAGTACCGGGAGAACCTGAAGTCCGAGTGGGCCGACATGAGGAACACCGGCGGCCGCGCCGCAGGGACCATCAACGGCGGAATCTTCCTCAAGGAGTTCGCTCCCGAGGGCGTGCCCTGGGCGCACCTCGACATCGCCGCGGTGGCGCACTTCGAAAAGGAGCAAAGCGGCTGGCCGACGGGCGCGTCGGGTTTCGGCGTGGCCCTCACGATCGAGTTTCTGAGACGGCGTTTCGGGGCCCGAAAGGCCTGAAGCGGTTTTCGAGCGGCGCGCCCTCCGAGGGACCCGCCGGCTACTTCTTGGGAGGGGGCGGTTTGACCGTGGCCGCAACCGGAATGGAGCGGGCGCCGTCGGTGCCGACCGAGCGCACCGCGAAGAAACGGTTGTCGGTGGAAATGCCGGTGAGGACGGTTTCGCCGGCGGACGGGAAAACGCCGTAGACCGACCACCGGGGATCGGTCGTTTCGCGCCAGAGCAGCTCGAAGCCGGCGCGCCCGGGATCCGGATCGGCGGCCCAGGACACCCTCGCGTCGGGCGTGACGCCGCCGGAAAGGGTGACGTCGCGCGGCGCCGCCGGAGCGAGCGAGAGCTGACGCAGCACCTCGGCGTTGACGCGGGCGACGTTGCCGAGAAACCGGAAGTCGAGGAACTTCTCCAGGTCGCCGTACTCGCGGCCGTTCTCGATGCGGGGCGTCTGGTGCTCGTGGTCGTAGTTCTCGAGGGGCTCCGTGAACCGGACGGCGGGGAGCCCCGCTTCGACGAAGGGCCGGTGGTCGCCGCCGCGCCCCAGGCGGTCCAGGCGCAAGACGAGGCGCACGGCGTCCCGTCCGGCGATTTCCTCGACGGCCCGCGCGAGGTCCCGGGAGGGGGAGTCGACGCCGTCCGGGCCGCCGCCGGAGAACACGCGAACCCGATGGGGGCCGCCCGGAGCGGGGTCGGCGCCCACGATGTCGTTGTCGAGGAATCCGCCGATGGTCAAGCCGCGCTGGGCGAGAAAGCCCAGCAGGCGCGTGCCGCCGAGCAGTCCCTGCTCCTCGCCCGAGAGGGCGGCGAACAGGAGCGTGGCGCGATAGCGGCCCCGAGAGAGCAGGCGCGCGGCTTCGAGGACTGCCGCGACGCCCGACGCGTCGTCATCGGCGCCAGGCGCGTCCGTTGCCGCGTCCATGACCGACGAGGGCATCGAGTCGAAGTGTCCCGCGGCGAGGAAAACCGTCTTCGACAGGACGGGATCCGTCCCGGGCAGGATCACGACGATGTTTTCGAGATGAGCGGGACTGTTGTTGGTCCGCGGAGAAGTGGCCTCGAACCGGTCCAAGACGATCTCGAGGCGGCCTCCCGAGGCGGCGGCGAGGACCCGGGCGCGGGCGAGGATCCGATCCCGCGCGCATCCGATCCCGCGTTTTGGATCGTCCCACGAGGACAGAGAATTCCGAGTGCCGCACGCGACGAGCTCGCCGATCGTGTCGGCGAGCGCCTTCTCGTCCACCAAGGCACGGGCCACCGCCCCCGCGGGTGCCGTCGGGATCTTCAGGGCGCCGCCGGCGGCGGACTCGGCGGGATCCTGCGCGGCGAGCCGGGCGCACACGGCCAGGCCGGCGGCCGCGAGTTTGACTCCCCTGGATCGCTTTGTTAGTTTGCCGGGCACCATGCCCCTCCGCGAATTCAAGATTGGTCCCGCCGGCGAGCAAGTGTATCCCCGGTTCGTCGCCCGGCTGGCCGAGAAGCTGGACGATCCGGCCCACGACCGCAACGTCGTCGTGCGCGACGCGCTCGCGCAGCTCTACCTCGGCCGGGCCGTGGACCACGACGCCGCCCTCGCGGATCCGGACCTGCCCCTCGCCACGAAGACGCTCGTCGCGTCCTTCGACCCGCGCAACGGAACGCTCGAGGCTGAGTATTACCGGGAGATCGACCTCGCGAAGTGGGCGAAGGTCAAGCCGCTGCTGTGGTTCTGGCAGATGTTCGACCATTCGCCCGTCGGGCGCAACGTGCGGCTCGGGACGCAGATGCGGTTCATGCTGGCGCAGAGGGTCTTCCGCAAGTGCGGGCAGCGCGTCCGGATCTTCCACGACGTCGAGTTCTCCTTCGGCTACAACCTGACGGTGGGCGACGGCGTCACGATCCACCGCAACGTCCTGATCGACGACCGGGGCGAGGTCGTGATCGGCGAGGACGCCTCGATCTCCGATTACGCCAACATCTATTCGCACTCGCACGCCATCGAGGACCTTCACGACGTGACGCTCGCGAAGACCGAGATCGGCCCCCGCGCCCGGGTCACGTACCACGCCGTCATCCTGTCGGGCGTCGCGGTCGCCAACGACGCGATCGTCGGCTCGATGGGCGTGGCGTCCAAGCCGGTCCAGCCGGGCTGGATCGTCGGCGGCATTCCGGCCAAGCTCATCGCCCAGAAGAGCATCAAGCCGTAAAGAAAAGTTGACGCCTCCGGGTCGTGTGGGTCGCGGCGGGCGACGCTCCCGCTGTCATCGGCCGACCGGCGACTGTAGACTTCCTTCCGTGCTTCGCCGCCTGACGGTCAAGAACCTCGCGATCGTCGAAGACCTGGAGCTCGAGCTCGCCGAGGGCCTGACGGTCATCACGGGAGAGACGGGAGCGGGCAAGTCGATCCTGGTGGACGCGCTGGCGCTGCTGGCGGGAGGCCGCGGTTCGGTCGAGCTCGTGCGGCAGGGAGCGCAGCGGCTGGCCGTCGCCGGCGAATTCGACGCGGACGCCGACGTGCGGTCTCTCCTGACTCGGGCCGGACTTCCGGAGGCGGACGTCGTGCTCCTGCGCCGCGAGCTCACGGCCGACGGGAAGGGCCGGGCCTTCGTCGAGGACGAGCCCGCCCCGGTGCGCACGCTCGCCCGCCTCGGCGATCGGCTCGTCGCGATTCTCGGCCAGAGCTCGGAGCAGGAGCTCGTGGACGCCGGCGCGGCGCTCGAGCTGCTGGACGGCTTCGCGAAGACCGACGCCGAGCGCGAGGCGGTGGCGGTGGCCGCAGCCGGCTGGCGGGAGGCGAAGGAGAAGCGGGAGGCGCTCGAGGCGTCGCGCCGGCAGCGCGGAGAGCGCCTCGAGACGCTCGAGTTCCAGGTCCGAGAGATCGAGGCCGCCGCGCTCGAGGCGCGGGAGGACGAAGATCTCCCGGCCGAGCGCGAGCGCCTCCTTCACGCCGACCGCATCCGCCTGGCGGGCGAGACGGCGCTGGGGGCCCTGTCCGAGGGCGAGGACTCGGCGGCCGACCGCATGGGGGAGGCGGTCCGGGCCTTCGCGGAGCTGGCGGCGATCGACCCGCGCGAAGACGCGCACCGCGAGGAGGCCGAGGATCTGAAGCGTCGGATCGCGGACCTCGCCGCGGCCGCGCGCGACGCAGCGGGGTCGATCGAGGCCGATCCGGAGCGGTTGACGGCCCTCGAATCGAGGCTCGAGCTGCTCGGGCGCTTGAAGCGCAAGTACGGCGGGAGCGTCGCGGAGGTCCTCAAGAAGCTCGCCGGGCTCAAGGCCGAGCAGGGCGATCTGGCCAACATCGAGGACGCGCTCGAGCGGCGCGCCGCGGAGGAATCGGCGGCCCGCAGGGTCTATCGCGAGGCGGCCTCGGCGCTCTCGGCGCGCCGCCTCGCCGCGGCGCCGCGATTCTCGGCTGCCGTGGAAAAAGAATTGCGAGGCCTCGCCCTGGAAAAAGCGCGCCTGCGCGTTGCGCTCGATCCGGTCGCCGAAGAGGCGCCGCGGGTGGCGGGCGCCGAGACGGCCCGGTTTCTCTTTGCGCCCAACCCGGGCGAGGCCGAGAAGCCGCTCGAAAGGATCGCTTCGGGCGGGGAGCTCTCGAGGCTGCAGCTGGCGATCCGCTCGGTCGGCGTCGGCAAGAACGGCCGGGGCCGCACGCTGGTCTTCGACGAGGTGGATGCCGGAATCGGAGGGCGCGTCGCGGAAGTCGTCGGCCGAAAGCTCCGGGAGCTCGCCGCGCGGGACCAGGTCCTGTGCGTGACGCACGTGCCCCAGATCGCCGCACTCGCAGACCGCCACTTCCTCGCGGAGAAGCGGGAGTCAAGGGGGCGCACGGTCGCGTCGGTGCGGCTGCTCGAAGGCAGGGAGCGCGTGGCGGAGATCGCGCGCATGCTGGCCGGCGAGAAGATCCCCGAGACGGCCCTCAAGCACGCGCGCACGTTGCTCGAAGAGGCGGCGCGGTGACGGACGAAGGCCGCTACTCCCGATCCGTCCTCTTTCCCGGTATCGGCGCGGGCGGCCAGGAGCGCATCGGCCGGTTCGGCATCGCGTTCGTCGGGGTGGGCGCCGTCGGCGCCGTAGCGGCGGAGATGGCCGTGCGCGCCGGTTTCGGCCGGATCACCGTGATCGACCGCGACGTCGTCGAGCCCTCGAATCTGGCCCGCCAGTTTCTCTTCGACGCCGAGGACGCGGCGCGGGTCGCGCCCAAGGCCGAGGCGGCCGTCGCCCGCCTGGCGGAGATCGACCCCGGGATTGCGGTCCGAGCGGTCGTCGCCGACCTCGAGCGCGGCAACGCCCGAGAGCTTCTCGCCGGGCACGATGTCGTGTTCGACGGCTCCGACAACTTCGAAACGCGCCTGCTCGTCTCGGACGCTTCCCGCGCGCTCGGATTGGCCTCGGTGTACGCCGCGTGCGTGGGTGAGGAGGGACGGCTGGCCGTGTCGGTCGCGGGCGCGACGCCGTGCCTGAGGTGCTACCTCGAAGCGCTGCCGCCTCCGGGATCCGGACCGACCTGCGACACGGCCGGTGTCGTGCCGACGCTGCCCCCGCTGGTGGCGTCGCTCGGGATGACCGAGGTTGTGCGCCTGGCGGCCGGACAGACTCCCTCGCGCGGCCTGCTGACGCTGACCGTCTGGCAGGGCGGGTTCCGGTCGCGCAGGCTCTTCGAGCAGGCGCGGCCGTCCCCCGCCTGCCCGGTCTGCGCGGGCGGACGATTTCCGGCCCTCGAGGACGCCGTCGCGGCCGAGACGGTGACGCTCTGCGGGCGGCAATCGGTGCAGATCAAGCCACCCAACCGGGCGCGGCCCGATTTCGAGGTCCTCGAGAAGCGCCTCGCGCCGCTCGGCCGGGTCCGCAGGTCGCCGCAGCTGCTGAATGCGGACATCGAGGACCTGAGCCTGACGGTCTTTCCCGATGGCCGCTGCGTCGTGCGGGGGACCGACGACGTGACGCGGGCCCGCGTCTACTACGACCGCTACATCGGAGGCTGAGCCGTGCGGCGCATCCGGATCGAGGACCTCCTGGCGTCGCCCGAGGAGGTCGCCGCGTTCGCCGCGTTGCTCGCGCGCGGCGGCGTCGCCGCGATCCCGACCGAGACGTTCTACGGCCTCGCCGCCGATCCGACGAGTGAGGCCGGCGTTCGCCGCGTGCTGGCCCTCAAGCGCCGGGGCGCCGCAAAACCGCTCCTCGTGCTCTTCGGCGAGCGGCGGCAGCTCGAGCGCCTCGGCGTGGCGGCCGCCGCCGCGACGCTCGACCGATTCTTCGCGATCTGGCCGGCGCCGCTGACGGTGGTCCTGCCCCTCGCTCGATCGATCCCCGCCTCGCGGGACGCGTCCACGCTCGGCGTGCGCGTGCCCTCGCACGGCGCGCTGCTCGAGCTGTTGGCGCGCGTGGGTCCCGTCACGGGAACGAGCCTCAACCGTTCGGGCGACGAGCCGTGCTCGGACCCCGAGGACGCCGCGCGTGTGGCGCCGGGTGAGATCGACGTGCTCGTCGACGGTGGGAAGACTCCGGGAGGACGGCCCTCGACGCTGCTCGACGCGACGGTCGACCCGCCGCGCGTCCTGCGGGAGGGCGCGTTTGCGTGGCCGGCTTCCTAGCATCCTGCCGAGCCGGCGTTCCATGCTAAATTGCCCCGTTTCATGGGGATCCTCAAGGAATATGCCGGCAAGCGCCCCTCCGTCGGGGAGCGCGTCTATCTGGCCGAAACGGCGGCCGTGATCGGGGACGTCGTCCTCGGCGACGACGTGTCCATCTGGTACAACTCCGTCGTCCGCGGCGACTGCCACTTCATCCGCATCGGCGCCCGGACGAACATCCAGGACAACTGCGCGATCCACGTCACGCAGGCCACCCACCCCACGGTCCTCGAGGAAGAGGTCACGCTCGGCCACGGCGCGATCGTCCACGGCGCGACCGTCCGGCGCGGCGCCCTCATCGGGATCCGGGCGACCGTCCTGGATGCCGCGGTCGTGGGGGAGTCGGCCTTCATCGGCGCCGGGGCCCTCGTGACGCCGCGGACCATCGTGCCGCCGCGCACGCTGTGGCTGGGCTCCCCGGCCCGGCAGGCGCGCGCTCTCTCGGACGCGGAGGTCGAAGACCTGAAGCACTATCACCGCAACTATCTCGGCTACAAGGAGGAGTACTTCCGGGTGGACGGGACGTGGGCGCGATGACGGGCCGTCTCAAGGCGCCCAAGGGCACCCACGATCTGTTGCCGGCCGAGAGCGAGAGGTTCGCCGCCGTCGAGGCCACCGCCCGGCGCGTCTTCGGCGCCCACGGCTACGGCGAGATCCGCACGCCGACGTTCGAGTCGACGGAGCTCTTCGCCCGGTCGGTGGGCGAGACGACCGACATCGTCCACAAGGAGATGTACACGTTTCCGGACCGCAAGGGCCGCTCCCTGACCCTGCGCCCGGAGAACACCGCCGGAGTGGTGCGCGCCCTCGTCGAGAGGGGGATCCAGGAGATTCCCAGGCCCATCCGCCTCTGGTACGCCGGGCCTCAGTTTCGCTACGAGCAGCCGCAGGCCGGGCGCTACCGGGAGTTCCGGCAGATCGGGGTCGAGCTCTTCGGCGCGCCCTCGGCCGCCGGGGACGCCGAGGTCCTCGGGATGCTGTTCGAATTCCTGCGCGCCCTCGGTCTCTCCGACGCCGTCGCGACGATCAATTGCATTCCGAAGGGCGAGGCACGGGCGGCCTTCTCGCGGGCCCTCCAGGACCACGTGCGGCCGCACGCCGGCCTTCTCGGCGCCGACGACCGCAAGCGGCTCGAGGAAAACCCGCTGCGCCTCTTCGATTCGAAGGACCCGGAAGCGCGCAGGGTCCTCGCGGGGGCGCCCGCGACACTCGACTTCCTCGACGAGGCGTCCCGGGCCCACCACGAGGAGTTGAAGCGCCTCCTGCCGCTGGTGGGCGTGCGCTTTTCCGAGAGCGCCGGGATCGTGCGGGGCATCGACTACTACACGCTCACCGTTTTCGAGGTCGCTTCGGAGCGGCTGGGCGCGCAGAACGCCCTGCTCGGGGGCGGCCGGTACGACGATCTGGTCAGCGAGCTCGGAGGACCGCCGACGCCGGCCGTGGGTTTTGCGATCGGCGAGGACCGGCTGGTTGAGGCCATGACCGCCGACGTGCGGCCCGCGAAGACGCTCTTCAGCGTGATCCCGGACGGCCCGGACGAGTTCGTGTACGCGCTCGTGGTGGCAGGAGAGATCCGGCGGCTGCTCCCCGACGCCGTCGTCGAGAGCGATTTGTCGGGCCGCGGAATCGTCAAGGGGCTCGGGCGCGCCGGCCAGGTTGCGAAGGATCCCTCCCGGCACCCGTTCCGGATCGGCAGAGTTCACGCAGTGCTCCTGGGATCCCAGGAGCGGGAAGGCGACACCGTGACGATGAAGGATCTCTCCTCCGGCACCCAGGACTCGTTTCCGCGGCGGCAGCTCGCCGAGCGGCTGGCGGGGAGGGAGCGATGACGCTCGTGCGGCAGCCGGGCGGTGCCCTGCGCGCCTCCGACGCGGGCCGGACCGTTCTTCTCAAGGGATGGGTGGCCCGGCGCCGCGACCTCGGCGAGCTCATCTTCCTGACGGTGCGCGACCGCAGCGGCCTCGTGCAGGTCGTCTTCGACCGGGCGCGCTGCCCCGGCGCCGCGGTGGACGCCGCCTCCGAAGCCCGCGGCGAGGACGTCGTCGCGATCGAGGGCCAGGTGATGGCCCGCGCCGAGGGCCAGCGCAACACGGACCTGCCGACGGGCGAGATCGAGGTTCTCGGCTCGAGCCTGGAATTCCTGGCTCGGTCGCAGACGCCCCCCTTCGTCGTGGAGGATCGCACCAACGCGACCGAAGAGCTGCGCCTCGAGTACCGGTACCTCGACCTGCGCCGGCCGGTCATGCTGAAGAACTTCGTCCTGCGCGACGAGATCGCCTTCCGCGTGCGCAAGGTCCTGCACGAGCGCGGGTTTCTCGAGGTGGAGACGCCGATGCTGACACGCTCGACGCCCGAGGGCGCTCGCGATTTCCTGGTGCCCTCGCGCGTGCACCGGGGGCAGTGGTACGCGCTGCCCCAGTCGCCGCAGCTCTTCAAGCAGATCCTGATGATGTCGGGGTTCGAACGGTACTTCCAGATCGCCCGCTGTTTCCGCGACGAGGACCTGCGCGCGGACCGCCAGTTCGAGTTCACCCAGATCGACCTCGAACTGTCCTTCCCGACCGAGGAGGACGTCTTCGACACGGTCGAGGCGTTCCTCGTCGAGGCGTTCGCCGCCGCCGCGATCGCGGTCGAGCGCCCGTTCCGGCGGCTGAGGTACCCGGAGGCGATGGCCCGGTACGGAACGGACCGGCCGGACCTGCGCTACGAGCTCGAGCTCTGCGACCTTTCCGAGGCGGCCGCGGGGAGCGCCTTCGCGCCCTTCGAGAAGGCCCTCGGTTCGGGCGGGACGGTGCGCGGCCTCCGCGTCCCGGGCGGCGCGGCGTTCTCGCGCAAGCGGCTCGACGAGCTGACGGAGAAGGCCCGCGAGCATGGCGCCGGAGGCCTCCTCTGGTTCAAGAAGGCAGCGGGCGAGGTGACGTCGCCGGCGAAGAAGGCGCTCTCCGAAGTGCAGCTCGCGCGGCTCCTCGCGACGGCCGGCGTCGGGGACGGCGACCTGCTCCTGGCCGTGGCCGACCGGGAGAAAGCGGCTTTCGCGGCCCTCGCGGCCCTGCGGGCCGAAGCCGCGCGAGAGCTCAAGCTCGTCGACGCGTCGCGGTACGTCTTCTGCTGGGTGACGGAGTTCCCGCTGCTCGGCTTCGACGAGGAGGCGGGGACGTGGTTCCCGATGAACCACCCCTTCACGGGGCCGCGCGAGGAGGACCTCGAGCGGCTCGAGTCCGATCCGGGCAGCGTCCGCGCCCGCGCCTACGACGTGGTGGTCAACGGGTGGGAGCTCGGCTCGGGCTCGATCCGGATTCACCGAGCCGACCTGCAGGAGCGCGTGTTTCGCGTTCTCGGCATCGGGGAGGCGGAGGGCCGGGAGCGGTTCGGGTTCCTGCTCGAGGCGCTCAAGTACGGTGCGCCGCCCCACGGAGGCATCGCCCTCGGGCTGGACCGCATTTGCGCGATCGCGGCCGGCGCGACCTCTCTGCGGGACGTGATCGCCTTCCCCAAGACGACCTCCGGCATCGACCTGATGACGAAGGCGCCCGCGACGGTCTTTCCGGAGCAGCTGCGCGAGCTCGGCTTCGAGCCGCCGCCGACGCGAGAGCGGTGAGCCCGCTCCCGCCCGAGAGGATCCCGGTCTCCGGGCCGCCCTTCGAGAGCACGGCCTGGGTGGGCGCGGGACTTCTCGACGGCGCCGCGCGGTACCTCGTTTCGCCCTCGGGGAGGTTCGTTCTCGCCTCGCCGCCCTCGGCCGAGGCCGCGGTGGCGCGGATCCGCCGCGCTCTCGGCGCACGAGTCCTCTGCGAGATCGTCGTGGAGGACGGCGAGTCCGCGAAGACGCTCGGCTCGGTCGAGCGCATCACCGACGCGGCCCTCGCGGCCGGCGTTCGCCGCGACGACGCCTTCGTGGCCGTCGGAGGCGGAGTCGTGACGGACATGGTCGGTTTCGCGGCGGCGATCCTGATGCGCGGAGTCACCTGGAACGCGGTGCCGACGACGACCGCGGGAATGGCGGACGCCGCGATCGGCGGCAAGACGGGAGTCAACCACCGGCTCGGCAAGAACCTGCTCGGGGCCTTTCATCCGCCCGCCGTCATCCTCGTGGATCCGGCCTCCCTCGCGACGCTTCCCGAGCGCGACTACCGGGCCGGCCTCGTCGAGGCGTACAAGGACGCGTGGATCGCCGACGCGCCGCTCGCGGCGCGCGCCGCGGATGGGCTGTCCGCGATTCTCGTGCGCGACGAGGGGCCGCTGCTCGACCTGCTCGCCGGATCGGTGCGCGCCAAGGCCGCGGTGGTGGCGTCGGACCCGAGGGAGGGCGGACGGCGCCGCGTCCTGAACTTCGGCCACACGCTCGGGCATGCGCTCGAGGCTGCGGCGGGCTTCGGGCAGATGCGCCACGGAGAGGCGGTTGCCTGGGGCATCTGCGCTGCGCTCGAGCTTTCGCGGCGGCGCCTGGGACTGTCCGATGCGGACGCGTCGGCGGTCCGAGCCGTGCTCGTGCGCCTCGGACCGTTTCCCGAACCCGAGCGCGACGCGGCGCGCCTGCGCGGCTTCCTTGCGAGAGACAAGAAGTCCACGGCGCGGGGCCTGGCCTCCGTGCTGCTGTCGCGCATCGGGCAGGCTCAGGTGGACGAGACCGTCCCCGCCGACGAATGGCTCGACGCAGCGGCTATAATGACGCTATCGTGAGTGGGCGTTCCGGTCGGCGTCGGATCCGGCTCTTCGTCCTTCTCTCCGGCGCCCTGATCCTCGCATCCCTGGTTCCCCTGGTCGTCGCCGAGGCCGTGCTCATCTCTCGCAACCGGCGGACCCTAGAGACCCTCGAAGAGAAGTACCTGACGCGCTCGTCGGCGGCGATCGCCGACCACATCGCGGCCTACTACGCGGCCGCCGGCCAGCAGGTCACCAAGGCGGCGGATGCGATCCGTCTGGCCGCGCAGCTGACCGGCAAGGACCCGTTCGGATCGGGCGACGGCCCCGACATCCTGGGGTCCGTCCTGTCCGGACAGAGCCAGCTCGTGGCCCTGCGCGGCGTGAACCTGGAAGGCCGAGGCGGCTTCGTCGGACCCGACGTGCATTCGCCCGACATCGACTTCGAGTTTCGCAAGGGGTTCGAGTCGGCGCGCGACGGCGTGCGCTACGAGGGCAACCCCTTCGCGGTGGTCGGCCTCGGGACCCTCGCGGTCCTGGCGCAGCCCGTCGTGGACGAGAAGGGTGTCCGCGTCGGCGTCGTGGAGGCGCTCGTCTCCTGGCAACCGATCCTCCGGGAGTTCGAAGACGAAATGCGCCGCGAGGTGCGGGCGACGCTCGTCGACCGGCAGGGCAACCTCCTCTTTCCGCCGGCGTCGGGCGGGCGCGGCCTGGCGCACCCGTCCTCCCTCGTCGCCGATTTCGTCCGCTTTCCCGCCCGGCTGACCCGCTCCGAGACAGGGGCCAGCGGCGACGTCCTCGCGTCGATCGCCCCGGTCGGTGATCCGCCGTGGGGCGTGCTCGTCGAGCGCGACCGCGACATTGCTTTCGCGTCTGTGGATCGGATGGTGCGCGACACGGTGCTCTGGAGCGCGGCCTGCCTCGCGGGCGCGCTGGCCCTCGGTGTGCTCTTTGCTCGTCGCCTATCGCGACCCATCGCGCAGCTGGCCGAGTCGACCCGGGCCGTCGCGCAGGGACAGTACGGCGCGGGCGTCGAGGTGACGGGCACGGCGGAGATCGCCGACCTCTCGGAGAACTTCAACGTCATGAGCGCCTCGGTCCGAGACGCGTTCGAGAAAGTCCAGAAGGCGGCCCGGGAGAACCAGGAGCTCTTCCTCTCGTCGATCCGGGCCCTCGCGGCCGCGATCGATGCCAAGGACCCGTACACGCGCGGCCACTCGGAGCGCGTGGCCCGGTATTCCGCGGCAATCGCCCGCGAGATGGGCCTGCCGACCGATGAGGCGCGCAAGGTCCGGCTCTCCGCGCTGCTCCACGACGTCGGCAAGATCGGCATCGACGACCGCATCATTCGAAAGCCGACCGCGCTGACCGACGACGAGTTCGAGCTCATGAAGGCGCACCCGGCCAAGGGCGCCGCAATCATGGAGACAATTCCCCAGTTGGCCGATATCATCCCCGGCATGAAACACCACCATGAGAAGTGGGAGGGCGGCGGGTATCCCGACGGGCTCAAGGGGGAGGAGATTCCCATGCAGGCCAGAATCGTGGCCGTGGCCGACGCCTTCGACGCGATGACGACGACGCGCCCCTATCAGAAGGCGATGGAAGTCTCCTACGTCCTCGAGCGGCTGCGCGAGATGTCCTGGAAGCGGTTCGACGCCAACGTCGTCGAGGCGCTGGTGCGATCCCACGCCCGGGGCGACCTCGTTCCGACGGACGCCGGCGTGGCGGCGCGGGCGAGCCAGGCGGCGGCGCGATGAGGGCCTTCGCGAGGGCGGCGGGAGTGGCCGCGCTGGTCGTGCTCGCCGTCGGGTGCACGAAGGCGAAGCCGAAGACCTCGGCCGAGCTCCTGCTAAACGAACGGATGGCCCAGGTGATGCTGCGCGACGGCCGGCCCTCCGAGGCCGAAAAGGCCTTCCGCGAGTGCCTCAAGGACGATCCCAAGAATCCCGAGGTCCTCGCCGGCCTCGGGGTCGCCATGCTGATGCAGGCGCGATA
>Ga0210402_10001605_pt1 | contig 23179 bp, 16 predicted proteins | sample IncBWC7MmetaG_FD_161055 | JGI IMG/M metagenome (GOLD analysis project Ga0210402, IMG submission 161055) | Forest soil microbial communities from Barre Woods Harvard Forest LTER site, Petersham, Massachusetts, United States - Inc-BW-C-7-M | ecosystem: Environmental > Terrestrial > Soil >... | reverse complement strand
CCAGGGCTTACCCTGCTCGTCTGCATAGTCATTGAGCAGGTAGCGGGTCTCGAAATTGTCGGTTGCGTCGAGAATCAGGTCAGCGCCGCGCAACAATTCGTGAATATTAGCCGGGATGAGGTCGGCGATTTGCGCGCGGACGTTGACTTCGCTGTTGAAGAGAGCAATTTTCCGGCGCGCGGCCTCTGCCTTGGGCAGAGCCAGGCTTGCGTCGGCTTCATCGAAGAGGACCTGACGCTGCAGATTGCTTTCTTCGACGAAGTCGCGGTCGATCAGGGTGAGTGTTCCCACTCCGGCGCGCGCAAGCAGACTTGCCGCGGCTGCACCAGTCGCTCCGCAGCCTACAATTGCAACATGTGCCGCTTCCAGTTTTTGCTGTCCTTCGGCGCCGATTCCGGAAAACAAAATCTGGCGGGAGTACCTCTCTGTTAACTCTGCGCTCGGCATCTGCTTATTTCGTCTGTTCCTGATTAGTATAGAGAATTGACAGAGCCTTCATCGGTTATCGAGATGTGGGGGTTTCTTTGAAGTGCGCGGGGCTGCATCTCATTCTTTCGAGGAATTCGAGGGGCTGATTGGATTTTCGCTGCAAATCCTGGACAAGCAACTGCTGGAAAACGATGCGCTGGTTCAGCCTCGTGACATTCGCGTGCCTCGCGCTCAGCGCCTTATCGGGCGCGTGTGAGGTTGCGCAACAGCAGACGGCCTCAACTGCAAAAGAAAGCGCCCAGCAGGACATCACGCTGCGCAGCTGGTCCGGTCTGCAGGTCGAAGCCGTTCAGTTCAAAGGCATTCCTTCTGAAAGACTGGCGCCATTGCCGGATACTCTGGCGTTGCAGCCGAACCAGAAGCTCGATCCACTGAAGGTTCGTGAGAGCCTGCGGCGTCTTTATGAGACGGGCCTTTACAGGACGATTGTGGTAGAAGGGCTGCGGCACGGCGACGCCGTGACCATTATTTTCAGCGGCGTGCCCAATCTGTTTGTCGGCCGCGTAACGGTAAGCGGGGTTAACAACGAACGACTGTCCGGTGTACTGGAGCGTTCCACGCGTCTGAATGCGGGGACGGTCTTCAGCGATAACAAGCTTCTGCAGGCGCAAAAGCTTCTGCAGGAGACGCTCGAAGAGAACGGCTACTACCAGTCCAAAATTTTTGTCAGCACCAATGTTGATGCGGCAAATTCTCAGGTCAACCTTGCTTTCCAGATCGAACAGGGCAAGCAGGCACGCGTAGGAGACGTGGCGGTAAAGGGTGACAGCGGCATGACGGTCGAGAACTTCCGTAAAAAGGGCAAGTTGAAGGAAGACTCAAAAGTATCGCGCGATACAGTAAGCAACGCGCTGACCCGCTTGCGCAAAAACTATCAGAAACAAGACCGGCTGGAAGCAGCCCTCAAGCTGGATTCGCATGACTACCAGCCGCCGGCGAACCATTTGAACTACGCATTTTCCGCGGATCGCGGACCAGTGGTCGTGGTCAATGTCGATGGCGCTTCGCTCAGCAAGGGAAAGATCAAGAATCTAGTGCCGGTTTATGAAGAAGGTACGGTGGATGATGACCTCTTGCACGAAGGCGACCGGCGCATCCGGGACTATTTTCAACGTGCCGGTTATTTCGATGTGAAAGTGTCGCACACGGAACAGCTGAAAGATCCGCAACATTCCGTCATTACGTTTACGGTCGAGCTTGGGGTAAAGCATGGAGTGACTGCCGTGACCGTCAGCGGAAACAAATATTTCGGCACTGACACGATCCTGCCACGGTTGAGCGTCGTGAAGTCGAGCATTGTGAACCGTCACGGCATGTATAGTCAGGCGCTGGCGCAGGCGGACGTGAACGCGATCACAGTCCTGTATCAGAGCAATGGCTATAGCAACGTAAAAGTGACTCCCGAAGTGAAGGACATTGAGGCGAAGACCGCACCCGGAGAGAAGAAAAAAGATGCGCAAATCAGCGTGAATTACGCGATTGAAGAAGGCGTGCAGCAACGCATAGGCGCTTACGTTATCAACGGAACGAAGCAGGTACCGCTTTCCGACCTGACGCCTTTGCTCAATACGCAATCAGGGCAACCCTACTCCTCGCTCAACGTCACGCAGGATCGTGATTCGATCCTTACCTATTACCTGAGCCACGGTTTTAATAACGCTCAGATCAACTTGTTGCAGCAGCCCTCGCCGCAGGATGCGAACCTGATCGACGTGACCATGACTGTTGCAGAGGGGGATCAGTTTTTTGTGAATCGCGTACTGGTCTCCGGTCTTCACTACACACGGCCGAGCACCGTCGAAGATCGGGTACTTATCCATCCGGGCGATCCGTTGAACCAGACAGCCCTGCTGGAAACGCAGCGCCGGCTCTATGACCTGACGCTTTTCAATCAGGTCAACACAGCAGTGCAGAATCCATCAGGCGATGAGTTGCGCAAGAACGTTCTGCTGCAGTTCACCGAGGCGCGGCGCTGGGACTTCAGCTATGGGTTTGGATTCCAGGCGCAGACGGGCAATCCGGAGACGAACTGCAATAACCTTACGCCACAACAACTGATCCAGCTCGGGATCAATCCTTCAACGTCCCAGTGCAGCCCGAATGGCAAGACAGGCGTGAGCCCAGCTGTTCTGTTTAATATTTCGCGCATCAACATTCGCGGGACGGATAAATCCGTCACGCTCAACTCGACTGTCGGTTCACTCGAGCAGCGCGTGCTAGCGAGTTTTTCGAACCCGCATATTTTCGACAACCCAAAGCTTAATTTGATTTTCACCGGTGGCTATACCAATGCGCAGGATGTGACCACGTACGCCTCATCGCGTCTTGAGGCTGCAGTGCGCTTAACGGAACGTGTGAACAAGCCGAACACGCTTATCTATTCGTTCAGCTACCGGCGAGTTAAGGTGGATCCGAACAGCGTGCAGGTTGCACCCGATCAGATTCCGTTGGTTTCGCAGCCGGTGCGCGTCGGCGGCCCGGGACTCACTTGGATTCGCGATACTCGCGTGCCCTCGCCGCTGGACGCGCACAGCGGCACCTACAACACGGTTCTTGAGAGCTGGGCAGATTCACATTTCGGCTCCGAGGCAGACTTTAATCGGCTTGACGGGACCAATTCGAGCTACTACAAGTTCGGCAAGGTAAATACCTGGATAGTTGCACGGAGCACGCGTATAGCTGCACAGCACGCATATGGAGGATCGACCTACGACCTGGTTCCACTGCCTGAACGCCTGTACGCAGGCGGAGCTCAATCGCATCGCGGTTTCGGCATCAATGGAGCAGGTCCACGCGATTCGATTACAGGATTTCCCATTGGCGGCACAGGCGCGCTCGTCAACAGCACAGAATTGCGCATGCCCAATCCGATGTTGCCGTATGTGGGGAACAGCCTGGGGTTTGTGCTGTTTCATGACATGGGGAATGTCTTTGAGTACGCATCGGACATCTGGCCCAGTTTTCTCCGCTTCCGACAGCCGGACAGGGCAGGATGCAGAAACCTGAATGAAGAGGTGCAATCCGTACCGCATCCGAATTCACCCATCGGTGCGGCGGGAATCTGCAGCTTCAATTATTACTCGCACGCGGTTGGGCTGGGCCTGCGCTACCATACGCCAGTCGGCCCTATACGTCTGGACTTCAGCTACAACCTGAATCCACCGATCTATCCTGTCATCATCGACTACTCAAGCACGCCGACGAACCCGATACCGGCTCATGTCGGCGAGGCGGGGCACTTCAACTTTTTCTTCAGCATAGGGCAGGCATTTTGATGGAGAGACACAGGCAGAGCGGAAAATATGCGGCGCTCGCTGCGATGTTGTTCTGCCTGTGTGCCCGGAGCATTGCGCAGGACACCTCCCCATCACTGCAGCCACAGACGGGTGGTGAGACTCCGATTGTGCTTGATCGGGTGATCGCTATCGTGAACGGAGATGTCCTGCTTGAGAGCGATGTGCGCGCGGAGATGCGCGTTGCCGTATTGCAGCCAATCACTGTTCCTGCAGGCCAGAATACTGAAGTGAATGCTGCGCAGCGTCTGATCCGGCGCGCGCTGATTTTGCAGCAGATGCGGAGTCAGCAGGGGATCAACTATTCTGTCAGCGATGACGAGGTGAAGAAAAGCCTTGCTGAACTGCGCGCGCAGATTCCAATCTGCAGGCAGATTGGCTGCTCAACTGAGCAAGGCTGGCAGGCGTTCCTCAAGAACAACGACATTACCGAGCAGGAGGCTGAGCAGCGGTGGCGGCAACGGCTTGAAATCCTGAAGTTCATCAACGTTCGCTTCGGCGCGGGTATCCGCATCTCGCGGCAGGATATCCGGAAGTATTACCAGGAGACCGTTGTACCCACCTTTGAGAAGATGAAGGAGAAGCCGCCTACGCTGGAGAGCGTAACGCCGCGTATTCAGGAAATATTACTTCAGCAACAGGTAAACTCCCTGCTGCGTGACTGGCTGCAAAGTCTGCGGAGCCAGGGAACCGTGCAGATTATCGATCCGAGATACGGGCAGATTAGCGATTCGGAAGAAGATGACGGAGGTGGAGCGTGAGCACGCAGTCGTTACCGACACCGGCGCCATCGCAACCGCCCGCTCCAAAGCGCAGAATATGGCTGCGTGTGCTCGGGGTTGTCTTCGTTTTGATACTACTCGCGATTGGCGGAATCGTCTGGTATGCCTCTACGCCGCAATTTCAAAACCTCGTTCGCGAAAAGCTGATCGCCACACTGGAGCAGGCAACCGGCGGGCGCGTAGAGCTCAATGCATTTCAGTGGTCCGTGCGGCATCTTGCCTTCGAAGCCGATGACCTCACGATTCACGGTCTTGAGGGCGCGAATGAGGTTCCATACGCGCATGTCGACCGTATTTATGTGCGGGTGAAGATCCTCTCGTTCATCCGGCCCAAAGTTGACTTGAATTATCTGGAGGCAGATCACCCGGTCTTTCATCTCATTATTTATCCCGACGGCTCGACAAACCAGCCTCGCCCCAAGACGCAGAGCAGCGGCAAGTCCGTCAAAGACACGATCTTCGATCTCAAAGTCGGTAGAACGGAAATCAACAATGGCGTGGCGCTGATCAACCAGCGCGCAATTCCTTTTGATCTGGCTGCGAATGATCTTGGCATCGTTGTAACGTATGCGGCGCCGTTGGATCAGTATCTGGCTACACTGCACGCTGCCGATATCGCGGCGCAGCGTGGGAAGAATCCTCCTATCCAGTCAAAGCTGGATCTTATGGCGGATATCGGTCGCAACATGTTGAAGGTGTCGCAGCTGCAATTGCAGACCGGACCGTCAGTGTTGAAAGCGACTGCCAGCGTGCAGGATTTTGCCAATCCACACTTGAACCTGACCGTGCAGGGCAAAGTGGACGTCAGGGAAGTGATGGCGCTCGAGCCTGTGGACGGTGTCGATCGCGGTGTCGTCGATCTTGATCTGAAAGGGCAGGGTACGACAACTCAGTTCGCTCTGGATGGCCATGCAAAGGTCGCAGGCGCGGCCTATCACATCGACACTGTGCACATCACCGGAGTCGATGTCGACACCGCAATCCATGCGACAGAAGAAGACCTGATATTCACCGGCGTGCGAGCGCGCATTGGCCGCGGAGGCAGTGTCGATGCTGAAATGCGCGTCGCGCATTGGCTTGGCGCGATGTTTGCGCCGTCAGGTCAGCCGGCGTCGGCGAGTATCAGGCGGGGGACCATACGTGCAAAGCTGCGCGGAATCACACTGCGGACGGTGATGGCGTTTGTTGCGCCTCGTCAGTATGACGAACTGGGTTTCGACACGGTCACATCCGGAGATGGCTTTGTCGACTGGACGGGCGATGGCTCAGATCTTTCAGCGCGAGCGAATGTGACGATGGCGCCCTCCGTGCACACGCCTGATGGCGAAGTACCCATGTCGGGCATGCTGGACGCGACCTACTTCCAAAAAAGCGGCAGCGTCCAGATTAGGCAATTGCAGGCACAGACTCCTGCTACGCTGATCCAGGTCACAGGCGGATTGGGCGTTTATCCCATCAGCCGTCCATCGACGCTGCAGGCAACAGTGGAGACGACAAATCTCGGCGAATTCGACCAGGCGCTGGCGGTCCTGGGCGTTGCAGTGGGAGACAAGAAGGGCGTGCAGGCTTTGCCAATACATCTGGCGGGGCATGCGCAGTTTCAAGGGACAGTGTCGGGAAGCATTCCGGATCCAGATGTGAAGGGACATCTCACTGCCAACAACTTCGACGTGCTGATCCCGGTCGAGCCAACGAAACCGGCGGCCGCGGCAGAGCCAGAAAGCACGTCTGCGCAGCCGACGGCTGAGAATGCGGCTGCACAGCCAGCGCCTGCTGCTACAGAAAGAACCATTCACTGGGATTCGCTCGAAACCGACGCGGAATATTCTTCGCAGCTGATTGCAGTGCAGGATGCAACACTGACGCGCGGCAAGACTTCGATTCACGCTTCAGGCCAGGTGCATGCGCATCGCATTTCGCCACGCCGCAGCGCTTTCGATAACGAGTCGGCGATCAACGCAGAAGTCAAGGTGCAGGACGCGGTGCTCGATGAGGTGCTTGCGCTTGCAGGGCAGAGTCTTCCAGTGACTGGTACGTTTAACCTGAACGCGCATGCAGGAGGAGAGATTGGAAACCTGAATGGCGGCGGACACCTCGCGATTCAGGGCGGAGTGGCCTACGGCGAGCCCTATCGAAGCCTCAACGCTGATCTGAAATTTGTCGGGGAAGAGATCGGCGTATCGAAACTCATACTGTTACAAAATGGCGGACAACTCACTGGAAACGGTGGCATCGGCATCCGCACGAAGCAGTTTCACTTCCAGGCAGAAGGCAAGGGCTTTGACCTGAGTCATAGTGAGCGCTTCAAGAATGCAAAGTATCCGGTGAACGGGCAGCTTGTTTTTTCCGCCGATGGTTCGGGAACACTGGAGTCTCCGTCAATCCATGCCAATGCGCACCTGACAAAAATTACCGTGGGCTCGGAAAAGAACGGCGCAGTGGACGTGGAGGCACACACCGATCACGGGAATGCGCTCATTACGGCCAGCTGGCATCTGGGCTCAGCGTCCTTGCAGCTGAATGGTCAAGTGGCGCTCTCCGGCGACTATACGACGCAGGCGCATGCCGCGCTTACGAATCTTGACGTCGACCCGTTCATGGAGATGTTTCATGTCGAAGGCGTTACCTGGCATTCGTCGATTGCCGGAGAGTTCACAGTGTCGGGTCCGTTGCGCCAGTTGCGGCAATTGCAGGGAGACGCGCAGATCAGCCAGTTATCACTTGCGGTTGCGGGCGTTCCTCTCAAAAGTGAAGGGCCGCTGCATGCGCAATTGAGCAACGGCATTTTGCGTCTCGACGTGCTACATATTACCGGCGACAACACTGACCTGCGCGCCCAAGGACGGCTAGGCGTCTTTCGGACGAATCATTTGATCAACGTGGATGCGCAGGGATCAGTGAATATGAAGCTCCTGCAGACACTCGAGCCAGATGTGACTTCATCCGGGCAGGTCACCTTCAACATGAATGCGGGAGGCTCCTTCGATCGCCCTGAACTGACCGGCCAGGTAAAACTAAGCAACGTGGCGATGAGTGTTGAGAGCTTGCCGAATGGCATGAGCCAGTTGAACGGCACATTGCAGTTCGATCAGGATCGCCTGCAGGTGCAGAACCTTACGGGAACAACCGGCGGCGGCCAGGTGAGCATTACAGGGTACGTCACCTACCAGCAAGGCATCTATAGCGACCTCACTGCGACGGGCACCAATATTCGCATTCGCTATCCAACTGGAATCAGTTCCATGGTGAACACGAAGCTGCGTCTGCAGGGGGCGCAAAACGCTCTATTGTTGAGCGGGAACGTATTGCTGACGCGGTTTACGATCAATCCGAATCTAGATTTTGCCAGCTTCGCAGGCCCGTCGAACGGTGTTACACCGCCTCCGGATCCGAATGCATTTGCCAACCACGTCAGGCTGGACATTCATGTGACGTCGGCGCCGGAACTCGATTTCCAGAACTCGTTCGCGAAGCTTGCAGGCGATGTTGATCTGCGCGTGCGTGGCACGGTCGCGCAACCAACGGTGCTGGGTCATATCAATGTCACCGAGGGCAGCGCGACCTTTGCAGGAACAAAATATCAGTTACAACACGGAGATATATATTTCAGCAATCCAGTGCGCATCGAGCCGACCATCGATCTTGACGCAACGGCACATGTCGAGGACTACGACATCACCATCGGACTGCATGGCACGCCCAGTAACCTGACGCCCTCGTTCCGGTCCGAGCCTCCGTTGTCGCAACAGGATATCTTCTCACTGCTGGCCATGGGCCGTACGCAGGAGGAGCAGCAGATCTATTCGATGCAGTCACAACAGGCCGGAGTCAATACTGCTGCTGATGCATTGCTGGGCGGCGCGCTGAATGCAACCCTCAGCAACCGTATCCAGAAGCTGTTTGGTGGTGGAAGTGTCAAGATTGACCCGACGTGGGTAGGGTCTGTCGGCAACTCGACGGCGCGTATCACTGTGGCGCAACAGGTTTCAAAGAACGCAACGCTCACGTACGCAACCAATATCAACTCGACCGCGCAGCAACTCATTCAAGCCGAAGTCAACTTGACACCTACGACGTCGGTGCTGGCCGTTCGCGACGAGTCCGGTGTATTCAGCCTCATGTTCAAGATACATAGACGCTATCGATAGTTACTAAAGAATTTCGCGAAAAACCGCATCCAAATGCCGGTAGAATGTGTCCGATGTAGGTATAAGAAGCTGCAATCAGGCTCTGACGGCTTCAACTAGATAGCTATTCAGAGATTTGCAGCAAGTGAGGAGAGCACGACAATGAGAAAGATTTTGCGCGGTCTTGTTCCCGCTGCAGCGGCAGTTTTGCTAATAGTTGTTCCTTCTGCTGTAGCGCCGCATTCCGCAATTGCGATAGCCCAAAATGCTGACGCGGGTCCGGATAATCAGATTCTCGCGGATGTCCAGAACAAAGCCCTGAATAAATCCCAGTACAAGAATGTGAAAGCCAGCGTTGCGAATGCAATTGTCACGTTGACCGGAACCGTGGATGTTTACGATCAGAAAGCGGACCTCGACAAGCGCGTTCATCGGATTAAAAACATAAAGGGCGTGGAGAACGAGGTTGAAGTTGCTGGACCGGATGTTCCCGATGCTCAATTGCAGGACAAACTGGTCAGGGCGATCCAGTATGATCGGGTGGGTTACGGTACGACGGCGTTCAACGCCATCGGCGTAAGCGTACAGAATGGCGTTGTCACTCTGTCGGGTACAGCCTATGGTCCGGTGGACGCTGATTCGGCTGTTGCCATTGCTTCCAATACGAAGGGTGTCAAGGACGTCATCAACGAGATTCAGGTGGACCCGGTCTCACCTATGGATGACCGGATCCGCACGGCTACCTACCGCGCGATCTATGGCTTTCCGAGTCTGAACAAGTACGCCATCGATCCGGGCAAGCCGATCCGTATCTCCGTCCGGAATGGCAACGTGACGCTTTATGGCGTTGTCATAAACCAAGGCGATAAAGATGCTGCCGGTATCCGTGCAAATTCTGTTCCAGGCGTCTTTAGCGTGACCAACAATCTTCAAGTCGCAGGTGCGCCAGAAAAGAATTAGCCTCGGACTTCACAACGAACACGCGGCCTCGCATCCAATGCGGGGCCGTTCTCTTTGTGCGCGGCAATCGTTGGCTTAGACTGTTGGAGGGGAATTCACTCATAGAGATGGCACTGCTGCGCAGCATTGGCACGACACTGGAAATGATCAAGTGGGAGCATTCGATCTTTGCGCTTCCATTCGCGCTAACGGGGGCAATGCTGGCGGCTCAAGGATGGCCGCATCCGCTGCAGCTACTGTGGATCGTCATATGCATGGTCACGGCACGCTCGGCTGCCATGGCTTTCAACCGCTGGGCCGATGCCGATCTTGATGCTGAAAACCCGCGTACCTCCAATCGTGCGATTCCCGCAGGACTGCTCACGCGTAGCTTTGTTGGAGTCTTCACGCTGGTCATGTCGGCACTCTTTGTTCTATCGGCGGCGCAGCTGAACCGACTGACCTTGTGGCTTTCACCTGTCGCTCTTGCGATTTTGTTGCTCTACTCCTACACGAAGCGGTTCACGCGCTGGTCGCACATCTTTCTCGGACTCTCTCTGGGAATCGCGCCCGCTGCCGCCTGGATTGCGATTCGCGGCACTCTTGACCCGCGTATTTTGGTGCTCACGGCCGCAGTCCTTTTCTGGGTGGCAGGATTTGACGTGCTCTATGCGTGCCAGGATGCAGAGCACGACCGCAGACACAGCCTCAACAGCATCCCTGCGGCCTTTGGTATTGCAGGAGCCTTTTGGGTGACGCGCTGCATGCACGCCATCATGCTCGCACTTCTGCTGTGGCTGGTACATTTGTTCGCGCTGGGAGTAGTAGGACTCGTAGGCATTGTCGTGGTGGCAGCGCTGCTGCTGTATGAGCATCTGATCGTGTCGCCCAAAGACTTGGGGCGTCTGAACGCAGCTTTCTTCACGATGAACGGTGTGATCTCCGTTGTATTTTTCGTCTTCGTCGCAGCAGCGTTGCTTTTGCATCGCTAGAAAAAGAAAAAGCCCCGCGAAACCGCGGGGCTACTCTTAAGCTGAGTTTAGTTATGCCGGCTTGCGGTGCTGGTCAATCTTTTCGTTCACACGCTCTTTCATATCCTGCACCTTATTCGCGATGCGCTCGCGTGTATCGTTCGCGTTTCGCTCCGCCTCGCGACGATCTGCGTCGGCATTCTCATGAGCAACTTCTTTCGCGTTGCCCCAGGTCTCCTTTGCCGCGCCCTTTACCTGGTCTGCCAGGCCTTCATTGGCAAGACGCTGGTTGCCCACCGTCTCTCCGATTTTTTCCTTCACCTTGCCAGCTGCTTGATCGAATTTGCCGCTTACCTGGTCTTTATTCATGATGTAACTCCTCGGGTTTTGGGGCTTGATCTATGAGATCGAGACCCCGTGGTTTGTTTGCTTACAAAGACTGCGTTAGACAACCGGGCGTCTGCCACTGATCAACTGGATCAGGAGCACAACCAGCGCCACAACCAGCAGGATGTGGATGTACCACCCGATCGCATGAAAACTCACCAGACCCACCAGCCACAACACCAACAGGATTACGAAAATTGTCCAAAGCATTTGTGCTTTCTCCTTGTCTCTTGCCTGCAGCCTGAAAAGGCTCACGGTGTGATATGGTGCGCATGATGCCCGTTTGGGTTGCCGTGGGAGCGAAAACCTTTAGAGGGAAGTACACAAAATGCAAGTAGCGATTCAAGGCGAGCCGGGATCATTCAGCCATGAGGCTGCAGGAAAAGTCTTTCCTGAGGCAACCATTTTGCCGTGCACCCTCTCGCATGACGTCTTCCGCGCGCTGTCGCAGAAGGAAGTCGACGCGGCCGTCATCCCGATTGAGAACAGCCTGGCTGGCTCTGTCGTAGAGCACTATGATCTTTTGCTCGATCATGATGTCGCGATTGAGAGCGAAAGCCTCTTGCGCATTCGGCATAATTTGATCGCTGTTCCGGGCTCAAGTGTCGAACGCATCCAGCGCGTTTATTCGCATCCCGTTGCTCTTGCGCAATGCCGCAGATTTCTTGAACAGCATCCCTCAATCGAGGCTATTCCTTTCTACGACACGGCAGGAAGCGTCAAACAACTCATGGAGCTTCGGGATCGCAGCGGAGCTGCAATAGCAAGCGCCCGCGCGGCCGAGTACTACGGTGGAGAAATTCTCGTCAGTGGCATTGAAGACAACGCCGAGAACTACACGCGGTTCTTGCTGATTCGGCGCCGCGATGCCGTGCCGCCGAATCCTGAAGCAGACAAGGTAAGTCTCGCGTTCACGGTCGAAAACCGCCCCGGAACCCTCGTGGCGGCTCTTGAAGTGTTTGCCGGCCAGGGAACGAATCTGACCAAGATCGAATCACGCCCGGTGCAGGGAAAGCCGTGGCAGTACGTCTTCTACGTCGACTACCAGCTTTCAACGCAGGCGCGGGCGGATGTCGCGCTGGATATGCTGCGACAGCACTGCTCCATGGTCAAGGAACTGGGAAGATACCGCGCTGCGCAGCGTCCCGAATAGCGCTTACAGCGTCAACTCGTACGGGCCCTCGCCGATGAAAGATTCGAGAGGAACCATTGCATGCCTCGCTCCCATATCAGCATCCAAATAGAAAAACAGGGCTATGAGAATAGGACTGTCTGGTTCGATGCAGGAGTTAAGCCTCGAATCATCAGACACTTACGATGTATTGAGCAGATTTGCGACTTTTGAGAGTAAACGGAATCAAATACTTACAAATTAATCGTATTCAGATCATATAATCTGACAAGAAGGCACTCATGGCTAGCGACTTTCTCAGCATTATCCAGCCCAGCGATCCTAAAGAGCGTGAAAATCGCCCCGAAGGGCGCGTTTTACCCGTCCTCCCGGTGCGCGACACGGTACTTTTCCCGCACGCGGTTCTTCCGCTCACGGTGGGACGCGAAAGCTCCATTCAACTTATCCAGTCGCTTGGCGAGGAGAAAACTATCGTTGTGGTCGCGCAGCGCGATGCACACCTTGATACTCCGCAACCCGGCGACCTGTATGCGTACGGCACTCTGGCCACTGTCCATAAGGTTGTGAAGATGCCCAACCAGAGCCTCTTTGTCTTTACCGAAGGCACGGAGCGCGTAAAGCTGGGCGAGTTCACGCAGACAGAGCCATTCATGATGGCAAACGTCGAGTCCGTTGCTGAGACGGTCGCACCGAAGGGGCCGGAACTCGAAGCTCTGCAGCGGAATATTCTCTCGCAGTTCCAACAGATCGTATCGGCGTCGCCAACACTCTCCGATGAACTCTCGACCATCGCCGGGCAGCTGGACGATCCCGCGCGCCTCAGCGACTTTGTTGCGTCGAATCTACCGTTCCTCGCGACTGCAGATCGCCAGGAGTTGCTGGAGACGCCAGATGTCATCGCTCGCCTGGAGCGACTGAACAAGCACTTGGTCAAGGAGATCGAAGTACAGCAGCTGCGCAACAAGATCCAGTCCGAGGTTCAGGACCAGGTTCAGCAATCGCAGCGCGACTACTATCTGCGCGAGCAGCTGAAGGCTATCCAGAAGGAACTCGGCGAACAGGACGAGAGCCAGAAGGATATCGAAGAGCTGCGCCAGAAGATCGAAGACGCCGGCATGCCGGAAGAGACGAAGAAAGAGGCGCTGAAAGAACTGAACCGCCTCTCGCGCATGTCTCCGATGGCCGCTGACTATTCATTGACGCGCAACTACATCGAGTGGCTGGCTATCCTGCCGTGGGCGAAGTCCTCTGGCGAAGAAGTCGATATCTCCAAGGCCAAGGAAATCCTCGACGAGGATCACTATGACCTCAAGAAGGTCAAGGAGCGCATCCTCGACTACCTTGCTGTTCGTCGTCTGAAGCCGGACATGAAGGGGCCGATCCTTTGCTTTGTCGGGCCTCCAGGCGTAGGCAAAACCTCGCTGGGCCGCAGCGTGGCGCGTGCCCTGGGACGCAAGTTCCAGCGCATCTCGCTCGGGGGCATGCACGACGAGGCTGAGCTTCGTGGTCATCGCCGGACCTACATCGGCGCGCTGCCGGGGCAGATCATTCAGAACCTGCGCCGTGCTGGCACCAATGATCCCGTCTTCATGCTGGATGAGATCGACAAGCTGGGCCGCGATTTCCGTGGCGATCCGGCATCGGCGCTGCTTGAAGTGCTTGATCCGGAACAGAACAATACTTTCCGCGACAACTACCTCGATCAGCCATTCGATCTGTCGAAGGTGCTCTTCATCTGCACAGCGAACATGCTGGACACGATGCCTGCACCGCTGCTCGATCGTATGGAGATCATCGATCTGCAGGGCTACACAGAGGAAGAGAAGCGGCACATTGCATTCCGCTACCTCGTACCGCGGCAGATCAAGGAAAACGGCATCAAGGCCGAAGACATTGAGTTCCCGGACGAGGCCATTTCCTATATTGTGCGCCACTACACGCGCGAAGCTGGCGTGCGCAAGCTGGAACAGCTGATCGGTACCGTCTGCCGCAAGCAGGCGCGCCGCATCGCTGAAGGCAAGACCGAGAAGCTTGTCGTCACGAAAGAAATCATTCACGAGTTCTTGGGTGGCATCAAGGTTCGCGTCGATACCGAGATTGCCGAACGCACCAAGCGCGCAGGCGTTGCTGTGGGCCTGGCGTGGACACCAGCAGGCGGCGACGTGCTCTTCATCGAAGCTAACAAGATGAAGGGCAAGGGTGGGTTCACCATGACCGGCCAGATTGGCGAGGTCATGCAGGAATCCATGCAGGCGGCGCTGACCTGGGTTCGGTCCAACGCGAAGGCCATCGGTCTCGAAGAGGACTTCATGAAGGACATCGACCTGCACATCCACGTGCCGGCTGGCGCTATCCCGAAAGACGGCCCGTCAGCGGGTGTCACGATGGCGACCGCGCTGATCTCGCTGCTGACCGATACGCCGGTGCATCCGCTTACTGCGATGACCGGTGAAATCACGCTCAGCGGAAACGTTCTGCCCGTTGGCGGCATCAAGGAGAAGTTCCTGGCCGCGAAGCGCGCGGGCGTTAAGCAAGTCATTCTCCCAGCAGAGAACAGGCTGAACGTTGAGGAAGACCTGATGCCCGAGCAGACCGAGGGCGTTACTATCCACTACGCCAGCCACATTGAGGACGTCCTCAATGTGGCCCTCCCCAAATCCAGAGAAGAAGCGAAGAAGGACGAAGAGGTAAGGGAAGAAGTCCTGCAGCACGCCGACGCTTAATCGCGTCCCAGGCACACTGGGATTTGCCGCAAAATAAGGCCCGCTCATTGGCGGGCCTTTTCTTTTCGCCATTGACCGTCTGAATTCAAGAATTTGATTGTTGACGGGACCGCTCGCGGTTATAAATCAGCAATGACCCGGAAAATTTTGCTGTGTTGCCTTGCCGCGTTGTTGGCCTGCGCTGCCGCTTCCGCGCAAAATGCGAAACTTATTGTCAAAGACGCAAAGATCTTCAGCATGGCCCCCAGCCAGCGCGAGCCCTTCAATGGCTACCTGGTAGTGGCGGAAGACGGCACGCTGACCGCGGTCGGTCCGGGTGATCCGCCAGCGTCCCTCGCCGCCAAAGAAACGTATGACGCGCATGGGGACTGGGTCATTCCGGGTTTCATCTCCGCGCATAGCCACATATGGCAGAGCGCCTATCGCGGCCTCGCCGCCGACCAGACTCTCACGGGCTGGATCGACGCACTCTACGGGCGCACCGCGCCTCGCGCAAAAGCTGAAGATTTCTACTGGTTCACTCTCCACGGTTCCCTGGATCATCTGGCGCATGGGGTGACCGCAGCATACGACTTTAACTATGGCGGCCCGCAGAGCTACGATTTCGGCCACCCGCCGCCATCCTCGCAATCTCCCGAAGCTTACGAAGAAAATCAGTTTCGAGCGGAAATGGATTCGGGGCTGCGCTTTGTCCATGGCTTCCAGGTCGGCAGGGCAGGTCCGAAATACTCAACTGAAGACGCACGCCGCGCTCTCAAAGCATTCCTCGGCTGGACGGCAACCCAGCCGAAGTCTACCGCATTCCTCAGCGTAATGATCAATGGCGGAACGGCCTTCAACGACACTTACCAGCAAGCAGTAATGGAAAAATCGCTGATGGATGAATTTCATCTCGGCAATGAAACCCACTACCTGGAACCGCGCGAAACCGCTGGCGAGGAGCAGTCAAAGTTTCGCTGGTTCATGGACAGTGGCCTTCTGTCGAAGCAACTCATCTTCGGCCACTTCATCCACACAAACGATTTCATCCTGCAGAAGACCGCTGCGGCGGGAGCGTCCATGAGCTGGAACCCCCTTTCGAATGGCCGCCTTGCTTCAGGCACTGCCGACATTCCCAAATATCTGAAGATGGGCGTGCGCGTCGGCATGGGCGTCGATGGAGAAGCCAGCGCTGACATCGCTGACCCGTTCGAAAACATGCGTACCGGTCTCTATGCCATTCGAGATAAATACGAAAACGCAGCAATCATGAGCCCTTACGACGTGCTGCGCCTCCACACGATGGGGAGTGCCGACGTATTAGGTGTGGCCGATAAACTCGGCAGTCTTGAGCGCGGAAAATATGCGGATTTTCTCGTCATCAGCACGAAGCGCTTCGGGTACGTCTTCGATCCCTACGCAAGCCTCGTTTTTATTGGCGCACAGGGCGACATTAAGCGTGTTTATGTCGGCGGTGAATTGCTGGTTGAGAACGGCAAGACCCTGAAGCAGGATTTCGACAAGGTCCAGAGCGAAGTGGATCAGAGAGTGGCAGCCTCTGTGAAATAGGTTGTTCGCCTAGGCCTATGCGCTGCAAACGTAATCGCAGACCAGCACAGTCCGGTCGTCGTCCTGAGACGGAGACCAGTCTTTTATTCGCACGAGGATCAGGTCAGCGACCTCATCGGGCGTCAGCTTCGCGCTCTCCTGCAACAGAGCATTGAGGCGCTCATACCCAAACTGCTCATGGGTTGCGTCCTCAGCCTCGACAATGCCATCGGTGTATAGAAGGAGACGGTCTCCAGCCTTCAACTGCTGTGTCGTCGAGGTGTAGGTAGCCGATGAAAACAGCGCCAGCATCAGCCCGTTTTCTTCGATGGACGACACCTTACCGTCTCGCAGGAGCAGCAACGGGAGATGCGCGGCGGCAGCGTAGCGCAGCTCTCCGGAATGCGCGTCAAGATGCGCATACGCTGCGGTGACAAACTGACTCTGCGTATTTCCACAGAGCGTCGTATTCATGCCTGCCAGCAGCTTCGCAGGGTGTTCTGCATCTTCCTTTTGCGAATTGGCAGCCAGCTTCACCATCGAGGCAATCAGTGCTGCCGGCACGCCATGTCCGGAAACGTCAGCGATCAGCAATCCGGCCTTTCCCCCCTGAGCTACGAGAAAATCGTAGAAATCTCCGGCAACCGAAGTCATGGGCACATATCTAGCAGCAACCCGGAAATGAGGCGATGAGGGAAACGCGGGTGGCAGAATGGACAGCTGGATGCGCTTGGCAATCTCGAGTTCCTTCTGAAGCGCGTTGAATTGATGGTCGCGTTCGACTACACGTCGGGCAGCAGCGTACCCCAAACAGCTGAGGAAGATGCCGAACCCGAAAGGCTCCGACTTGTAACCCAATAAGCCCCCGAAGTTGTTCCAGAGAGCAAATGCGATAAAGATGAGCAGGCCATTTCGAATAACAATAAAGTCTCTATCTCGTATCGGGCTTCGGAGCGACTCCACAACGAGCGCCAGGAGCGAGCAAATCACAATAGCGTTGTTCAATTTCTGAAGAGGGTCGAGAGGAGCGCCAAACGCGGCCGCTATGATGACGCAACAGAGAATGGCGATAGAAAGATACGTCACATATTTTCCGAACCTGCCGAGAAAGCCAGTCGCTCGAAAAAAGAAGAATGCCGGAATTGCCACTAGGTAATTAACGATAGCCTTCAGGCGCTCGAAGAATTCCGATGGCGGAATCGTCATCGCCAGCAGCTCCGACCTCATCCAAAGCCTTTGCCCATAAAAGATGGCAAAGAGGGCAAGCCAGAACAGCATTGCATCGAAGCGCCGCCGGATGACGAGGAATGCCAAAATCACCAGCCCGACGGTAGTGAATGCCGAGCCCAGGAACAAAAAGATTTCGTCGTGATGAAAGACGCGCAGAACGTGCGAAGCTGTCAGTTTAGGATCGAGCAGAACCATCGCCAAGGATGGTACATCATTCGCAGTTGGAAAACTCCGCTGAACGCCGCAAGGTTCCCTAAGGATGCAGCTTCTTGTCTCGCAGCCAGATCACCAGTGCTTGGGGATCATCGGTAATAATCGCCTCGACTTTCGCGTCAACCAGCGCCTGCCAATCCTCCGGCTTGTCAGCGGTCCACGGAACCACCTGCAACCCCGCCGCGTGAGCCGCAGCGACGTTCTCCGGCGACACCAGATGAAACTCAGGGCTGATGATCTGCGCGCCTGTCTTCTTGCCGATCGAGACAAAATCCTTGTCGTGGTCCGAGAGTCCCATCATCGCATCGCCCTTCGGGTCGCCAACCAGCGCCGACAGCCGAATCGAAGGGTCGAGTTTCTTAATTGCAATCAGCGTGCGGAAGTCGAAGCTCTGCAGGATGACTCGCGATTGCAGATTATGCCGCTTCACCGCGTCGTCAATCAGCTTCACGAATTCATCGGGGGTCGGCGTCAGTTCAGGATGGCTGGGAAAGCTCTTTGTCTCGACGTTGAAATCGAACGTGCCTTGCGGCGCGAGATCGAGTACCTGATCGAAGGTGGGAATTTTCGTTCCTGGTATGGCAACCTGCTTTGGAAAATTCGCCAGCATCTTCGAGCCGCAGTCGTATTGCTCAACCTGAGCCAGCGTCAGGGTGTGGATCGCCGTATGCAGCGGGGTCTCGGGCCCAACACAGACGCGCTCTCCAGGATAATCGGCCGTAATGAAAGGGAAGTGCGAAACGACGAGGACATTGTCCTTCGTCACTGCAAGGTCCAGTTCCACCACGTCTGCGCCATGCTGAATGGCGTATTCAAATGCCGGAATTGTGTTCTCGGGACGCGTTGCGCGCGAGCCGCGGTGCCCATGCACTAGGATGGTTTGCGCATTGGAGGAAAAGGCTAACACGGTAACAGCAAAGGAGATCGCGAGCGTCCGGAGCATAATCCGAGTGTATTGTGTCCTTTTGCTTTGCTGGTTGCAATGGGATGAATCTCCCACTGGTTTTGCTGGAGCGCGGCTCGTTCGATGAGCTGGAAGTTTCTAATCGTCCGCCGTCATGTAACGGTAATATGGAGCAAGCTGTGGCGGGCCGATGAAGAGACTTTTTGCCATATTCATTCTGTGTGCTTCATGCGCTCTGGCGCAGGTAAACAGTGGAGAGCTGCGTCTTCGCGTCCTTGATCCATCCGGAGCTGGGGTCAAGGTTGGCGTGCAGCTGATGAGTTCCGGGAGCGGTTACAGCAACACATTTGCGACAGACACATCAGGAACAGCGAGCGTCCCGCGGCTTGCCTATGGCATCTATCTCATCAATATTGACCGTCAGGGATTTGTTTCCGTGTCGCAGCCGGTGGAAATCCGCTCCGCGATTCCTGTCGATCTGACCGTGCAGCTTCACGTAGCCACGGTTACGACACAGGTCACTGTCAATAATGCAGTCACACTGATTGATCCGGACCGTCCCGGCTCCGTCATGCAGATCGGCAGCAAGCAGATTGAGCAGAGGCTGGCCTCGCTGCCCGGTCGCTCAGTGCAGGACCTCGTCAATACCCAGCCTGGCTGGCTTTATGAAGGCAACGCCGTGCTGCATCCGCGCGGCTCTGAGTACCAGACGCAATTCGTTATTGATGGCATGCCTCTGACCGACAACCGCTCTCCCGGCTTCGGACCTGAGATCGAAGCCGATTCTGCAGATTCAATGAACATCTATACGGCAGGGATTCCCGCCGAATATGGCCGCAAGATGGGCGGCGTCGTCGAATTGAACACCAAGCGGGAAACCGACCAGGGACTACACGGCCAGGTGATCTTCTCGGGCGGCAGCTACGATACGGCTTCCGGCTACGCCCAGGCGCAATATCTGTGGGGCAAGAATACCTTCGGAGGCTCTGCCAGCGGCGCTCAGACCGATCACTATCTCAACCCTGTCGTTCCCGAAAACTACACCAACAGCGGCACTACCGGCGATTTCTCGACGCGCTACGAACGCAATTTCACGGAGAACGATCGCCTCATTCTCGGCGTGCGCCATGAGCTGGCGCGATACGAGATTCCGAATGAGCTGACCCAGCAGGACGCCGGACAGCTGCAAAATGCCGATAACTTCGAAACCCTCGGCACTGTGTATTATCAGCATATTTTCTCCGCTGATATGGTGGGAAATCTCTCAGGAATGGTGCGCAGCAACGCAACCAACTTCTATTCGAACCCCGAATCCACGCCCATCATCGTTTCTCAGCACAACGACTTTAATGAAGGCTACTTCAAGGGGAGTATTTCGATTCACCACCGCAATCAGGAATGGAAAGCGGGCGTCGAGTCCGACAACACTTTCCTGAATGAGGATTACAGCCACGACATTACCGACCCGGACGATTTCGACCCCAGCGCGCCGCAGCATTTCTCCTTCATAGGCAATAGTCCGGATCTGGAGCAGTCGGCATTTGTCGAGGATCTGATCCGGCTAGGGAACTGGACGGTCAGCGGCGGACTGCGTTGGGACCATTACCAGCTTCTGCTCAATCAGAACCACTTCAGCCCGCGCGTCGCCATCAGCCGGTATTTCCAGTCTGCGAACCTCGTAGCACACATTGCGTACGATAACGTCTTCCAAACGCCCTCCTTTGAGAACATCCTGCTGTCGAGTTCTCCCGATGTAGCGGCGTTAAACGACGACTTCCTGCGGCTCCCGGTTGAGCCTTCCAAAGGAAATTACTATGAAGGCGGAATCACCAAGGGCTTCTCTGACACGCTCAGGCTTGACGTGAACGTATATCGCCGCGATGTGAGGCAGTTCGCTGACGACGATCAGCTCTTCAGTACCGGAGTCAGTTTCCCGATTGCCTTTGATAAGGCGATCATTTATGGCGCGGAAGGCAAACTGGACCTCGTGCGCTGGCACAAGCTCTCCGGATATGTCAGCTACTCCTATATGGTGGGTAACGCCTGGTTCCCAGTGACCGGCGGACTCTTCCTTGGCGATGATGCCGACGATGCCATAGACCAAAAGACCGGCCATTTTCCTGTCTCGCAGGATCAGCGCAATACCATCCGCACGCGCTTTCAGTATCAGCTGATGCGTCGTATCTGGGCTGCTACCGGGGCCGATTATGGTTCCGGGTTGCCCTTTGAATTCCAGGGCACCGAAGACGATGCGCTTGCGCAATACGGTCCGCAGGTCGTCGGACGTCTCAATTTCGACCGGGGGCGGATCAACCCCATGCTCTCGGTCAACGCTTCACTTGGCGCCGATCTCTACACCAATGACAGAATGACGATTCATCTACAGGCCGACGGAGAGAATCTGAATAACCGTTTGAACGTCATCGATTTTGCCGGACTCTTCTCCGGTAACGCCATCGGGCCTGCGCGCAGCTACAGCCTGCGGCTGTCCACAAATTTCTAATTGCAAATATGATGGATCCCGATGTTCACCATCGGCCATTCCACGCTGCCTATTGAGATTTTCCTGAAGATCCTCAAGGAAAACGGTGTTCATTGGCTGGTAGACATCCGCACGATTCCCAAGTCGCGACATAATCCGCAATTCGCGCAGGAAAATCTGGAGAGATCGCTCAAGGCGGCAGGTATCCAGTATCGCTGGCAGAAGTCGCTGGGCGGTCTGCGGCACGCGCTTAAAGACTCGATCAATACAGGCTGGCGCAACTCCAGTTTTCGCGGATATGCCGATTACATGCAGACCCCCGACTTTACCTCGGCGATCGACGAGTTGCTGGGCGCCAGTCCACAGACGGAGACTACGGTCATGTGTGCGGAGGCGGTTCCCTGGCGCTGCCATCGCTCGCTGATAGCCGACGCGCTTGCGGTCCGGAACATCGCGGTTGAAGACATCTACTACGATGCGAAAGGAAAGAGCCGCCGGGAGCCTCATACTCTGACTCGCTTCGCGAAAGTAAAAGGCGAACGGCTCTGGTATCCGGGAGAAAGCGAACTGTTTGCGGACCTGGCAGGAGAGTGATTTAGAATGCAAAGCATCATGGCTGCACCCGCACGCAAGTCGCGCCGCGCATACTGGAACTGGCTGCTTATGCTGCCCGCTCTCGCGCTGATGTTCCCCGGCACGTATGCCAAAACCACTCCGGAACTCTTCGGCTTTCCATTCTTCTACTGGTATCAGATGGCGTGGATCGCCCTTACCAGTGTGATTACCGGAATCGTCTATCTGGCGACAAAAAATCGCGGCTGAGTGTGCGCCACCCCGGTGCCTTCGCCGGGCAATTCTATTTAACTCTTTACAATTGCTCCATTTTCGGAGCTATACTTATCCATATATGGAAAAGGTCTTAATTTTCCATCGGGGAGAAAACAGAGTGTCCAGGCAAAGTGCAGGTCAGGCTTTGGCATATCCGGCGACGATGTACGCACCGCCGGCGCTGCCCGATCTTTCGCGACTGGAAGAGCGGCGGCGGCTTTCGCCGGCTGCGCTGCGTGCCTTTTTCAATATCGTGGATCGTTGGGAAATACGTGACGAGGATGCCCGCCAGCTTCTGGGCGGAATTTCCACCGGTGCTTACTATGAGCTCAAGAAGAAGCCCAATCGTGTCCAGGACCAGGACCGGCTGTTGCGGATCTCCTACCTGATAGGCATCTTCAAGGCGCTGAATATCCTCTACAGCGCGCGACTGGCTGACAAATGGGTGCAACTTGCCAATACAAACACGATTTTCGGCGGGCGCACGCCCCTCTCTTACATGATGCAGGGCGGAGCACTTGCTATGGAAAGAGTGCGTAGCCTGCTTGATGCGCGTCGCGGCGGCTAGAAACCTGACTCCCCCACACAATGACTCGTTCTAAGGCAGAAACTCCTTCCAATCCGCGTGACCCATCGGGCACGTTGGCAGCGGTGCGTGCGCAGATCGAGGCGCATCCTGAAGCCCCCATTCCTGAAGACCCAAAAGCAAATGAAGGTTTGCCGCCGGTCACGCAGCTGCGTCGTTTCGACACTCACCGCTTGCTCCCGGCAAAGTACAGCGTGAATTATGAATCGGTGCTGACCCGGATTGCCGATAACGACGAGCACCTGCAAGAGATCTTCCAACTGGATAATGCCACCAACACCCGCCTGGAAGCGGAAGAGAACCAGCGCCCCGGGATCACCCAGAGGGAACTGGTCTTCAACATCCCGAACTACCGCATTATCAATGCCGCGTTTACGCATCCGCACCCGCTGGGCGCCCGGTTTTCAACAAATGAGCGCGGAGCCTGGTACGCCGCTTTTGAACTGGCAACGGCAAAAGCCGAGGTGATGTTTCATAAGTCCGTTGAGTTTGCCGAGATCAACTGGTCGGAACGCGAGGAGTTGCAGTACGACGAATATCTGGGCGATTTCAGCGGCAGCTTCCAC
>Ga0210402_10001604_pt1 | contig 23183 bp, 25 predicted proteins | sample IncBWC7MmetaG_FD_161055 | JGI IMG/M metagenome (GOLD analysis project Ga0210402, IMG submission 161055) | Forest soil microbial communities from Barre Woods Harvard Forest LTER site, Petersham, Massachusetts, United States - Inc-BW-C-7-M | ecosystem: Environmental > Terrestrial > Soil >... | reverse complement strand
CGACGTAGCGCATCGGCAGCCATTCAGGAATCGTTGCCGCGGCGCAGGCCCACAATCGTTCGAGCGCTCGTTCAATGTTAGCGGACATTTCGCCGCGCATCCACAGCTCGTGAATGCAGTGCGCTCCAACGATTCCATCGGAAGTCTGCAGCGCGCGTTTGAGCCGCGCCGCAATCTGTTCTCTGGTCAGACCCTGAAACGGGCGGCCGCCAGGCGGAATATCGGCGATGCGGGGCGCCCGCCGGTTGCGAAGCATGCTCGATTGTAATGCAACAAATGTTGCCCTGCGCGTCGACATTCGTCGGATTCTGTTGGGGCAATGCAAACACAATGATCGTCGGCGCGCTCTTCCCGGCTTCGCCGGCGTTTCTCCCCAATGCTCGCGTTGCGCGCGAGTACCTGGTCGCTTTGCCGGTGGAACTGTCGCCTGCGCAGCGCATAGGATTGGTTAAAGGATTTTCGCAGGAGCTTGCGGAGCGTTACCGATTCGCAGTCGACTGCGCCATTCACGCACCGCGGGACTTTCCCGGGAGCGACCCGCGCAACTTCCATGCCCACCTGCTGGCCACGACTCGTGAAGTTACCATCGAGGGGCTAGGCGCCAAAACCACTGTGGAGTGGAATGATGGCATCCGTCGAAAAGCCGGGTTGGGACCAGCGATCAACGAGCTGCTGCATGTGCGAGCGCGTTGGGCGGCAGCAACCAACCAGGCGCTGCGCGACGCCGGCGTAGCTGCCCGCGTCGATCATCGCACGCTGCGGGCGCAGGGCATTGACCGTGAGCCGCGACCGCAGATCCCGCGTGTTGCATTCGAAATGGAACGGCACGGATACCGAAGTGTGGTGGCCGAGCGCATGCGTGAAGACTATGAGGCGAGAGTTGAGGCGCGGCTGCAGCGATCGGCGGCTCGGGATGCGATTCCCGCGAAACCGCAAAGCCTCGAGGAGATTCGCCGGCAGGCCCGTGAGAGCTGGCTGCAAATGCGCCGGGGCCACGCTGAATCTGCGCCTCGTGAACCGATGGAGCGCGCCAAGGATGACGATCTCACTCGGTAGATGATCAGTAAGATCGCATATGCCTCTTGCTACGTTTACTCACCCTCCGGAGCGGGTGTGGTTTGCGAACATTCGCGTCTGCTGCGCGCCCTGTTGAAAGCAGGAGACGCGCACTTCATGCTCAAGTACGCCTTACGGGTTTACCAGCAAGCACAAGAATCGCCGCAGTTGGCGGGTTTCTTTGGATCCGATGACCTCTTGGTGCCGGTGCCCGGAAGCACACCTAGCACCTGCGGCAGCACCTGGGTGGCGGCGGATCTTGCGGACGCTCTGGTGCAGGCAGGGGTTGGAACCATGGCCTGGCGCGGCCTGCATCGCATTTGTCCGGTGCGCAAGTCCGCAACCGCAGCGCCGGGTGCGCGCCCAACCGTGGCGCTGCACTACGATTCGTTTCTGATGGAGCGCCCGCAGATCACGGCGCAGAGCGTGGTCCTCATCGACGATGTGGTTACCAAGGGGCGTACCCTGCTGGCGGCCGCCGCCCGCCTTCAAGAAGCATTTCCCGAGGCGCACATTCGCGCATTTGCACTGCTTAGAACTTTGGGTTTCCTTCCGGTCCAGCGGCTGCTGGACCCCTGCACGGGCGAAATCCGCTGGAAGGCTGGAGACGCGCATCGCAGCCCGTGAGAATCGCAAGCCGGACGGGCTAATTCGGCGATGGATTTGCTTACCGGAGATGGAAAGCCGGTTTCTTCGGGTTATCGTTCTGGCGGACAAAGAATAGGGATCGTCTCCCGCTTATTTCGTCGAAAAATCCGGAAATCCGTTCGATCGATCGTGATGACGGAATGTTTTGCGAACAACTCGCTCATTCTCACGAGGCACAAGTCGGCAAGATCCGGCTTTTGGTCAGCATATCGATCGGCCAGGCGTTCAAGCTGAGTAAGGTTCTCGCGGCAGTCAAACGCGAGCGCAACTAACCCCTCATTTATCATCGCCAGGGCCAGTGCGACGCTCTCCAAGTGGAACGCTGTCTCAGCGAGGACTGCCTCGCACGTTAGAAGCGGGTCGGTAAGTCCAGCGGCAATCTGCGTCGCCCATTCGTGGTGTCTATCATTGGCGTTCGCGAACGCCACCAAGAAACCCGTGTCAGCGATACCCTTCACGAACGAGAAAAACCTTTGCGCGCCGAGAGATCTCGTGCACCCCGCACCGCGCCAGCGAGTCTCATAAATGAAGGCGCCTTCCCGCTGCTTCGCGCTTTTTCAAGCTGATCTCGGACGATGCGCCCTTTTGGGATTCCCGATTGCTTTGACGCTTGGTCGAGCCACGACGCCAGCTCTTCGTTCAGTCGAATGGTAATTGTCTTACTCATTTGCCAATAACGTAACACACACCACCGAGGACGGCAAGTTTAGACGCGGATATACGGCGCCCGATGCGACCCGTCTCTCAATGCTCATTCTGCCCGACTGTGCTCAGCCAGCCCTCCGCCCATGGCGGTCCGGCAGATCAATCGCCAGCGGGCAGTAACTACTGGCCTTCCAGACGCGCAGATTCGCGAGGAGCGCAGGGAGCCGCGTGCGCGCCCAAAGCAGTACGAGATCGAAGAAGCGGGCGTCGCGGGCGCACAGCAGCGCGCAAACGCCGTGGATCGGCGCGCACAGCAACAGCGTCAGCAAATTCCTCGTCAGCAAAAAGACCTCCAGGGTGAACACCATGTTGAACAGCAGCGCCGAGTACGTCACCCCCCAGCGCATCGGTGGCCGCGTCGCGCCCACGAACAGCGGATCGGCGCAAAGGCCCGGATTCAGTTCGCTCACGGTCCGCTCCTACACGCCGAACATTCCACGAACCCACGTCACGATCTGTGGTGCGCCAAAGCCAATGCAGATGCCCAAAATTGCGGCAAGGCACCACCCCCACGAAACTCGGTTTGCCATCGCCATGCCCCCGAGCACCATGACAAGAATGATGGCAACCGGGGTCAACCACGCGAGAATGTTGGTCTGCAATGAACTCGCGCCCGTCATGAATGGCGAAGCCTGCGCCATGGCGAGATCGGGAGCGAACATCACGATCGCTACAAACAGGGATGTGAGCAAGACGTGTGGCGCGCCAAAACGAGGCAACAGTGGGTGATGCACGGCGGAATCCCTTCTCCGGCTACACAAGGACGCTAATAAATCGATGGGGTCAGATCTCGGTCTCGAGGGCTCCCATTTCCCGTTCCGTGCGCCGCGCGAGTTCCTCGCGTTTCGCCCGTCCCGGCGCGCCGAACCTAAAATTCTGGATCACGTAGGAATAGTCGTAGTGTTTCTCACCCTCCTTGTCGACCCAATTGTTGGAGCGAATCTGAGCCTGAAGGATGAGTTGATCACCCTTGCGCGCATTTTTAGCGATTGCTTCTCCGAGGCTCTCGAACGCCACGAACCATAGGCTGGTGGTCTCCTCGCGTGCATTGCCCTGTTCATCCTTGCCCGCGTAGTCGTTTCCGACCAGGCAAATCCGCGTATATGTCGTGTCGCCCTTGCAGGCAGGTTCCGGATCCTTCGCAAGATTGCCCACCGCGGTAACGCTAAAACTATTCATGTCTGCTCCTTGACTGGTTGTGTTGACTCGACGGGTTTCCGTCGCTGCGGCATAGTCTCAAGGGAGCTAAAAAACCAAAACCCGATTAAGTGCCGGATTTGCAGAGATAAGGCCCGCCGGCGAATGAGGGCCGCGGTGTACGGCGATCGACTAGATGCGCGGCGCAGCGGTATCCGGTGCGCGGAAGGCCTGAGCGGCGGGTGCATCCCAAACCGCGGCGAACAGCCGCGCAAAATTCGCGCCCAACAATCTATCGATGCGGCTGCCAGGCCAGCCGCGGGTCGCTAGGTCCCCGGCCAGTCGGCAGAAGCGCAGGGGATCATTGTATTCCGGCACGACGGTGAGCACTTCGGCACTCTCGCCGGGTGCGGCGACACCCGCCTTAATTCGAGCCGCCTCTTCTTTGCGAAACGCCTCGCGATATGCGTCGGTGAGGGGCACCCCTGAAATCGAACCGTCCGTGCCGAGGCCGACGTGCTCCTCGCCGCAAATATTGACCGCGTGTTCGATGTGCCGAATCAGATCCTCCGCGTGCGGTTGACCTGCGTCACGCAGGAACGGCATGAAGTATATGCCGACGACTCCGCCACGCTCCGCCAACGATTTCAGTTCGGAGTCACGAGTATTGCGCGGCAGATCCACGAGCGCCCGGCAGCCGGTGTGCGTGATGGCCACGGGTGCCTTGGATGCCGCGATGCCTTCGGCGATGGTGCGAGGTCCGGCGTGGCTGAGATCCAGCAACAGGTTCAGCCGGTTCACCTGGGCGATGAAGTCGTATCCCAATTTGCTCAGGCCGCCGTCCGCCTTTTCAATACAGCCATCGCCCATGAGGTTGCGCACATTGTATGTGGGCTGCACGATGCGCACGCCAAGGTTGGCGAACACCGCCAGATTCTTCAGATCCCCCTCGAGCATCGTCGTATCCTGACAGCCGTAAATTATCCCCAAGCGCTTGGTAGACTTCGCTGCCAGGATATCTGCTCCGCGCAGAACCTTCATGAGAACATCCGGGTGCGCAGCCAGTTCGTGCTCGGTGTCCGCGATGTTCTTCACCGCTGCAACGAATTTATTCGGTCCGTTGCCGACGTCGTTGACGGTCAGGTTGACGGCGGTAACGCCCGATTCCCGGACATCGGCCAGCGCGCGCGCCGACAACGGCGCGTCGGCCGCCGCGTCCGGATCGAACTCGCCGAGACCGCCGAGCGCGTCGATCACGACCGCGCGATCGTAGCGGCTGCGCGCATAACTTAAGCCGGCGTCCCCCAGCGCATATGACCATTTATTGGCGAGGGCCGCCGCGGCGCCGCCGATGAGTTGTCGTCGATTTAACATCGCTCGATCGAGTTTGTGGTTGATTCGGATCGTCGCCGGCACTCCAAAGATACGCCAGCTGATCGGTGTTAACAAACGCACGTGTCGTGTGTACAGTCCGCACACGGGATAGCTCAGCCTGAGGAAATAAAAATGCGTCCGACTACGAAAATGTATGCGAAGACTTCGTGGATTGTTGCAGTTGAGGTTGCATTGTTCTTGTGCCTGCCAGGCACGTCGCAGGCCGAGGCACCTAATACTTCCAAGCATGCGGCCAGGCACTATGTGCTCCCCGCAACCGCCGACAACGTGCAGTGGGGCTGGTACGATATCAACGAAAAACCCAAGCTCACAATCCATTCCGGCGACACCGTGTCCATTGAGACGCTGTCGCACTCGCTCGGGCAAATCAAACCCGGGGTATCCATGGAAGAGATCGTGAGGCTGCGCAAGGCGAATCCGGGCGGCGGGCCCCACTCGATAACCGGACCCATCTACGTGGAGGAGGCCGAACCCGGCGATACGCTGGAAATCCACATTCTCAAGATCGTGCCCAAGGCGGACGGCTTCAATTTCAATGTACCTGGCAAGGATTTTCCCACCGTCGGCCAGCTGGCGGCGGAGTTTCCGGAAGGATTCGTGCGTTACTATAAATTGGACCTCGGCAAAATGCAGACGGAATTCAAACCCGGCATTGTCATTGACCTGAAGCCCTTTCCAGGCACCTTTGCCGTCGGTGTCGACCCGAACGAACCGGACGCCAAGGCAGGGCCGCCCATCCGCGACGCCAAGGGCCGCACCAGCACGCTGCGACCATGGAAAAACGGCTCCAACATGGATGTGAACGAGCTGCAAGCCGGTTCAACCCTGTACATGCCGGTGTTTCAAAAAGGCGGCTTGATCTGGACCGGCGATTCGCATTGCCGGCAAGGCAACGGCGAGGTGAATCTGACGGCGCTTGAGTGTTCATACCAGGAAATCGAGATTCAGCCCATCGTGCGCAAGGATCTGAAAACCGACTGGCCCTGGGCGGAGACAAAAACCGACTGGGTGTTCCTGGGCTTCGACGAGGATTTGAATCAAGCGATGAAAATTGCAGTCGAGCAAACAGTCAATTGGCTCGCTGCGCAGACGATGGTCCCAATGAGCCGGGAGGAAGCCTACGCGCTCACATCGATCGTCGGCGACTGCCGCGTCTCACAGGTTGTCGACATTCGCAAAGGCGTGCATTGCCTGATACCCAAGGCGATATTCGTCAATCAAAGCGGCGGCGCGCGCAAGCGCGCGGCCTTAACAGGTGGCTCTAACCCGAAGGCAACGTCTCGCTAAATGATTTGTTGGAGGCAGCGTGAGTACTGAAATTGAAACGGCCGAATCGCCTGGCGTCACCCTCAAGTTCGAGGCGAAGCGCTGCATACATTCGCGTTTTTGCGTTCTCTGGCAGCCGCAGGTGTACAAGGCGAACGTCAAGGGTCCGTGGCTCAATCCGGCGGCCGAAAGCGTCGAGGCGGTGGTGGCTGTAGCGCACAATTGTCCCTCCGGCGCAATCCAATACACGCGCCACGACGGACAGCCGGACGAGCAGGCGCCGCCTGTCAATCTGATCAATATCCGGGAGAACGGCCCGCTCGCATTCCGCGCGGAAATCATTCTCAATCAGAGACCTTTGGGTTATCGCGCGACCCTGTGCCGCTGCGGCGCGTCGAAGAACAAGCCTTTCTGCGACAACTCGCATCACGATATGCCATTTGCAGCGTCGGGAGAACCGGCGACGATCGAATCACCGGCGCTGGCGGCCCGCGGCGGAACGCTGCAAGTCGAGCCGCAGCCGAATGGTCCTCTGCTGATTCGCGGCAACGTGGAAATCTGCTCGGGCACCGGCCGCACCGTGAAGCGCTCGACCGTCGAGGCGCTGTGCCGCTGCGGTCAGTCGGCGAACAAGCCGTTTTGCGACGGCTCGCACAAGCGCGCGGGATTCATCGCGCCCTGACGGGCTTCTACTCCTTCGCCAGCCGCACCACCATTTTCCCCGTGTTGGCACCGGTGAACAAGCCGATCAAGGCGGTCGGCGCCGCCTCAATACCCTCTTGAATCGTGGTGCGATACTTGATTCGGCCATCCTTGATCCAACCCTTCATGTCTTGCAAGAACTGCGCGCGCCTTGATTCAAATTCGTAGAACACGAAACCGCGCATCGTGATGCGGTTGTAGATCATGTTCGACAGCGTGGTCACCGGCTCGGACACCGCGCCAAAATTGTTGTACGCGGAAATCATGCCGCAGACCGCAATGCGGCCCAACGCATTCATACGCGGCAGTGCGGCGTTCAAATGCTCGCCGCCCACGTTTTCAAAATACACGTCGATGCCCTTGGGTGCCGCCGCCTTCAAGGAGGTCCGCAATTCACCCTTCTTGTAGTTGATGGCGACATCCAGTCCAAGTTCATCCTTCAGCCAACGGCACTTCTCGTCCGAGCCGGCACTGCCGATTACGTAACAACCTTTGATCTTTGCAATCTGCGCCGCGACGCTGCCCACGGCGCCCGCCGCAGCCGAAACGAAAACGTTCTCGCCGTCCTTGAGTGCGCCGATGATCAGCAATCCACCGTAGGCGGTGAGACCGGTCAACCCCAGAACGCTCATGTAAGCCACCAATGGCATGCCGTCTGCGTCGAGTTTGGCCAGGCCTTTGCCGTCGGAAACAAAATACTCCCTGAAGCCGTTCATCGACTCGACGTGATCACCCGGCTTGAAGGCGGCATTTCGGGACTTGAGGACGCGGCCGATCGCGCCGCCCATCATTGCTTCATTGAGCGCCGTTTGTCCCGCCAGGCGCGGCCGCATGGCCGGGTCAACCGACATATAGATGTTCTCAACCAGCAGCTGCCCTTCTCCCGGATCGGGGGCTTCGGTCTCCACGATCCGGAATTGCTGGGGCACCGGCAACCCCTGCGGACGTTCGATCAGGTGCACTTCTCTATTTCGCATGACAATCCCCCTCAGGCGGCGGCCGCGTGAACCGCCAGCACATGTTTCCAACGACCCGACTTGAAGCGCCAGACGAGCAATGAGCCCTTGAGCAGATAGTCGCCGATGATGGAGCTATATACCCAAATTACCGGCAAGTGAAACATGGCGAATGTCGCCGCCAGTGCGCAGCGCACGCCGATCAGTCCGAGAAATGACGTCATCAGCGGAAAGCGTGTGTCGCCCGCGCCGCGCAAGGAACCGCCGATCGCCATATCGATGCCCAGCAGCGGCAGCATGGCCGCCATGATATAAGTGAATTCAATGGTGCGTTGCACCGTTATCTCATCGGACCCGAGAAAAAAGTGCGCCAATGGCGTGGCATTGAATACGATCACGACGCCGATGAGGGACATCGCAGCGACCGCAATGGTGCAGGCGCGCCAGCCGCTGCGTGCCGCGCCCTCGACGTCGCCGGCGCCCAAGTGCTGACCGACCAGTGTCGCGCCAGCGATCGAGAATCCTGATCCGACCACCATCGCCGCGTTCAGCATGTTGACGCCGACGTTGTAGGCAGCGAAGGCCTCGGTGCCGTAAAAACGCCCGATCAGCGCCACGAACAAAAAGAATCCGAATTGCAGCACGACTTGTTCGAGCGCAACCGGGTAACCGATGTGCAGCAGGCGTTGATAGCGCGCCCTATTGAAGACATCGCCCGGAAAGAATTTGAGCGTCAACTTCTGGCGCATCCATAACCACACCAGCACCGCGCCACACAGCAAAAACGACAAACCGGATGCAAACGGCGCGCCCGCGGAACCCATGCGTGGCGCGCCGAAATTGCCCAGGATGAAGGTATACAGCAATGGCAGGTTGACCAGATTGACCGCCAGGCCAAACAGCAGCGGCGTCCAGGCGTTGCCCGCGGCGCGAAGCGCGCTCGATAGGATGATGTCGATCGCGAAGCCTATGATGAATGCGGACAGCCAGAAAATATTGCGCGACGCCAAATCCGCAGCGGGCTCAGCCAAACCGAAAACGCTTGCGATCTGATGCGAAAACAACATGCCGAATGTCATCAGAACCAATCCCACGAGCCCACCCAGCATGAGGGACGAAGATGCAATGCGGCTGGCCTCCGCCTGTTGGCCCGCTCCCCACGAGCGCGCGACCAGCGCGGTGGTGCCGACGCCGATCGCCATCAACAGCGCCTGTAGCGCAAAAAACACCCGCTGGCCGGCGCCCACTGCCGCCACCGAGGGTGCTCCCAATTCACCGACAAATTTGGTCTGCACCATGGCGACCATCGAAAACATGAGGTTCGCCATGATCGACGGAGCTGCCAACTGCCAAATGGTCGGCCGCTTATACGGCACAGGCTCCCCTGCCGCTGCATCTAGCTGTGTCAATCGGCTCCCCGCTGCCAAACAGCCCGCATTCTGACACGATCGGGGCCGCGTGCCGCGAGGCGATCACAGCCCAGTGAAAAAGTTTCGTTTCAAATCGCCAACACGACCGGACGTTTTACCTATGGACCGCGAACATTCCCGGAGCTGGACTGTTGATGACCATGCGTCGCAAATAGCGCGTTTGGCATTGAGGTGCGTTCCGGCTGTAGAATCGCATAACCTCGCGCGGAGTCACTCATGTCGACCACCTTCACACTCAACGGCAAATCCACCACCCTGGACGCCGATCCCGCCATGCCACTGCTCTGGGCGCTGCGCGAAGTCGCCGGCCTGCCCGGCACCAAGTATGGTTGCGGCATGGCGCTGTGCGGTGCGTGCACCGTGCATTTGGACGGCAAGGCCACACGTTCCTGCGTCACGCCGCTCTCTTCTGTGGCCGGCCGCAAGGTCACTACGATTGAAGGCCTGCAGAGCAAACAGGCCAAGGCGGTGCAGGCGGCCTGGATCGAACTGCAAGTCCCGCAATGCGGCTACTGCCAATCCGGACAGGTGATGTCGGCAACGGCACTGCTCGAAAAAAATCCCGTGCCGACCGATGCGGACATCGACAGCGCCATGAGCGGCAACATCTGCCGATGCGCCACCTATTCCCGGATCCGCGCCGCGATTCATACGGCCTCTCAAGCCCTCAAGGCGTGACCCATGACAACCCAAACCCATAGCGCACGCGGGTCGCGTCGCACATTTCTCAAAGGTGCCGGCGGCGCATCTGTCATGGCGCTTACCATCGGATTTGAATGGATCGGTTCGGTGCGGCGCGCGGGCGCTGCAGCGGCACTTGAATCCGGCGCGCCGTTTGCGCCGAATGCCTTCCTGCGTATCGGCGCGGACAACAGCGTGACGGTGATCGCCAAGCACCTGGAAATGGGCCAGGGCTCATACACCGGCATCGCCACCATCGTTGCCGAAGAACTCGATGCCGATTGGTCGCAGGTGCGCGTCGAAAGCGCTCCCGCCGACGCGAAACGCTATGGCAACCTGGCCATGGGCGGCGTCCAAGGAACCGGCGGCAGCTCCGCCATGGCGAACTCCTGGAACCAGCTGCGCGAGGCCGGGGCCAAGGCGCGCGCCATGCTGCTCGCCGCCGCCGCCAACGACTGGCATGTGCCGGTATCTGAGCTGAGCATTTCAAACGGCGTCGTTTCCCACTCGGCGACCAACACCCGCGCAAAGTTCGGCTCACTGGTCAAGACCGCGGCGGCGCTGCCGGTGCCCGATCAGGTTACCCTGAAGGACCCGAAGGATTTCAAGCTGATCGGCCGCAAGGCCGCGCGCGTGGATGCGGCAGCCAAGAGCGACGGCACCGCGCAATTTACTTTGGACGTCGTATTCCCGGGAATGCTGGTGGCGTTGTTAAAGCGCCCGCCGCTGTTCGGCGCGACGGTCAAATCCTTCGATGCGGCCGCGGCGAGCGCGGTGCCGGGCGTGCTCAAGGTGGTGCAGGTGCCGCGCGGCGTTGCGGTGATCGCAAAGAATTTTTGGGCGGCCAAGCAAGGACGGGATGCCCTGCAGATCGAATGGGACGACTCGAAGGCCGAGAAGCGCAGTTCGACCGAGCTGATGGAGGAATATCGGCGCCTTGCCGACCAACCCGCACTTTCCGCGCGCAAGGAAGGCGACGCCGAGCGCGCGCTGCGCGATGCAACTCGAAAAGTGACTGCCAGCTACGAGTTCCCCTATCTCGCTCACGCGCCGATGGAGCCGCTCGATGCGGTGGTCAAGCTCAGCGCCAATAGCTGCGAGATATGGGCGGGAGATCAATTCCAGACGGTCGATCAAGCCAACGCTGCGCGCGTGGCGGGCTTGGATCCGCAGCAGGTCAGCATTCACACGCTATATGCCGGCGGAAGCTTCGGGCGGCGCGCCAACCCTGGTTCGGATTACATCGTCGAAGCCGTATCGATTGCCAAGGCGAACGGCGCGGACGGCACGCCCATCAAGCTGCAGTGGACTCGCGAAGATGACATTCATGGCGGCCGGTATAGGCCCATGTATTTTCACAAGCTCGAAGCGGGTCTGGATGCGCGAGGTCAGCTCACCGCCTGGCGGCATGTCATCGTGGGACAGTCCATCATTGCCGATACCCCGTTTGCCGCGATGATCAAGGACGGCATCGATGCGACCTCGGTCGAGGGCGCGGCGAATATCGCCTACGCAATACCCAACATAGCGGTCGACTTGTCGACCACCAAGATCGGCGTACCGGTCCTGTGGTGGCGAGTGGTGGGCAGTTCGCACACCACCTTCGCCGTCGAAGCCTTTATCGACGAGGTGGCGCATGCCGCAGGCGAAGACGGATTTACATTCCGGCGCAAACTTCTGGATCACCATCCGCGCTTGAAAGGCGTGCTCGAGCTCGCCGCCGACAAGGCGGGCTGGAGCAGCGGCCCGCTGCCTGCGGGCCGTGGCCGCGGCATCGCCGTTACCGAAGCCTTCAATAGCTACGTTGCGCAAGTGGCCGAGGTGAGCGTCGATAAGGACGGGCATGTCAAAGTCGACCGCGTGGTTTGCGCCGTTGATTGCGGCACGGCGATCAACCCCGACATCGTCGCCGCGCAAATGGAAGGCGGCATCGGCTTCGGGTTGGGAGCGGCGCGCTTCGGAGCGATTACATTGAAGGATGGCCGCGTCGAGCAGGACAACTTCAATAATTATCGCGTATTGCGCATGAGCGAGATGCCCAAGGTCGAAGTGCACATCGTGCCGTCGACCGAGGCGCCAACCGGAGTCGGCGAGCCCGGCGTGGCGCCGGTCGGGCCGGCAGTCGCCAATGCGATATTCGCCGCGACTGGCAGGCGAATGCACGTGCTGCCGTTTCCAAAAGCCGGCGACGCATGAACCTCGCCGCCGAAAGCGGGCGCGGTGCGCCGGCCGTCATGTGGATCCTGGCGTTGATTGTGGCAGCGGCAATCATCGTATCGGCGTTCTTGATACTTGGACCACATCCGACGGACTTCGCCGGCGGCAAGCGTGTGGCATTGACCGAGTACCGGACATCCGATCCCACCGGGGTTCCCGCCGAGCTCAAATCGGCAACGCTCATCGAACGCGGCGAATATTTGACGCGCACAGCAGATTGCCTCGTGTGCCACACGGCCAAGGATGGACAGCCTTTCGCCGGCGGGCGCGCTTTTGTGCTGCCCTTCGGAACCCTGTACTCGACCAACATCACACCGGACGCGCAAACGGGAATCGGCAAATACACGGATGCGGACTTTCTGAGCGCACTGCATAGGGGCATCGGCCGCGGCAACACCAGGCTATATCCCGCAATGCCTTACGCCAGCTACACCTACATGACGGACGCGGATGCCCTAGCCATCAAAGCCTATCTCTTCTCGCTCAAACCCGTACGTGCACCTGCGCCGCAAAACAGCCTCGCCTTCCCGTTCAATCAACGTGCACTGGTAGGCATCTGGGCGGCTCTGTTCGACCCCGATGCACGCTACGAACCCAATGTCGATCGCAGCCCTGAATGGAATCGAGGCGCGTACCTGGTCGAGGCGATGGAACATTGCGGGGAGTGCCACACTCCGCGGAACATCTTCTTTGCGTTGAACAACCGGCGAAAGTTCGCCGGCACCGTGCAAGCCGGCTGGCGAGCGTACAACATCACCCCCGATCGCGGCGGCGTCGGCGCTTGGAGTGATGCGGATCTCGCGAGTTATCTCGCGACCGGCCATGCCGACGGACGTAGCACGGCGGCCGGACCCATGGGCGAAGCGGTCGATGAAAGTTATAAGTACCTGAAGCCGAGCGACATTGCTGCCATGGTGGTTTATTTGCGCTCGGTATCGGCGGTTGCCGCGGTCGATCTTCCGGGACTCAAACTGACCGCCGCCGCCGATTCCAGCGAGGACAACCTCGCGAATGCGGACTCACGCGGCAAGGAGGTCTACGAGGGCGCTTGCGCCGGTTGCCACGGCTGGACCGGAACCACTTCAGATCGACCCTTCGCCACGTTGACCGGCACGCGCGACGTCAATGATCCGACCGCTAATAATGTGGCGCAAGTCATCATCGGGGGCGCGCAGCGCCATACTGCCGCTGACGCCGACGCCATGCCGGCATTCGGCAGCACGTATTCCGACGCTGAAATCGCCAGCGTCGCGAACTTCGTCACCGCGCGCTACGGAGCGGCGACATCGCGGTTGACGGCCGCGCAAGTCGCGCGGTTGCGCGCCGAAAACTGACGCAGGCCCGAAGCGCGCCCTACGGTTGGTCGGCGTATGCCTTGACGAGCAGGTAGAGAAAGTTGCGCCCGTCGAGCAGTGACTTCACGCTTACATACTCGTTGAGCCCGTGAATGTGCCCGAGGTCGGGGCCGACGAATATGGGCTCGATGCCGTAGGTCGGGATGCCGATCGCGGTCAGAAACACGCCGTCCGTGCCGCCGGCCTGCAATATCGGCAGAACGGGAACCCCGGGGAAGAATGCGGCGCTCAGTTTTTGCACCGGACCCAGTATCTGCGGCGTCAGCGGCGGCGGCGCGGAGGTGGGCCCGCGCGTTTCGAGCGTGGTGACCTTCACCGCCGGATCCGCGACGAGCATCTCCAATTGGCGCCGCACCGCTTCTTGCGACACGCCTGGAAAGATCCGGCAATTGATATTGGCGCGCGCGCGCTGCGGAAGAGCGTTGGTCGCGTGTCCTGCTTCCAGCATGGTCGCGACACACGTGGTTCTCAGCGTGGCGTTCCAGCTCGGATCCTTGGCGGAGACCAGCGCGATGGCCTGGCGGTCGTTCGGATCCTTGACGAGCGCGCTCATTGCATCGGCGATGGCCTTGTCGCCCTTGGCCGCTTGAATCGGCGCCATTCCAGAGAAATAGGCCTTGTTCGCGTCGGTGAACTGGGCGGGAAACTCGTACGCCTCGACGCGTGTCAGCGCCGCCGCGAGCCGGTAAATCGCGTTGTCTTTCACCGGCCGCGAACTGTGGCCGCCTGGATTGGTGACTTCAAGCCGATAATTCTGCGGCGTCTTCTCGCCCGCCTGGATCTCCAGAGCAACGCGGCGTCCGTCGGCATCGAGCTCGCCGATCGCACCCTCGTTGATGGCGAATGCGGCGTCGATGAGCTCGTGTCGGTTTTCCGAAAGCCATTGCGCGCCGTTGAATGCACCGGCGGTTTCCTCGCCGCAGGTGAGGGCCAGCTTCACTGTGCGCCGCGGCCGGAACTTCTCCTCGTTGAAACGAACCAGGGTGTCAACCCAGATCGCCGCCTCCGCCTTGTCGTCGATCGCGCCGCGCGCATAGAACGAGCCGTTTTCCTCCACGAGCTTGAAAGGATCCCGGGTCCAATCCTCGCGTTTTGCCTCCACGACATCGATGTGCGCCAGCAGCAAGATCGCTTTGATTTTTGGATCCTTGCCGGGGTAGACGGCAACCAAACCGCCTTCTTTCGGATGATCGGGCGCCGTGAAAATCTGCACATCGGCCGACGCCATTCCCGCGGCTTTCAGACGCGCCGCCATGCGCTCCGCGGCCAGTGTGCAATTGCCGACCGACAACGCCGTATTGGTCTCGATCAGTTCTTTGTAAAGGTCGCGAAACCTGGCTTCGCCCGGTTGACTCTGGGCCAGCGCCTGCAGGCTGATCAATCCGGCGGCAATTGCTGCAATCATTGAAAAAATGCTACGCATGTGTCGTTCTCCTTCGACACATGTTAAATGAAACGCGAAGATCAGGGTGTTGTGACCGGGACGCGCGCTGCATCGGCGGGTTGGTAATTTTACGGCCAACAGGCTGCGGCGTCCATTGGGCACAGGGTACCTAAAGGGACATGTGCCAATTGGGGTAACCACCGGTAAGATGTTGTCCGTCGGCGCCTGTGATCAATCGACGAACCCGATGAGCACCAGGTGATTTTGCGTACCGCGAAAGGACGTTCGCATGAGTTTTGATGATTTTTTTGTCGGGATCGTGGTCGGCGGCCTTGCGCTTTCCGCCGCATACATCAGGGCTGAGTATCGCTCCTGGCGTTATCAGGGTGCCGCCGAGCGGCGTAGAGCCTCGATTTTGCGCGAGTTGCATGCTGCCAGTTTGTCCCAGCAGCAAGGCGCGCATCTCGAGCCTAGCCTGGTGCAGCTGCAGCACTTCACCGACACCACCGCCGCGGCAGGCGAGGAAGTCGCCGGAGGGGAAGCCGGTCGCAGCTCCCAAGCGCGCTCCGGTTCGCCGCGCAGTCAACCGTTCGTCGAGCGACGCACGCGCGAGCGCCATCAGGCGACGAATTGAGCAATAAGTTAAATCCGCAACGGCACTTCATCGGCTCAAGATCTGCGGATCATCGCCTCCTCCGCCAGCGGCGCATTGGCGCCGGCAAGCGATACAACGGTTGAGCGCTGCGGAATCTGAGCGCTGAACAAGTACGCCACGGCGCCGATGATCAAGCTGTTCATCATCAGAGCAATGGCGAGCGCCGCGACCTTCGTCGATATTTGCGTGGACATGGTGGTCTCCCAAGAGTGATTGAGGATTGAAGGAGATTCGACCATGAGCAAAGCAAGAGCCGTGCCAGCCGCTTGTATGCGCTAACCAGCTATTTTTGTTGGAATTGTTTTTGGCGTCCGCATGAAACCACCCACTCGGACAGTGTCCGCGGACAATGCGGACGGACAGCTCGTCTCAAGCGGTCAAAATCGTTCCGCTTGACCGCAGCTCTTCAAGTTCCGCATCTGCATAGCCCACGCTTCGCAATACACTCAGCGTGTCGGCGCCTGGTTTTCCTGGAGCTTCGGGCGCGCCGTTTATCGTCGATGAGTAGCGTGGCGCAGGCGTCGGGTGGGTGACCCCTTGGATGTTCAAGAATGCCTGCCTTTCGATATTGTGTTTGTGCAAGGGCGCCTCAGACATCGACAGCACCGGCGCAATGCATGCATCAGTTCCCTCCAGCAACCCGCACCATTCATCGCGCGTGCGCCGTTTGATGATCTCAGTCATCTTGCTTTTCAAGCCGGCCCAGCGGCTGCGGTCATGTTGCGCGCCGAAATCGGCATCGGTGATCTCCAAACCTTCGCACAACCTTCGGTAGAATTGCGGCTCGATCGCTCCCACCGCAATGAATTTGCCATCGGCGGTTTCGTAGGTGTCGTAGAAGTGCGCGCCGGTGTCCAAAAGATTGGTTCCCCGGCTCTCGCTCCAAATCCCTGCGGCATGAAAACCCCAGATCATGCTCATCAATAGAGACGCGCCCTCGGTCATGGCGCAGTCGATCACCTGACCCTGGCCGGTCCTGGCCGCGTGCAACAATGCGCTGACCATGCCGAACGCGAGCAGCATTCCGCCGCCGCCAAAATCGCCGACCATGTTGATCGGTGGCGTCGGCTTTTCGCCTGAGCGTCCAAACGCTCCGAGGGCGCCGGCCAACGCGATGTAATTGATGTCGTGACCGACGGCCGGCGAAAGACTCCCCGTTTGTCCCCAGCCGGTCATGCGTCCGTAAACGAGACGCGGGTTATCCTCGAGCAAGCGATCCGGTCCCAAACCCATTCGCTCCATCACGCCGGGTCGAAAACCCTCGATCAAGCCATCGGCGCTCGCAATGACCCGTCGCGCGACGTCAGCCGCCTGTGGCTTCTTGATGTCCAAGATGATCGATTGACGCGAACGCAGCAGGACGTCGGCTGGATTCCACGGCGACTCGGGCCTGCAGATTCTGATGACTTCGGCGCCGTGATCGGCCAGCATCATTCCGGCAAATGGACCCGGCCCGATGCCTGCCATCTCGACAATTCGTATTCCCGCCAGAGGTCCCGCCATAATCGTCCTCATTGCTGGCCATATCGTCGTGTCCGTATACCATCCCTACGGGCACAACGACAGACTCGCCGCCTGAACGACCAATGCTTCGGGTTCGGATCGCGGGATTGGCGGGAAGCGCGGGCGGCTATCGCGGGGCGGGACTATGCGGTCCGGAGCCCTTGCCCGACTTCTCGGGCTTTGTGGCGGCCGCGGTGCTTCGCCGGCGCCGCGCCACCAGTTCGTTCGTGATCTCGATGGCCGCGTGCTTGCCGGTCTCGCCGACGTCCTTGCGGGCTTCGACGCGCTGCGTGGCAAATCGTTCACGCTCGGCGACGCTGATTCGTCGAATGGTTGGCTTATCGTAGTGGGCAGAAAGGTAGCTTGCGACCGCAACCGCCGCGATTTCTTCGCTAAAGAAGCCTAACCGCAGGGCGTGTACATGGTGGCCTTGATCCGCACACGCCACTGAGTACAAGCGGTACTCGCCGAAGATATCGAGATTCGGCACGGTATCTGGATCGAACGCATTGTCTGCCGTCGCCAGCTGAATCACGAACCAGCGCAGCGAATCCTCATCTTCAAGCTCCGGCGCCGTCAATGCGCGAACCGTTTGAGTGGACTCTAGACTGTCCAGCGGTTCGCTGAGCTCTTTAACGGGGCGAGCGGCAGGAACGTGAGCGACCCCCATCAGCTGCGGAAGCGCAAATTTCGAATGGAAGGAATTGAAGCTCGGCGCTGACGGACTCGGCGCTGTCGCGGACGGTGCGAGCGTGCTCTGTGCCATTGAACCTGGCGCAGCCGCCGTCGGCGCCACCGTACTCGGCGCCGCCTTGCTCTGCGCCGTCAGGCTTGCCGCTGCATGACTTGGCGCCACCGGTCGCGGTGCCATTGGGCGCGATGCCAACGGTCGCGGTACTGCTGGGCGCGGTCCCGCCCACCTCGGTGCCGTCCAGCGAGGTGCCACGGGCCGTGGTACCGGCGTCTTGGCTGCGCGCGCAGGGGCGCTCGATGTGGGTTCCGGCGCCGGTGTAACAATGGGCGCGGCTTTGTCAGGTGCAACCGCCACAGGAGGTTCCAGCGTTAGCGGCGCTGCCGCCGCAACGAGAACCGGCCCGGCAGCCGGGGTCGCAACAACCTTGGCAGCAGCTTCGGGAACACGGGTTGCCGCCGGCGCTGGTCTGATGGGCGCAGCAGGCACAGGAGGCTCCAACGTGATCGGTGTTGCTGCCTCAATGAGTACCGGCTTGGCAGCCGGGGTCGCAATGATCTTGGCCGCAACTTCAGGGATGCGCGTTGCTACAGGCGCCGGTTTGTTAAGCGCAGCAGCCACGGGAGGTTCCAACGTCAATGGTGCCGCCGGCTCGAAGAAATCCGGTGTGCGAGGCAAAGTTGCCGGCATCTTCCGTGGGGCCGTCACGGCTACGACCTCGGTGAGAACCGGTGCCGGATTAGCCGACGCGGCCAACGCCGCCGGTACGGGTGCACGCACCGGTATTGGGTCCGCTGCCCGCGCAATGGCAGGTGCCGGTGTCGGCTCCGCCACCGCTCGCGCAATTTGAGGTGCTGGAGTCGGTATCGCCGCCGGCGCTGTGGCAGTCGCTGGCTTGGGAGTTGCTCGAGTATTTGATGGCGGCAATGCCCACGCGGGCGATAGTTCGGGAGGCGTGTTCGGGACCGGTGGCGCGGTTGCCGCGGCGCGTGGCGCTGCCGGCGGCGCAGTTGCGGCGGCGCGTGGCGCTGCCGGCGGTGCAGTTGCGGCGGCGCGTGGCGCTGCCGGCGGTGCAGTTGCCGCGGCGCTTGGCGCTGCCGGCGGCGCGGTGGGTGCGGTCCGCGTGGCCGGCGCTGCACGAGTCTTGTGTTTCGCCGTTTCGCCGAGCGTCTTTGCGATGATGGCTGCCGCCCTCGCGAGCGGTTGCTCTAGATCGAACGTAATCTCCACCGCTTTTTCCGGCTTCTTCGGCGGCGGAGCCTTCGGTTTCACCGCTGCCTCAAGCTTTGCCTTGATTGATGCAATGGCACGCAAGTCGGGAGCGCCAGCCGTCGCCGTCAAGGCGCCGGGATACATCTCTCGAACATCCTCCAAAATCGCATCGGCGTCATCTTCGGTGCGAAACGGTCCCAGCCGCAGCCGGTACCGTGTCCGCCCGTCCTCGGTCACCTGAATTTGATATACGTGCGCATCCCACCGGGCCGTAAATTGCTTGGCAGGCAGGATAATCGGTGCAGTCGATACACTGAGATTTATGACGAAAGGCCCATCGCCGCCCAGCCGTTGCGTCTCGTGCACCGGCGCGAACAAGTCTTCGATGCTAAGGTGCCAGATTTCCCCGGCTATTGGTGTATTTATCGGCTTAGCCATAAATGCTGCTTTTTCCCTCAACGGTACCGGCAGTCAAGATATTGGCGAAGCGAGCCGAATGAAAGCGTGATCAGCGTCTCTTGGCAGCGACAAAATCGATTTATGTCAAGGAGATAGATCGAATCAGATACTGCATCAATTTCACAACAAAATATGTCAATCGAACACGATGCGCGGGAGTCGGCTCATTCCTTCAATGGATGCCCCTTGGGCAATTGATGCGCATGCCACGTCGCGAGCCGATGTCGGATGGTCTTTTCGCTCACCTGCTCTTCCGGCATCGGCGCGATGATCTTGTCGTGAATGAGTAGACGGTAGACGTACAGGGCTTTGTCGCTCGCCGAATCTGTCGGCTCAAACTCGACTGCGCCGCGGCGTTCTGCATATTGAACACCGGCGAGCAATGCCGCCTTAAATAGCTCCGCTTCGTGTTTGAGCTTTTTCATGCGTCAGCTCCCCGGACTTTTCACGGTAAATGCTGCGTCGAACCCCCATCATGCGACCCTCTTCGCCGTAGGTCTACCGGTCCTTTGCTTGTATAATGCAAAATCCGCCTCGCGAGCGGGCATCCTGGAGTCCGGCATCGCGCATTTCGATCGGACCCCTCGACAGCGCCAAGATAAGGAGCGATTTGGTGCGAATGGACGACAGTTTGTTCCGGTCTCGCCGCTGTCCTGGGCCAATGCGCAAAGAGGTCGGCCTTCGGGCTTAATTGGCAATAAGAAAACAGATGCCAGTACCGGATCGCGTAACTACCTTCACCGTTCGTTTGATCATCGTATTTGCATCGATTTTCGTCGCGGGTGTGGTCGCCTTTTCGCTGCCGAGTTTGGGCGGACGGCTGTCGCTGCCGCTGTTGCCGAGCGGTATCGCGGTTGCGGCTGCATATCGCTGGGGCCGGCGGATGTGGCCGGCTGTCTTTGCCGCGGCGATGGCGATCGAGCTGTGGCTGCACCACACCTTCCCTGAAGCAATTGGCGTCGGGGCCGGACTGGCCGGCGGCGCGTGGCTGACGGCGTGGCTCATGGAACGCGGCGGGTTTGACGCGAATTTTTCGCGCGCGAAGGACGTGCCGCTTTTTATTGTCTCTGCAGTGATCGGCATGACACTGGCACCGACCTTCGGGATGGCGGGAGTGATTTTCGGCGGCGACAACTCCCTGGCGACCCCGACCAACCGGGATCTTTGGATTCAATGGACTGGCTGGTGGAGCAACACAACTACCGGCGTGCTCCTTCTCGCGCCAATCCTGCTGGCGTACAGCCGCAATAGTTTGGCGCGCGTACGCGAACATTGGGGCGAAGGTGCGCTGTGGCTGATCGGGCTCGTCATCTGTTGCGGCTGGATTTTGCTTGCGCCGCAACCCAATGTCCGGCCGCTGATCGTAGTGCTGGCGAATATTCTTGTGGTCGTGAGCGCCATTCGCTTCGGCCTGGTGGTCTCCGCGCTGGGGGCATTTGCGATTTTGACAATGACGGCGATCAGTGCGGAATTCGCGATTGGAGCGTTTGCGCTGCTCGAGAGGACGCTGAGTTTCATCACCATTTGGTCTTTTATCGCAGCGCTGTCGGGATTCAGTCTCATCATCACCGCGCTGCTCGCCGAGCGGGACTCGGCGGCTTTGGAGAAACTGCGCGCGGAACATCGTTACGAGCAGGTTTTCAACGGCGGCCCGCAGCCGCTATGGGTACACGCGAGAGACACCTTGCAGTTTCTTCTCGTCAATGACGCGGCGGTACGCCAATACGGCTGGAGCCGCGACGAGCTGTTGATGCGCACTGTTGATGTGCTGGCTGCCCCGGGAAAGCAGGCTGTGCTGCCGCCGCTGCCGCAAGATGCGGTCAGCGCAGAAATGGCGGCGGAGCCGTTCGAGACGCAGCACATCACCAAGGACGGCCGCGTGCTCGAGATCGAAGTCTGGACGCGTTCCATCGATTGCGGCGGCCAGCCCGCCGAGCTGGCGTTTGCGGCCGATGTTACGGAGCGCCGCGCTTTCGGCCAGGCGTTGATGGATGCGATCGGCGGCGAGCAGCGCCGGATCGCCGAGGAAATGCACGATGGCCTTGGGCAGGAGCTCACCGGCCTCGCGCTCTCGGTGCGCGCGCTGGCGAATCGCGCGCAAAAGGAGCGCGACGTGATTTCGGTTGAACTGGACCAGCTCGCGCTGCTCGCGACAAGTTGCATTCAGGACGCCCACCGGATCGTGCAAGGCCTCTCACCCCTGACGAATGCCGAAGGCAATCTGGAGGCTGCGCTCGAGGGACTCGCGAAACGCAGCTCATTGAGCGGCATCCGGGTGCGATTCCGCGGCCAGCAAGACCTCCCGCCGCTCGACCTCAAAGCTCGCAATCACTTGTATCGGATCGCGCAGGAAGCAGTACAAAACGCACTGAAGCATTCAGCCGCAAAAAGCATCGAGATCGAGTTATCGGCGGATCCAGGTACCGTGACTCTTACCGTGGCCGATGATGGTCAGGGCCTGAGTACGGACGCAGATGGCGGCACGGGCCTCGGTATGCGGACGATGCGATTTCGCGCGAGCGCCATCGGCGGAAAGCTGGCGATCAGGCGGGGCGCAAGTGGCGGCAATGCCATCGTGTGCAGCGTACCGACGAGAGCCAGTTACGCCGCAGCTGGATGATGAGGCGGAATTTCGGTGGTTATCCGCTCATACAGTGTTGGGCGCGCTCGAGTACTGAATTGACGCTTGCTCAACGCCATCGCGACAATCGCGCGATGGGGCGGTACCGTCATCAAATCTATGCGCAGTCCGGCACGGCGAGATTCTGCGTTCTATTCGGGCTGCAGTGGCAGGTGATCGAATGCTCGAAGCTCGAGGCGGGTGCCGACCTTAAAGGCGCCATGACGGCGGCGATCGGGCGCCTTGCCAGTGAAAGGTGGCAAATGGAGGGCGGCGCACAATTCGGTTTTGTCTTCATGCGCCGCGCCGGCGAGCGCCGCTTGCTGATATTGACCGAGAGGGACCCGCAGGATATGCGGCCGCAGGCGTTCTCGCCGTTTGCTTAAGAATCGAGGTTTACGTGTGCCAGACTAGGGCTTCCGCAACGAACACCCGGGATCCACCATGACAGACCCATCGCTGCCGCCCGTTCGGCGAATCGTCACCGGTATAAACACCGCGGGTCGCTCCTGCATACTCGAGGATGGGGTTTCGCCGGCAATGCAGGTCATGCCGGGGCGGCTGGGCTATCGGAACAACAACCTGTGGCGAACCGTCGGCAGTCCTGCTCCCGTAGACGCACCGGATAGCGTGCTCAACCACAAGGGCGTTCTTCCGCCAGGCCAAGGGACGGTGATTCGCGTCATTGATATTCCACCGGAAAGCTTGGATCCGGCGGAACGCCGGCGCCAGACCACCGCTGTATTTGCGTCCATGTTTCCCGATGCACACCACAATGCCGGCGACGCGCGGCACCCTGGGATGCATGTGACCGACACCGTGGACTACGCCATTCTCCTGCAGGGTGAACTGGTTGCAATCCTTGAGGACGGCGAAACCGTCATGCGCGCCGGCGACATTCTCATTCAGCGCGGCACCAATCACGCATGGGCGAACCGCTCGCAGACAATCGCGCGCATTGTGTTTGTGCTGATCGACGGCGCGCGCTGAGCGCGCGCGGCCCTGCTATGGTCGTGCGTCGCAAACCGATGGAATGCTGGCTTGGGATTCATGCGCTGGAGTAAATCATGCGTGAGAACGATTTTGTTCCGGTAGTCAGCGATTTCCGGGC
>Ga0210402_10001603_pt1 | contig 23185 bp, 35 predicted proteins | sample IncBWC7MmetaG_FD_161055 | JGI IMG/M metagenome (GOLD analysis project Ga0210402, IMG submission 161055) | Forest soil microbial communities from Barre Woods Harvard Forest LTER site, Petersham, Massachusetts, United States - Inc-BW-C-7-M | ecosystem: Environmental > Terrestrial > Soil >... | reverse complement strand
AGTTTATTGACCAGTATTTAGGGTAGGCTTCAAACACGTCCCGTGACGTCCCGATTGAGAAAATCCGCTCCAATACTGAATTTAAACTCAGATTTACCAGTCCTTCTATCGAAGAGCTTGCCTCGTCATTGAAGGAATGGTTACGAGTCTAGTCCAGTAACTCCAGTGCCCAAACCAGGTTGAACTGCATCAGAAAAGAAAAGAACAGATGTTCTCTCTGACTAAAAAATAAACTTTACAAACTTATTACAGCATTGCCTTAAGCTTCTATATATTATCGTCTAATCCCACTATGGTTCATCATCCCTTCCAAACCCCCCCACAGGCTCATAAGTAGCCTCCGTCGTATCCCTCCTCCAAATCACCCTGACTGCGAGGAAGAAAGCACAAATCAGCATTACCCCAGCTACACCCACCAACAACGGTGCACCATATTCCATGGACCGCGGCGGATGGTACGGCACCAACAACCGGTCAATCTGAATGACACCCCCCGTTCCTTTCCCAGTAGTAGACCGGCCCCACGAAAGCACACGTGCCCAATCTGCATCCCCATCCGTCCCGCGGGCATTTTTGATCCCCACGACATATTCATCACGTCCCTTGGAATCTAGTTGGCGGAAGATGATGTCCCCATACGCGGATGACGTTGAACGGAGGGTGGAGTAGGTGACGGATCCATCGAGGGATAGAGGACGGTTGTTGTTGAGGACGTCGTGATCATCAAGACCCGATGCTGGGGAAGGGGTAGGAATGAGGTGTTGGCTGACGATCGCGCGAAGCCCTTCAATGTCAGCGTATAGCTTGGTCAGGTTGTACTCTTTGAACGCATCGTCCGTCGGACACAGGAGTGTCCACCCAACACCTGTGAGACCTTCATCTGCCCACGGAGACCCCTCTGGGGGAGCAGTGCCATTTAGCACCCAATCAAAACCAGTCTTGTTGACCAAACTAGCCATGGTACTCCCCTTCGCGGCCTTTACAAGCTTTCCTACAGTCAACTGAACTGACCTGGGGATGAGGATATCCGATAACTCATGAACCACCCCAGTCTGGGTGAGGATGTCGCGGGGGTACAGCTCGGCTTTCATCCCTGCCCAGCCTCCACTGGAACTGATGAACACGCTGCCATTTACGGGACGTTCCAATTGGAGGTCAGTTCCCTCCAGAGTACCGAAAGTATGCTGAGAGCCGCCTTGAAGTGTCCGAGTGTACTCGACGCTATCGAGGGTGTGGTGGAGGAGAACGTGCTCTAAATCCTGCTTGGAGGATGCCGCGAGAAGGTGTGCACTGACGAGTAGACCGAGACGCTTGAATGCGGCGTTGTGCGGGATGAGAAGGGATGTGCGGGGTGTCGTTTTGAGCGTTTCTGCGAGGGAAGTAGAGAAGACAGCGGCTAGGAACGATGATAGGTCAAGGAAGGGTAAAGCGGTCTGTAACGCATCGGAGGGTGGGAGGAGTGGGCGTGCCACGAAGTAAATCAGGGTATTGTTGATCTCGACTGGGATCAAAATATTAAGACTGGAGCAAATTTGGGAAACGCCCATACATACTGTGATCACCAATGACCCCGGCGCCGCCGAACCTAACAGACCTTTCGTCAGGTTTCTTGTTGTCACCGCCACTGACCTCGATACTCAAAACCTGTCTGCCACCATCAAGACCTTGCTCCTCTAAAGCAGTCTCCAGCAGCATGCCATTTTCCAGCTTCTTTGGCGTCCACCTTCCAGGAATAAAATGATACTGCAAAAGCTTCTTCAGTTCATCGCTGCCTCTCTCTGGGAGGTCTTCGGCCCCGAAAACGGAGAGAACATCGTCGCGGGGCGCAAGAATCGTGTATTTCGCGTCGGTATCATTAATGAAGGACGTGAGGTTGACGGAGTGCAATAGGGAAACGAAAGATGTGCAGTTGAGGGCGAGAAGATATTTCTCTGGGGTTAGTTGGAGAGCTCCTGGAGGCACGAGTAGGGAGGAGACCAGATGTAGGACACCGTTTGATGCGTATAAGTCTGGTTTGACGAGATCTGCAGTTGAGATCGTAGTTTTCTCAGGAGAAACTACGATTTCGAGGGTTGTACCGTCGATGGTGGTCACTGTTTTCATAGTCAGAGCGATGAAAGGGACTGAATGGTGAAAATGGGACTGACAGTTGGTTGCGGGCTCGAATGAGTCAGACCATCTGACATCTTTCTCGACAACGGCGTGCATGTTTAAAATACGGTTAAGGTCGTCCGTTGCGAATTCACTTTCGAGATACAGCCGTTCAAGGGGGTCCAGAGCGTCCCAAGCCTCGTTGACGGGTAAAAATAGTGTTAATTGCGGAGTGCTATTGAGGAGTTTTGTGATTTCTGGATTAAGGACTTTGTGAAAGTAGGAGGTGGATGAATGCTGAGAAACGACATGTGCTGCGGGAGTGGTATGTCAGTTCCAGGTAGATGAACAGATTCGAGCTGATATTGACAGACCCAAGTCAAGTGGCACATCCAGGACATCTGCGATGCCGAACAAAACACCGTTTCCAGCATTCACCTGGCCTTTCACTAATTCAGCACCACCCTTGCCAAACGCGTCTACTCCAACCCAAGTGGCTTCATCCCGGGCCGTGATTCTGAGACGCTGTGGCTCACCCCCAAGAGTACCGCCTGGGATTGGCATCCATGGAGGAGAAGGCGGTGGCTCTCGTGAAGGTGGTTCAAGGGGAATTTCTGGGAAGTGCAAAGTTTTGAGAATTTGAGGGTGTGGTCCAACAGGCAAGGTGGTAAGCGAGTAGTTCAGCAGGTGGTAGAACAGCTGTTGCCTCAATTGCTCTTGTACATTGTCATTGATTATGAGGGCATCCTCTGCGAGAACAGTGCGCCAGAGAGAATTGGAGGATGTCTGTCGCTTGATGGCATCGTTCGTCGGCGCAAAGAGTGTGCTGCCATTGAGACGATTGAGAGTTGGTATGAGACGCGCCTTTTGTAAGAGGCTAAGGAGTGAGGTGTAATCGGGATCGGCATTAAGGGCATCGACAAGGGTGCTCGTTGAGATGGTTGGCTGTGATTGCCATGAAAGCTGAGATGAAGGGGAAACGAATGGAAACAGAGCAGCGAAAACTGCGAGGGGGAGACAGCCCCAGAGACGCATGTTGGCTGCAAGTCAGGAGGAAGAAAGAGCTTGCTATAGCTAAAGGGAGTTTTGAAAGCAGAATAGATAGAGATATTAGAGAAGGATGGTCAGTCGACGTTGAGCGCAGCACCACACGCTACACGTGCAGAGCGCGTTGAACGTTTGCAAGGGTCATTCGCAAGGGTTCAGTACTCAGTGCTACTAGGGCCGTTCCTAGCCCTTGCCCAACTCTGGCTCAGTCTTCCAGAAATGTCAGTCTGAAGCCTTCTGCAGAATAACTTTGTCGCAATACTTTGTCGCAATAACGCTTCATACGTTCAGACCATGCTAGATCTAAAGCGCACTTACTCAGGCTGTCCTACTGCCGGTATCCAGCATCTGGTTCTTGCAAAGGAGACACTCTTAGTGCGTCTCCGATTGCTGCTGGACCTTGAATTACCTCCCATCTTTTCATTCTAGTTGTACCCATCGGGTGATGCCATCGTAATCCTCAATGCTCGTACACTGGCCCTCGTTCGCGTCCTCGCCTTCTGGGAAGCCTTTCCCGCAAAAATACATACCAAGGATAAAGTCACTTGCATCTCTGTCGATTCAGGGATGAAACTTGTACGTAGCCTAATTAGCTCCTTCTCGTGTCCTTTTCCACATCACCTGTATCAAATAGATAGTTGCTTCAATGAAATCCCAAATAGCAGCCTGGTCGCTCTCCGGAGTACAGCATGATGCGTGGCGCATTCATTCCTCGCTCATTCTTCCTCCAGACCATGCTGTAACAACACTCGACAGTAAATCTGGTAAAGGAGGCCTTCCCGTCCATCACTCTACACTTCTCATTTGTATCAGGACTGCTTGCTGTCGGCAGCGAAAGTGGCCTATCCGTATACACCTTAATACTGGAGAATGACTTGCCAACATGGTCCCAGAAGTGGATGTTCTCGTATGCATCCATCGTGCGCACTACAATTCTGTTCTGGTTCACTCATGAATATGTTTAGTATCACAACACCTTCTCTCGCGCGCTTTTCGCCTTCTCTTATGTACATTGCCACCGCGTCGAAAGTATGTATCATATCATCGACCATGCCGTTCGTCGACTTGACATTTTGCAGAATGAAAATACGGTCAGAACGTATTCCACTACATCAGGTCGCCAGTCCCAAGTCATTCCACATCCACGTCCGGTGACAAACATTGCATGGAGGCATTCCCAGGCGTCAAGTCGGTTCGTCACCACTATTTTACTCCGATTCATAACATTAAAGCCTTCCCGCAGAGATGATCTAATCCTCTACACCATCACATCTGATTCCACATTACGGATATACCTCCCCATCTTGGATTCACCCCAACGTCTACAGCTCCATGCGTCATTAGATCTGTTCTCCTCTCTCCCATTCTCCGTGGCCGCGACGTATTCCAAACCAGCAAATTCCAGCGTGTTTTGGCTTGATAGAGAAATCGTTTGGGATGCACTAAACAATATTTTGAAGGACCAATCCGAACTGGAGGACGCGCGGAGTAGAAGAATCAAAGAAATCATAGAAGAGGGATGGGATTTATTTCTCCGTGTTCTCGAGGACGGTTCCGTCGTTATTACTGCAGTTGCTGTAAGCTCACACTTCCCCCATTTTGCATGCATACTCAGACAATTCTTCTCAGAACCTCGACCGCAGGCCTCCAACCCTCCTCAAGCAGTTTACCCTACAACAATCCCTCCCTTCGACACTGTCCTCCCCACCGTCCTACCTCTACCTATTCCCTAACCCAGACCTTTCTTCTATAACCCTGGTAACCTCGTCACCACTCGTCACGTTTGACCTCTCACCCTTAGCCTTCTTCGACGCACAACCAGAGGGCCTACGTCTGCGTGCACAGGATATCGAACGGGTTCCGGAAGAAGAGTCCGAGATTGTAAGGTTTGTTCGAACACCGGAGGGCAAGGGAGTCGGCGTCCTCCGCGCTAGTGGCGGCGGAGAGGCTTGGAGAGTCGTGGAAAAGGGCTCGAGATTGGTTCGTTCTGGAGCGTGGGCTGCAGCGGACCAACTTGTGGTCCTTGATGGCGGTTGGCATTTATCCATGCCCTTGTGAACTTTTCCCATCCATGCTGAACTAACTTTCTTGACAGGACGGAACTTCGCAACCTACACTGCATCAAATGGCTTCCTAACCCTCCACTCAACGCCCCCCACATCCGTTTCCCTCCCAAAAATCGCTTCCCTATTCTCCATGCCCTCCAAAGACGGTCACGAATCCATCATCGGTATCACCCCCGAATTCTCCATAGTCCATATCTATGTCATCGACTCCACCACACTGACATGGCACTCGCACAACTCCCTTCCACTGCCCACTTGCCCTAAGATGATCCTCCCCGCTGATCCTATGGCAAGAGGGCTGGGCAATTCGTTCTACGAACATGATGTGTTGTTGAGTGTGTCTGAGCTTGGGGAGTTGGCGTTTTGGGTTCCCGAGGTGGGGTCGAAGCCGGAGTGGAGGTGTACGGGGACAGTAAGGACGGGGAGGAAGGCGATTACGATGGCGAGGTGTAGTTCGGCTAAGAAGTCTGCGTTGGGTGTGCATCTTTTAATACATTTTCGTGTTCTGAAAAGCTCACGCGTCTGTAGTTGACTCTGGAGCTGGCGGTGAGGAGTTGACCATCTGGGACTCCCAAGAGTCGGAGTTCGCTTCTGGTTTGGAGTACCGTGGGGATTTTGGGTGCGAGCAAGTCTCATTAACCCAGACGTTTTTATATCAAGGTTGAATTTTGTTGGTTTGTTTAGCCATCCCATTAATGACCTAGATTGGACCTCGACTCCCGATAACCAGTCCATCTTGGCTGTCGGCTTTCTGCATCATGTCGACCTTCTGTGTCAACAGCGGATGACATACTTTGACGAAGTGCCGGGATGGGCCACGTGTTGGAAGGTGGAGATTGGAAAGTAAGCCACCATCAGAAGCCTTTCTTTCCATGCCTATGTTTTTAACCCCTAGTTTTTCTTGTCTCTCGACTTGATCAAGCTTCATACCATATCCGATCAGCGACTCCATTTGGTTGGCACATGGGTCTCTCCTCGTTGGTGCAGGCCATCAGATGAGTCTGTTCGGTCAGCAGTCACCGGTTTCTGGTAAGGAATCGTCACCAAAAAGTTTGTTCGAATATGTCGCCCGGCACAATGGGCCTTTGGTGGACTATCATCCTCAGATGCTCTTGCAGTGTCTTTTATGGGGTACGTTTCCGTTCGGAGCATTCACTGGAGTGTCTAACATGAAGATGTAGAGAAGGTGGAATTAGTCAAAGAAATCATTGTCAATCTTGCTCGGGACATTGAAGAGACTTGTGCCGGAAAGAAGTCAATGGATGACTGGAGTTCCGTACCTGTGGAGAGGTTTTTGAGGAGGGACCAGTCCCCGAAGTCGGTTGGTAGCTCGCTTGATTCTGAAGCGATAGCAATCATACTGACTACGTGCTTGTAGAATGCGGTCAATAAGAAGCAGTATACGTTGCTGTTCAACGGCCCAAAGCAGAAGGAGGAGTAAGACTTGTTTATAGTTGTAGCTTGCTTGAAAAGACGCTGAGACATCATGGACAGATCTGACGAGGAGGGATTCTCCCGCCCGCTTGTCCTTCGCCTGATTCAAGCTCTAGAAGCGGACCCCCTTCCACATCTGACGCCTAATGAGCAGGCCCATTTGCTAGTGCTTATACAAACTGCTCTAGAGGTACGCTCGTTATGACATAGTTAATATTATTTTGTTCAACGACTGTTCCTAGATCGACGAACAGCGCCGTGCTCTGGATTCCAATGGTTTACGCTATCTTATCTCAATGCGATCATTCTACATACTCAATCGCCGAGCTTCAGAACCGAGTAGTCCTGAATCAACAGGTGTTGTCCCCAGACAGAGCGGACGGAGGGAACGACTTCGCTACCGCGATATGATCTGGGCGTTCCACAGCGAAAGTCAAGATTTATTGCTGAATGCGTCGACTGCTGCATGCAATGGAAAGATGTGTTGGTCTGACGCTAGAGCATTGGGTGTTTCTATCTGGCTTAATTCTGTGGAATCCATGGCTTGTATTTTTTCACTCCCATTTCCTTTCCTCAGTTCTGATGCAACCCGTTGGTATAGAAATCTCACATAGAAAGTATTGCGCGGAACGAATATATGGCAGGTGATAGCCGTGATCCAACAGCGTGTTCACTCTATTACTTCGCACTGGGCAAAGTGAAGCTTGTGCACGGGTTATGGAGACAAGCAGCATGGCATAAGGAACAAGCTGTTATGTTGAAGTTTCTCTCGAACGATTTCAGTCAAGCTCGGTGGCGTACAGCTGCTCTAAAGAATGCATATGCCCTTCTCAGCAAACGTCGTTTTGGTTAGCCATCATTTACTGGTATTTTTATGACTAAACTGACATTTGTTCCAGAATATGCTGCTGCTTTCTTCCTTCTTGGGAATGCCTTGAAAGACGCTGTTAATGTTTGCATTAAGCAATTAGGAGACTTCCAACTCGGTGTCGCATTAGCTCGTGTCGTCGAACAAAGCAACGACGGGCCTGTTTTGCTCCATATTTTGAATAACACTGTTCTTCCCATTGCTTTCAAAGATGGAAATAGGTGGCTTGGAAGCTGGGCATTTTGGCTACTCTATCGAAGAGATCTAGCTGTGAGGATTCTAGTGGTGCGTTAGGCTTGATATTGTTGAATTTGTCTGCAAAATCTGATGCAATCTTCAGACACCTCTCCAGGATATCACCTGTGCATTAGACATCCGTGTGACAGAGATCGGGGAGCCTCATTACGATGATCCCAGCCTTGCATTGTTATTCTCTCAGTTGAGGTCGAAAACCCTGCAAGCAGCAAAAGGAACCAGCGAAATTTCAGGCCGTGCGGAGTTCCACTTTGTGTTGCAAATCGCGCGCGTGTTTTGCAGAATGGGTATGTTACCTTGGCCGACCTCATCCACAACTACTGATATGCGTGCAGGCTGTCATGTGTTGGCCCTCGACCTCGTCCGTTCTTGGTCATTCGAACGCCCAACAGTTATTCGCGAAGCGCAGCCGTCATCTACAATCAAGAACGAGAAAGTTATATCGCCAAGTCCAAAGTCAACACGCCGATCCATGTTTGGACTCCAACAGGCCATGCGCAGACGATCTTCTATTATGATTGATATGGATATTCCCTCGCTTCCCCCGACACGACCTACTTCTCCTGTGCCAACAGCTCGGCGACAACCAGTGATTCCGGAGGAGCCAGCTAAAGGAGAGGGAGACCGAGATGCTCGTTTGGCTGGGTTGGGGAGTTTGATGAAATCTGCGAAACAGGATGTGAAAGTACCAGAGTTCGATATGAACGCATTCTTCTAGTAGCCGTGCCGTTCCAGAATCGTTTTGTTTGACCAGGCGGGCAACTATTTAAGAACTCGCAAAATCGGTTGCAAAAGCATTCCCATGTACATGTCAATATGGTAATACGTCGAGAACAACTTTGAGTTGTTGCAACTATAGCTAGTCGTCGGATGTCTAGTGAATTGATGGTAACAAGTTACGGTGTCAGCCGGGACCACACTAGAGTATTTATAATTATTAATCACTTTGATTCACTCTTCTTGGTGTGGCAGATAGCCAATATCGCTCTCGTGAAGAACAAGGTGCAATGAGGTTCTAAGCACGTTTCTGATTCCTACCTGTATTCTTATTTTATCTGTGTAATTCGCTAGATGCCGAGCAATAGAGAACTCTGGATATGGAAGTCACTGCCCGTTGTATATCGTCTATTCCTGTACCTCAACTTCTCGTTTCTTGAGTACCAAGTCTTGGCCCATCACTCGCTTCCATACATCTTGAACATCCTCTACGACAGTCTCGAAGTGGGAGGTAGCGTCATAAGAGCGAGTGATGAAGATTTGTTCACGTTCGCCCGAAGCTGTCGGTGTGTACAATGGCGTAACCTCGACGAATCTGAAGATACGGTGAAGGTTATTAGGCTGTCAAAGGACATTGGAAAATACTGACTTGTCGTGGATTGGACCAAGGAGGTTCAGGCCAGGGGCAATTTCTTGCTCTGGTCTATCTGTCTCGACGATCGTACTGACGATGGCGACGTACACGTCTTTGGCGCAGACGTTGTGAGTTGAGGAGACCATAGCGATGTAAATATCTGCATGTTACGCTAATAAGTGATAAAACCTATTGGGTCTGGCATTTGAACCCACCGTTTCTTCTATTGACCTGATTCTGCGGAATGATGATTTGAAGACTGTCGCTGTCATCCGTGCCCGGAATAGGGTGTTTGAGGATGCAAATAGCCCTGACCACTTTGCCCTCTTCCACGACTCTCACCTTGCCGCCATCCACGTCCTTGCCTGCGCCAAAGTAGCTTGGATCCCCGATAACCTGCTTCGCCTTGACAGTCTCACCTCCACTTGTCACACCGACGAATTTGCCGTCGGAACCAGTAACAATGTGGTCGATTCGTTTGTCGAGCATGTAAGTACCACCGTAGATTGCGCTGAGACGAGCGAAGGACTGCGGGAGCTCGCCCAGTCCATAAAGAGGGTAGATGTATGGTGATTTGCCATAACGGGCCATAGAGGAGGTGTAGAGGACAATCCGATCGTATGATGGACGAGCGGGTTTGGTGATATAACTATGAGGGCAAATTGTTTAGAGTTTGCGTTAGTGGACAATTAATTACTCACTCATCGTCAAGATAGAGAGCCATGGCGTGACCGATGAAGTCTTGAGTTCCCGCTTCCAACCCAAATTTCTCGTAGACAGTTTTCATGCTATCTTTGTCAAGATCGATGCCTGGGGAATTGGAGGATTAATTCTATGTGCCATTCAGTCGCCGAGAAAAAGAAAGACCTTGATGGGTAGTCGGATCATCGTCTTTCCATCCCTGTAAGAATTCGAAAAACTTCTTCGCACGTCTTTTTTCAAACAGGCCCATGAGAGGACTCCTAACAGCCTCCATTTCTGTGCTGGGGACCTTGGAGATCCTACCATCGCGGTAAACAAAGCTGCCAGCGATCTGTTTGAACTCCAGATAACGCGTGACATCGGTGTGGACGAGGATTTTGGTGAGCTCCCCGGAGGCGATAATGAACTTAGGGACTAGATCAAGGGCATAATCCCGGTCACGACCAAGTTCCGCTGGAGGAGCCTGGTCTGGTCGGAATTTGCGATACAACTATTGATGTGAGTCTTTATGGCTCGAATGATGGAGATTGAGTTTAATATACCTGGGTTAAGTTAAGACTAGCACTGTCGCCGCCGTAATAGTCATTCCTATCCATATGAAGGACCTTCTTGCCCTCGACGGATAGTAATCCTGAGAGGATACATTCGGTCAATCCCGTACCGAGTACAATTACCTGTCAAAAAGTTATTTTTTGAGATGGTTTTGGCAAAGAAGGACGCACATCATATTCTTCATCCATGGTTTTATGAGTTGGGCGGTTCGATGCTGAAGGAAGATGGTTGCTAGTACTTTGCAACTTGAAGGGGTTATCGATTTACTGGCACGTGGCCACATCATCAATAGGATATTCAATATATAATAATAATATTATTGTTTTTACAATTTACGAATGATAACAAGGAGTGGTTACAAGATGGAATAGACAATGTCCATGACTAAAGAGGTATTTACGTTATTTGAGCAAGGGTTGAGGCAAAGATACTTACCCCTATTATAAGTACTACTGATCGCAGCGTAAACGAAGCCGACAGTATTAAGGCAATTGCAAATGACATATAAGTTAACATTTGGAACACAGAAGATATCATTGTTGGACCATGTATCGTGCACTGTCTTCCTCGTACTCTCCGTCCTCATCCTCCTCGTCGTCCCGAGTGCGTTTGCGATTCGATTCGACTTGTTCGTCGTCACTTGTAGTAAATTTGCGCTTGGTCTTTGGTGGATTTGTCCCACCTACATCTGATGATGATGCCCAACTGGGGCGACCGCGTTGCGAGTGAATGGACGACCGACCATGCACTTCAGTGGCTTGTCTCTGCTTCCGGTACTTCTTCGCAAGGCGATTAATGGCTGAAAGAATGGGGGGATACATCTAAATTAGTAACCAACAAGAAGAAAGGCACATACTGTCTTCACGTGTACGATAATACTCGGCCCAAGATTTGGCAGATCTTTGCGGATACTGTAAGGTCTGTTATGTTCGTAGATGTGCAGACATCCAAAGCGAAATAAAGCTTACGCGCTTTTGAAAATATTCCCATTTCTCCTGAAAACTAGCATTGTCGAAATCGGGTATTGACGCTACATGTTTTGCAGTGATCCTTAGGTCGGCTGTCGTGAACGAACCACCGCTTGGTCCCATGTTTCTTTCATCGGCTGACGACGCCTCCCCGTCACAATCCTGCTCATCATCCGAGCCAGGGTCCTCTGCTTCTGACGTTGACTCCGAACTGGAGTCGGACCGATACTTAGGTTTACGGATGATGCCGCTTTGTTCTTCCTCGTCCGAGTCTGACCGGTCCTCAGCAAACTCTTCACCTTTAGCTGTAGCCATGATTTTGTCGGGGACATCATGGTTATTTGACCAATAGGATGCCCAAGATAACTCGGTGTGGTGGGGTGCCTATCATAGTTGAGTGTAAAATGGAATCGCGAGAACAACCTGAATGTCGTACTCGCCTTGAGTTCCAATTCTTTGCATAGCTCCATGCGTGTTAGAGTTGGATCACATTTGAGCCGCCACGAGATAAAATTGAGGAAAAAAACTTTGTCTGCAGGGGTGTATTTGTTTCCTCGGCCTTTGGGAATTACCATCGTGGGTGGAGTTGGCGAGCGTGATGGAGGGTCGGGTATTGTAATTTGGGCATTGGGAGGCGGTAAACGGTCATCGAAAACGGGAATATGCGTTGTGAGACTGTTGATAGTTTTTCGACGGCTTGTCGACGGTTTTGGGAGCGAAGTTGGTTGGATTGAGTGGCGAGAACGCCTCTTCGATACGGGTTGAGAAGACGGCAATCCCGGCGAAGTATCTACATTGAATGAATCTAGTAACGGCTTCTTCGCTGTCTTGACCGAGGTTGTCGAGCGCTTTACGACGACGTCGTCAAGACGATGTTTGTGGTCCAAATAATAATCTTTCCAAAGGCTACCCGAATGATTATTTCTCTGATAGCGTCGCGGTCAGGCGTTTGATCTGGACGTCAGCAAGTTGCAACTCACCCCGTGCAAACCATTGAGGGCATCCTTGTAACTCACTTTCTTGATCTGGCTGTCAAGCAAAGCTTGGATAAGGAGCGGTTCGTCTTCTTCCCCGACGGGGGTAACCATTGTAGCGGCTTCATGGAGGAGATGCTGCACAGAAAAAGGCATATTATACATAGTCGGCATCGCGTTGGAAAAGCCTTGATGCTGCATCTGGTTGGGCCACGACGAAGGATTGAAAGGCTGAGGCTGCTGGGCCTGAGGAGGAGGAAGGGAATTTTGTGGCATTATGGAAGACCATAGATTCTGAGACATGGCATGCATATTCGGTTGAGGCTGTCGCATGGTCATTGGATTCTGGTATACAGGGGGATTTACTGGAGGATACTCGGGATATGGGTTTGAGCTTGGTGGGGCGGAATTGTTGGAATGATATCCATTGATACCGTTGCCATTTTGATTCATCGCGAGCTTTGGTGCGGTCTTGGTCCAAAATTTATGCCACACAGTGACCGTCACGGTAGTGTGATATTGTCTTTGTGTCACCCGTTGTCCACGTGATGTATCGCGAAGAGGAGGAGCAGTATCACGATACTAGTCAAATACTAGTACTAGTACTACTTGAGTACTACTTGAGTTGCACTGCTCGTGTCCTATCTACTATTTCTGTGTCAATGCTCTCTCGTTTTCGCTCTTTGCGTGCCTGTACATTTGCAACATCTGCACCTCTCAATGCCTTGAGTGCAACTGCTCGTCCAAGAGCGGAGCAGCTCTCGTCTGAATGGAAGGGAACCAGTGCAACTGGAGGAAACACAACGAATTTCATTGGTGGTGAATTCGTCCAAAGTAAATCATCGGAATGGCATGACATTCTTGACCCAGTGAGTTTCTTACCATCACATTGATGTCTGAACTCTTAGTGAGTTTGTTTCTCCAGTCAACACAAACACTGCTTTCGCGTGTTCCACAGACAACGGGCGCTGAATTTGATCAAGCAGTAGATGCTGCATTGCAGGCATACAAAACGTGGAGTCGCACCAGTGTTATTGGTCGCCAAAGATTTGCGATTGAGTATGTCATAGTTCGCGAAACATTTGGGGCAATGCTCACGCTTTTCGTCAGACTCCAATACTTGATCCGCAAAAATGCTGACGTACTCGCAGACAGCATTGTATTGGAACAAGGCAAAACCGTTGCAGGTGGGAGAACCAAGTTTTTTTACAAGTTTCCTTCAATGCCTATACATTTCCTCGACTTTGCAGATGCTCACGGTGATATACTTCGAGGCCTACAAGTCGTTGAAAGTGCCATTGGGGCCACTTTTACCCTTATGGGTGAGAAAATTGAGGGTAAACTTGATATAGAATCATGTTTTCTTATCGAGTCCTAACCATTGCGACCGCCTGCATTTTAGTCGCCAAGGACATGGATACCGAGGTGCGAAAATTGCCCCTCGGCGTCTGTGCTAGCATTGCGCCATTCAACTTTCCTGCGTGAGTTTCTCGCAATCTATGCATGGAAAAGAATATATTACATGTGAATATACAGAATGATTCCATTGTGGACGATACCCATGGCAGCTATAACGGGAAACACACTCATTCTCAAGCCATCTGAAAGAGATCCTGGTGCAGCTATGATTATCGCAGAATTGTGCCAACGCGCAGGTCAGTAATACCTTGCCCCCAAGTCACTTCAACACCCTCACAAGTATTTTACCATGAGGTCTACCGCCCGGCGTTTTGAATGTTGTCCATGGCACTACTCCCACCGTAAATGCTATCTGTGATCACCCTGCCATCAAGGCGATTAGCTTCGTAGGAGGTGATCGTGCTGGAAGGCATATTTACGAAAGGTAGAGTACATTTGATGGTCCCTATGTTCTGTAAAGCCTTACTGGATGATATAGAGGCACCAAGAACGGTAAGCGAGTCCAGGTAAGGAACAATGTCTCTTGTGCTGCTTCAGGTATTTACAAGCCACTTATACAGATAAACATGGGAGCAAAGAATCATGCAGTCATTATGCCCGACGGTTAGTCGCGATGTCCTTCGGGATGATTTGCTTCCTATCCTATTGATCTTTATTCAGCCAACAAAAATCTGGCACTCAACTCTATTGTCGGTGCTGCTTTCGGTGGTAGGTTTCATTATGTAAATGCCTTGTTTGACACTATCGACGGGAGCTTTACAGCTGCTGGACAACGCTGCATGGCAATCTCGGTTGGTAAGTCGCACAACACTTGATCATTCTCCGGAAAGCCAACCATCACATTCACAAGCTATCCTCGTCGGAGAGACCCAGTCCTGGCTACCCGAGTTAAAAGAACGAGCAAAAAAGCTGAAAGTCAATGGAGGCTTTGAGAAAGACACCGATTTGTTAGTGTATCGTTAATATTTGTGCACGGGGTCTAATTCCCTTATTTATTTTGAAGGGGACCACTGATCTCTCCCGCGGCGAAAGCCCGAGTGGCGGGTTTGATCGCCTCCGCAGATGAGGAAGGTGGGACGATTCACCTTGATGGCCGTGGCCTCCATATTCCGGAATACCCAGACGGGAATTTCATTGGACCTACCCTCATCGAAGCTACAACCGCGATGAGATGTTACCAGTAGGGGGCGATCTTTCCCACTTAGATTCATCATTTTACTCTACCACACAGGGAAGAGATCTTCGGACCCGTGTTGGTTGTGATCCAAGCTGACAATCTCGATGATGCTTTGGATGTCATCAACATGAACAGGTATGGCAATGGTGCCGCGATATTTACCCAGTCTGGTGCGACGGCGCGTAAATTCGAGTCCGAGGTGAACGTTGGGCAGATAGGTATCAATGTGCCTATTCCGGTCCCGTTGCCTATGTTTTCCTGGAGCGGTAACAAGGTGCGAATTGATTTATTCCTCTTGGGTAGAAATAAAAATTGAACTTTGCGGTATAGGGTAGCTTCTTGGGAGATATATCATACTACGGCAAGAGGTGAGGCTGTTCTGTTCTGTCGACTGTTTGTGATGTTGATTCTTCTGTTGCTTACAGCGGTATCAATTTCTATACTCAAAACAAGGTGAGTTGCTACTATTGTTGTGTAAATAGCCACTGATGAGCCTTCAGACTACCACGAGTCTTTGGAGGGCTGAGGATGCTACTGGTAACCGTGCGTCTGTGGAAATGCCTACCCATCAATGAGGTCCCGCCCAGAAACCATTGTTGTATTCATTCGTACAAGGATCCGGAATTGCTAATGCCCTCACAAACAACGACAGGCGACCCCGTAAGATGCTCGTCGGGCACTTTGGTGAATTTGACATGGTTCGAAATCTCACGCGGAGGTGACCGCAAATTCACTGAAAATGCATGGGTCGGATACTGTTGCAAATGTGCGATTTATTGCTCTACGCGTTTGCACCTGGAGCGACTCCAAAAACGTCGTCTAGAAAGGCATTCGAAAGCGAAACGCATTGTCGGAAAACCTGCTCGAAACCATTCTTCAAAAGGGATCGTGAATATTCAAGGTTGGCGTGCTGAAACTAGACATACATCTCCGCCCCAGTAAGGATCTTGGATGGGTTTGCCGTCGAGATATGAGCCCCACAGACGAAGGTCGGCCGTGGCATTCCGAGGTTTGAGGCGTTGGAGGTCGCGAAGATTGGACCCGTCGGCAGCCAGAATGTGTGTAAACTCAGTGAAGTCGGAAGTTGAGATCTGGCGAGCGACGTGTGAGACGGGGACATTGTGCTAATCTCGCAAGATTAGTTAATGCACTTATTCAGCACGTCTTAATAAATACCCTTTCGCAAGTGGACACGGTGCTAATAACAGGAAATGAGGACATAGGAAGCCTCACGAGGTGGTATTTTTCACGGCTCACCGGTCATCAGGGTCTCCACCGATGTGAAACCAAGCGGTACCGCAGCTGTCGACTTCGATTTCCAGTCCCCGCTTGGTTGCAACATCCTTCAGTACTGCCTCTCCCATTGGAGAACGACATATGTTACCAAGACACACGACAAGAACTTTGACCAGTGAGGGTGAATTCGAAGATGTCATTCCGGATTTGCACGGTGTTTCGGATAAAGTTGAATGATTTGGGATCAATTTGGTAGTTTTTTGAAAGGACCGTAGAGCAACTTGAGGTTAGCAGCAAGTACTTAAGTACTTAACAGCCTAAGGTGTCGAGACTACCGGCCCGCCGTGTCGGTAAATATAGTGTCACGTGGGAACGTATCTTTAATTATTATCGCCGCACGTGCAAGTATACTCACTACCGATTAATAGTACCAGTAGTACCACCACCTCTAGTAAACAATACCTATATGCCTTCACCGCCGATTCAGGTCTTCCTTACCACCATAGCGTCTCAACCCGCGCTAAGACAGCGCCAAGGTTTGACCAATCATCCTTAAGATTTCGGCGTCTGAATTCTTGTCATTCAGAGTACTTGTTACGAACTCTACAGGTCAAGAAGATTCCATTCACATCATATGACTTGGCCTCCGATGAAACTGCAAAGAAACTGTGGAAGAGGAAAGCACCGCTAGGTGAGTTCTGTCTTGCACGAAATTAATATCGAAATGAATCGAAACTTGAACGGACGTCAGACAAGCAACAGTTACCAGGTATACTAGTCGGGGGAAGGTTTCCGGGTGTATGTCTAAACTTTTCAAAAATCTCACCACATCTACCTAATTTCACATAAACGTACTTCATCATAGACATTCTCCGATTTGTAAGTCCACTACACTCTTCAAAGAAGTACCAACCTTTGTATACGCCTGATTCCTCAGCGAAGACGCAGTCGAATATGCCGAGCTGGACGTCTTCCTCCGGTTAAATGAGTCCTACGATGCAGAAGTCGAACAGGACCGTCCCGCACCTCCCGCCCAACCTGTAGGGGTCCCTGGAGCAGCGTCTCCGTTGCAGATGACACCCGAACATCTCAAGTCTAAAATATTTGCACCAACCGCTCCGCCCCTTAAAGACAAAGGGGCGGATATTCCGATCGGTGGACGCGAGGGTGAGTTTGATATCAGTACAGAGTTGGTGGGCTATGGGTTGCAGGGTGTGAAAGTAACGGATGACGAGCTGAGAGATTTGGTCGCGGAGTTGGGCCTTGATGGTGATGAAGCTGGGGATCTGGTCAAAGGGTTGAGCAGTAGTGATCCTCCAGAAGAGGAAGGACCCAAAGTCGAGGAGAGTAGCGATGCTGAAGAGGTCAAAATCAACGAAGATTCGGAGGTCAAGGTCAAGGAGGATGTTTCGACCAAGCAGATTGTCAAACAGGATACCAGTCAACAGTCTGAAGATTCGTCTGGCTCCTCCTGAACATACCAACAACATCAAATGGGATAAACATGAATTAAAAACAATATTTTTTTGCTGTGGTCTTAGTGTGACTATGTAGTATACTATGACAATTGCCCTGTATCCATGCACTAGAGTTTACTGGACGGCATGGCTACCAAGAATCCGCCATCAAGAGTAATGGTCGCTCCGTTCACGTATGCTCCAGCAGGACTCGACAAAAACAAGGCTGTCCCAGCTACGTCTTCTGGTCGGCCAATTCGTCGCAATGGGATTCCCGCAACCACAACGTCCCCCGCGGTCGCCAACGTATGTGCCATCACTGATAAGCAAAAAGGAGCATCAGTTACCTGCGAAGGACAACAAAGGTAGCGTACTTTTAGTCTCAAAAGGACCTAAACATTAGCAATATATTGTATTATGATGTCAGTCACCAACACAAAGATATGAAAGGTGAGACACACCGCAGGCAATGGTATTGCTGACGATCCCTTCCACACCGAGTCGACCACCAAGATGACGACTCAGATGATGAAGGGCAGCTTTGGAAGCTGAATACGAATATGTTTCGTGATCTGGAACACCCAAACCTTCAACCGAGCCGATCTTCAAGATTTTTTTAGTTGTACTACAGGAACAACCCGAGAATAGGGGCGTACATTGATAATTCGGGCAGGGTCATTGTACGTTATCCCTTCTCTACTTGAAGCGGCAGCAGCCCGAAGGAGAGGAAGAAGCTTTTGCGTCAGTGTGAAAACACGTTGCAAGTTCAAGGTCATGACTTTTGTAAATGCTTCATCCTACAAAAATATCATCATGTCAAACCTTTAAATTATCAGCGATCACGTTAAGTGTGCTTACAGGGAAATCATCGATCATAGCTCCCCATGCCGCGCCTGCATTGTTTACAAGAACATGCAGCCTCTTTTCTCTCGACGAGAGCTCCCTGGCGAGCCTTTCGACTTCCTCAACTTTCTGAAGATCTGCGGCGAGCGGAATGCATGTCCCAGGACCGAGAGCGTTAAGCTCTGCAGCGGTCACATCACAGTCTTTGGCCGAACGGGAGGAGATGTAAACCTGATCAAGATTGGTGGTTAACATGCCGAGAAGACTTGACTAAATCCATTTACCTTGGCCCCGTTCTTGACGAAACCAGTCGAAATCTACATCCAATAATTAGCATTCAAAACATTTCAGCACTTCAATCTCATACCATTTTACCAACCCCTCGACTTCCACCCGTTACCAACACCACTTTTCCCTTGACACTGAAGAGCTGTTCGACCTGGAAGGAACTCATGGTGGCAGTAGTAGAAAAAATGAAGAGAACCGAAGAGAGGGAAACCTGCGTGTACGCTTCCGTCCTTTAAGCTTTCCGTAATAAATCTCGGTGCAATTATAGCCGACGGTTAGATCTCCAGATCCTGTATCATTGTGCTAACCTTTCACATGGCCACATCATACATCACGACGGGTGCGCATCAAACTTCAAAGAGACTCGGAAGTGCCTACATTCTGCATGACTTGATAATGCTCACAACTTCAAGTTGAAGGTGGAACGGGTGCACGTGGTTGCATCATGACATATAGCCCGACGGAAGTACATGCACCGGCGCTGGCATATGCTGTGAATGACCGACCCCGACAACCAAGTGTTGTACCCAGGAGGCTATATATTTTACAAGGTACGTATTTCTTCAACTGCTCACGTCTTCGGGAAGCGATTTTCTGGCAACAAAAAACTTCCATGTCATTTCACTACCCTATACTCATGCATCGGAATCAGATAATGGCTCAGAAAGTCTTGACCGACGGCGCCGAAGCGGTGCTGGCTCGGAGCCAGCTGAGGGGATCGTTGTTGTCGGTGCCTCAGCCTTGATGCTCTGCATTAAAAAATAAGAAATGGTTAATATATGTATGCAATCAAACGCCGCCGACCACTGACATTTCTTCGACTTGAGCTCCTGCTTGGTCTCGCTCTCCTCGTTCTCCGTGGCGGTTTCTCATCCCCGTCTGAGCTTGAATCACGGGCATCAATGGGCGGAGGTGGGGCAACCGTTTCTAATGGTGTATCAAGTGCAATGCCTTCAGGTTTGGGACGTAATACGGCGGGAAGGATGAAAGCTCCGAGGAATAACAACGAGATCACGAGGAACGTGATGGTAGAGACGAATGCGAAGATTAGTGGGAAACGCGTGACAAGGCCGCTAAGAATGAAAGTGATTAAGTTATAATCATTAGGTTTAGAAAGGGCACTACAAACTTACCGAATACCGTGGTGTATCAATACACCTCTTAAGGACGCGGAGAGAACGCTTATTTCACGGCCTTCGCCGTGTCCTAAACTTTTCCAGCTATCTCGACGGCCGAGCTCAACATTTGCGATCACTCGCGAGGTTCCAGCAGCGTAGGAAGTTAAGAGTGGTACTTTAATGTTGATGACCCTTGGTTTGCTTGACAAAATCGATACACGAGGTGGTAGAGCGATAGCCTTGGAATTAGAATGGAGGCAAAATCAATGTATGCGCATTTGGTTAGGAACGAACGCCAACTCACAGGCCGACGGGTGTAGGTGAGAGTCTTGTTAGCATGAGTCGACAGGGTTAAACTCGTCATGAAATTTCCGAGGGCAAAATTGGAATCGGTAGTGGGAATTACAAGATGAAGCGATATGTCATATCGTTGCTTAGGAACTAGAATTGGTAGCGCTATATTGGCATATGGTGGGATTCCATCGCTGTGATGGTGGCTAGTTGAAGTAATTGCGATCACGAATGAATACTATTTGATAACGTACCCGTACTGAAGATAGAGAGGGGACTCCCATCCAACGGCTACGCTTCTCCAGACAATCCATCCCGCAGATACAGAGAAGAAGAGAACAAAGGGTACCAACAAGATGCAAACGACCAATGGAATGAGTTGGGGTGCGAATGGATGGAGGACCGCAAGTCCTCTAGAAAGAACTGCGAGAACTAGCTGGATTGGGGCATAGACAACCCTCGAAATGAACTGATATGTTGGGCTGCGAGGAACACTCTTCTCTGGATCCTGGGGGGTTTTCACTTGTAATTCTGTTGGCGATGGCGTGTCCATGCCTACGAGTAAGGTCTACGCCGCGTTGATCATGAAGTGTAAGCTAGAAATATGTTTGCCACCGTCACGGTAAGCGCGTCAACCGTGACAACCAACAGAACGTTGAACCATGTCCACTTTGTCAAACCCTTTCAACATCAGAGATCTTCTAGGCTCGCACCTATCCACTGAAAACCTGACCGAGTATATCACTTCTCTTTCCTCCATTGTTTCTACGGGCGGTACAACTGTACCAGAGGTCAAATCGTACCCAGACGCAGTGTACTTGAACTACTTTGCACTCGGACTAAGTCTCCTTTTCTCGCCCCAGAACGGGTACAAGCCAACCACGGGACTCAAGCTGGCTGACCTGAATAAAGACAACTTGTTCCTCGATAGCATCGACATCTACAATATCCCGAAACGCAAATCCTCTGACTCGAGATCAAAATCTTCCTCAGTGCGATCCGCTGAGCTGGCGTTCTCTACTCATCCAGTGTCGCCGCTTAGGTTGAAGCTCACTGCGGAAATCAAAGACAAGGATGATAAAATCCTACCCCGCCCTTCACAGATCGACATCCACCCACACACTATTGGAAAGGATTTCGTGGAGTGTTTTGGGGAGCCTGATCGCAAAGGTGGTGGTGCAGGACCTTCTTCTGGATCCATTGGGATTTGGTGTGAGTGGTCCAAGGATGGAGTTATGGTTGAGTTTGGTGGGGATGAGGCCAGAGGACCTCAGGCCTGGGAGAGGGGAAAGGACGCAGTATGGAAAGTGATCACGGTTTTTAGCTCAAAGGAGGTAGACTGGATGTGATTTATGCTAGGTGAGATTTCATCTGATGGCTTGATGCTCAAGAACTGACGGTGGGGTCTTCGAATCTCGCGATGCTGTGTTTATTCCATGCATGAAGATGTTCAGAACTGTCAGTATACATGTTGGGGCCTTGAATCTTCCTCCGGAATTCACGTTATCTTTGTCTGACTACATTCGAAATGTGTGCCTGTGTATTCGTTCATTGAAACGAGACTGCGATTTCCATGTCCACTCACTCACGAGCCTTGCGTCCACCAGCTGATAATCTGTAACATATGGTTTCCACAATCAGATATCATTCTGAGCTTGGGCGCTTGGAGGAGTCATCAGGTCTCATGTGATATCGAAAAAGCACAATTCCGAATTAATATATATACCATCTCACTTGACCCACACCCCACAGCTGTTTCAATATGGCTGTCCCCGCAGAGTTCACGACCCTAAATATCAGTGGAATATTCCAAATGGTACGTCTCAAAAACAATCTAATGAACTCATGCAAGAACTCTATGGACAGAACAAAACGCTCACTGGCACTATCACGGACAAGATCCTCCAACTTCAAGGCGTGAGCTGGTTTAAACGTACGGCGATTAGTGTTGGAACTGTGACATTGGAGATCAACCACTACAAGGACGATGAGGGGATCGAGCACGTCGATATCGATCAAGCCATCACTGGCGGAATCCCCGGAACAAGAGAAATAAGAACATTGTCGTGGACGGAAAAGGAAACATTGGATAGTATGTTTGGTGCTATCATCGGAAAGTCGAGGAGGACAAAGATTGAGGACGTCGAGGAGGAGTTTTTGAAGAAAGGCTGGTCAACGGATACGATTGAACACGGGGGTATTCAATCGTATGTTGTGAGTGACACTCCCAAGAGTGGAACAACCTGGATTGCGAACCAGGTTCGTCATTGTGTCTTTCGACTGATGATGGTTGATAACTCACTTGAAACGAAGGTCTGGGGAGTCGAGGAGATCAACGGCGAGAGGAGATATGTGAGACATGTCAAATTCACTGGCCCTGGGGGAGAGAATATTGAGGCTCCTCTGATTTATGATTACAGTGAGTAGTGACATTGCTGGGATGTGCAGACTAATAACTCGTTGATTGTTCAGTTGGCCCAGTACCAGTCTAAAACAAGAGTGTAAACGTGAAGTTATATACATGATGTACATCTTACGATGGGAGGGACCATAGATGTTGTAATAGAGAGGGTTCCTCAGCTGGCTTCAGTACTATCTAATCGCTGCAATAATGCCATTTAGTTTTTGATCTATAATCTATATATTTTTTGAGCGCTATCTCAATATTCCATACCTTCCCTCACTGCCTCACCGACACCGAGCATGCAGGCTAGCACAAGCTCTAGCTCCAGCCTCTCCCACCTGCCTGATCCCTCCATCTCCCTGTACGATCGAACGCTGTCCAAATTGAGCACGGATCATCGTAACAGCTTTCAACTTGAAGTTGATTCTGAAGCAACTACACCTCGACCGCGGGAAGCATTCCATATACGTTTTAATAGGCAATTTGCTTCTAGGTTTCCCCGTATCCATGAGCATGGCACTCGGGCAGCTCGATATTGGAGGGGTCCCCGACCGAAGGTTGAATTACCAGGTTCGTAGTCAACTGTCAGTCCAATGCCATTCACCCTCGCTACAACAGAAAAGGTATCTCTTAGAACCTGTTCC
>Ga0210402_10001602_pt1 | contig 23206 bp, 17 predicted proteins | sample IncBWC7MmetaG_FD_161055 | JGI IMG/M metagenome (GOLD analysis project Ga0210402, IMG submission 161055) | Forest soil microbial communities from Barre Woods Harvard Forest LTER site, Petersham, Massachusetts, United States - Inc-BW-C-7-M | ecosystem: Environmental > Terrestrial > Soil >... | reverse complement strand
GCGGACAGCGCATCATGTTCAACTACTTCACGCTGGATGGCGTTTCGAACACCGATCCGAATTTCAACACATATGTGGTACTGCCATCCATAGACGCTCTACAGGAATTCAAGGTGCAGACGGGAATCTATCCTGCCGAGTTCGGCCACGAGGCCACGCAGATCAACGTGCTGACCAAGTCGGGCGGCAATCAATATCACGGTGCGCTGTTCGAATTTCTGCGCAATAACGTGCTGGACGCCGCGCCCTATTCCTTCACCACCAATCACCAGGCAAAAAATCCCTTCAAGTGGAACGATTTCGGTTTTGAGATGGATGGCCCGGTCCGCATACCCAAGCTGTTCAACGGGCGCAACAAGCTGTTCTTCATGGCCAACTACGAGGCGTTTCGGCGGCGACAGAACTTCCAGAGCGTTTTTTCCGTGCCTACTGCGGCCATGTTCACCGGCAACTTCGGCGGCTTGAACACCACAATCTACGATCCGACCAACAAGACTCCGTTTGCGGGCAACATCATTCCGACCAGCCGCATCGACCCGATCTCCCAGAAGCTGCTGCAATACTATGCGCCCGCCAACGTTCCCGGCGCCGGGTTGACCAGCAACTACACCCACTCCACGGCCGCTCCCAACAACCGGGACGGATTCGTGCTGCGCATGGATTTCGTCGAGTCCGCCAAATCGCAATGGGCCGGGCGGTATAGCTGGGGCGACGAGAACCAGGCCAACCAGGGGCTCACGCTCGACGGCACCAAGATCATTACGAACTACGAACAGTACATGGGCTCCAACACGCGGGTGATTACGCCGAACCTGGTCAACGAGGCGCGTTTCGGATACAACCGTTTCTTCAACTCCATTGGCACCTACCTTGCCTTCAATACCGACGTCGTGAGCCAGATCGGCATTCCGAACTTTCCGGGCGGCGCGCCCGTTACCTGGGGCATCCCGAATGTCACGCTGATCGGCTACAGCTCCATCGGAGACAGCACAGAAGGCCCGTACGCAAACAACAACAACACCATGCAGTTTGTGAACAACCTTTCGTGGGTCAGGGGCAAACATGCCTTCCGCTTCGGCGGGGAATTCACGCGGCAGAATTATGATCAGGTGGGAAACCAGTTCGCGCGCGGACAGTTCACCTTTCAGGGGAACTCGACGTTGAGCCCCACCCTCACCGGTGGCGATACCTTCGCCGACTTCCTGCTGGGTACCATGTATCAATCCGAAGCGGCGGTTGCCGTGGCCAACGCCACTTTCCAACGCAACGTGTTTCACGCCTATGTGGACGACACATGGAAGGTCACTCCCAAGCTCACGCTGGCGCTGGGTCTGCGCTACGAACTGACGCCCCCCTTCCATGACACCCTCGGGGACCTGTTCACCGTGAACATTCCCTTCATCGCGGCCAGCGGGCCGGTGGACCCCAGTCTATATCCGCAGTTCATGCGCCAGGGCAATTGCAGCGATCCCTACTCGGGCATCAAAATCCAATGGCCGCAGATCAAGACGGTCTGCAGCAACGGCACGCTCAACAGCAGCCTAATGAAGACGGAGTACAAGGACTTCGCACCGCGCATCGGCATCGCTTATTCGCCCGCGTCGAAGTGGGTGGTCCGCATGGGCGCGGGCGTATTCTTTAACCAGGACATCGGCAACGCGCTATTCGACATGGCGCGGAACATCGCCGGCCGCATTCGCGTGGTCAACGCGAATGCGGGAACGCCCAATATCTTCTGGAACACCGCACTCGCCGCAATCGGCGGAGGAGCCAAGGCGCAGATTACTTCTCCTTTCGCCTTTGTGGATGCATACTCCCACCGCACGTCCTACACGATGGAGTACCTGATGAACGTGCAGCGGCAACTGAGCAACAATTGGGTGGTGGAAGCTGGCTACCTGGGTTCTCTAAGCCGCCACCTCTATGGCTTCCTGGATGCCAACCAGCCCATTCCCGGGACTACGTCCCTGGCGTCGCGGACCCCCTTCGCGCAGCGCGACGCCTCCGGCAACCCCACCTCGCAGCAATTCGGCGTCGTCCAGTTGGTCAGTGACGGAGCCAACGGGAACTACAACGCCGGTAGCCTGAAGGTCACCAAGCGCTTCAGTACCGGCCTGAGCGTGATCAGTTCCTACACTTTCGCCAAATCGATGGACAATACCAGCGGTATTCGAGTCCAGGGCTTCGATACTCTTTATCCGCAGAACAGCGGTTGCCTGTCGTGCGAGCGGGGACTTTCCGCGTTCAACGTTAAGCACCGCTTTGTTTCTTCCGTGCTGTATGACCTGCCGGTTGGCAAAGGCAAGGGGCTCAATGTCACCAACCCCTTCTTAGATACCGTGGTGGGCGGCTGGCAGCTTGGCGGAGTCTGGACGGCCCAAACCGGCCTTCCCCAGGTGATCAGCATCGGAGGCGTGGACCGCTCGGCCACCGGCGTCGGCTACGACCGTCCGAACGCCACCGGCACCAACGCTTACGTGAGCAATCCGACACCGTCCCGCTGGTACGACCCCGGCGCCTTTGTCGAGGCTCCCGCCGGAGCTTTTGGAAACGTGGGACGCAATACGCTCGTCGGGCCCGGCATTTTCGCCTTCGATTTCGCCGCGCACAAAGAATTCCGCATGCCCTTCAAGGAAGGACACCTGCTCAAGTTCCGCCTGGAGGCGTTCAACGTGCTGAACCATCCCTCGTGGTCCAATCCGAGTGGGAATATTCTCTCCGGAGCGGCCTTCCCCGGCCAGCCCTCGACGAATGCGCACCAAGGCTTCGGCGTAATCACGGGAACCGCGGTCCAAATGCGGCAGGTGCAGTTGGCCCTGAAGTACACGTTCTGACAGGTACGCCCAGTTAGCGTGGACGTGCCGTGGCCCCTTACCAAAAGGCCGCAATGAGGACTCATGCCGATCGGGGATCTTCGATGACGTCCCAAGCCGGCGCCACCATCCAGCCGACCCACGTAGCGGCTGAAAACATCCAAGATGACTGGCGGATAATATCGGTGAGGCCGTCATGCAGGTTCATCTGGAAATTCCCGAGGATCTCGCCCGTCGACTCGCCGTCGATCTTGTAATGGTTCACAAGCTTTTCAGTCGATCTCGTCACGCTATTTCCCGGCGAGTTTCTCAGATTCTTTCAGTGTTGGGTGACAATGCTGGTGGGACCGCTCCAATCTGTTTTTCAACATGGCCAGCGGCAAGATGGGATTGGTCGGAATCTGGGATGCCATCGGCTTCGATGAAGTGGCCGACCTCCAAAGATGCCCAAGGAAGTCGTGACGACGCTCAAGACATAGTGCGAGTCTGGGACATTCGCCCGTGGAAAGGATTCTCTGTCCGGCATGGCTTCTATCGCCATGTTCGGGAACACCAACCACCCGGTCGAAGTGATGGTGCGGTCGTCGCACCTGTTTATGCCAATGCCCGACGTGATCCGGGAGGACATGGCTTTCCTCGACCGAATCCACTTCTACATCCCCCGGCTGGGAGTTGCCAAAAATGAAGGTGGATTTCTTCACCAATCATTACCGCTTCGTCGTGGATTATCTGGCAGAGGCTCTGCTAGAGCTACGAAAGCACACCTTCACCGAAGTCCTCGGCCGGCATTTTTCGCTGGGATCGCATCTAAAATCACGTGATCTGAAAGCGGTGACGAAGACCGCCGACGTTTCGAGTTGAGGATTCAATTGAGCCAGCATGCACCTCGAGCTTGCATCATAACTGTAGTACCCCAACCCGTGATGGCCACGCTTGTAGTACTCTGCGGCAGCAACACCTCAAAATCCCAGCCGCAACGCGAACTGCATCTGGCGGTTGGCCCGCTGCGTAGAGGTGATGGTGGCGACGCCGCCTACGCCAATAGTCGAGGCCGGCAATCCGAATTGCGGGTGATTCGCCATATTGAATAGCTCCCAGCGAAACTCGATGTTGCGGTGTTCGCTGAAGACAAATTTCCGGCTCACCAGCGTGTCAAGATTGACCAGCCTCGGTCCGTTCAGACTGTCGCGCGCCAGCGTGCCCCACGTATAAACCGGCGGGATGGCGAAGGCCGCGGGATTGAACCACTGCGCGATCGACTGCTGTGCCGGAATCGGGTCGACTCCACCGGCGGGGTTCGCACGGCTGCCGGCGCCGGTGTTGGACGGAGATCCCGGTACGGTCACGGTGAACGGCAGCCCGGACTGGACCACGAGCACCTCGCCGATCTGCCAATCCCGCAGCAGTTTGGAACTCACACTCCTGCCGGTGGCGTAAGCGCGGTTCGGGCCGAACGGCAGTTGGTAAGTAGCGGCGACGTTCACCCGATGGCGTATGTCGCTATTCGAAGTCGCCCAGTCGGCACGGCGGTTTGCAGGATCCTGCGGCACGGGGCCGGGAACGCCGCCATCGCTGAGCGCATTGTCCAATCCGTGCGACCAGGTCCAGTTGCTCAGCAGGTACAGGCCGCGGCTGAGGCGCTTTTCGAGATTGACCTGCATCGACGAGAAGAACGAGTTGCCCGAACTCTCGATCCAGGTGATCGAGGTTACCGCCGGCAGAGTCGCGGCATAGGGCCGCCGCGGATCGATCGCGCCGGGACCAGGTGGCGGTAGGTTGATGTTGCGCGCCCAGGAAAGATGAGCGCCGGCCGAACCCACGAAACCGATGGTCAAGACCAGATCGTTGCTGAGCTGCCGTTGCGCGCTGACGTTGAACTGCTGCACCTGCGCGTTGCGGTAGTCCGGGGTGATGCCCTTGAGCGCATAAAGCGCCGGTCCCTTGGTCAGGGCGGGTGGAGTGCTGACGATCGGAAAGCCCTGGCTGACGAACAGGCTTGGTACATCGTTGCCCGACTTGGCGACGTTGAGCACGAAATCGAACGGAGGCTGGCGTTCCTGGCGAATGTTGGTGCCGGCGTTGCCTTGCGGGTCGTAGAACAGGCCGTATCCCGCGCGGATCACGGTTTTCGCGGAGGCTTGCCAGGCGAGCGCGAGACGCGGTCCGATGGCTTTGTAATCGCGGTTGACGTTAGCCGTGGCGCCGACGCCGTTTTGCCCGGCGATGAGTTGCTGGCCGGTGGCGGGATTGAAACTGGCCCAGTAGTTGTGCGCTTCGGTCAAGGGAGTGTTAATTTCGTAGTGCAGCCCGAGATTCAAGGTGAGAGTTCTGCTGACGCGCCAGTCGTCCTTGACGTAGAAGTCCAGTTCGTTAGTGGTCAGATTGGCGGTTCCCGGCAGAAACACGTCACGGCGCAGCGCCAGCGGGTAGCCGAGGATCATGCTGGCGATGGCGTCGCCGGTTCCCGCGGGCGCCGCCGGGTTGTTGGTGTAGCTCGGATCGAAATTCCAGCGCCCGAAGAGGCTCTCGCCGGGCGGGCTGGCGGTTTCGCTCACACCGCGGAAATGCAGGTCGGTCCCGAACCGCAGGCTGTGATTGCCTCTGAGGGAACTGATGTTGGCGATCGCCTCGTGCATGTGCTCGTCGCGGATCAGGGGCTCGGAGCGGGCCGTGCCCAGGCCGGCGTACCCGCTCATCCCGATGATCGGCGCGTTGGGTTCGTACGGCGTGGTCGTGTCGCGGCCGGGAATCGTATTCCATACGGGGTTGGTCAGCGAAGAAGTGAGCAGCGCCATGTTGTACTGCGTGTAGCCATAGCGAAAGTCGCCGACCGTGGCGGGCGAAAAGGTCCGCGTCCATGATGCCACGAGGTTGTGGCTATGGGCTGATTCCGGCCCCGCGAAGCTGTTCTCATTGCCGCCGATGGCGTCGTTGAAGGTGTTCGGCATCACGATCTGGTCCCAATCCACCGAATAGCGGAAGAACAGGCTGTTGGTAGGGGATGCCTGGTGGTCCACGCGCGCATCGCCGCGATGCACGTTGCTGCGCTTGATGGGAGTGCTGGTGTAGTTGTTCACGTGCGCTGCGGTCTGGGGAACCGGGTAGAGACTGGCTAGGGCGGAGCCGATGCTGTCGAACCGGTTGGCTGGAACGGTGTCGTTCGGGAAGCGCAGGCGGATATTCGCGCCGCCCGACGGATTAGGCACGGTGCTCAAGGGATCGTGGATGCCATTGGCTGCGATCCCCTGGAAATTCCCCGCGCGCTCGGCTGCAGTGGGCACGGTGGAGACAATCGGCGAGCCGAACACTTCGCGGTATCCTTCGTAATCGGCGAAGAAGAAGGTGCGGTTCTTGCCGTTGTAGTGGGGCAGCTTCACGGGGCCGCCGAGGCTCGCGCCGAACTGGTTGAGGATGTACGGCGGCTTGGGGCCGTCGGCGCGGGCAAAGAAGTTGCGCGCGTCCAGCGCATCGTTCCGCAGGAATTCGAACAGGGACCCGGCCAACCGGTTATTGCCGGATTTCGAGGTCATCAGGACCACGGCTCCGCCGGCGCGGCCATACTCGGCGCCCGCATTATTGGTGAGCACCTTGAATTCCTGCACACCTTCCACGGCCGGCCGCACCACGAAGGTGTGGGAAATCATCTCGGTGTTGTCGATACCGTCCAGAAGCACCTGGTTGGAATAGTTCGAGGCGCCGTTGGCTTGGAGAGCCGTTCCGCCCGGCCGCAATTCGTCGGGCCGCGTGCCGGAGTTAATGGTGGCCGACTGCGCGTAGTCCAAGCCGGTGACACCCGGAGCTAGGATGGCCAGTTGCACAAAGTTCCGGCCGTTCAGCGGCAACGACGAGACCGCGGTGTTGTTGATCACCTGCCCTACCGCGGCGTTTTCGGTCTGAAGCATAGTGGCCGAGGCTGCCACTTCGACGGTTTGCTTGAGTTCGCCCACTTGCATGGGAAGATCGAGGCGCGCCTGCTGGCCGACCTGCAACTCGACGCGGTACGTGACGGGATTGAAGCCGGCCAGCGCGGTCGAGACTGTGTAGCTGCCGGGGATCAGGTTCAAGACGGCGAACGCGCCGGCCGCATCGGTCATCACGCGGACGCTGGTATTGGTTGCAGCGTTGGTGACCGTGACGACCACGTTCGGCACCGCGGCGCCCGAATGGTCGGCCGCGTTTCCCAGGATGGACGCGCGCTCGACCTGTGCATGCCCCAGGCAAGCTACGACCAATACCAGGAGGCAGACACGTAAGAACTCGTAGAATTTCGACATGGCAACCCCTTCCCTCCCGAGATCCAGCCGCACCCGGCGCGGAGCAACAGGCTGCTGGAAACGATCCGCCGAAAAAGTGCCTTAGTATGTTAATTTGTTGTCGGGAACGGCAATAGCCCTTTTGGGCTATTGCCGAAGAGCCGGTTGCATTACTCACATACTTCGCGGGGCAATCCCTGCGGGTAAGCAGACACCGTGTGGCTGGTATAGAATAGAGCCTGCCAATCTCAAGCACCAGGAGCGCAAGCGAATGAGGCGCAAAATCTGGATGGATTTTCCCGCGTTCGCTCCGCAGCCGCATTCTACGGGTCGGATCGCAATCGCCAGCGCAACTGAACCGGTTGAGTTGGGGAACGGGCACGATGTCCACCTCCATGAGCGCCCCGGAGCGGGCCGGCGAAGGCCAGCCCCTGGCCTCGACGTTCGCAAACTGACCTACGATTACGAAGGACGCGCGGAGACGCTCATCGGCGTCAATCCGGCGTGTGTCCTCATGGAGTTCTTCGCTTGAAGCGGTTCCTGTTGCTTCTGTCGCTTGCGGCTGCCTTCGGTGCCGAGCGGCCGCCGATCGTCGGCATCGCCAACTTCGTGGTTAAGACCGGCAGCCTCGACGAGGCGCGCAAATTCTATTCGGGTGTGCCGGGCTTTGACGAGGTTTTCCGGCACCGGAGGCCCGGCAATGCGGCCGAAATTGCCGTGTTCAAGGTGAACGACCGTCAGTACATCGAGGTGGCGCCGACGCTTGCGAACGAATCCGACGACAAACTGATTCAGATCGGCTTCGAGACCAAGGATGCGCGCAGGCTCCGCGACTACCTGGCCGCAAAGGGAGTGACCGTACCGGCGAAGGGCGGGAAAGATGAGGACGGGAACTACAGCTTCGTGGTGAAGGATCCCGAGGGCCACCAGATTGAGTTTGTCGAGTATGTGAAGGGCTCGGTGCACGGCAAGCACTTCGGCGAAGGGCTCTCGACGCGGCGCATCTCCGACCACATGCTGCATGTCGGCGTCCACGTGAAGAACCCGGACGCGCAGGACAAGTTTTACAAGGACATTCTGGGATTTCGTTTTCAGTGGAAGGGCGGTCCGCAGGACGACCGCATCGACTGGATTTCGATGATGACACCGGAAGGCGACAACTGGATCGAATACATGATTTCTCGCGACACGCCGAGTCCCCAACAACTCGGAGTGTGGCATCACGTCTGCGTCGGGACGCTGGATGTTCAGGGCCTGTATAAGACGGTTGTCGCCAGGGGCTATACGCCGCGGCGCGAGCCTGCGATCGCGCGCGACGGACGCTGGCTTCTCCAACTGTACGACCAGCACAACACGCGAACCGAGATCATGGTGCGCAAGCCGGTTCAGAAACCCTGCTGTTCGGAGAACCAGGATCCCTACATCAAATGAATATTAAACGCAGATTGGCGATACCTCCCCTGGCCTTCGCGCCGCCCCAGAGCGCCGGTCATCCGCTCGAGATCGCGCAGTTCCAGGCGTGGCGTCTGAAGGAGCCGGTCTCGGGCCGGAAGTATACGGTGGTCGAGCTTGAATCGCGCGGCGGCGAGACCGGTTATGGCGAAGGCGGACCTGTCCCCGCCGCGGAGATCGTCGAAGCGCGCGCGGCCATCCTGGGGAGGCGAGCCACGGAATCGGAGTTCGTTCGCGCGCACCTGGCCGGCATACCCGCCATGGAGGCTGCGGTGGGTAACGCCATGCTGGACCTGCTGTCGAAATCCAGGAAGGTCCCCATTTACCAGTTCCTTGGCGGCCCGACGCGCTTCAAGGCGCGGCTGCTGGCCCGGCTGGAATCCACCGACGAGGCGTCGGCGCCGGCGCCGCTCGAACGCGCCAAACGGCAAGGCTTCCGCGCCTTCACCATGCCGGCGCTCCAGCGCGACGCGATGATCCCGTTGCAGGAATATGTCGATCGCGTGAGGGCTCGGGTGGCCAGAATGCAGAGTATGGGCGGAGCCGGCGCCGAGTGGGTACTCGACGGCGCCGCTGCCATGACACCCGGAGATGCGGCCACCGTCGCCAAGGCTCTCGAGAAAGTTCATCTCATTTGGTTCGACGAACCGACGGGCGTCCTTACTACGGATGGCCTGGCCAAGATCACCGACGAGAGTGTGATGCCCATCGGACTCGGGCGCAACATTCACGACATTTCCGCGTTTCAAGACCTGTTGCGCCACGGCACGGTGAATGTGCTGCGGCCTGGCCTGGGACTGAACAGCCTGACCAAGATCAAGCGGATCGCGGCGCTCGCGGAAACACACTACGTGGCCGTCGCTCCCTACCACGAGGGCGGACCGATTGGCGCCATGGCCGGCGTACACCTGGCTGCCGCCCTCGCCAACTCGTACGCCGTGGATGTGCCGGTGCCCGCCGCCGACCGCGACGCAGCCATGCGCGCCGAACTCACCTCAGGAAATAAAGAAGCGGCTGAAAACGGTTTCGCTGTCTTGATGAATCGGCCGGGCCTGGGCTTCGAGGTGAACCGGAAGGCTCTCGACGCGTACAGCGAGGAGCGGATATGAAGCGCAGAGACGTTTTGGGATTGTTCGCCGCTGCAGGCGCGATGGGTGCGAACCCCCGGCGGCTGACGGACTGCGGCTGTGCCATGCAAGTGCAGCACTCGAAGGCAATGCCGCCGGGTTCGGACGTTTTCAAGAACGTCGGTTCGAATCTTCGCATCACCAACATGCGCGTGTTCGGCGTCACGCTCGATGAGCGCATCGCGCAGGCGGACCGGCCCTATGTGTTCGTGAAGCTCGAAACCAACCAGGGGGTCGTCGGCTGGGGCGAAGCCACGCTCGAAGGCAAGGCTTCGGCGGCCATGGCCTGCGTGATGGACCTGAAGGATTACATTGTCGGCAGCGACCCGATGCAAGTGGAGCACCTCTGGCAACTCATGTACATCGGGAGCTTCTATCGCGGAGGTCCGGTGCTCGGGTCGGCCATCTCCGGCATCGACCAGGCGCTGTGGGATATCCGCGGCAAGGTCATGAACCTGCCCGTATATGAGATGCTCGGCGGCCCCGTGGATGCGCGCGGCGTGCGGGGCTATTATCACGCAGCGGCCTGGTCTCTTTCTGAGGCGCGCGAGTTGCGCGACCAAACCAGACAGGCTGGAGTCACGGCTCTCAAATTCCAACTCCCCGACCTGCTCGAGTGGGTGGAGACGGACGCCAAGATCAAGCGGGCAGTCCGGCATATGGAGATGCTTCGGGAAGGCCTCGGGCCCGACCTTGATTTTGCCGTGGACTTTCACGCACGCCCCAGTCCCACCGTGGCGGCCATCATCCTGCGCGAGATCGAGCCGCTACATCTGCTTTTCGCCGAAGAAATCTGTCCGCCGGAGAATGTGCGCGCCATGGCCCGCGCGGTCAAATTTTCCACTACGCCCATCGCGACAGGCGAGCGACTGATCGCGTCGTATGGCTGCGCGGAGATCATCGACTTGGGCGTGGTGGACATTCTTCAGCCCGATATTGCGCACATTGGCGGTGTGACCGCGCTATGGAAGGTGTCGGCCGCCGCCGAGGCATCCGGCATCCGTATGGCTCCGCATGCGTGCGAGGGCCCGATTGGCGGCATCGCCAGCCTGCACGTGGATGCGGCCGGCCCGAATTTCCTGGCGCAGGAGATCTGCGGCTTTGTGGATGCGGGCGAAAAGGGCAAGGTGTGGGAGGATCTGATGGGCTTCCCTGCCATGCGTATGGTGGATGGCCGCTATCCGCTTCCCACGCGGCCCGGTCTCGGCGTTGATATTAGTGAGGCCGCGCTAAAGCGATATCCGTTCCAGGGCACGCGTCCCTTCCCGCCCGCGTTTCACGAGGACGGCTCGCTCGCTTCACTCTAGGTCCGAAGGAGTTACCTGGCGTTCCCAAGTCCGGCATTGCAGCCGTTCACACCTATCGGCGCGGTTACGCCCGCGATACTATTCCCCCCGGATCTCGACCACGGCAACCGTGTAGGGGTCCAGGTCCACGGTGAGATCCTTCGCGTAATTCAGCGTTCGACTCACCGGGGCAATCGCATTCGGATTCGAGAGACGCGGAATCGTTAAGCCCGGCCCTGATCGTGTGCAACGTCGCCACAGTCTCTTTTTCAAAAAGGGCGTCATTCTCAAAGTCCGCGCACGTTTACTGCATCGTTATTGACACTGTATTATTACTGTGATAATCTCCCCCCACTCCTCGTCTGGGGAACAGGGTGGATCACGATATATCGAGCGAGGAGAAAGGCACTTGCTCGCTGGGCGGCGCGGGCCAGGACAAGAAGACGGTCACCATCATCCGGGAAGAGGTCTACCTCGCCATGAGGCGTGACCTCGGGAGAATCCGCGGCCACCTCGTGCATGCCAAGTTATGACCGCAGGCCGCAGGAACAGAAGTTGGGTTTAGGAGAGTCATGAATAGAAGAAAGTTCTTGCTTGCCGGCGGAACCGTACTCGCAGCCCAAGCGGCGACTTCAGACCAGATTAACCTCGGGCTGATTGGCAGCGGAAGCCGCGGCACCTTTGTGATGACGGTCTTCCAAAAGGACCCGGCGCTGCGGGTTGCTGCCATCTGCGACGTCTATGAGGTCAATCTGGAAAACGCGGTGTCAATCGCGTCCAAGGCGCCAGGCACGCGCCCCAAGATTTATCGCAACTACAAGGAACTGCTGGCAGACAAAGACATCCACGCGGTACTGATCGCCACCCCCGAACATTGGCACGCGCAGATGGTGCTGGATGCGCTGGCGGCCGGCAAGGACGTCTATGTAGAGAAACCGCTATGCCACACGCCAGAAGAAGGCGTTCAACTGGTAGAAGCGGAGAAGCGCACCAAACAGATCGTTCAGGTGGGCATGCAGCGGCGCAGCTATGACCTCTATATCGATGGCGCAAAACTGGTTGCCAACGGGACGCTGGGCAATGTCCGCATGGTGCGATCCTGGTGGCTGAATAACTACGTGGGCAGCGGCGGCGCGAGGAACGCCAAGCTGGATGGCCCGCTCGACTGGGTACAATGGCAAGGTCCGGTGAAGCAGCGAATCCCGCCGGATCCCTTCATCTTTCGAAATTGGAGGAACATCGCCGAGTACGCAGGCGGGATTGTGACCGACCAGGGCGCCCACGTCTTTGATGGGATTCACCTCCTCATGAACGCCAGCTATCCGCTGGCCGTCACGGCCGCCGCCGGGAAGCCGCACCGCGCGGGGTACAACACGCCGGAGTCGGTTGTCGTGACCGCGGAATACCCGGAGGACTTCATCGGCGTGTTCTCGATCAATTACGCCGCGATGCGCTACCAACTCCGCAACGATCAGATGAACCATCTGGATGGCGACAAGGCGCGCATGGATATCGGGCGCGAAGAGTGCAAGGTATACAACCAGGGAGCCGAAGATGTCGCGGCCATAGCGAAAAAATCGGAGAAGGGCTTTGGCTGGGCGACCGACCTTCACGTGCAGAACTTCCTCGAATGCGTCAGAACCAGGAAGACGCCGACCGCGCCGATGCGACTCGCCTTTCAGGCGGTGATCGTCACGCAACTCGGCAATCTGTCGCTCAAAAATGGACGCCGCGTGAAATGGAATGCGAAGGCGAACCAAGTCGAAATGTAAAGGAGACGACCCATGAAGCAACGTCGAACGGGCCTGATTGCAGCATCTGTGCTGGCAGCCACGGTGATGGCTGGCCTCACCCGGCCCCCGGTATGGGCGCAGACGATTACCGGCGTCGTCAGCGGCACGGTGGTGGATGCGAGCGGCGCAGCCGTGCCCCGCGCTCCGGTGACTCTGGTCAACTCCGGAATCGGGTTGCGGCAATCCGCGACATCGTCCGTTTCCGGTGACTTCGTCTTTCCATCCGTCCAACCTGCGGCGTATTCGGTGATTGTGGAGGTGCAGGGCTTCAAGCGGTATGAGAGAACAGGCGTCCAGGTGACCGCAGCCGAACGCGTCAACGCCGGCACCATTCAGCTCGAAGTGGGTGCTCTTTCCGAATCCGTCACCGTCTCCGGCCAGGCGACTCCGGTGCAGACCACGAGCAACGAACGCTCGGCCATGCTCAATGATCAGCAGATGAACATGCTGATGGCCCGGGGCCGGGATTACATGGGATTGATGAAGACGCTCCCGGGCGTGGTACCCGTCAACGACCCCACGGTACTTCAGCAGACGACCGCGCCCAACGCCGTCAACGGTGTCCGCGGCGGACTGACCACGCAAACCGTGGATGGCATGGTAGGCAACGATCCATCGAGCACGAACGCGTCCTTTACCCCGGTCAGCATGGATGCCGTGGCTGAGGTCAAGGTGCTGCTTACCAATTATCAGGCTGAGTACGGACGCAGCGCCGGCGCCATCATCAACGCCGTCACAAAATCGGGGACTTCGGCATTTCATGGAACGCTTTACGACTACGTACGCAACGAGGATCTCAACGCGAACGAGTTCTTCGCCAACCGCAACGGAGTCAAACGCCCACTCTATCGCTACAATGTCGCCGGATACACCATCGGCGGCCCCTTCGCAATTCCGGGCAAATTCACGCGCTGGAAGGACAAGCTCTTTTTCTTCGTCGCCCAGGAGTTTGCCAACCTTACCGCCCCCGGGTCCCTGCAACAGGTGACCGTGCCGACCGCGCTGGAGCGCCGGGGCGATTTCTCGCAGACATTGGATGTGAGCGGCAAACTGGTGCCCATCACCGACCCGTTGAGCAAGGCGGTGTTCCCCGGTAATGTGGTCCCGCAGAACCGGATCGACCCCAACGGTCAGAAGCTATTGCAAATCTTTCCCTCCCCGAATATCACGGACCGGAGCATTACCAAGGGGAACTATAACTACAACTTCCTGGAGAGCATCCCGGGAACGCGGCGCTTCGACACGTACCGCGGCGATTACAACCCCACCGACAAGCTCCGTCTGTACTACCGCGAGAGCGTTTTTCGCCGATTCGATCAAGGCTATGCCGTAGCGGCCTCCGGACCCGCCTGGGGCCTCGTCAAGGGCTTTGACAAGTACGACTCCAACGCCGGGCAGTTGCACGCCACTTATACAATCTCTCCCACGCTGGTACTCGAAGGAAGCTTCGGCTATTATCACTTCCAGGAGCCGGCCGGGCCATATAACAACAATGCCGACATCATCGACCGGCAGAAGATCGGACTGGCTCTGGGACAGTTCTACCCCCAGTTCAACCAATACAACATCGTCCCCTCGATGAGTTTTGGTGGAGGCACGATTGCGAACCCGGCCAGCGTGTCCTTTGATATTCGCTGGCCAAAGAGAGGCGCTACCACTCTCTTTACCTGGACGGAGAGCGTGAGCAAGATTTGGGGCAGTCACCAGATCAAGGCCGGCATCTTCCTTGAGCGTGACCGCATGTTCAAAGGATTCCGTGGCACTAACAACGGTTCCTTCGATTTCAGCCGCGATGTCAACAATCCATTCGACACCAATTACGCGTACTCCACGGCGCTGCTGGGTTACTTCCGCACTTATACGGAATCCAACAGCCGGCCGGGTCCGGATATGCGCTCCACGCTCTTCGAGTGGTATCTGCAAGATAGTTGGCGCGTGAGCCGGAAGCTGACGCTGGACTATGGTCTGCGCTTCGGCGCCTACACTCCGCTGTGGACGCCGAACCTGCAAGCCTCTTCCTTCGATCCATCCAGTTACAACCTCTCGCAGGCGCCGCTGCTGTTCCAACCGGCACTGAATCCCCAGGGTGTGCGCTCGGCCCTGAATCCCTTGACCGGCCGTTACTTTCCGGCAGTGCAGATCGGGCTGATCGTGCCCAATTCCGGCAACCTGACCAATGGAATGCTGGTCGAAGGAGCGCCCGGAGTGCCGAAGGGCTTCGTAGAGAACCTCAGCCCCACGCTGGCGCCACGGTTAGGCTTCGCATACGATGTGTTCGGCGATGGAAAGACCGCGATCCGGGGCGGTGTGGGCTTCTTCTATAGCCCGATTGTCCCCGGAACCAACATCGGCTCCTCCGGCACCTATGCGGTGCAGGTGAATCCGCCTTTCCAGTACAACCCGGTACAATACTACGGATCGCTCGGCACCCTGTTCAACACCCAGGGAGTGATCGCACCCAGCACCATCTGCGGTCTTTCGCCCCAGAACATGAATCAGGCGACCTATAACTTCAGCTTTGGCGTGCAGCGCGATATTGGCTTTCGCACGGTTCTGGATGTTGCCTATGTGGGCGCGCTAGGCCGGCATCTGCTGCAGTCGGTCAACCTGAACACCGTGCCCTACGGTGCGCATTTCACCAATATCGACGCGACCACAAAAACTGCCTTGGCGGACAATTTCGTCCGGCCCTATCCTGGATACGCCACCATCAACCTGTTCGAGGCCTACAGCAATTCGAGCTACCACTCCATGCAGGTGCAGGCCAACCGCCGGTTCTCGAAAGGGCTTCAGTTCGGTGCGGTATGGACGTGGTCGAAGTTCATGGACTACGTGGACAGTGATGGCAGCGTAGTAGCTTCGTACCTGGATCGGAGGGTCTGGAACTATGGCAAGGCCGGTCTCGACCGCACCCACATCGTCTCCCTCAACCTCTTGTATGACGTCCCCAAAGCCAGCCGTCTGTTGAATTCGGTGGTGACGCGATTGGCGCTGGACAACTGGCAGGTAGCGGCCGTGGCTTCGTTCATCGACGGAGCCCCAACGGGGATCGGCTATAGCTTGCTCAATGGGGCCGACATAACCGGCGGCGGCGACGGTTCCCGGGTGGTCGTGACCGGCAATGCCGTTCTCGACAAGGGGCAGCGCTCGATCAACCAGTACTTCAACACAGGCGTCTTCCTGGCTCCAGCAGTAGGCACCATCGGCAACGCCCCCAAGGATGTTTTCCGCGGCCCGGGCATCAACAACTGGGATCTTTCTTTCTTCAAGAACTTCCGCTTCAAGGATCGGGCCGCCCTGCAGCTTCGCTGGGAAATGTACAACGCTTTCAATCACGCCAGTTTTCAGGGCGTCAATACAAGCGCCACATTCGCCGCGCCCGGGGCGACCAGCCAGCTCAACGGTCAGTTTGGGCAGCTCACTTCCACTAACGGTCAACCGCGAGCCATGCAGGGCTCGCTGCGCATCACATTCTGAATCGAAGAAGGCAAGATGGAATCGGTCAGCCGACGAGAGTTCGTAGGGCTCGCCGGGCGCCCGCTGTATTCTCGGCGCAGTCCGGCCGGGCGCAATCGCCAAACAGCAAAGTCGTGCTCGCGTTGATCGGAGCGGGCGGGGATCGACGTTGGCCGCGAACTTCGCAAAGGTGGAAACGCGGAATTCAAATCCGTCTGCGAGGTCAACGACCAGCGCGGTGCCGAGATCATCAAGAAGCTGGAAGAAATACGCGGTGTCCGCCCGCAGCGGGTGGTGGATATGCGTTCGTTCGCCGTTATCCGCAATCACCCGGGGCGCTATGATCCTCGATGCCACTTCCTGGCATCGAAGGATGGGACGAGATTCAGGGCGACCCCAGCGTCTGGCACGTCCGTTTATGCAGGTTCCAGGCCTTCCCGAGAAGCTTTTGAAATGTACCGCGCGTTTCCCGCCAATGCGCAATTCAATGGAGCGCAACGTGAGACGAATGACGCGCCGTTGGCGTAACGCAATTGATGCCGGGCACGGCTCGGGCGCTGGGTGTGCGAGACGCACGAAACGTTGAGGAAAATGTGACGGCTGGGGTGCGGTATCTGAAGTACCTGCAGTGGCTTTACCGGGGAGATCTTCGATTGGCTCTGGCGGCTTATAGTGCGGGACCTGGCGCGGTCGCGAAGTATCGGGGGGTGCCGCCGTATATGGAGACGCGCGAATACATCACTGCGGTGACGAGGCGCTACTACGGCGTTCGGCCGGAACCTCGGAAGGGCGCGAAAAAAGCTCCGTCAGTATTACTCGCCGGGGGACCGAGCGTCTGTGGCGGTTCCGAGATGGCGTATGACGCGGGAGGAAGGTTGTACGTGCGGGCGCGGTCGATGCCCGAGGGCTGCATGGGGGCTCGCGAACGGTGAGTTCGCCGACCGTGTGCCGGGGTGGGGCCGCGATGGTTCGCGGATTCCGAAGAGCCATCGTGCCCTAACGAAGCGCTTGGTGGGCAGGTGCAGGATCTCATTGACCGAAGCGAGCGGGTTGCCCTTTCGTAACGGCCGCGGCGTTACAGAGGGCTAGCGGGATTCCGCGTGATTCCGTAACGGCGTACTTCGCAGGAGTGATCTCCCAGAAGGCCGTTTGAACTAAGCCGCTGGCGCGGCGGACGCTACGCGTACGCATGGCATGCAGCCGCCCGCGCTCCGCGGTAAGGTGTGGGTCGCAAGGAGGTCCCTGTGACCCAACTACGAAAAAGGGTGCTTGAGGAACTCAAGCGCCGTAATTACTCGCCGGCTACTGTGGATTCGTACGTCAGTGCGATCCGGAGTTTCGCCGAATACTTCCACCGCTCGCCCGACCAGCTCGGCATTCCGCAGGTCCGTCAGTACCAACTCCATCTATTCGAGGAGAAGAAGCTGGCGCCTCATACCGTGATGGTGCAGATGTGCGCCCTTCGATTTCTGTATCTGAAGGTTCTCAAACGCCCCTTCCAGCGGGACGATCTGCCACTGCCCAAAATACCGGAGCGACTGCCAATCGTCCTCAGCCCCGAGGAGACCGCGCGCCTCATCGAAGCCGCTGCCAATCTCCGCCACCGCACCATCCTCATGACGCTGTACGGCACGGGTATGCGTCGCGCCGAGTTGTGCCACCTCCGGCCGGAGGACATCGACAAGGAGCGCATGGTGGTGCGCATCCGCCAAGGCAAGGGCCGCAAGGACCGGGACGTACCGCTCACCCCGAAGCTGCTCGAACAGCTTCGGACCTACTACCGTTCGGTGAAGCGAAGGAACGGCTGGATGTTTCCCAGCCTGCAGACACGACGGGCTGACTAGCCGATTACGTCGAAAGCCGTTTGGCACGTCTGCCGTGAGGCCGCCAGGCGGGCCGGCATTACCAAGGCCGTTCATCCGCACACTCTCCGCCACTATCTACCCTTCCGGACTATGTCTTGTCGCGGCGTGCTGGCCCTGTATTTTGGGGCGAACGAGCTCGCCTGCAGCGACATAGTATGAACTCCTCAGCCCCTTTAGGGGAAAGGAGTTTACTGTGAAGTTTACCATTGACGGCCAAGTGGTCCTGTTACGAGCACCGGAAGGCCCGCTTGCAGCGTATATCAAGCGGTTTGCAGGGTCTTTGAGCGAACAGGGGTATGCCCCGGATTCGATTCACCGGCAGGTTCTTATCGGCACGTGTTTTAGCCGATGGCTGAAACACCGGGGAGTCGCGCTGCGCGGCATCACATCTGAACATCCACCTCGGTATTTGCGATATCGTGCACGGCGGGCGCGCCCATCCCAAGGCGATGCCGCCGCCCTTAGCCACCTGCTCACCTTTCTGCGCGGCGAGGGCGCGATACCCGCCGAGAAGGTCGCAGCCCGCCGATTCACCCCGGTGGAACGGTGCACGGAGGCGTACGAGCTTTACCTGCGTGACGTGCGCGGCCTGGCAAAAGCAACGATCGTCAACTACGTGCCGTTCGTCTGCTTGTTTCTCAAGGACCACTTCGGCGACGGAACCGTCACTCTGTCGAACCTTTGCGCCAGTGACGTCACGCGGTTTGTACAGCGGCAGGCGTCGCATTTGCATCGGAAGCGAGCCAAACTCCTGACCAGTGCGTTGCGCTCCTTCCTGCAGTATGCGCGCTATCGCGGCAAAACAAAGTTGGATTTGGCCGCCGCAGTGCCCACCGTAGCCAACTGGTCGATGTCATCGATACCCCGGGCGATTCCGGCGGACCAGGTCCGTCAGTTGTTGGCCAGCATCGATCGGCGCACCCCGGCGGGGTGTCGCGATTACGCCATCTTGCTCTTGCTCGCACGCCTGGGCTTGCGTTCCGGCGAAGTGGCGTCTCTCGAGCTCGATAACATTGACTGGAACGCGGGACAGTTGAGTGTCCGCGGCAAGAGCGGCCAGCGTAGCGAGTTGCCTTTGCCTGCGGAAGTTGGCGAAGCGATCGCCACGTATCTGCGGCGTGGACGGCCAAAGAGCGCCAGTCGGCGCGTATTTCTGCGCGTCAAAGCCCCCATCCGCGGTTTTCGAGGGGCCAGTGGCGTTGGATCGGTCGTTCACCATCGGCTCCAGCGTGCTGGCATTGATGCTCCCACTCACGGGGCCCATCAGTTTCGGCATGGATTAGCGACCCAGATGTTGCGGCAGGGAGCCTCCCTCGATGAGATTGGCGAAGTCCTGGGTCACCACAATCCCCAGACCACCGCGATCTACACGAAAGTGGATCTCGAGGCGCTGCGAACACTCGCCTTGCCGTGGCCGGGAGGTGTGCGATGAACACACTTCGGAATGCTGTTCGGGAGTACCTGGAACTGCGACGCGGCTTGGGATTCAAGCTGCGAGAGGCGGGCAAAGGATTGATCGATTTTGTTACGTTCCTGGAGGGACACAAGGCTTCGTACATCACTCGGGCGCTCGCGCTTGCCTGGGCTCAACAACCTGTGAACGCTCTGCCGGCGTGCTGGGCTCAACGGCTCAGCTTCGTACGCGGATTCGCACGTTATCGTAGCGCCACTGATCCGCGTACGCAGATTCCGCCGCAAGGCTTGCTGCCCTTCCAACCGAAGCGCGCACGACCCTACCTGTACTCCGATGAAGAGGTCCGCAGTTTATTACACGCAGCTCTAAAGATGCCCTGTCGCTGGGAGCGCGGCCAGTTGCGGCCGTGGGTCTATCATTGTCTGTTCGGCCTGCTGAGCGTCTCCGGCCTTCGCCTGGGCGAGGCACGCAACCTCGAACTTCAGGATGTCGATTTGAAGGCGAAGGTACTGACGATCCGCGGTGCCAAGTTCGGGAAAACCCGCCTCGTGCCTTTGCATGCCTCAACCTGCACGGTGCTAGCAGACTACATCGCCCACCGTCAGCGCCATTGGAAAGGGCGAGCGGTCTCCACCTATCTATTCGTCTCCAGCAGGGGCAATCGCTTGGATAGCGGCGACATCCATCGAACATTCTATGCGTTGTCCCGGCAGATCGGGTTGCGGGGCCCATCCGCCAGTCGGGGCCCTCGTCTCCATGATATGCGCCACCGGTTCGCGACAAACACCCTCGTGCAGTGGTACCGTTCCGGTCAGGATCCCGAGAGGCGACTGCCCCTGTTGTCTGCCTACCTCGGGCATGTGCACGTCGCCGACACACAATGGTATTTGGAGGCCTCTCCCGAGCTAATGCGGGAGGCGATGCAACGGCTGCAACAGCGCTGGGAGGATCGCGCATGAGTACCCCCACCAGCCTGCCTGCACTCTTGGAGAGTTTCTTTACTCAGCGCCTCATGCAGCAGCGCCAGGCGAGCCCTCATACCATCAGTTCGTATCGCGACACCTTCCGTCAGTTCTTTAAGTTCACCGAACAGCGATTGCATAAGGCACCGTCGCGGCTGACCTTCCAGGAGATCAACGCCCCATTGATCATGGCGTTCTTGGAACATTTGGAGAAGGGGAAGGGTGTCAGCACCCGCAGCCGCAACCTGCGTTTGACCGCGATTCGCTCGTTCTTTCGTTTCGCAGCTTATGAGGTGCCGGCTCATTCCGCACAGATTCAACGAGTGCTCGCTATTCCCAGCAAGCGCTTTACTCGGACCTTGGTCCCCTTCCTTACGCGTGCCGAAGTCGACGGCTTACTCGCGGCACCCGACCAGAGCACGTGGTCTGGCCGACGTGATCACGCCTTTATATTGTTGGCCGTGCAGACGGGGCTACGCCTATCCGAGATGACCGGGCTAAAACGCGAAGACCTCATCTTCGGCGCCGGCGCCCACGTGCGAGTAATCGGCAAAGGGCGCAAGGAACGCTGTACACCCATCGCCAGATCGATAGTCGCCGTGTTGAAAGCCTGGTTGCGCGAGCGCCAACGAGGTGACGGACACGTGCTGTTCCCAAACGCTCAAGGGGAACGCCTCAGCGTCCACGGTATACAGTACTTGCTGAACAAGCATCGCGCGGTGGCTTCCGTTGCCTGCCCCTCTTTGAAGCAAAAGCGGGTCACCGTTCACCGCCTGAGGCACACGATGGCCATGGACCTTCTCGAAAACGGGGTTGACCGCTCGGTGATCGCGCTGTGGCTCGGCCACGAACGTGTTGAGACCACACAGATTTATCTCGAGGCAACACTCGCCATGAAGGAAAAAGCGCTGGCGAGGACATCCCCGCCGAACGCAAAACCCGGCCGGTACAAACCGGGCGACCGACTCCTCGCGTTCCTGAACAGTCTGTAGCCGGCATCCGACTATGTCGGGTGATCGCCAGGGGTTTTGCGCGTCGGGCCTTGAATTCCGGCCCAATCTCGTCAAAGCTCTTCGACTACTCGACATAGTCCGGAAGGGTAGATAGTGTCGAAGTACGTGGGGCGAGACTTGTTTGCCATGCAGCGTCGAACATTTTCGATCTGCCGTTTTGGTGTGACACCGCAGAACGTACGCGACTCCCCACCGGCTGAAGGGTTCACCGCGAGCGTTCACAAAGAGCTCGGGCGATGCGACCGAACCGCGAATGGCCAACCAGGCACGGAGGGCCGCAGCCGTTGTTTTCCAAAGAGGCAACGCACGTTCGCGACGGCCCTTGCCACGAACGCGGATGCTCACCGACTGGGGTGCGACATCGTCGGTGCGCAACCCTGTCAACTCCGAGACTCGGAGTCCAGCGCACACCGCAAGATGCAGCATGGCCCGGTCTCGAACCCCCTGCCGCGTGGATGGATCGGGAGCGTCGAGCAGGGCCTGCATTTCTTCCTGGACCAGATGAGGCACCAGACGAGTGTCGGTTTTCTTGAAGGGGATAGCCAGAACACGGCGCACCTGCCCGACTGCGGCTGGCTCACGGTGCTGCAGAAACCGGAAGAACGACCGAATGGCAGCCAAGCGGATGTTTCGCGTCTCCGCTGAATTGCCCCGTGCAGTCTCCAGATGCTCCAGGAATGAGCTGATCAGCGCCGCGTCCAACTGCTCCAGCATCAGCGCCGACGGCGCCACTTTGAGTTTCTGGGAGGCGAACTCGAACAAGGACTGAAAGCTGTAGGCATAGGAATCGCACGTGTGTTGGCTAGCGCCCCGTTGGCGGACAAGATGCTCGCGGAGGAAAGCCTCGATGTGCGGTGCGAGGGAAGTCATGGCCGTCCTCCCTGAACAAAGTTCTCGGTAACGACGGCGATGTCGCGCAGAAGTTCGGGTGTGGTTTCCAGGTACCAGTAGGTGGCGTTGATGTTGACGTGACCCAAGTAGGTAGCCAGAGCCAACATGTGCTGCCCGATTCGTTGACGGCCCGTGGGAGACGACTCCAGTGCGCGGACTGCCAACGTGTGGCGAAGCTCATGAATCCGTGGCCATCGGCCGCCTGAAGGCTGGATCCCCGCCGATTTCAGCAACGTCCGGAACACGCTGTGAACTCTCCAGTACACGAGCGGTTGCCCATCATCCGAAACGAAGACGTGGTCGCCACCGCGTTGCGCTTCTTGACGATGCATCAAGTAGTGGGCCAGCCCCGCTACGGCAGTGTCGTGCAACGGCACCAATCGGGTTTTCTGAAACTTCGTTCTGCGGATTAGCAACCCGTTGGGGGTGATGTCGGAGACCAGCAGATGTAACGCTTCCGAAATCCGTAACCCGGTCGCCGCTAACAGGCTGATCAGCGCCGCATACGTCTTGGGCAGCAACGAGTCGGACGATGGAAGCCTCGTGGCGGCGAGGACAAGCCCATCGATCTCGGCGCGTGAATAAATGTGTGGGACACGGCGGCTCTTCCGGTAGCCGAAGTGGTTCGGCGGTGGCAGTTCGTGCCGGGAGTCTTCCACGCGAAGGTACTGAGCGAAGCGGCAGATGGTCTGGTGACGCGTGTGCCGTTGCGCAACCGATTTCGCTTGGCTGGCCCAATCGATGGCTGTTGCTGTGCGGATATGCGTCTGTTTTTGACCGGCCGCGAAGCCTGCAAAGCTTCGCAGGAGATATTCCGTGTTGCTGAGAGTGAACCCGGAAAATCTCCTGCGAAGCTTTGCAGGCTTCGCGGCCGGTCAAAA
>Ga0210402_10001601_pt1 | contig 23215 bp, 22 predicted proteins | sample IncBWC7MmetaG_FD_161055 | JGI IMG/M metagenome (GOLD analysis project Ga0210402, IMG submission 161055) | Forest soil microbial communities from Barre Woods Harvard Forest LTER site, Petersham, Massachusetts, United States - Inc-BW-C-7-M | ecosystem: Environmental > Terrestrial > Soil >... | reverse complement strand
TCTCTGGCTAGCACTAACCTGGTGCACTCCTGTCTAATTTTTCAATTGTTTTGTAACGTTTATGAGGTTAACACGTGGGTGGTGAGAGTGTAAAGGCAAAGCCTGTTCACCACGGAGACACAGAGTCACAGAGGAAGCTTGGCTAGCTTCCACGTAATCGGACGACGCTTTGGAACCGAGGATTTATGGGCGGAATGAGAGTATTTATTTAGTATTATGCGGCTCAGCAGCGGGCTTATTCACCTTTGCTGAGGTGGATGCTGCGGGAATGAAAGGTACGTATCCTCCTGCCTCGATCACACATCGTTAATCATGGCGGTTCGGCTCGTGCCTTAGCGAAATCGCTTTCGGCCTTTAGCCTCGCCTGTCTGTGCGTACAAGGCGTATTTGGCCCGGCGGTGGCCCAAGGCAAGTACGCGCGGTTCGCAGTGAGGTTCGAACCGCTTGACCGAGCTATGCGGAAGGGTGCAGGTAGCATAGCTCCTCGCATAGTTCATCGATGCGGTGCTGCCTCTCCTCGTATTCCTGGCGTTCCGCAGCTGTTAGTCCGACGAACGTTTCCTTCTCCAGGCTTTCGATTTGCTTCCCCATAAGTTGGACCAGGTCGCTTGGTAGTTTTTGCGGATTACGGTATGGCATAGCGCACTCTTCCTTGGGCTGGGGCAAGGTTAAATTCCAGCGTTCGGCACAACGCTTCTCAGGGAGGCAATCAGATGGCCCGCGATTCCATCGGATTTTGACAGAACTTCCTTGATGCCAGCCGCCTGAGCATCCTTCGACAATTGCTCGCAGTCGTGCATTGTGAGCATCACCATGGTCGTGTTGGGGGCAAGAGCACCAATCTGTCGTGCGGCCTCAATCCCGTTCATGACGGGCATCTGGAAGTCCAAGATCACCACATCGGGGTGAAGTTCTTTGACTTTCTCAATCGCCACTTCGCCGTTCTCGGCTTCACCACATACTCGCCAAGCCGCGTCTGGCTCGATGTAGGATCGAATTAAACCGCGTACGAGCGTGCTATCGTCGACGATGAGAATCGAGTAAGGCAAAGCAGCCTACCTCCACCCTTGACAGGCTGCTGGCCGGGCCACGTCGTACAGGTCGACGGACGGCGACGAGGAAGGGACGATCTGAAGTGTCACTATCTAACGTTCGACCTGCGGGGGTCAATACTGTTAATACCCGATAGTCACCCGATGATGACAACGGCCAGTTTTGCTAGTTTGCATCCAGGAACAGATTAGTCACGAATAGTGACACCCAGTGACAACGATGAGCGCTCCTCGATCGCTTCATCGAAAAGAAACGAGACTTAAACCTGCCTTGTCAATGACAGGCAGCAAGTCGTCAAAGGTATTCATGAGAGGAGATCGCGCAACTCGCAGACTCTACGGGCGTCAGCTGCAGTGTTATCCAGGCCTATGCAGATTTTCCCTGGTGAACGCAGACTGCTTAGAAAATTCCGGACTTCCCCCTTGACTTCCACTTAATCTGTTTCTACGGTGGTTTGAGATTCCAACATCACCAAGGGAGTTCGTTCACATGTCAAGAACGAGCACGCCGGAACAAAGAGAGAGCGTAGAGAGCAGCGATTCCCAGGTCCACATTGAGATCAATCCTTGGCCCGTCCTCTGGATGGTGGTCGGCGCGTGGATGTGGTTTGGCGTTTTACACCTTGCCCGCGTAATCTGAACGACCTTTACAAATTAGTAATCGAAAATTGTACGACCTGCACTGGCCGCCTACTTCCTCACACACTCACCCGCGTGAAGCGTGAGGGTCACGTCTGAAACCACTGCGTCGCCACCGTCCACTGTCGCGGTATCACTCTCTGCCTTTCCCGTTGTTCCGATCTGGCAGTAGGCCTGGGCGCGTACTGTGTATCTGACATTCAGGAGCAGGCTGAGCGAATAGGCGCCGTCCGAGATCTTATATGGATAAGGACGCACGTCCTCGCCAGCCTCGACGATTACGTCGGGCGAGTAATAATCCTGCGGCTTGCCGCCATCCCACAGCAGGTGGATGGTGACCTTGCGAGTAGGTATCGAGACCTTTGGCAGATGAATGTCCGCGTTCATGATCTGCTGCCCATCTTCCAGGTGAATGATCTGCGCGCTAGCGCGATCAGGGGCATTGGGGTAGAACGTCCGAGGGAACGGAGCATCAGGATCTGCCTGATCTGTCCTGTTGAAGACCAACACGTAATCGCCGCCTGGCAGGTGAGCAAATTCAAACGGCTTCGAGTCGCCTTGATAGCTGGATGCGCCAGCCCGTTCCTCCCCGTACTGATCGGCACGGTAAAGCTCGATGATTGTGCCACGGAGTGGTGCGCCATCCGGGCCGATTACTCGTCCACTGATCCGGCCGGTTGGCATCGCAGTAATATCGTTTTCGTAGCAAGAGCGGTTCTGCACTTCGAAAACTGATGGCTCTTTCGTGAAGCCTGTCACTTCCAGGGTGGAGGGCAAATCTACGGAAACACGGTAAGTTCCCGTTAGCGGCGCCTCAAAAGCATACGCGCCATACTTATCCGTTTTGGCCTCGTATGACTTCCCCCGTGATCGAAGCCTGACGACCACACCGGGGAGGGGACGAACGTAGTCCTCATCCAAGACTCCGCCGTCAATGTCCAATGTGCGCAGCAGCACTCCATAGACGGCAGCGTTTCGTTTGCCCTTTTTTTCTGCTCGCACTTGCTCCAGAACCGCTTGCGCGTACGTCAGTTCGCTGGTTAGTCCGCACTCTTGCGCATAAAAATGCTCCCCATCTTCCAACCGTACGACGTCAGCGAACACGAGGTACTGTTTGCCTATTTCAAAATGCCCAGATGGGTAGGGCTCAAGGTCGAAGTAGTTGCTGGTCACACCCTTAATTTTCTCGTCAACGTGGAAACGGTACTGCGGAGCGTCCTCCGTAAGCGAACCGACAAATACTGCTCTTGTGTCTTTGAGCAAAGTGCATTCCCGGGGTATCGCGGCTGTGGGAACGCAGTCCGCCGCCGATGCTGACAGCACGCCAGCCATGAGCAGGACGGGAAGAAAGACACGACTAAACATGCCGCGATCATAGCTTAAGGAATTTCTTGCCGCGTTTCTGGCGGGCCCTTTCTCGATTACTAAAGTGCGGATTCAAAACCGTGGGAAATTTCAGATCAGGCCAGTGCGAACTCTTTGAAGGAAGTCCTCGGCATCAGCGCGGGCCTTCTCCATGAACTTCGGATCGTTGCCGTGTTCAATCTCCGTCTCCCCAAGCACAAGTTCCACGGCAACCTTCGGTTTGTATCCTCGCTTTATGAGCGCGCGAGCACGTTCTATGAAAGCGGTGTCGATATTGCGTTTTGCGTCCGGCGTGGTCGCAGAAAAACCGGTTGCGGCCTCGCAAGTGTGCTGGCGAAACTTCGCAGCGGCCAGACGGTCGTAGGCACCCTTAGCTTCTTCTCCGCTAAGCAGCGTGGGCACAGGGAATCTCCACAGACAATTCGAGCAGGCCCAGCCATTGACATCGCTCTCCATCCAGATTAACGAGCGCTCCATATCGGCAACCCGCAATGAACAACGACATGATACAGCGCAGCATCGTCGGGAACCATCTGGGTAGCTGGGGGAAGCGGCATGATCACAACCGAGGGCACACGTCTAAGGCCGGTGAAAGTTTATGCCATTCCCTTTCTCAACGCCTCCAGAGGATAGAAGGTACCGCGCCACACGACGCCGCCACGGGCCAGAGTCAATGTCATCGAACGTAGCAAGATGTAAACGAACAGCACCGCGCCAATCGGATGCAGAACGATATAATATGCTGGAATGTCAGACTCCCACGACATCCCCACATAAATGCCGAGGATGGCCGCGAGGGCAACCGCGTAGGGCGCGCGTTCCCAACCGTGGGCGAACCAGATTCCGACAAACGGTATGATGTTCAAGAACGCCAGCACAAATGCAGAAAGCAGCACGCGCCACGGCTGGAATGACATTATGGCGAAGAAATTCTTGGTGAGATTGTTGACCATGCCCATCGCGCCCTTCGCCCAGCGCAGCGAAATCAGGTCTGCGCCGTAAACATTGCGCTGCGCATACCCGGCATTCTTCACGATTTTCCCCATCTTCATGTCGTCCAGCACCTCGAAACGCAGGGCTTCGTATCCGCCAACGGCATCGTACACGCGGCGGCGGATCAGGTTGAACGCACCCACTCCCATATGGTCTTTCGTCTTTGGGTTAGCCACCTTCCATGGGCGATGGCCAAAAACAAAGAGCGTCTGGAAAAAAGCGATCATCATCCTTTCTCCCGCGCTCTTCATAATCATGCGGGGAAAGAGGACTAGATGGTCGGCGGGTTCAGCTTCTGCATAAGCCAGGGCCCGGGTCAGTACGTCACACCGGAAGAGCACATCGGCATCGGTAAACAGCAGCCAGTCGCCGGTCGCCTGATTGGCTGCGCTCCACATCGCGTGCACCTTCCCCAGCCAACCCGGAGGCAGTTCAGCGATATGGATCACTTTCAGCCGGCCGCTGGCTTCGGCAGTGGACGCAATTCGATCAATCACTTCTCCGGTACGGTCCGTGGAGCGATCGTTCACCGCGATGATTTCATAATTGTCGTAATCGAGTTTTAGCAGCGTAGTAAGGGCTGGCCCGATGTGTTCTTCCTCGTTGCGGGCCGGAACAATAATGCTGACACGCGGATTCCCTTTCGGCGTGGCCGGTTTCCGGTCCCACTCGGGCCGCGAGATATCGGCGATCGTGGGCATGCCCAAGGCGGCATCCACCAGGCGCGAAAGCCACACCAGCCCAAGGATGCTGCCGGCAATCCAATGGAAAACGTTCCAGTGAAAATAACTCATCCCGGCTGGCCGTTGAGAGACCCAGGCTCGCCGTCGATACGGACGGGAGGAGCGAATCGCATGCCGTAAAACAGTATGGCAGAAGAAACCGCCATGGCGATGACGGGCGGAATAAAAGCCTCCTGAAGCGAGTGCCGGTCGGCAACGTATCCCATGAGGGTTGGTGACGGAACGTCGCCCAAAAGATGGAAAATAAAAATGTTTACTGCGATCGCAGTGGCACGGATGTGCGCACCCACCGAGTTCACCAGCGCCGTGTTAAGCGGCGAAGTATTCAACAACAGAAGAAATGCCGCAAGAGCGATGGCAGGTACCATCAGCGGCCCCCGGTTATACAAGCCGACGATCATGACCGGCACGCCGAGACCCATGCTAACCGCGGACACAAAGTAGTACGAGCCCTTCATGCGAGGCAGCAAACGGTCGCCGAGCCAGCCTCCCGCCAGAGATGCGAGGATGCCATCGACCACCACAATCTTTCCAAACATCAGATTCGCCGATTCGAGCGTGTACCCACGCATCCGTTCAAGAAAGGTAGGCATCCACACTTGGATTCCGCCTAATGAAAATGTTCCAGCCGCCATCCCCAGTGTGACCGTCCAGAATGCCGGGTTGCGTGCCAAGCCCCGCAGAGTTGCGCGATCCGCCGTTTCTTTCAATGAGTCGAACTGGCCGCGCGGCGGCTCAGGAAGGAACAAAATCGAAAGAGCCAGCAGGAATCCCGGGAATGCAGCGATGTAAAAAGGAAACCGCCATCCGTGTTCGGGGCCGAGTTTGCCGCCCAGCAGATAGCCCGCAGCCGTGCCCACCGGAATTGCCAGATAAAAGATGCCGAAGATGCGTCCGCGTTTGCTCTCAGGGAAAAGGTCCGCGACAAAGGTCGGAGCAATGGTGACAAAAGTTGCCTCGCCCACTCCAACCAGCGTATGGCGAACCAGCAGTTCCCAATACGTGTGGGTAACTGCCGTAAGCAGCGTAAGCGCACTCCAGAAAACGGCTCCCAGAACGATGATCATCTTGCGCGAATAACGGTCTGCCAGGGGACCAGCGAAGGGCGCCGCGATCATATAGAAACCCAAAAAGGCGCTGGTCAAATAACCGATCTGGGCGTTGGTCAAATGGAATTCGCTCTGCACCAGCGGCTGCACAGCAAATAGCACGGAGCGGTCGATGTAGTTGAGCAGGTTCAGCGTCGTAAGCAGAACGAGCGCGGTCCAGGGATAGAGTTTCGTTTGGGGCACTTGGCGAAGGAATATATCACGGCGCGGTGACCGGATTGTAGATTCGCCCCTGACCTCGATCCCATGATAATAACGCTTGACGTTATTAACGGCATCCGTTACTATTGAAACCGTGATCAGAAGCTTCGCGAACCGGGCGACAGAGGAGATCTGGCGAACCGGCAAGACCCGAGGCTCTCCCCCGGCGGATGTCACAAAGCGAAAACTGGCAATGCTAGATGCAGCCTTGGAACTGCATGATTTGAACTATCCCCCTGGCAACCGTCTGGAGAAATTGCGTGGTGATCGGCGAGGACAATACAGCATACGGATTAACGATCAATACCGAATCTGTTTCGTGTGGCGCGATCACGACGCCTACGATGTGGAAGTGACCGATTATCACTAAGAATTGAAAGTAGGGAGAAAGCTAATGAGTATTCCGAGGAAAAGCACGCCAAATTGGAGAATTCACCCCGGCGAAATTCTGCGGGAGGAGTTCTTGAAACCCATGGCAATGTCTGCGTACGCCCTAGCAAAGCGCCTTCATGTCCCACCGCCCCGCATCAACGACATCGTTTTGGAGCGACGCGGCATAACGGCGGACACCGCGCTCCGGCTGTCCCGATTCTTCGGAACAACTGAGAATTTCTGGCTCAACTTGCAGGATGCATATGAGATCGGTCGCGCGAAGGCCGACCTGGCAGGTGAACTAGAGCAGATCGAACCGCTGAAAGCCTCAGCGGCAACTCCATAGACGCGGTTCTACTTCCCTGCTTTCCCCTTCGGCCTCGGCCACCTCGCCACGATCACCGTAGAGATTCCCCCGCGCGGCCTGAAATCTCCCTTGACCTCGGCCCATACCGGGCGGGCCCACTTCACCACGTCATCCAGCACCCGGTTGACGATGTTTTCCTGAAAGATTCCCAGATTTCGGTAAGCCTGCAGATACTCCTTCAGTGACTTCAATTCCAGGCAGCGCTTGTGCGGCATGTAACGGATGGTCAGCACGCCAAAGTCGGGCAATCCGGTCTTCGGGCACACCGAGGTAAACTCCGGATCGTCCACCACAATCTCGTATCCGGCAAACTGATTGGGCCAGGTTTCAATCTCCGGGAATTTAGCATCCAGTCCTGCCTGGGCGTGTTCCGACGTGTAGCGAGGCGGTTTGGGCATGCCACATTGTAAACAGCCAAGCCACTAAAGTCCCAAATTCTGCAAGGATTTGCGGTCCATTCGCTAAACCCCGCGCATCTAATCGACAAGGTTCCCTCTACAACTGTGCGAGGCGGCTGGTGGTACATTTATCTATTGCATTCAGTAATTTGTAGTCCTTGACTGCGAATCATGACGAAGAGTAACGCCAGTTTTGTAGCCCGCCACCGCTGGATCGTGACGACCATCGCTATCGTCGTGGCGGTGATCTTGCTCGCTTCCTTTATGAGTCGCGAGCCTGCTGTACCGGTGCGGACGGTGAACGCACAGCGGGGTACGATTCGCAGCGTGGTCTCCACCAACGGAAAAGTCGAGCCGCTGCAGAACTTCGAAGCGCATGCTCCCGTTGGCACTACCGTGAAGAAAATCCTGGTGCGGGAGGGCGATCAGGTCAAAAAGGGTCAGCTTCTCGCGCAATTGGATGACGCGCAAGCCCGCAGCCAGGCTGCCCGAGCGCAGGCTCAAGTCCTGGCCGCGGAAGCCGATCTCAGCGCTATCCAAAAGGGTGGGAACCGCGAGGAAGTTCTGACCCTGGAATCGCAAATAACGAAGGCTCGTACCGACCGCGACACGGCTCAGCGTAATCTGGACGCCTTGCGGCGTCTTCGAGAGCAGGGTGCGGCTTCAGCGGGCGAGATAAAAAACGCAGAGGATCAACTCAAACGAGCCAACACAGATCTAGATCTGCTTTTGCAAAAGCAGAAAAATCGTTATTCGCAGCCAGAGATGGCTCGAGTGGAAGGCCAGAAATCGGAGGCCGAAGCCGCATATAGTGCGACTGAAGATCTGCTTAGTCAATTAAATATTCGGGCTCCGTTTGATGGGATTGTCTATTCGCTGCCGGTGCAGCAGGGCGCTTACCTCAATCCGGGCGATCTCGTGCTGGAAGAGGCAGATCTCTCGAAAGTTCGCGTACGCGCTTTCGTGGACGAGCCCGACGTCGGGCGCCTCGCACCTGGAGACAAAATCGAAGTCACCTGGGACGCATTGCCCGAGCGAACATGGGAAGGCGCAGTCAGCGTAATCCCAGCCGTCATCAAGTTGCACGGCTCTCGAAACGTGGGCGAGACGACCTGCGTCGTGGACAACAAGGACTTCAAGCTGCTGCCCAACGTCAACGTTGGAGTCACAATCATTACCGCTGAGCATCGCAACGTGCTGACCGTGCCCCGAGAAGCAATTCATCAGGACGACAACGGCAAGGCGTACGTATACCAAATCGTGAACAATGAATTACAGCGCCGCTATGTGCAGACTTCCATCTCGAACCTCACCAAAGTGGAAGTTACCGGAGGGCTGCCGGAAAACGCTGTCATTGCGCTTGGTCCGACCAATTCCAAGCCCTTGCGTAATGGTTTAGCAGTAAAGGTGGTTCGTTAAGAAATGTTTTCAGTTAAGAAACTCTCGCTCCTGGTCTTGCTTGCACTTCTTCCGTCTCTGTGCGCGGCGGACTCAACGGACATCAGATTACTTGCCGAAGGTCGCATGGACGATGCCATCGTGTCGCTGCAGCACAGAATCAACGACGCTCCCAAGGACGCCGAATCTTACAATCTGCTCTGCCGCGCCTACTTAGCGCTCGCCGATTGGGACAAAGGAATTTCTGCATGCGAGAAAGCTGTGACCCTCGATCCGAATAACGCTCAATATCACCTCTGGTTGGGACGTGTCTATGGGGAAAAGGCCGACCATGCCGGTTTCCTGACTGCGGCGGGCCTGGCCAAGAAAGTTCGCAGTGAATTTGAAACCGCCGTCCGTCTGAATCCCGACAGCGCCGAGGCTCGCACCGATCTGGCCGAATTCTACATGGAGGCTCCGGGGATTGTGGGCGGCGGACGCGACAAGGCGGAAGCGCAGGCGCAGAAAATCGCCACTATGGATCCGGTCCGCGCCGGGTGGGTAAAGGCACGCCTCGCAGAAAAGAATAAGGATCTGGTCTCCGCCGAGAATCAGTATCGCGCCGCCATCGCGGCCAGCCACGGCGCTGCGCTCGCCTGGTTGAATTTAGCCTACTTCTATCGCCAGACCGGGCACCTGGATTCCATGGAAGATGCCATCCGGCATGCCGCTGCAGCTCCCATGGATCAACCCGAAGTGCTGATGGAATCCGCGAACATGTTGCTCCGTGCGAAGCGCGATCTTCCGCTAGCTACCCAGTTGCTCCGCCGGTATCTGTCGCCCAGTCTGACCGTTGAAGCTGCACCCGCCTTTAAAGCGCACTACCTGCTGGGGACGGCGCTCGAGCAACAGGGCGACAAGCCAGCAGCAGCTCAGGAATACCGCGCGTCCCTTGCCTTGGCCAAGAGCTACGCCGTCGCTCAGACTGCCTTGGACCGCCTGAATGGCCAGATCGCCGACGTCGTGAATCCAAACTAAACGACTGGCGCAACCGTCCTTATGCCCAAGAACTGGAAGACCAAACTGATTCACTCCGATGCTCATGCCCCGGAAGGTTTTCGTTCCCTTTCAACGCCGGTTTATAGAGGTTCAACCGTGCTGTTCCCGAATGCCGCGGCTGTCGACGACGCGTGGGACCAGTACGAAGTCGGCTACACCTACGGCTTATACGGAACTCCGACAACGCTGGAATTAGCAGCACGCATTTGCGAGCTCGAAAAAGGATTTCGCACCTTCATTACGCCCGGTGGGCAAGGAGCCATAGCGCTGATCAACCTTGCATTTCTCAAGGCAGGCGACCAGATGCTCGTGCCCGAAAGCATCTATACGCCCAATCGCAAGTTTGCTGTGGAGGTTCTCCATCGTTTCGGGGTCGAGGTCACCTTCTATCCGCCAACCATTGGAGCGGGAATTGAATCGCTCTTCCGCAAAAACACGCGCCTGGTCTGGTGCGAGAGTCCCGGCTCCATCACCATGGAGGTGCAGGACGTTCCCGCCATCGTCGAAGCCGCCCATCGCATCGGAGCCTTGGTCGTTCTCGACAACACCTGGTCCGCCGGCATTTATTTCGATGCCTTCGCCCACGGCGTAGACATCACCATGCAAGCCCTCACGAAGTACGTAGGCGGACACAGCGACGTCCTCCTCGGGTCGGTCACCGTGCGCGACGAAGCCGCCTACAAACGCCTGGGGTCTACTCATCAACTCGCAGGCTGCGCCGCTTCGCCGGACGATTGCAGCCTCGCCCTGCGGGGCATGAAGACCCTTGCCGTCCGCCTGAAGGCGCTGGAGGAAGCCGCGCTCGGGCTGGCCCGCTGGTTCGCCCCACGTCCCGAGATCGAAATGGTGCTTCATCCCGCGCTTCCCTCTTGTCCCGGACACGAATTCTGGAAGCGTGACTTCACGGGCTCGTCCGGCCTGTTCTCCATTGTCTTCCGGCAACAATTTACCAAGCCGCAGGTTCTCAGATTTGTAGATGCCTTGGAGTTGTTCGAGATCGGATACAGTTGGGCTGGGGTAACCAGTCTGGCCGTCGCTTACGATTTCCACTCGACGCCGGGCCGCCCGAACTACGGCCACCGAATCGTACGCCTGAACATCGGTCTCGAAGACGTCGACGATCTCAAGGCAGACCTGGCGCACGCGCTGGAGTCGATGAAGTGAAGAAGAGAAGTGAAGAACTGAAAGGGTGGCCCGTCCAAGCTCCGCTTGGGCGGGGGTTTTCTGCAAGTGTATAGCGAACATCTGGCGAGTTCGAACTCGCACCGATTACAATCGCCGAGATGACGACTTCTCTTCGGAGGACGACATGAAAGCTGCTTCAGGTATCGCATCACGCCTTTTTGCTCTGTTTCTTCCTTGTGTGCTCCTGACGTCCTTCTGCGGAATCCTCGCCGCCGAACAACTCCCGCTCAAGCGAGCCGTAGAACTCGCGCTCGCTCACAGCACCACGATGCAGGCTTCCCAAATTGATGAGCAGCGTGCCTTTGCCTCTTACCACGAGGTCCGCAATCAGTACTTGCCGCAATTAACTGTGGGCTCCGGACTGGGTAAATCCTACGGTTATCCGCTTAGTCTGGAAGGGTCGGCGCCCTCGATCGTTAACGCCACGGCGCAATTCGCCGTCATCAACCCGGCCTTGCGCGACTTCATGCGTGCCGCGCGAACGGACTACCAAGCGACCACCGTCCAAACCAAAGACCAGCGCAATCAGGTCATTCAAGACACCGTGTTGAGTTATGCCGAACTCAGCAAATGGGAACCGCTGATGGCTCACCTGAGTCATCAATACGAGGACGCGCTCAAGATGGAGCAGACCGTGAACCAGCGAGTTCTTGCCGGTGTGGATAACCCGTTGACCCGGAATCAGGCGCGCCTCAATGCGGCCCGCGTTTACTTGCACATCTCGCAGGCGCAAGGCGCAATCGATGTGTTGCGCAACCAGCTTTCGCAATTGACCGGCCTGCCCGCCACAGCGATCGAGACCGTGCCCGAGTCGATTCCTGAACTGCCAGAGGTGAAACAGGAAGACAATCTCGCAGCCAAGGCGACGCAGGACAATCCCTTGATCCAAATTGCCGACATCCGCGCCAGTGCGCTTGCTTTCCGCGCCCGCGGCGAGCACCGCTCCATGTGGCCAAGTGTAGACTTTGCCGCTCAGTATGCGCTCCTGGCCAGCTTCAATAATTATCAGAATTTTTTTGTGCCGGGCAGTTTCCAGCCCAACAATGCCACGGTCGGAGTGCAAATCCGATTCCCCTTCTTGAATCCGCCTCAACACGCCCGCGCCCAGGCTGCCGACGCTGCCGCACTGCGTGCCAAGAAGGACATCGAGACAGCGAAGAACCAGGTATCGGGACAAACTTTGAAGCTGCAGCGTTCGGTCGCGCAACTGGCAGCGGCACAGCAAGTCGTCGATCTCGAGTACCAGATTGCCAAGTCCAATCTCGACGCCACGCAGACCCGGGCAGACTCAGGCAGCGCAACTCTGCATGATTTGGACGATGCGCGCAGTCAAGCCAACGAGCGTTACGACGCACTGCAAGACACTAATTTCGAACTTCAACGGGCGCGCATCAGCCTGCTTCGTGCGACCGGCGAATTGGAGGCTTGGGTCGGCGTGGGCAAATAACTGCGGAGGCCCGAGAAATGGCGCGCGGTTGGAGGCCCGCTTTCCCTGTTGGACGCATCAAACCAACCATTCGCCGTAAGCGCTTTGCCTAAGCAGCAATCCTGCTATTAGACTGTTTTTGCATACACTTATCAGGAATTTGGGTTCGATGCGTCAACCCCTGCCCACCGATTGTGTCGCAGGTACTCGAAGTGTACCTGGGTGCGCTCGGAAGGCACTGTGAAAATGTTAGAATGAGGTACACAAACATATGCCATTAAAAACACTGTTTCTGAATCCGCCGTCGTTCGAAAATTTCGACGGGGGCGCCGGCTCACGTTGGCCGGCTACCCGCGAGATTGAAAGTTATTGGTATCCGGTTTGGCTTGCCTACCCTGCCGGAATGCTCGAGGGCGCGCGGCTCCTGGACGCCCCCTCGCACCATGTGTCGGCGGAAGAGACCATCAATATCGCCCGCGATTACGGGTTCCTCGTGCTGTTTACCAGCACTCCCGGTTTCCCCGGCGACATTCGCCTGGTAAAAAAGATCAGGGAAGTCAATCCGAGGATTAAGATCGCGTTCGTCGGACCGCACGTCAGCGTGTTGCCGGAAAGATCTTTGAAGGATTGTCCGGAGATTGATTTCGTCGTGCGCAAGGAATTTGACTACGCGGTTTGCGAGTTCGCGCAGGGCAAGCCGCTCGAAGAAATCCTTGGCATCTCGTTCCTGAAGAATGGATCGGTCGTGCACACTCCCGACCGTCCCGAAGTTCAGGATCTCGATTCCCTGCCCCACGTCACCGAGATTTATCGCCGCGATCTGGACGTGACCAGGTACAACGTCCCATTCCTGCTCTACCCCTACGTCTCTCTCTACACCACGCGCGGTTGCCCTGCACAATGCACGTTTTGTCTCTGGCCACAGACTTTGAGCGGGCATCCGTGGCGCAAGCGTTCTACCGATGATGTTGCCCGCGAGATGGCGAAGGCCAAGGAACTTTGGCCCGACGTGAGAGAGTTTTTCTTCGACGACGATACCTTCAACATTCAAAAGGTCCGCACCATCGAGCTCTGCGAGAAGTTGAAACCGTTGAAGCTCACATGGTCCTGCACCAGCCGGGTGACCACTGACTACGAGACCCTGAAGGCGATGAAGGAAGCGGGCTGCCGCCTGTTGATCGTCGGATACGAATCGGGCGATCCGCAAATCCTGAAGAATATTAAAAAGGGTGCAACCGTCGAGCGCGCCCGCCAGTTCACCAAGGATTGTCACAAGCTGGGCCTGGTGGTTCACGGAGATTTCATCCTCGGCCTGCCCGGCGAAACTCACGACACCATTCGCACGACCGTTGCGTTCGCCAAAGAGCTGGATGTCGAGACGATTCAAGTATCGGTGGCCCATGCTTATCCCGGAACTGAACTCTACGACTACGCGGTAAAAAATGGCTTCATGGTCGGCGACAACAAGATGGTGGATGAAGGCGGCCACCAACTCGCCCACATTCAATATCCCGGGTTGCCGGCGGATGACATTCTCGAAGCGGTGCATCGCTTCTACGACGAATATTATTTTCGCCCGAAGGCGGTGTTCCGTATTCTTCGAAAGGCCGCCTTCAACAGCGTGGACCGCAAGCGCCTCTACAAAGAAGCGAAGACATTCCTCAAAGTCCGCGCCATGCGTCACAAGTGGGTGAAAGACAAACGCGAAAAGGACGATTCCGCCGCCGCAATCGCACCGGCAAAGGCGTAGCGGATTGCTGAAGAATCTCGATTCGTATCAGGCGCCGTCGCACCGCCAAAGGCATTGCAGGTTGTGATGACTCGATCCGTATCAGGGCATCGCTTCAGCGATGCCGTGACTGCCGAAAGAATCAGTAGCGCCTTCAGGCGCTGAGGTAACCGCGCCTAAGGCCCAAACTGTCATCCTGAGCAAAGCGAAGGATCTATGTACTCTCTTTTCATCGCCAAACTTCACAGAGCGCTTAGAAATATCTGCACCACGCACGATCACTTCCCCGCAACCTATCAGGAAACAATCGTGTGACCCCTCGCAAGTATCTGGTCCTCGCCGGCGTAACGCTGTGCGCATCCATCGGCGATTCGCTGCTCTCCCGGGGCATGAAGCAGGTGGGCAACATCTCCCTGAATCATTTGCATGATTTGATCCTGGCGGTGCTGAATCCCTCGGTCGCCCTGGGCATTTTGCTCCTGCTCGGATTCTTTGCTTCTTACATGACCGCCCTCTCCTGGGCTGACCTCACCTACGTTCTTCCCGCCACTTCGCTGGGCTACGTGCTGCTCACGCTGATCGCCAAATTTTATCTGCACGAGGCGGTCACAACCTCGCGCTGGATTGGAATTCTCCTAATCTCCGCAGGTGTCGGATTCGTCACGCAAGGCCCGGCGCTGACCCACCATCCGCCAAACGCTCAACCCTTAGAAAGAGGACACGAACCGGTCTCGGCGAGGGGTCGAACAATGGGGGCCAAACGATGAAGCAAGCCTATGCCTGGAGCGCGATCGCCGCCATCGTGTTAGCCTCGACCACTGGCGATGTCCTGCTCTCCCGCGCCATGAAGCAGGTCGGAGATGTGGGAGCGCTCTGGCGCCAGAGCGGCCTGTGGACGGTGCTCAGACGAGTCCTCCGGAATCCGAACTTTCTGCTCGGCGTCCTCGCCATGACCGCGGCTTTTTACAGTTTGCTCTTCGGACTCTCCTGGGGCGACGTCAGCCTGATCGCCCCCGCCTCCGCCTCCCTCACCTTTGTGACCAACGCAATCGCAGCCAAGATTTTTCTCCACGAACGCGTAGACCATCGCCGCTGGATGGCCGCAGTGCTGGTAGCGGGCGGCGTCGTGCTGCTGGCCGCGTAAACTTGCCAACGGGTGGCCCAGCCTATCGCGTTCTTTGCGAAGGCTGGGGCTTTTGGCCAGAGTCCCGACGACGAACAACCGGACAGCTCCCAAGTTGTTCCCGCTTTCGCGCCGTCCACTGCGATTCGATCTCCACTGTCCCATCCTCGCCCGTTACATAATGCCGGAAGCTGCTCCAGGCCCAATCCTCCGGCGACGCCACTAGCCCCCGCCTCACCGGATTCCGATGCAGATATCGCAACATCTCCACTCGCTTAGTCTCGTTCCACACGTTGAAATCGTAGTATCGCGCCTGCCAGAACGCTTTTCTTTTGCCGGCGCACAGTTTCCGCGAAACCATTTGCTTCACCATCTGCAGCGACAGGGCCAGCGTGCCGCGCTCCGGTTCGCTCATCAGCAAATGCACATGGTCGGGCATCACCACATAGCCAACCACGTAGAAGCCGTACCATTGACGCACTGTTTCCAGCACACTGACGAACGTCGAGCGTGCTTGCTCCATGCTCAGCAGAGGAGCGCGATGATAGCAGGTGAAGGTGATGAAATGGAGCTGACGAGTCTGTTGATATCGCTTCAGGCCCCACGGCATGAAGCTACATTAGAACGGACTCTTGCATCTGGCTGTGACGGCTGAACAGCCCCGGCCTTCGCAAAAGAACGCGATAGGCCGGGCCACCCGCCGGGATATTTGAAAATTACCTGTGGTTCCATCAAGACGAATCTTACCAATTCATCGTAGTGATCGACACGGATCGATCCCGCTCTGCCCGAAGGTTTCATCTATGAGGTGCTTTGGATTCTAGGTTCCTTCCGGTTCATGTTCTTCAAAGTCTTCTGTCGAAGCGGCGAGATCGGCGGTCCCGGGTGTCGGGGTGGTTGTCTCTTTTTTCGCCCTCGGTTTGCGCTTCCGTTTTTCAGTCCTCGCTGGAGGTTGGACGGTCGCTTGACCGTCTCCACTCCCGGTACCAAGCAACTTCGGGGCAAATTGCGACAACAATTTATCGTTATTAACCGACTCGTGCCGACGAATCTCTGTTGGCAGGGCGTGACAACCAAAGAGACCGAGGGCGGACTCGACAAGTGTCCGCTTTAAGGTTTCCGCCTGTTCCGGGCCGAGAGAACCAGCGAACTTGGACAGATACGAAGGGTTAGTGAAGTCTGCAAATCCAAACGCCTGAACAACCGTCACTGCATCAGGGTTCCGCTTGATCTTCTCCGCGATCGCTGCCATAGCGTGTGTGACTTCGAGAACCTTTTCGACGTTCTTATTGTCGGGTCTGTTGCGAAACAGCCCTCCCTCGAAGAACTCTTCTTGCACAGGCTTCGGTACTATGCTCTCGATCCATTTTATGGTTTTGATTACCTGAATAGGTTGCAAGCCTTCACCTCCGCAGCACAGAGCTGCGCGTATGCCGTCCCGGACGGCTGGCCCCCTCGGGAAGGAAGTATATACCCCGAAGCGAATTAGTGACTAAGAACCGCGAATGATGCCGTCAAGGCGTCCGAACTCAAAGCGATGTGGAAGCTCATAAAAATGTGAACGCTAGGCATCCGGGAATGGGGGGACAGGCGGAGAATGGGGGGCGAGAATGGCGAGACAGACGGATCCCTTGATTCTGTTGCAACCGCTGGCGAAATTCCCGATTTGCGAATCACCTCCGCTACCCGACCACTTTCCTGTTGATCTCATCCCCTGGGTTGCGATAATATAACAAGACACGGATTATCTATGAGATAATATTCGCTCTTTGACCCAACTTAAGACCTGCCACCGTCACGGGCGGAAACTTGTGCCGTATAACTCCAAAGTTTTGACTATTTTGCTTCTAACTACCTTTAGAACCATATGCCTACAAGGCAAGAAAATTTCCGATCCTTTGTTTTCTGGATTTTGCGGGAAATCGAGTGTTTTTTTTGGGACAAAAATTGTGGCACCCACAAAATCAAACCACAACCTGTAGGATACCTTCCGCACACCGCGAACCGCCCAACATTGGCTGGCTGAACGTGGCTTCGGTCTTCGGACCGATCACCGGCGCGGCAAAGCATCCGATGCGTTGCTTTTAGTTCTGCTGCGAAGTGGTATCCCGGCGTTTGAGGGTGGGGTGCTCGTCACCGTCACTACTGCTTCCAGCCGTGTCGGTCGTGCTTGTGGAGGTGGCACGTCGCAAGGTAGGACCGCCATCGTGACCGTTATCGACTTTGTGCCGGTTTTCGATTTGCTCGAGTCTCGTCTTTACGTCCTGAAACTCCGAAGTATCCAGCTTGTACATCGGCTGCGGAGGCAGCAGCGTATTGATCTCTTGCTGGGTTTTCGCAATGCGGTCCGGGGTTTGCGGATGAGTCTCGAAAGTCTTGGCCAGCGTCCCGGGTTTGTGCTTCTCCATCGCCTTGATCTTTTCGAAAAATGAGGTCAGGGCCTGCGGATCGTACCCTGCACGGTACAGGTACTCGACGCCGAGAAAGTCGGCCTCTGATTCAAAGCTGCGGGCGAATTTCAGAAAACCCATGGGGATCGCCATGCTGGCCAGGCTCTGGGCGGCGTAGCCGATGCCGCCACCAACAAAGATCAGCGGGATCGAGGCCAGTTGCATCAGTTGCCCGCGAGTGTTTTCCCGAGCCAGGTGGCAGGCCGCGACGTGAGCAATTTCGTGCGCCATCACGCCGGCCAATTCAGCTTCGTTGTCAGCCGCCAGGATCAGTCCGGAATCCACATAGAAAAACCCTCCGGGCAGCGCGAAGGCGTTGATGTCGTCGGTGTCGACTACCTTGATCGTGAACGGTACCTGGGCGTCGGAGTTTCTCACCAGGTTCTGACCAATCCGGTTGATGTACTCCGTGATCTCCGGATCGGTTACCAGTTTGGTGGTCGACTCCACCTGTTGGGCGTAGCCTCGGCCCATCTCAATTTGCTTTTCGAGGCTATACCAGTTCCCGATGCCGCGATCGCATCCTACCTTGCGGTTGCCAATCGCATCGATATCGCGAAGGCTTCCATCGTGATAGGTCTTAGCTGCCTTGGGCAGTGGCTCGGTCGGTGCAGTAGCGGGAGTTGGCGTAGGCGCCGTTGGAGCAGGCTCACTCGAGGCAACCGTAGTTGGAGCAGCCGCAGGCGGGACGGACGTAGCTGCAGGTGCGGTCGTCGAGGTATCCGCGGCCGTCGGGGCAGTGGAGTTCGTAGCCGACTGGTCCTGTGCGACCGCCAAAACCCCAACCAGTAGCAGGAAACCCACGGTCATCGGGAGGACTGGACGGCGCATAAACCCACCACCACAGCGGATTCTTACACACTTACCGATAAAAAAGTAGTCTAAAAACTACCAGTCCCGGTTTGTTTATTGCCGTGTTCACTGTCCAGATCGCAAGGTCCAAAACCAGGCGATGCTTAGCCCAGTCATGATGATGGTCGTTGCCCAGGCCGTCCAGTTGTAGATGCGCGAGTTCACATACTCGCCCATCAACTCTTTCTTGTTCACCAGCAGCAGCATGAAAATGAGCACCGGAGGCACCGCCACTCCGTTCACGACCTGGGAAAGAATCGATATCTTCACCAGCGGCAAGTCAGGCAGCAGAATTACAGCCGCGCCCGCCATGATCAAAATGGTGTAAAGCCAATAAAACACCGGCGCCTCAGAGAATTTCTTCCCTACCCCAGATTCGAATCCCAACCCCTCGCAAACCGTGTAAGCGGTAGAAAGCGGCAAAATCGAAGCCGCAAACAACGAAGCATTGAACAACCCCACGGCAAAAAGGATATATGCGAAATCTCCCGCTAGAGGCCTCAGGGCTTGGGCTGCGTCTTTTGCGTCCGAGATGTTGCGGTAGCCGTGGACGTAGAGGGTGGCGGCGCAGGCTACGATGATGAACCACGCCACGACGTCGGTGAAGATGCAGCCTGCGATGACGTCGATCTGCGAGGCTTTGTATTGGCGCCTGGTTACTCCTTTTTCTACAATCGAGGATTGCAGGTAGAACTGCATCCAGGGAGCGATCGTCGTCCCCACTACACCGATGGTCATGTAGAGATATCCGGGCAGCATGAACGCGGCTTTCGGCGGAGGCTTCACCGTGGCCACCAAGGCATCGACCCACGCCGGCTTGGCGAAAAAGCCTGCGAAGATGTAGGTCACGTAGAAAAAGGAGGCGACCAGAAAAACTTTTTCCACGCTCTTGTACTGTCCCTTGACCGGGATGAGCCAGACGATTACAGCGCAGGCCGGGACGGTGATGTATTTCGAGAGGCCGAAGAGTTCGAGGCTGCCAGCGATTCCGGCAAACTCGCCGACCACATTACCGAAATTGATGACGAGGATTCCAATCATCATGAAAAATGTGATGCGGAACCCGAATTCCTCCCGGATCAGGTCGCTGAGGCCTTTGCCGGTGACTGCGCCCATGCGGGCGCAGATTTCCTGAACCACGATCAGGGCCAGCGTAATCGGGATCAGCGTCCACAGCAGCAGATGCCCGAACTGCGCCCCGGCAGCCGAGTAGGTGTAGATGCCGTTGGCATCGTTGTCGACGTTCGCGGTGATAAAGCCCGGACCGACTACGGCGAAAAACAGCACCAACCGGGTCTTCCAGCGTTTCAGGAATTTCATGCGTCCAATTCGCAGACATACGGTGAGACATTGTCAAACGATCAGACAGAATAAATGGAGAAGCGAAATCTGAACAGGCGAAAAGTCACATAACGGTGAGAATCCCCTGATGCTTCCAAGTCGACCAGCGGCACAGGGTCCTTCGACTGCGGAGCCGTTCGCTTCGCGAGCAACTCCTACGCTCAGGATGACAATTTTGTAAATTTCAAGGTCCCTCGGCTTCGCTTGGGATGACAGGAACTTAGCGGCTCGGGACCCTGTTCTGCAACGCTCGACCGCTGGAGATTTACAACGTTTTACACGCGGGGAGCTATCCTGCAAATTGCTGGCATCGTCTATCCGCCGAGAACAACAATTGACTGCTCGGCACCGTTAGGTTGTCCTGCCGACGGACGTATTTGGCGGGCGGATCCGGGCCAGAGATATATTCAACGCAATCTGCGAATGGAGGATGACAATGAAATCGTGGCAGTGTGTTCTGACTTGTTGCTTGCTCAGCGCCTTGATTTTTGTTTCGTACCCGGTACGCCTGCTGGCCCAAACGAATTCCGATGGGGCTCAGAAGCCCGTTGCTGAGCGGGACGGCCAGCACGATTTTGATTTCGAAATTGGCAGTTGGAAAATTCACCTGAAGCGGCTCCAGCATCCTTTAACGGGTTCGACCAGCTGGGTCGAATTTGACGGCACTTCCGTCACCCGAAAAATTTGGGACGGGCGCGCTCAGATTGAACAGTTCGAAACTGACAGCTCTGCCGGCGGGCACATCGAAGGCATGACCCTGCGCCTGTACAATCCTCAATCCCACCAGTGGCGGCTGTATTGGGCCAACAGCAGGACGGGCATTCTGGATCCGCCGCAGATCGGCGAATTCAAGGATGGACGCGGCGAGTTCTACGCCCAGGATACGATTAATGGCAAAGTCATTTTGATCCGGTTTCTTTGGGCGAACACGACGACGAACACTCCTCACTTTGAACAGTCATTCTCAGAGGATGGCGGCAAGACCTGGGAAGTGAACTGGATTACCGACCAGACGCGGGTGGGCGGCGAGTCTGATAAAGGACAGTGAACTCTGAACCGGAGAAACAAAAGTCACAAGAAACGGAAATTAAAGGTATCCCGGCCAGGCGCGCCCATTTAGCAATGAGCCCGAGAGGAATGAAGCGTCCGAAGTTTGCGGGGCCATCGCTGCAGCGGGCTCCGCCGTATGGGAAAAAGAGCAGGGTTTTCTTTTTGATCTTATCGACGGGGATTACGTACCAGACGTCGATGGGGACGAGGTAAGCGACAAGAATGTCGATCTCCTCGGATGTGTAGAGCGCCTTATCGCCGCTGCCGCAGTTTGCATGCAGATCGTAGTAACGGTTGTGGTGGTGGCATCCCGCGGCGTTGACTTTCGATCCTTGGGGACGGGATGATAACCTACCTTCAGAGGAGGCCTCAATGAAACGTTCCTCCGGGTCCCGTAAGACAGCCGAACTTTCGAAATCAATCCTTCAGCAGCTCAACATGTACACAAGAGCGGCAGGCGCAGCGGGAGTGGGCGTGCTCGCATTGAGTCAGTCCGCTGCGGCAAAAATTGTTTATACGCCTGCAAATATCACATTTGGCCTTAATCAGTATGGTAAATACCCGATCGACTTCAACCACGACGGGATTACGGATTTGACGCTTTCATTTTTCCACACTGTTCGGAGTGTCGGCTTCACCAGCTCGTTCCGCGAGTATGCCGACCGCCCTAATTCAGTGTGGCGAGCCCCCGTCGGCAGCCGTCTGGCCAATTGCACTAAAGCCGGAGGTATTATCGGGCGCGATCGCAATTTCGCCTATGGAAGCCTCTACGTGGGATACGTCAAGGGAAGCGATGGCAAATTCCTCTATGGTGGTCTGTGCGAGAAGCATGGAAAAGGCGTTAATGACAGCTATCTGGGCGTAAGATTCATGATCAAAGGGCGAGCCGCACTTTGGATGGGTGCGACTTACAGTGATGGGAGGTCACCCATTTAAGGCGGAACTGACGGGCTACGCCTACGAGACAATTCCCAATAAAGCCATCATCGCGGGTAAGACGAATGGACCGGACGACATCAGCATCGAAGAACCGGGTGCAGCTCTTACCGCGCCGACTCCCGGACCCGCCACGCTCGGCGCACTGGCATTGGGAGCGCGTGGACTCTCTATCTGGCGGCGCGAGGAGCCTGTAGCGGCTACGTGACAGGAATTGATCTCACGCAACCTGAGACTTGACGATAAATCCCGTGGCTGTTGAAAAACCCCGTTTTTTGAAAAAACGGTCTCCGCAGAGGGATAGAAAATGTCCACCAAAATCGAGAACGTCGTTTATAGGGCTTCCTAGCGCGATGAAATTTTTGCGGATTTCTCGCGAGTGACTTTTTCAACAGCCACTCCCCATTACACTCAATCGGGGAAATTCTGGGGACACGGAACGTTCCCCAAGGTTTCTGAGCCGAAGCAAACAAGGCCAGGCTCGATTCCGAGAAATAAATGGGCACGTCCCGTCTGCCCGGCTTCCCTGCGGGGCCCGGATCGAATCTGTGGTTTGGCGGCACGACTGAAGTCGTGCCCTTCGAGAACCTTACAGCTTGGCTCGCAGGAGGCTGATGACGTCGTCGGAGGTGATGACCCCGGTGAGCTTGTTGTGGTCGTCGATCACGGGCAGAGTCAGGAGATTGTACTTGTCGAAAAGTTCGGCGAATTGATTCTCTTTCGCGTTCTCGTGGCAGGAGATCAGCGGCTCCTGGGTGAGAGAGAGCAACGCCGTGTCTGGCGACGCCAGAACCAGCTTCGCCAGTGGGACGGCGCCAGCCAGCGTGCCGTGGGAATCGACCAGATAAATCGTACTTACAATTTCAATGCCTCCTTCGAAGTTGCGCAGGGCTTCGACCGCGTCATGAGCGGTGGCGCCCACGGCTAAAGCCAGGTAATCGGTGTTCATGCGGCCGGCGGCAGTGTTCTCTTTGTGCTCGAGAAGTTCCACCATCTCCTGCCGTTCTTCGGGAGCCATTTCCTGCAAGATGTCGGCAGAAGTCTCCTCGGGCAGGTTGTCGAGCAGGTCGGCGGCTGCGTCGGGATCCATCTCTTCGACAATGTCGGCGGCGCGGTCGGAATCGAGCGACTCCACGATCGCCTTCTGCACCTTGGGATCGACTTCCTCCAAGGCCTCGGCTGCAACTTCATCGTCGAGGGTTTCAAACACGGCTTCGCGCTCGTTGGGAGCAAGGTCTTCGACGATGTCAGCTATGTCAGCCGGGTGCAAGCGGGCCAGGCGCTCGTGGGAGATTTTCAGCTTTACGCGGCGAGCTGGATCGGTTTCGATGAGATCGACAAACTCCCAGGGAATGGGGCGCTCGGGAATCTGACGCAACAAAGCCCGAAGGGCGCCGATCGGAACCACACCTTTGAGCAGGCGGCGGATGGCACCGCGCGCGCCCACG
>Ga0210402_10001600_pt1 | contig 23222 bp, 25 predicted proteins | sample IncBWC7MmetaG_FD_161055 | JGI IMG/M metagenome (GOLD analysis project Ga0210402, IMG submission 161055) | Forest soil microbial communities from Barre Woods Harvard Forest LTER site, Petersham, Massachusetts, United States - Inc-BW-C-7-M | ecosystem: Environmental > Terrestrial > Soil >... | reverse complement strand
CCATGTTGTAGCTCTCCGGACCCGACGTGTCGGTATGGCCGGTCGCCGTGATGCGCGCGTTACCCTTCGCCTTGAAGGCGTTGGCCGCCTGCTGGATCGTGGTCAGCGCCTGCTGCGACAGGTTCGAGCGGTCCCAGTCGAAGAACACCATGAACGACGGCGGCGCAACCGCCGGCGGCGGCGGGGGCGGCGGAGCCTCGGCCGGCGCGCCGAACCTGAAATGCACGCTCGCCATCAAGCTGATGTTGTTGTCGGGGTATGAGCCACTGATGTTGAAGGGAACGGTAAAGCCGCCCGCGCTGACAACGCCGCTGTTGTTGTAGTTCGGGTTCGTCGTGCCGTAGTAGCGACCCTCGAGGTTGAGACGGATCATCGGACTGACGTTCCAGCCCACGCCGACGATGCCTTGATAAGCGAACTGGGTGCTGTTGCTGCTTCCGATGCCGTAAAGTTGGACCTGCGTGAACGCCACACCCAAGCCCGCACCGATATAGGGAACGATCGTTTGGCCGGCGAAGAAGTCATAAAACAGGTTCGCCATGACACCGACATTGCTGGCGGTGAGGCCATTGGAACCGGGCAAGCCTGGGATCGTCACGTTGCCGGTGTTCTGGCGATAAATCCCTTCGACTTCCACGCGGGGACCGACAAAATCGTAACCGATCGAGCCGCCCGCGGCCCAACCGGTATTGAAGTTGAGATTCACGGTGCCGGAGCCGCTGATGGGGCCGACCGGCGAGAAAATGGTAACTGTGGGACTGGAGGTCGCGTTGAGCAGCCAGTTCAGGCCACCTTCAGCGCCGATATAGAAACCGGGATATTGAAGCGATTGGGCCTGCGCGGTGACCGGCAACGCAGCCACAGCCGCGACCATCAACATCTTCTTCATTTTGACATATCTCCCCATAAGCCAACTGCCCGTGAAACTAGCAAAAATTCGGCTGCACACCACGGGCAGAAAACCCGGCAAGGCGAAATTGTCGTGCCGGTGTGGCAAGATGATCACATTTGGCGGTGCGTTGCTTTGTGTAAGCACTATTAGTTGAGGATTTGCAGAGCTCTAGTCGGCTGATGGTCCTGCCGGAAAGTGGGCAGCGGGATGGCGAATCGGTGGCAGGGCGACGTGGTCTTGGCGTTTGACAATATATAAGTGTATACTTATATAACCTTCATGACGCCCGCCACCGACATCGCCGTCATCATGCGCGTGCTGGCCGACCCGACCCGGCGCGCGGTGTTCGAGCAGATCGCCGACGCGGGCGAGCTCACGGTCGGCGCGCTCACGCAGCGCAACGACGTCTCGCAGCCGGCGATCTCCCAGCACGTTCGCGCGCTGAAGGAGGCAGGCCTGGTGGGCGAGCGGCGGGACGGGCGGCTCATTCACTATCGCTGCGAACCACGCGGGCTCGGGCCGCTGGTCGATTGGATCGGCCATTACGGCCTCTTCTGGCGCGAGCGTTTCGCCAACCTCAGGACCGTATTGAAGGAGATGGACGATGACGAACCTGGCCCGCAGCCCCGCCCAAAGCGCCGATAAGTCCGGCCCGCGCGATATCGTCGTCGAGGACGTATTGCCCTATCCGCCCGAGAGGCTATGGCGGGCGCTGACGACGTCCGAACTGATCGGCCGGTGGCTGATGCCCAACGACTTCGAGCCGGTGGTCGGCAAGCGTTTTACCTTCACGACCCGGCCGATCGGCGACTGGGACGGCGTCGTGCATTGCGAGGTGCTGGAGATCGAGCCGCCGCGCCGGCTGGTCTATTCGTGGAAGGGCGGAACCGACGCCAACAACGCCAAGGCCAACTACGCCTCGCGGCTCGACAGCGTCGTCACCTGGACGCTGCAGGCCGAGGGAAACGGCACCAGGCTGCGCATGGTCCACAGCGGCTTCCGCTCGCCCGAGAACGATTTCGCCTACGACGCCATGAGCTCCGGCTGGCGCCGCATCGTCGGACGGATCAGCGAGATCGCGGCGGCGCTGTAGCGGGGAAGCGCGCGGCGTAGCTTTCAAGCGGCAATTCGAGCCCGACGCAGAGAAAGCTGATCGTGTGGTAGTAGCCCACCAGGGCGATCGCCTCGAGGATCTGCGTCTCGTCGAAGTGCGCGGCCAGCTGCGTCCAGGTCGCTGGAAGGATGGCCCGCCGGTCGACCAGATCGTCGACCAGGGCGATCAGTGCCTGCTCCTCCTCGGTCCAGCAGGCGACGTTGCCCGGTCCGGCCGCGGTCGCGGCCACGTGCTCGGCCTTGAACCCGACCCGGTCGGCAAAGAAGGCGACATGAACGCCCCATTCGTACTCGCAGCCCAGCCGGGCCGTCGTGCGATCGATGACGATCTCGCGCTGGCGCAGGCTGAGCGGTCCCTTGTCGAGCAGGCCGCCGGCAAACATTTTGGCAAAGACGCGCGGGCTTTTGGCCAAGGTGCGGAACAGCACCAGCGGCGGCACGCCCGGCGGCATGATGCGCGCCAGTTCGGCGGCAATCGCCGGTTCGTAGGGTGGTTCGGCAGGACTGATGCGGGTCATGGCTGGACTCCCTTCCATATGCTACACTTTATGTAGCGATGCGGATCGGCGTTCGCTACAGAAAATGTAGTAACGGAGTGAAATAGATGGTGAAGGCCGTCCTGCCCGGACGCCCGGCCCGCGGCTCGAAAAGCGGCCGGCCGATCATGGCGCTGCTCGACCTGCTGGGCCGCCGCTGGACCCTGCGGATCGTCTGGGAATTGCGCGAGGAGCCGCTGCGCTTCCGCGCGCTGCAGGACGCGATCGGCGCCAGCCCGACCATCGTCAATTCAAGGCTGGCCGAGCTCAGGACGGCCCGGCTGATCGAGCTCGACGACGAGGCGGGCTATCGCCTCACGTCGTTGGGCCAGGAGCTGCTGCGGCTCTTCCTGCCGCTGCACCTGTGGTCGGAGAAATGGGCGAAGGCCATCGCCCCGTGAAGGTCGTCAGTAAGTCTGGACGAGGTAGTCGACGATCTTCGGCACATCGGCCTCGTCGATCGGCGCGCCGTAGACCTTGATCATCTTGGTGACTTCGGCTTCCCAGAAGGCCTTCTTGAAGGCAGGGCCCTGCGGCTGGGTGGCGATGTAGTCCGCCGAGTGGCAGGCGCCGCAATTGCCCTGGACGGTTTCGAGATTGGGGCCGGGCTTGAAGGCGGCGGTTTCGTCGGGAAGCACATAGGTCACGGGCTTGGCGTTGACGGCGACCGACAGCGCGACGGTCAGTCCGGCGAGGCCGGCCAGGGCGAGGAATTTCGAGCTTTTCATGGTCGTTCTTCCTCAGGCTGCCGTGACGCGCGTGGTTTCGACGACGTTGCGCAGGTAGCCGGCGGGGTTCCACAACGGCTTCATCGGCTGCGTCTGGCCGCCGTTGCTGGTGGCGCGCACCTGGAGCTCGTGCGGGCCGGCGGCGAGCGTGACCGGCAGCTGCCATTCGCGGAACGAGTATTTGCCGAGATCCTGGCCGAGCTTCGCCGGCGTCCAGCTCTTGCCGTCGTCGGTCGAGACGGCGACCTCCTTGATGCCGGTGCCGCCGTCGAAGGCGATGCCCTTGAGGGTGATCGGCTGGCCGGCCGCCACCTTGGCGCCGTCGGCGAGGCTGGTGATGAACGAGCGCACGGTGAGGCGGCCGATCGGGATCGTCGTCTTGGGTGGCGTGCCCGGCTCGGTGCAGTTGCAGTCGTTGTCGGGGATGCGGTAGGCGCCCTTCATCCAGAAGCCGTCGAACACGCTGTCGATGACCGTGATCTCGTTGAGATGCTTGACCCAGTAGGTGCCGTAATAGCCCGGCACGACGAGGCGGAGCGGAAAGCCGTTGAGGAAGGGCAGGTCGTGGCCGTTCATCGAATAGGCCAGCATGACCTCGCCGTTGCGCGCCTGGTCGATGTCGAGCGCCTTCACGAAATCCGGAGTCTTGTCGACGATCGGCCCGTCGAGGCCGCCGAACGTCACCTGGCGCGCGTCCTTCTGCACGCCGGCGCGGTCGAGCACCGCCTTCAGCGTCACGCCCTTCCAGCGCGCATTGCCCATCGCGCCGTTGCCAAGCTGACCGCCGGCCACGCGCGGCTCGAAGAAGCCGCGGCTGTTGCCCGAGCACTGGTTGACGGCGACGATCTCGACCGAGGGCATGGCCTTCAGCTCGGCCAGGGAGAGTTTCAGCGGCTTGTCGACCTTGCCCTTGACCTCGACCCTGAAAGTGTCGGGATCGATTTCGAGGGGAATGCCGGCCAGATGGTAGCGCACGAAGAAGGCGTCGTTGGGCGTGATCACACCGTCATTGAAGACCGAGAACGGCGTCTCGAGCTGCGGCGGCCGGCTGGTCATGCCGATCATCAACCGCTTCTGCGGGTATTTCACCATTGGTCGCTCGCCGTTGCCGAAGGGCAGCGTGACCGTGTCGGCAAAGGCGCGCAGCGGATCGAAGACCGCGGCCGTGCCGAGCGCGGCCATGACGGCGCTGGACTGTTTCAGCAGGGCTCTTCTGTCGATCATGGCTTCCTCCGAGGGCTATTCCATTTTTGGACAACGCCTGGAAGATAGGCTAGGCCCTGCGGCGCGTCAGCCAGCCCGAGAAAATTAACGCACTTGCTGCGATCCCAACGATGATGGTGGCGAGCACGTTGATCTGCGGATCGACGCCCAGCCGCACGCTGGAATAGACGCGCATCGGCAGGGTCTGCGACTGCGCGCCGGCGACGAACTGGGTCAGGATCAGGTCGTCGAGCGAGAGGGTGAAGGCGAGCAGCCAGCCCGAGCCGACCGCGGGCGCGATCAGCGGCAGCGTCACCGTGAGGAAAGTGACCCAGGGCGTGGCGCCGAGATCCATCGCCGCCTCCTCGAGCGAGCGGTCGAAGTCGGCGAGACGCGCCTGCACCACGATGGCGACGAAGGAGATCGAGAAGGTGACGTGGGCGATGGCGATGGTGATGAAGCCGCGCTCGGGCCCGCCCAGCAGGCGCTCGGAGCCGACGAACAGCAGCAGCATGGAGATGCCCATCACCACCTCGGGCATCACCATGGGCGCGATGACCAGGCTGCCGAACAGGGTACGGCCGAAGAAGGACGGCACGCGCGCCAGCACGTAGCCCGCCGCCAGGCCGATGACCGCAGCCATCGTGGCGCTCACCAGGCCGATGCGGAGCGACAGCCAGGCGGCGGAGAGCATCGCCTCGTTGGCGAACAGCGCGCTCCACCATTTGGTCGAGAAGCCCGCCCACACCGTGACCATGCGCGATTCGTTGAACGAGTAGGCAATGACCAGCGCGATCGGCAGGTAGAGGAAGGCGTAGCCGAAGGCCAGCACGGCGAAGGCGAAGCGGGCGCGGCCCGGCATCAGCGACGCTCCAGGCTTTTCGCCTGCTGGCGCTGGAAGAGCGCGATCGGCCCGACCAGCAGCACCAGCAGGCAGATCGCCACCGCCGAGGCGAGCGGCCAGTCGGCGTTGGTGAAGAACTCGTCCCACAGCACCTTGCCGATCATCAGCGTGTCGGTGCCGCCCAGAAGGTCGGGGATCACGAACTCGCCGACCGCCGGGATGAACACCAGCAGGCAGCCCGCCACGATGCCGGGCAGCGACAGCGGCAGGGTGACGGTGAGGAAGGCGGCGAACGGTTTTGCGCCGAGGTCGGCCGCCGCCTCGAGCAGGCTGGTGTCGAGCTTCTCCAGGGAAGCGTAGAGCGGCAGCACCATGAAGGGCAGGTAGGCGTAGACGATGCCCAGCTGCACCGCCCATTCGGTGCCCAGGATCGTGCCGGGATCGGACGCCAGGCCGGTCCAACGCAGGAACTGATTGAGGATGCCGTTCTCGGCCAGAAGCCCCATCCAGGCGTAGACGCGGATCAGGAACGACGTCCAGAACGGCAGGATGACCAGCATCAGCAGCAGCGGCCGCCGCCGCGGGTCGGCGCGCGCGATGGCGTAGGCCATGGGATAGCCCAGCAGCAGGCAGACCACGGTCGCGGTGGCGGCGATGCGGAGCGAGGACAGCCAGGCCGCGACGTAGAGATCGTCGGTGAAAAGCAGCGTGAAGTTCTGAAGGCTGACGCCCAGCGCGACCGGCGGCGCCGAATCGGGCGCGTTGGTGCCGAAGGCGATCGCCAGCACCAGCGCGAACGGCAGCAGGAAGAAGACGACGAGCCAGACGAAGGGCAGAGCGATGACGAAGCGCATGGTCTAGGTCGCACCAACGCTGATTAAAAAGACGATGTCATCCCGAGCGCAGCGAGGGACCTTTCGCGTGGCCTCAAAGGTCCCTCGCTTACGCTCGGGATGACAGCTTTCATCGGGCAACGAGCCGTGCGTCACCTATTCCTCCAGCTCGTGCCCGGCGTCGGCGGCCCAGCCCAGCCACACGCTTTGGCCGCGCCGGAACGTCTCTGCCGTGCGCCCGACATTGGCGATCGAGACCGACAGCAGGGAGCCGTCGTCGACGGCGACGCGATAGAGCGAGCGATCGCCCTCGTAGGCGGCGTCGACGATCCGGCCGGCGACGGCGTGCGCGGTGTCCGGCCGGGCGGCGCACAAGGCGATCTTCTCCGGCCGCAGCGCCAGCCAGCGGCGGCTGTCGCCCAGCGGCAGGATGTTGGCGATGCCGATGAAATCCGCGACGAAACGCGAGCGCGGCCGCTCGTAGACCTCGTGCGGCGTGCCGACCTGGACGACCCGGCCGAGATCCATGACCGCCAACCGGCCCGCCATGGACATCGCCTCTTCCTGGTCGTGGGTCACCATGATGAAGGTGAGGCCGAGCTCCTCCTGCAGGCGCACCAGTTCGAAGCGCGTGCCCTCGCGCAGCTTGCGGTCGAGGGCGGCCAGCGGCTCGTCGAGCAGCAGCAGCTTGGGTCGCTTGACCAGCGCGCGGGCGAGCGCCACGCGCTGGCGCTGGCCGCCCGAGAGCTGCGCCGGACGTCGCGCGGCATAGTCCGACAGCCGCACCTGCTCGAGCGCCGCGGCGACGCGCAGGGCGATCTCGGCTTTGGGCAGGCCTTCGCGACGCAGCCCGTAACCGACATTCTCCGCCACGTTCATGTGCGGGAAGAGGGCGTAGGACTGGAACATCATGTTGACCGGCCGGCGGTGCGGCGGCACGCCGGTCATGTCCTGGCTGTCGATGACGATGCGGCCGGCGTCGGGCAGTTCGAAGCCCGCCAGCAGGCGCAGCAGCGTGGTCTTGCCGCATCCCGAGCCGCCCAGCAGAGCGAACAGTTCACCGCGTTCGATGACGAGGTCGACGCCATCGACGGCCGTGACGGCGCCGAAGCGCTTGGTCAGGCCTTCGATGCGGACAATCGACGTGTCTTTCATCGCCACAGGTGCCGCACTACTGCACACGCGACAAGAGACGCGCCGGCTCCATCGTCCAGTAGATGGTGCGAACGGGACCGATGACGTTCGCCATCGGGACATAGCCGAGTTCCTTGTGGCGGCTGTCCAGGCTGTTGCCGCGGTTGTCGCCGAGAGCGAAGAAGAAACCGGCGGGCACCTCGAATTCCTCGCTGCTCTCCGAGCTGCTGCGCGGCGTTTCGAGGATCATGTATGAGCGGCCATTGGGCAACGTCTCGCGATAGGCGTTGTCCTGCGGTTCACGCGGCATGGGCTTGTCGTTGACATACAGCGTGCCGTCACGCAGTTGCACCCGGTCGCCCGGCAGGCCCACGACACGCTTGATGTAATCCACCTTGGGATCGCGCGGATGGCGAAACACGATCATGTCGCCATAGGCCGGGACGGCGCCGGCATGGCGGGTGTCGACCATGACATAGTCTGTCGTCAACAGCGTCGGCATGTTGGAGCCGGATGCCACGTAAAAGCTTCGCCAACCGGGCGAATAGGCAGCCGGCCGGGCGAACTGCAGACCGACGCCGATCGCGATCATGCCGATAACCGCCAGCCAGGTCGACCGGTACCAGGGGCTGGGCGCCGTCGCCGATCGTGAACGGACGCGGCGGGCGGCATCGATTGCCACGGCCAGACGGAAAAGCACGACGGCGGCGATGGAGGCCACCAGGGCAACCGGCGTCGGCGGCACCAGCCGTGTCAGGTCGAGCACCGAAAAGTCGATGCCGATGGCAATGACGTACAGGACAACGCCCAGGCGCCAGGCGCCGCCATAGACCTGCCCGAGGCCGGGCAGGATCAGGGACAGAAGGCCCGCCCATAGGGCGCGCAGCCAGTCGTTTTTCGCCGGGGCGGCGACGTCGCTCATCGGCCCGTCTTGATGGTGGTCCACAGCCGCGTGCGTTCGCGCACCTGCTCGGCGTTGCCGGCGGTGATGGTGTAGAAGCGGGCGCGCACGTCGGCCGGCGGATAGATCAGCGGATTGTCCGTGATGCTCTTGGGCATCAGGGCGGTCGCCGCCTTGTTGGCGTTGGCATAGCCGGTGAGCTCGCTCGACGCGGCGGCGACCTTGGGCTCCATCATGAAATCGAGGAAGCGGAGCGCCTGCGCGGGGTCGGGCGCATCCTTGGGCACCGCCGCCACGTCGATCCACAGCATCGAGCCTTCCCGCGGGATGGTATAGGCGATGTCCTGCCTGTCCTTGGCCTTGGCGGCGCGGTCGCGCGCCTGGAAGATGTCGCCGGAATAGCCGAAGACCAGGCAGACGTTCCCGCCGGCCAGCGCGTTGATGTACTCCGAGGAATGGAACTTGCGGATGAAGGGCCGCACCGCCTTCACGACGTCGGCTGCCATGGCGAGGTCCTCGGGCTTCTTGGAATCGGGATCGAGGCCGAGATAGTTCAGCGCCGCCGGCAGGACGTCGGTGGCGCTGTCGAGCATCATGACGCCGCAATCCTTGAACCTGGCGACGACGGCGGGATCGAACACCATCTTCAGCGAATCGACCGGCGCATCGGGCATGCGCTTCCTGATTGCCGCGACGTTGTAGCCGATGCCGGTTGTGCCCCACATCCAGGGAATGGCATGGGCGTTGCCGGGATCGTACTTGGCGAGCGCCGCCATGATGTCGGGGTCGAGGTTGCCCAAATTCTGGAGCTTGGCCTTGTCGAGCGCCAGGAACAGGCCGGCGGCGAGCTGGCGCACGAAGAACGGCGAGGCGGTCGGCACCACGACGTCGTAGCCCGAACGGCCGGTCTTGAGCTTGGCATCGAGGATCTCGTTGGAATCGTAGGTCGTGTAGTTGACCTCGATGCCGGTGTCCTTCTTGAAATTCTTGAGCTCTGATTCGGCGATATAGTCCGACCAGTTGTAGACATTGACCTGGCCCTGGCCGAGCGCGGGCGCCGCGGCCAGGACAAGGAGAGAGGCGAGGACGGGCAAACGCATCGGCAACTCCGGCGAGGTCAGACACCAAGATATCTGTGCTGCAGCTCGCTGTCGCGGGCCAGCGCGGTGGAAGTGCCGGTCCAGACGACCCGGCCCTTCTCGACGATGTGATGGCGGTCGGCGAGCCCGATCAGCGCGCCCACGCTCTTGTCGATCACCAGGATCGCCTGGCCCTCGCGCTTCAGCCTATCGAGGCACGACCAGATTTCCTGGCGGATCAGCGGCGCCAGCCCTTCGGTTGCTTCGTCGAGGATCAAGAGCTTGGGATTGGTCATCAGCGCCCGGCCGATCGCCAGCATCTGCTGCTCGCCGCCCGAGAGCTGGTTGCCCAGGTTGCGCTGGCGCTCGGCGAGCCGCGGAAAAAACCCGAAGGCGCGCTCCAGCGTCCAGGGATTGCCGCGCGAGGTGCGGTTCGCCGCCGACGCCACGAGGTTCTCGCGCACCGAGAGGTTGGGGAAGATCTGGCGGCCCTCGGGCACCAGCCCCAGGCCGAGGCGGGCGATGCGGAAGGAGGGCAACTGGTCGACCCGGGCGCCCTCGAACTCGACGACACCGCTGCGCTGGGGCAGCAGGCCCATGATGGCATTCACGGTCGTCGTCTTGCCCATGCCGTTGCGGCCCATCAGGGTCACCACTTCGCCGGCATCGACGGCGAGTTCCATGCCGAACAGGGCCTGGCTCGCACCGTAGAAGGCCGTGAGCTCGCGCACGCGCAGCATCAGAATTCTTCCTCCTCCCCCGTCTTACGGGGGAGGATACAGGAGGGGGAAAGCACGATTTGGCGCTGGGTCATGAGCCGATCATGAATTCTTCGCGCTGGTAAAGTCGTCGCCCAAATAGGCCTGGCGCACATCGGGATTGGCGCGGATCTCCTCGGGCGTGCCGCTGGCGATGGCGCGGCCATAGACCAGCACGGTGATGCGGTCGGCGAGCTGGAAAACGGCGTCCATGTCGTGCTCGATCAGCAGCATGGCGCGCTTGCCCCTGAGCGCGCGCAGGAATCCGATCATGCGCTGGCTTTCCTCGGCGCCCATGCCGGCCATCGGCTCGTCGAGCAGCAGCAGGCAGGGATCGCCGGCCAGCGCCATGGCGATCTCGAGCTGGCGCTGCTCGCCGTGGCTGAGCGCGGCGGCAGCCATGTCGGCGCGCGCCGCGAGGCCCACCGCGGCCAAGCCCTGCCGCGCCGGCCGGCGCAGGCTCTCGTCGCGGCGGGCGTCGGCCAGGAAGCGGAAGGAATGGCCGGCATGCGCCTGCACGGCCAGCGCCACGTTGTCGAGGGCGGTGAACTCGCGCAGCACCGCGGTGATCTGGAAGGAACGCGCCAGCCCCAGGCGCACCCGGGCATGCGCGGGCAGGTGCGTGACGTCGCGGCCGGCGAAATGGATGGTGCCGGAATCCGGCCGGAGGTTGCCGGTGAGCTGGCTCACCAGCGTGGTCTTGCCCGCGCCGTTGGGGCCGATCAGGGCATGGATCTCGCCCGGTCGGACGTCGATCGAGACGGCATCGGTGGCCAGAAGACCGCCGAAGCGCTTGATCAGGCGGTCGGTCGAGAGCAGCGGCTCAGTCATGACGTCGCCCGAACAACGAATCGATGCCGCCCCTGGCATAGAGCGCGACCAGCACCAGCATCGGCCCGAACGCGATCTGCCAGTATTCGCCCCAACCCCTGCGGCCGAGATCGAGCAGCGGCGGCAGCGATTCCTCCAGTGCGAAGAAGGCGATGGCGCCGTAGAGCGGGCCGAACAGGGTGCCCATGCCGCCCAGCACGACGATGACGATGAGGTCGCCCGATTTCACCCACGACATCATGGCGGGCGAAATATAGGCGCCCTCGTTGGCCAGCAGGATGCCGGCCAAGCCGCCGAAGGCCCCGGACAGGATGAACGCCGCCAGCCGGTAGCGGAACACCGGGAAGCCGAGCGCCGTCATGCGGAGATCGTTCGACTTGGCGCCGCGAATCACCAGGCCGAAGCGCGAATGGGCGAAGCGGCTGCAGAACCACAGGGTGGCGCAGAGCAGCGCGAAGCACAGCCAGTAGAACGACGCCTTGTCGCGCAGGTCCAAAAGGCCGGCGAAGCGGCTGCGGCTGATGGTGAGGCCGTCGTCGCCGCCATAGGCTTCGAGGCCCGCCCCCAGATAGTAGACGAGCTGGGCGAAGGCCAAGGTGATCATGATGAAATAGAGGCCGCGCGTGCGCAGCGACAGCGCGCCGATCAGGGCGGCCCACAAGGCGGCGGCCGCGATGCCGGCCGGCCACTGGATCCAGCCGCTGGCCATGCCGTGATGCGCCAGGATGCCCACGGCATAGCCGCCGATGCCGAAGAACATGGCATGGCCGAAGCTCACCAGCCCGCCATAGCCCAGGATCATGTTGAGGCTGATGGCGGCGATCGCCCAGATGACGATGCGCGTGCCGATCGACAGCAGATAGCGCTGGTCGAAGGCCTGCGTCAGCAGGGGCAGGATGGCGAGCGCCAGCAGCAGCACGGCGGTTAGCAGACCACGCGGCGTGCGCAGCGAGGCGAGCAAGCTGCTCATTCTTCCGGACCGCGGGCGTCCCGCCCGCTCATGATCATGAGCGGGCGGGACGCCCGCGGTCCGAATGAGCATGAATGTCGCGCCACGCCTCAGCTCCGTTGCCCGAACAGGCCGGTCGGCCGCCAGACCAGCACGCCCGCCATGACGACATAGACCAGCACCTGGGAGATCGCGGGCGCAGCGCTCGAGGCGGCGGAGGTGCTGAGGAAAGTCTTCAGCAGGTCGGGCAGGAAGGCGCGGCCGATGATGTCGATCTGGCCCACCACCATGGCCGCCACGAAGGCGCCCTTGATCGAGCCGATGCCGCCGATGACGATAATGACGAAGGCCACGATCAGGATGTCGTCGCCCATGCCGATCTTCACCGAGCTCAAGGGGGCTGCCATCAGGCCGGCGAGACCGGCGAACACCGCGCCCAGGCCGAACACCAGGCTGAACAGCAGCTCGATGTTGACGCCGAGCGCCCCGATCATGCGCCGGTTGGAGGCACCGGCCCGGATCAGCATGCCGAGCCGGGTGCGCGCTACCAGCCAGGCGAGCAGCGCGGCGACGGCGCCGCCGGTCACGATGATGGCGAAGCGGTAGGCGGGGTACGGCACGCCGGGCAGGATCTCGACGGTGTGCGCCAGGAACGCCGGCACCGATATGCTCTTGCCGGCCGGTCCCCAGACGGCGCGCACCAGCTCGTTGAAGAACAGGATCAGGCCGAAGGTCGCCAGCACCTGGTCGAGATGATCGCGGGCATAGAGCCGTCGCATGACCGCGGCCTCGACCACGACGCCCAGCGCGAAGGTGGCGGGCAGTGCCAGCAGGGCGCCCAGCACGAAGGAATCGGTCCAGCCGATCAGCGTCCAGGCGATGTAGGCGCCCATCATGTAGAGCGAGCCGTGAGCCAGGTTCACCAGGTCCATGATGCCGAAGGTAAGCGTGAGCCCGGCGGCGAGCAGGAACATCAGCAGGCCGAGCTGCACGCCGTTCAGCACCTGGAGCAGCAGATAGTCCATGTCATCCCGAGCCGAAAGCGCCTGCCCTGAGCGAAGCCCAAGGGAGGGACCTTTCGGGTTGCATCAAGGATCCCTCGCTACAGCGCGGATCTGATCCGCGCGACTCGGGATGACAGCGGCGCGAGCGCGCCGCTGTCACTTCATCGGACACTTCTCGTAGTAGGAATCCTTGCCATCCTTCACCGCCGTGGCGATGGTCTTCACCGTCATCACGCCCTGCGGATCCTTCACCGTTTCCTGGATGTAGAAATTCTGGATCGGGAAGTTGTTGGTGTTGTACTTGAAGTCGCCGCGCAGCGACTTGAAGTTGGCCTTCTTCAATTCGGCGCGGACCTTGTCCTTGTTGGAAAGGTCGCCCTTCAACGCCTCGGCCGCCGAGGCGATCAGCATGATCGCGTCGTAGCTCTGCGCGCCGTAGTAGGACGGATAGACGCCGTGCTTCTTCTTGAAGTCGGCGACATAGTGCTTGTTCTGCTCGTTGGGCTGGTCGTTGACCCATTCCTGGGCGCCCAGGGTGCCGAGCGCCAGCTCGCCCTGCTGCGGCAGCGTGATCGCGTCGATCGAGAACACCTGGTAGAGCGGCACGGTCTTGTTGAGGCCGGACTGCGCCCATTGCTTGACGAACTGAACGCCGTGCGCGCCGGGATAGAAGATGAAGATGCCGTCGGGCTTGGCCGCGGCGATCTTGGCGAGTTCGGCCGAGAAGTCGAGCTGGTCGGGCCACTTGGTGAAGTCCTCGCCGATGATCTGGCCCTTGTAGGTACGCCTGACGCCGGCCAGCATGTCCTTGCCGGCGGCGTAGTTGGGACCCATCAGGTAGAGGCTCTTGACGCCCTTGGTGTTGAGATACTCGCCCATCGCCATCGGCGTCTGGTCGTTCTGCCACGAGGTCGAGAAGAAGTTCTTGTTGCACAGCTCGCCCGCGATCTGCGACGGGCCGGCATTGGCCGAGATCAGGATGGTGTCGCCCTCGTCGGTCACGGTCTTGAGCGAGGCCAGGAGCACGTTCGACCAGATGTAGCCCGCGACCACGGCCACCTTGTCCTGCTGCACCAGCTTCTCGGACTTCTGCTTGCCGACGTCGGGCTTGAACTGGTCGTCCTCGTAGACGATCTCGAACGGCACGCCGCCCATCTTGCCGCCGAGATGCTCCTTGGCGAGCTCGACCGAGCGGCGCATGTCCTCGCCGATGGCGGCCTGCGGGCCGGAAAAGGTGCTAATGAAGCCGATCTTGATCGGCGCCTGAGCCGCCGCCGGCAAGGCAAAGGCCAACGCCGCAATTGTTGCGGTACCAAACAATCTGGTTTTCATGAATGAACTCCCTGTCTTGATCCCGTCCCCTGATTGGTCGCCATAAAAGCCGAAAACGCCGAGTGCAACAACGCCTTCTTGTCCGATGCGCAACGTCACGGGCGAGCATCAGTCGTCGCGCCCCATGTAGAGCGTTCGGCTTTCCGGCAGGCCATCGAGCGCCAACGGCTCGAAACCCCATGTCCGCCAAAAATGGACGGCGCCCGTATTGGCGCGGTTCACGCCGACGTGGAACGCTCGCGCGCCGCGGCTTCTCGCGGCATCGAGCCAGGTGCCAAGCAGCTTCGAGCCCACGCCGCGGCGCTGCAGGCGCGGCAGCAGGTTCAGGTGCAGGTGGGCAGGATACTTCGCGGCCACCGCAGGCGGCGTTCGCGACGGATGATGGATCATGAAGGCGCGCCGCTGATCCGGCGTCCGCGAAGCCGGCGGCATGTCGGCAGGATCGGCATACTGTTCTCGCAGCGATGGCCACCAGTCGCGCTCGAGCCTTTCCTCCCAGTCGCTGGTGGCGTCCGTGCCGGCGACGAATCCCGCCACGCCGATACGGTCTTCGACGACGAATGTCAGGGCCGGCTCGAGCAAGGCATACGCGGCGACATAGATGTGCCCCATCATCCTGGGGTCGCGGTAGAGATGCGAGGCATCGCCGCCCGCGAGTCCGGTCGCCAAGGAGACGGCGTAGCAGGCATCGAGGTCTTTCGCGTCGAAGCCGCGAATCTCGACATGCTGGTCCACTACGAGCGCAGCTTGAAGCGCTGGATCTTGCCGGTCGCCGTCTTGGGCAATTCCGTCACGTATTCGACCCAGCGCGGGTACTTGTAGGGCGCGAGCGTCGTCTTGCAGAGCGCCATCAGCTCCTCGGTGAGCGCCGCACCGCCCGATCCCGGCTGCTTCAGCACCACGAAGGCCTTGGGCTTGATCAGGCTGTTCTCGTCGGCATGGCCGACGATGGCGGCCTCCAGCACTGCGGGATGGGCGATGAGGCAGCTCTCGACCTCGACCGGCGAGCACCAGATGCCGCCGACCTTCAGCATGTCGTCGCTGCGGCCGTCATAGATGAAATAGCCGTCTTCGTCCTGGCGGTAGGTGTCGCCGGTGTTCAGCCAGCCGTCGACCATGGTCTCGGCCGTCTTCTCGGGCTTGTTCCAGTAGTACTTGGCGGCCGACTCGGATCGGATCCAAAGCCGTCCGCTCGCGCCCTTGGCGACCGGCTTGCCGTTTTCGTCGACGATCTTGACCTCGTAGCCCGGGGTCGGCTTGCCGCTGGTGCCTGGGCGGCAGTCGTCGAGGCGATTGCCGATGAAGATGTGCAGGCACTCGGTCGAGCCGATTCCGTCCAGGATCACGGTGCCCGTCTTTTCCTTCCAGCGCCGGAAGATGTCGGCGGGCAACGCCTCTGCCGCCGAAACGCAGGCGCGAATGCCGTCGAGGCGGCGCGGCTTGGCGTCGAGGGCGGCGAGCTGCGCCGCATAGAGCGTCGGTGCGCCGTAGTAGAGCGTTGGCTTGAAGGTCTCGATCGTCTCGAAGATCGTGTCGGGCGTTGGCCTGCGGTCGTCCAGCACCGCAGTGCTGCCTGTCCACAGCGGGAAGGTCATGGAGTTGCCGAGGCCATAGGCGAAGAAGAGCTTGCCGGACGAGTAGCTGATGTCGTCCTCGCAAACACCCAGCGCCCGCACGCCATAGAGTTCGCTGGTCACCACCATGTCGCGCTGCAGGTGCACGGCGCCCTTGGGCCGGCCGGTCGAGCCCGAGGAATAGAGCCAGAAGCAATCGTCGGTCGGCGCCGCAAGCCGCGCCTCCAGCGCCGGCGAGGCCTTGGCCATCTCGGCGAGGAAGGCATCGGCGGTGCTGCCCTTGGTCGCGACCTGTTTCAGCGCCGGCTCGACCTCTTTGGCGTACTCGCTGGAATAGACCACGAGCCGGCAGCCCGAATCCTCGAACAGATAGGCATAGTCGGCTGTCCGCAAAAGCGTGTTGAGCGGCGCCGGCACGACGCCCGCCTTGATCGCGCCCCAGAAGAGATAGAAGAAGGCCGGGCAGTCCTTGACGACCATCAGCAGACGGTCGCCGGGCTTCAGCCCGGCCGCCAGCAAAGCATTGCCGGCGCGGTTCACGCGCTCGGCGAGCTCGCCATAGGTGACCGTCTCCGTCGCCGTCCGGATGGCAACCTTGGCGCCGCGGCCTTCGCCGAGGTGCCGGTCGATAAACGGAACGGCCACGTTGAAGCGGCCGGGAAGGCCGACCTTGTAGTCGGACGAGAAGGAGATGCCGGACGGAAGCGTCATGACGGAACCTGGAGTGGAAGTTTTAGGGCGGCGCCGGCGTGCCGGCGACTCCCTGGTCGTGTACGATCCAGTGGGATCCGGCGGTACAGCCGGACGGCTCGATCGAAGGAGAAGACGCGATGCCGGTCATCGACTATGCGGCGCTGCCGGAATTCCCCATGCGGGCCGGGATCACCGGCAAATGGATCGCGGGCCACAAGCACGGTTCGACGTCGATCAGCGTGCTGCACAATACCGTCGAGCCCGGCGTCGCCGTGCCGCGGCATTTCCATGAGTATGAAGAGGTCGTTCTCGTCGAGGCCGGCAAGGTCTGGGTCGACTTGGACAAGGTCCGGGTGACGGCGACGCCCGGGCAATGCGTCGTCATCCCGCCGCACACCCCGCATGCCTGGGGTGCCGTGGGTCCGGAGGCCGTCCGTGTCGTTTTCATCTGGCCGGTGCTCGACCCGTTCGCGGCAGGCAAGAGCACCTACCTCGAAGGATCTCCTCCCGCCGTGAGCTGAAGGCTGCGGTCCGGCGTCCGCCATCAGTTGAACCTCACATATTCGAAATTGGCCGGCTGGTTGTTGATGCCGCGCGCAGGTGGGGCGATCCAGTTGGCGAACTTGCCGGGCTCGACCACCGCCGGCCCCATCAGCGACGTCACGAAGGCGCGATCCTCGGCCGTGGGCAGCCATTTGCTTTCGTTGGCCTTCCAGTCGGCCTCGCTCATAACTTTGCCGTCGGGCGAGACGTGCAGGCCGGAGAAGGCGCCGATGCGGCGATGGAAGGCGCGATGCGGCAGCTTGAGCTCGAAGTCGACGCCGGCCTGCTGGATGGTCTTGTTCCAGCGCAGCAGCCCCTTGGCGCAGTCCTCCAGGTAATCCTGGCGCAGCCGCTCGTTCAGCGCCGACAGCGCCGGCACGGTCTTGCGTACGATGCGGCCATCCTCGGCGGTGTCGATGTCGTAGGTCGTGTCGGTGAGCCGATGATCGTCCTCGATGCGCGTCTCGAGATAACGGCCTTTCACGCCCATCGTGTAGTAGTTGGCCGCGTTGGTCGACGCCTCCTGGCCGAACAGGTCGAGCGACACCGAGCAATGGAAGTTGAGGTACTTCTGGATGGTGGCGAGATCGATGGCGCCGAGCGCGCGGACGTCGTCGGTCTTGTGCTCCCGCATCAGCTCGCAGGTGCGCTGGACGATGCGGCCGACTCCCGATTCGCCCACGAACATGTGGTGCGCTTCCTCGATCAACATGAAGCGGCACGAGCGCGCCAGCGGGTCGAAACCCGATTCGGCGAGCGAGGCCAGCTGGTACTTGCCGTCGCGGTCGGTGAAATAGGTGAACATGAAGAACGACAGCCAGTCCGGCGTCTTCTCGTTGAAGGCGCCGAGGATGCGCGGCTTGTCGGGATCGCCGGAATGGCGCTCCAGCAGAGCCTCGGCCTCCTCGCGGCCGTCGCGGCCGAAATAGGCGTGCAGCAGGTAGACCATGGCCCACAGATGCCGGCCCTCCTCGACATTGACCTGGAAGACGTTGCGCAGGTCGTAGAGCGAGGGTGCGGTCTTGCCCAAAAGGCGCTGCTGCTCGACCGACGCGGGCTCGGTATCGCCCTGCGTCACGATCAGGCGCCGCAGGGTCGAGCGCAGTTCACCCGGCACCTCCTGCCAGGCAGGCTTGCCCTTGTTGTCGCCGTAGGCGATCACGCGGTTGGGATCGCGGCCGGCCAGGAAGATGCCCCAGCGATAGTCCGGCATCTTCACGTAGCCGAAGTTGGCCCAGCCGTTGGCCTCGGCGGAGATAGCGGTGCGCAGATAGACGTCGAAGTTCAACGTGCCGTCCGGCCCCATGCCCTTCCACCAGTCGAGGAAACGCGGCTGCCAGTTCTCCAGCGCGCGCTGCAGGCGGCGGTCGCTTGCGAGATCGACGTTGTTGGGAATGAGCTGGCTGTAATCGATGGCCATGATTGCCTCCTTAAGCCCGCTTGCGGTCGTATTTGCTTTGCTTGCCCGTGCCGTAAAGTTTTAGCGCGCCCTCCGGGCCGGTGGCGTTGGGACGCTGGAAGATCCAGTTCTGCCAGGCCGACAGGCGGGCGAAGATCTTGGTCTCCAGGGTCTCCGGGCCGGCGAAACGCAGGTTCGCTTCCATGCCGATAAGGCCGTCGGGCGAGAAGCCGGCGCGCTCCTCGAGCACGAGCCGCACCTCGTCTTCCCAGTCGATGTCGTCGGGCGTGAAGGTGACGAGGCCGAGCTCGTCGGCCGCTTCGGCGTCGATTGCCTTGCCGATCTCGTCCTTGAGCTCATCGACATGCTTCGGTTCGGCAAGGAATCGGCTGGCGAGCCGGGTCAGGCCGTTGCCCATCGGGTAGGGGCCGAAATTCATCGACGTGAGCTTCACGGTGGCGGCCGGCAGGTTCGAGCCCTCGAATGCGCCGTCCAGCATGTAGGACCGGTCGGAGGCCAGCACGAGCTCGAACAAGGTGCCCGCGAAGCACGAGCCAGGCTCGACCAGCGCGATCAGGCTGCGCGAGCTGACATCGAGCCGCTTCAGCGTGCGCTTCCAGTAGAGCACGATCTCGCGCACCAGCCAGTGCGCGGCCTCCCGGGCGAGCAGCGCGTCATAGGCCTCGACTAAGGTGGCATCGCCCTGGCTCTGCAGCACCCAGGTGCCGATCTCGGTCTCGTTGAGGCGGAGATGCATCATGGCGTCATCGAGGTCGCGCGCCAGCGCGAGCGGCCAGAACCCGGCGCCCTGCGCATGGATGGCGGCGGCATCGGGCGGCGGCTGGGCGGTGGGACCGTTCACGCGCAGGCGCGCCGCGCGACGCTCGCGGTCGATCTCGACGGTGAGCGTGCCGTAGCGGATCGTGTCGCCCTCGATGCTGCGCTCGACCGGCGGCAGGGCGATGCCCTTGGCGTCCTTCGGGCGGCTCGACTTGGCGGCGACTTCTTCGGCGATCTTCTTCGTCTCCTCGGCGAGCTTGCTGGGCGGGATCAGCTTGTCGACCAGCCGCCAGTCGCGCGCGCGTTTGCCGCGCACGCCTTCGGCGGTGGTGCAGAAGAAGTCGGCATGGTCGCGCCGCACTAATCGCTTGTCGACCAGCCGCGTCAGCCCGCCGGTGCCGGGCAACACGGCGAGCAGCGGCAGCTCGGGCAGCGAGACGGCGCTCGAGCCGTCGTCGGCCAGCAGGATCTGCTCGCAGGCCAGTGCCAGCTCGTAGCCGCCGCCGGCCGCGATGCCGTTGATCGAGCAGATGTAGCTCTGGCCCGAATGCTCTGACGCATCCTCGATGGCCAGACGCGTCTCGTTAGTGAACTTGCAGAAGTTCACCTTGTGGTCGTGCGTGCTCAACCCCAGCATGTTGATGTTGGCGCCCGAGCAGAAGATGCGGTCGCGTTGCGAGCGGATCACCACGGCGCCGATCTCGGGATGCTCGAAGCGCAGGCGCTGGACCGCGTCCGCCAGTTCGATGTCGACGCCGAGATCGTAGGAATTGAGTTTCAGCTTGTAGCCGGGCTTGAGGCCGGCATCCTCGTTCACATCCATGGTGAGATAGGCGACGCCCGCGTCGAAGCCGAGCTTCCAGTGCCGATAACGCTCGGGCGAGGTGCGGAAGTCGATCGGGGCGGCTTCGGCCATGGCGTTTCCTATATCAGTAATTCGGTACTGAAATACCTATTTACTTTCGCCGCTGCAAGCGCATTCTAGCAAGAGATATGGTTGCGATCCGCCCCGCTCAAACCACTGATCTGGAAGCGATTTCGGCGCTAGACGCGCGGCTGACGGGCTCCGACAAGCCCGCTTACTGGCAGGAGATGCTGGCCCCGGAGCGTCATTTCCTGGTGGCCGAAACCGACAAGGGTGCGTTGGCGGGCTTCATCGCCGGCGAGGTGCGTGCCTGGGAATTCGGCCAGCCGGCCGCGGGCTGGGTGTTCGCCATCCAGATCGATCCCAAGCTGCGCCAGCGCGGCGTCGGCAGCGCGCTGTTCGACGTGCTGGTCGCGCGCTTCAAGCAAGAAGGCGTGACGCGCGTGCGCACCCTGGTCGACCGCAAGGACCATCTGATCCTGTCTTTCTTCCGGGCGCAGGGCATGGTCGCAGGCCCCTCGCTGCAGCTCGACAAGGAGCTGCCATGAAGGCGTTGGCATGAAGCTGCAGACGGCCACGCGTCTTGGCCTCTACGCCACCCTCGAGCTGGCGCGCCAGCCCGATCGCACCTTGTCGGCTGCCGACCTGGCCGAGCGCTTCGGTGTGTCGAGCCATCATCTCGCCAAGGTGCTGCGGACGCTGTCCGCCGCGGGCCTGGTGCAGGGCGGACGCGGCGCCGCCGGCGGCTACCGCTTCACCGGCAATCGCCGCCGCACGACCCTGATGGATATCGTCGCCCTGTTCGAACCGGCGCCGGGGCAGCGGGCGAAGGAACCGGGCGAAGAGACCGACATCGGTGGCGCGCTGCAGCGCGTGCTGACGGAAATCGACGAGATCGCCGAAGCCACCTTGCGATCGATCAGTCTGGAGACGATGCTGAAACCTGCGCGATGAGGTTCAAGCTTCTTGTCCTGTGCGCCATGATCGCCTGCAGCGCCTCTGCGGCGGCGCAGACCGGCGAAGAGCCGCGCGCGTGCGTGCGCGATGGCGCGCCCAGCCAGGACTACGAGCAGGACGGCGCCAAGGAGTGGCCGCAGGAGACCCAGCGCTTCAAAAGCAACGAACAGATGGTATCGCGCCGGCACGATCGCCTGCGTCTGGCGCTGGACGGCGGCAAGATGGTCGAGCTGGTGGATTGTCCGTATGGCGCGGGCGCCTACCAATACCTCTACGAGCGGTATGACCAGGCCGGCCGCTTCTATGTGATCCGCAGGCCGGCGCGCGAGGACTTCTCCTACACGCTGGTGATGATGCGCACCGGCCGGCTGTTCACCGTCTATGGCGCGCCGGTCTGGGCGTCCGACAAGTCGAGGTTCCTGACCGTAGCGTGTTCACTGCTGCCGCCGCGCGGCAGCCTCGTCATACAGGCCCCTTCGAGCGACGGACTCGCGACGGAAGCCGAAATCGCTCTGCCTTGCGAGACGGAAAGCTGTTCGGCGCGCTTCGATCATCCGTCGTGGATCGCGGTGGCGTGCACGCCCCGCGACGCGGACAAGAAGGGCACGGAGTTCGTCGTGATCCGCGGCAACGACGGCATCTGGAAGAAGTTCGGGCGCTGAAGATTCATGCCGGACCGCGGGCCTCCAGGCCCGCTCATGGCGTCGTTTGATCGGAGTATGAGGCGGGCCTGGAGGCCCGCGGTCCGGCAAGAGTCTACGCCTTGCCCCAGCCGTCTCGTGTCTGCGGCAGTTTCTTCTTCAACAGCGCGCCCGCCACGACGGTGCGCAGCACTTCCGCGGTGCCGCCGCCGATGGTGAACATGCGGACGTCGCGCGCCATGCGTTCGAGCGGCAGTTCGCGCGAGTAGCCGCGCGCGCCGAAGAACTGCAAAGCATCGTTGACGACCTGGATGGCGTTTTCCGACGTGAACACCTTGGCTTGCGCCGCCAGCAGCATGTCGGGAAAGCCGCCTTCGCCGCTCCTCGCCGCGTTGTAGACCAGCGCCTGCGCCGCCGAGAGCTTGATCGACATGTCGGCGAGCTTCCATTGCAGGCCCTGGAACTCGTTGATCGGCCGGCCGAACTGGTGGCGCTTCTCCGACCAGTCGAGCGCGAGCTGGTAGGCGCCCTGGGCGATGCCCAGCGCCACCGTCGCCGCGCCGACCCGCTGGCTGTTGTAGGCAGTCATCAAATCGGCGAAGCCTTTCTTCAGGCCGCGCGGCGGGATCACCAGCGCCGAGGGCGGCAGCTCCATCTCCTCGAAGTCGATCACCGCCTCGGGAATGCCGCGCAGGCCCATGGTCGGCTCGCGCTTGGTGATTTTCAGTCCCTGGGTCTCGTCGCGGATGGCCAGAAAGCCGCCGATGCCTTCCTCGTTGCCCTTCTCGTCGAAGACCTTGGCGAAGATCAGGTGCAGGCGCGAAACGCCGCCGCCGGTGATCCAGTGCTTGCGGCCGTTCACGACATAACGGTTGCCCTTCTTGTCGGCGCGCGTGGTCATGCCGTTGGCGTCCGAGCCGGCGTCCGGTTCGGTGATGCAGATGGCGGGCTTGTCGCCGGCCAGCACCATGTCGGCCGCCATCTTCTTCTGCTCTTCCGAGCCGTAGGCCATGACCGCGCTGATCGCGCCCATGTTGGTCTCGACGGCGATGCGGCCGGTGACGGCGCAGGCGGCCGACAGCGCCTCGATGGCGAGCACCGCGTCGAGCCAGCCCTTGCCCTGGCCGCCATACTGCTGGGGAATCGTCATGCCGATCAGCTTGGCGTCCTTCAGCAATTCGACATTGTCCCACGGGTACTGCTCGCTGCGGTCGACCTCCGCCGCCCTTTTGGTCACGGGACCGGCCGCCAGCTCACGGGCGCGGGCCTGCAGCGTCAACTGGTCGGACGACAATCCGGAGGCGTTCATGAACTCGTTCCTTGGTCGTTGGGGTCGACGCTGAAGATCGCGACGGCATCGCTGCGGCCGCGCACGGTGACGCTGCCGAGACCGTGAAAGACAAAACGATCGCCGCAGGCCTCGCGCGTGCTCTCCGAGACCAGAATGCGCGTGCCGTATTGCTTGTTCAACTCTTCCAGCCGCGCCGCGAGATTCACGGTGTCGCCCAGCAGGGTGTAGCTCAGCCGCTGGCCGGCGCCGACCGAACCGCCGATCACGTTGCCGGTACTGATGCCGATCCTGGTATCGAGCGCCACGTCCTGGTCGCCGAAGGTGCGGCCGGTGACAGCGCGC